>Ga0302140_10008747_pt1 | contig 12576 bp, 19 predicted proteins | sample I_Bog_E1_1_FD_202095 | JGI IMG/M metagenome (GOLD analysis project Ga0302140, IMG submission 202095) | Peat permafrost microbial communities from Stordalen Mire near Abisko, Sweden - I_Bog_E1_1 | ecosystem: Environmental > Terrestrial > Soil > Wetlands > Peat | place: Sweden: Abisko, Stordalen...
CTCCTGCTTCCTGGGCCGCAAAGACATCATCCATGCATTTGGTCTGACGCATACACTAGACGAAGATGCCCAGGCGGATTTCTTTGCCGGAATCCGCCTGGGCATTTCAGTAGGTTTTAGGCGTAGACGCTGACACTAGCCTGGCTGCCATTGTCAGCGCCTGTACCCTGCGCAGCAGTTCCGTATTTGCTGTCAAGTTGAGTCAGCGTCGATTCCATGGCGCTTACCGAAGTGGCTTGCGCCATGCTGGCAATAATGTTCGACAGCATGTTCTTGTCGGTGGACTGAGCCGCGGCTCTGGCCAAATCGGTGATCGACTGCTCCGCAGTCGGCTGGTCCGAGGCCAAGTTCGCGGGCGTGCCGACTGGGACGGCGTGTATGGTTGCGAGGTCGGCTGCGTAGCCTATCTCAAACGCATCGGCTTCCGCAGTAGCATTGCGCGCCGTGTAGCCAAGCGTCTGCAACGCATCGGCCAGGTTGGTCGCGAACCAACTCATCTGACCGGCCTCAGAGGCTACGTCGCTGCCGCCCCCGGTCGGATTTATAAGGCCCAGGTTATGGGTCGGCGCGATAGTTGAGAGCGCGGTGAATGCAGTCTGTACGTCGGAGGCATTACCCGCCTGAAGGGCGCTTCCCAGCGCGGTCAGGTCTTTCTGAAACCTGGGGAAACCTGGGGACAGACGGGACGTTCCCAGCGGATTTCCAGCGCCTCAGAATACCGTGCGTCCTCAACCAGCTTTGCCGTGTGTTCCATCGGGGTACCCTCTGGGAAAACCTGGGGAAACCTGGGGACAGACGGGTGGAGTGAACCCCTGAAGTGAGACACGATAATTAGGGGAAAGGTCGTTCTTGATTGGAGACAGCCTTCGCCATTGCTAGTTAGACGGACCTCTTTGAGCACGTCGGAATTCGAAGGCCGGGCCGTTGCCCCAGGCTTGCATAGACGGTTCGGAGATCCGGATCGGCCTCGACGACCTCGGCGCTACTCGGTTCGGAGCGCTTTCACTGGATCCAACCGGGAGGCGCGCCAAGCGGGGGCGAGGCAGGCGAGAATGGCGACCACTAAGAGCGTTGCGATCACACTGGAGAGAACCACTGGATCGATAGGCTTGGTTCCGAAAAACATCGACTGGAAGATGCGTGTCGCTGCAAGGCTCATTACGAGACCAAGTCCGAGCCCGAAGAGTGCCGGTCGCAGGCCATCGAACAGCATCAACTGCAAAAGCTGATCTCGTTGCGCGCCGAGCGCCATGCGGATTCCCAGTTCCGAAGTCCGCTGCGTGGTGAGGTACGACAGCACTCCGTACAATCCTACAGAGGCAAGCAGGAGCGACAAAATGGCAAAGGCGAGCACGAGGGTGGTGCTGAGGCTTGCGTTGACCAGTGATTTGCCGATTACCTGGTTCATGGTGAGCACATCCGAAACCGGAAGCTGAGGATCGAGAGCAGCAATCTGTTTTTGCACGGGGACGGAGAGCTGCAATGGCTCAGACTCCGTGCGAACGGCGAGCGTCTGGCTTTCGCCGCCTCCTTCAAGAATCGGGAAATACATGGTCGCCTTCGGCTCCTGGCCAACCTGGTACAAGGTGTCCCCGACGACACCCACGATTTCGTAATCGACATTGTTTGGCGTTCCGGGGTGGAAGTGTGCCGGAACATGGAGGTGTTTGCCTATGGGGATATCGCCGGAAAAGTATTGCCGCGCTAGTTGATGGCTGATCATCACTTTGTAGGATCGCGCGCCGCGTTCGTCGTTGGTAAAGAAGCGGCCGCTGACGAGTGGAATTCCGAGGGCGCTGAAATAGCCTGGATCGGCCCAACGCACAACCGCTTCGGGCCGGCCTTCGTCCGCCTTCAGCGGAGGATGCTCTTTCACCGTAAATACAAAGTCTCCCCAATATCCCGCGCCCGGCAATGTGCTTCCCAATGCGGCGGCGCGAATCCCGGGGAGGTCTCTCACTCGTTCCAGCAATGCTTCATTGAATGCATTTACCTTCTCTGGCGTGTCGTACTTTTTATCCGGCAGGCTGTACTGCATCGTCAGCAGATTTTTGGTATCGCAGCCAACATCAGCGGAACGCAGCTGGAGAAAGCCCTTGAGCAGGAGGCCTGCAGCAAGCAGCAAGACCACAGTGATTGCAATCTCCACCGTAAGGAGTGACTTTCGCAGGGCAGTGCGCGAAGTACTACTCGCTCCAGTGCGTGCGGAAGTTTGCAGGGCTTTGGTCATCGTCTTGCCGGTTGTCGAAAGCGCAGGCAACAAGCCGACAAGCAGCGTGGCCAGGAACATGAGCGCGCACGCAAACACAATCACGGCACCATCGATGTGGATGCTTTGTGCAGTGGGCAGGTCTCTCCACGCATGTGCGAGCAACTGCGTACCAAGCATCGATAGCAGGATTCCGCCCAAGCCACCGCCCGCGCAGATCAGCACGCTCTCAGTCAACTGCTCGCGAATCAAAGTGGCGCGCTGTGCACCAAGGGCACTGCGAATCGCTACTTCCCGTTGGCGTGCCGCGCCCCGCGCGACCAGCAGGTTCGAGACATTGAGACAGCCGATAAGGAGCATGCAGCCGACGGCGTAAAGCATCAGGTTCAGCGGCTTCTTTACGTTCCCCGCGAGATCCTCGTTCAGCGAACGTGGAGCGACATCTTCATTCACGGGGTCGTGTGGGTATTGCAGATGGAGCTGGTACTGAATCGCACCCAACCGCGCAACTGCGTTTGCAAGGCTCACGTCAGGACGCAACCGCGCTACGGCCTGGCTTTGGTGCCAGTCGTGATGCTGCAACATCTCCGGCAAGGCATCGGCTCGATACGGGGTCCACAACTGGATGGTGGCATCGGGATAAGCGAACCACGAAGGCAGTACGCCGACTACGGTGTAGGGCCTGCCATCGAGGTGAACCTGTCGACCCACGATCTTTGCATCACCTGCAAACCGCCTCTCGAACGCGCTCCAGGTGAGCATGACTACGGAGCTGCCGGGCCGGTCTTCCGACTCAGTAAATGCCCTGCCCAATGCCGGCTGCACTCCCAGAAGCTGAAACAGATTCCATGAGCCCGCGACCACGTGGACGCTCTCCGGCATTTCGCCCCGTTCTCCGGTCAGGTTGTACCCGGTGTAACGCATGATTGCCATGTCTTCAAAGCCCTGAGGCTTTGAGCGCCAATCGTAAAAGTCCGCCGCCGCTACGGGGTTATAGACGAAATCTCCCGTGCTGCTCTGGGCTCCTCTATGGTGCTCATACAGCATTACCAAGTGGTCGGGATCTTGGAAGGGGAGCGGCCTGAGCAAAACCGAGCGCACGATTGTGAACAGCGATGTGGCTGCACCGATGCATAGAGCCATGACGGCAATCGCAATGTTCGAGAAGCCTGGCGTGCGGCTCAGCGTGCGGAGAGCGTATTTTAGGTCGCGGCCTGCATGGGTCAGAAGCAGGGGAGAGTTCTGCAGCCACAGCGATTCGCGCACCTTTTGCGGATTGCCTAACTTTATCCGCGCTTGCCGCAGGGCCTCGTCGGGCGACATTCCACGCGCCTGGTTGTCAGCGGTTTCTTCGGTCAGAAATGTCTCGAACTCGTTTTGCAGTTCGGCGTCAGATTGCTTGCGATGAAAAAACCTGAACAACCTCATCGCGCACCTCCCTCTTCGCCGATCACCAGGCCGATGGCTCGCGTCATCTGACGCCAGCGGCTGGTTTCGCGCACCAGTTGTTTACGGCCTTCCGCAGTGAGCCGGTAGAACTTTGCCTTGCGGTTGTTTTCGCTCGTGCCCCAGTGGGAAGAAACCCACTTTCGATCTTCAAGCCGGTGGAGCGCTGGGTAGAGCGAGCCTTGTTCCACTTCGAGTACGTCTTCGGAGGTGCGCTCAATGACTTTTGCGATGGTGTGCCCATGGGCGTCTCCGCCGACCAGTGTTCGCAGGATCATCATGTCCATGGTGCCCTTGAGCATCTCGCTGTCGGGTTGGTTCTTTTTGGGCATTCGACTCTCCACTAGAAGTCCTATGGGAGGAAATCATACACCACTAGAACTTCTATGGGAAGAATTAAATGAATGCTCTCGAACTCGATTCCAAGGCCGAATCCTATCGTTGTTGAGATGGGTCTCTGGTTAGAGGATGGGGTGCAGAAACATTCGGCCATACGCGACGAATGCCATGAGAACGCCCAGCACGGAGCTGAGGATTGTGGGTGCGACCTCGCGGTACTTGATGTGCACCCAGACGAATACGAGGCTCTCAATGGCGAGGATGGTGGCGGCCAGGATTGTTAACGACGGCTGCCAATGGAAGGCGTCGGGGACGATGAGTGCGACGGTGCAGACGAGCTCCACGATGCCGAGGATCGTCCAGGCATTGCGCGGCAGGGCGCCGAAGGATGGGACATCGTGGCTTACCTTGTCGAATAGGAAGACTTTCATGACGCCCGACGATCCGTACAGCAGCGCGGCGAGGACTTGAAGAATCCATAACAGAATGTTCATCGTTTGCGTCTTTCCTGTTTCCAAGCCGGAGTGCGCCTAGCAGTTTCCCCCGGCGCGATCCACCTACTGAGCCCAGACCTGCCAACCAAGGATAGCCTCATCATAATTCCCTTTTATGTCGCACGGAGGAATCTTTTCCAGACCTGAGCGAGGAACACGGCCTCGTCTTCGAGCGGCCAGGGCTGCAAACAAATGGAAGCTTTCGTCCTGCCCGAACATGGCGAGCATCCTCCAAATGCTATTCAGTAGCGCACAAATAAGCCGCCGCACTGGCACTGATGATGGAAGGCGCCTGGTCAACTGTAAGCGTGAAGCTCTGCGTGGCGTTGGGGCTGACACCGTTGCCCGCGGTGAAGGTGATGACGTAGATGCCGCCCGTACCGGAAGCAGGGGTGCCGGAAAGTGATCCCGCGCTGCTGAGCGTGATGCCGCTTGGCAGTGTCCCGGTTTCGCTGAATGTTGAGGCGGGATAGCCCGATGCGGTGACGCTGAAGGAGCCGGATTGACCTACGGTACCCGCCCTTCATTTCAAAGATGATGAGCACCGAGGTCATTGGCGCTCGAACAATGCCGGCGAAGACGGCTCCCATACCAACCACGGCGAATGCGCCTATGAGTCGGCCGAGTGGTGGAACACGATCACGTCCAGGTGGCCCACCGCACCGCCAAGCATGGCGCCCATGAATAGCGCCGGTGCAAAGATGCCGCCCGAGCCGCCGCTTGAGTAAGAACTGACAGTAGAAGCAAGCTTGAGGGCGCAGAATGCGGCCATGGCGGTGGCGGTCATTTTGCCTGTGAGCGCCAGAGTGAGAGTTTTATATGGGTCGCCAGCAATCCCGTTCAGGTGGAAGGGCGCCAGCGCAGCAACTGCCATGCCCCCTGCCCGCTGCCAAGCCCACGGAAGCCGGGCGTCGGGAGTTCTTCGGGCCGAGCCGCGCCAAGCGGGCCAGCATACTGCTGACACCCGCGCAGATCTGCACGGTTGGCCCTTCAAGGCCAAGCGACGCTCCGGAGCCGATTTGAAGTGCGAACAGGACAAACTTACCGATTGTTTCATGCGCGGTGACCATGCCGGACCGCAGGGTGTAAGCCACCTTCACCTGGGGAATGCCGCTACCCGCCGCGGCAAGGGCAAAGTAGTAAGACCGACGCCGCAGACCAGGCCGCCGATGGTGGGGGAAACGATGGTCCACCATATCCAGCTGTGCCCCAAGGCGGCGTTAGCACGGTCTATGAGAAGAGCCTCAAGTCCCATGATGCTAGGGTGGAAAGCCACGGCAGCGAGTCCGAAGAGCCCGCCGGCCAGAATGGTTACGGCAAGGAGGCGCTGACGCTCGCTGGGCATGCGACGCAACAGCCAGGCGTAGAAACGTGTATACAGCACATGGAGACCGGCCCAATAACTGGGCATCGGCAGTTCCTGGCTGGTCGAGGGAGTCACAACACCAGTATAGAAGCAGAGTGGGAGGGAGTCAGGTCAACACAAGCGAACTCGCGGGAAGAGGGTCGTGGGGCACAACGGATGAATTTTCGCAATCTCTTACTTCTCCTTACGACTTCCCAAATAAAGTTCGGACTGAAGCTGGTTCCCAAAATCTTGCCTGCTTTTCTGATCCAGAGTGGGAATTCAAGACACTTTGCCAGTGCGAGAACCGAACCTAAATCTCATTCCGGTTGTGACATAAATAGACCCGTTGATCAGCCTCTGCGATGAACTCAACCAAGCAGGTGGGGACGAGTTCGGAATAATGTTGAGTCCAGCCTCCGGCTTTGAGATTCAAGTACCTGAGATGCCAAGAATTGTCGTCTATAAAGAGACCTTGCAGACGTCCAATCTCACCATCTCTGGCCCACAACCCGTAATCGGATAACTCTCGCGCATTGCGGAGATGTGGGACCTTCATCGGTCTCATCACATGGTCCTTTCCGTAGGACTTAACTTTCTCCTCGTCAACCTCGCGAATGAACCAACGGTCCAATGCGCTATTGCCTTGAACCCTGGCATCCGGAGGTTGGAATGTAACCCAGCTTCTGAAGTTCACCTCTGGAGTATTGAGCACTTGGTCTCTTGAGCTTGGGATCTGGAAAGAACGATTTACCCAGCATGGTTGCTAGACAGCTGCGAGCGCAAAGGCTACATCTCGCCGTTTGATCCAACTTCCAACTGCGATTAGCAAATAGCGGACCGTCCATGAATGGTCGTCAAAAAGCAAATCGCGGACCATTCCGGCTTCGCCGTCAATTGCGAAGACGGAAGATCCAATCAAGCTATTCACATCGCGCACGATATTTGCTTTTGAGGTCGAATAAATTTGTCCATTGTCAGACACGGTTGAGTTCCCTCGATCATCCGAACAGCGAAGCAATTGCGCGGGAGAATGACTCACTACTGCGCAAAGGGCAAAATCCACATTGCCGATCTGGGATCACAAATCATGCCTTGCCGAAAACGCATTGCCAAGCCCACGCATTTTGCATCACAGCGATTTGATAAACAATGCCGTCGCGGTTCCATTCACATCGGTGGAAATCACTCTCACCTGATCACCCTTCCCTGCTTCGAACTTGAATCCCTCCACTGCTCCCATTCCCGTGTCAGCAACTGTGCTCTGAGTGATTTTGAAAGACGCGATGGCCCCCGATTGATCCTTGATTGAGATTGAATGATCCCTGCCTTCGAACTTGACGACTTCTCCGCTGACCTTCTTGAACGGCCCAGGTCCGAGGTCGCGCAAAGCAACCGCTGTCCGCACATCGCTGTAGCCAAAATAGTAGACAATCACCCGTGTTTCCTTTTTCTTGAATGCATCCGCAGCGATTGCATCAGCGCGGAGCGTCTTGTCGAATTCGACGGGTGTCTTCGAGTCCGTCATCGCTTTGAATGTGCCCCCGGATCCATCGTCGGTAAGGACGGTAATTGTTTTTGCGGCCAAATTGACATTGTTCACCGTTCCCGACAGCGCATGAACAACCTCCTGAGCTACCGCTAAACCACAGGCAAACGAAAAGCATCCCACGAGAACGAATGTGTTCCGTATTCCTCTCCCCATAAGCTTCCTCCGATCTTCAATTTGTTGAACCGAATGGTGGTTGATGTAGTTCCTTCCAAAGCAAAGAGCATTTGCGCCAAAGTAAGTTGCACCTCCATGGGATCTGCACGGCAACCGTTAAGAGTCCTTGTGAAGACTGCACCCGACCAGCACATCCTTCACCTATGAAAAGGAAACCCGCTGCAACCCGGCAAGGAAATGCCGGGGTGCAGTGAATCGTGTCAAAATCGCACCCCGAGAAAATGTGGGCCTGAGACGTCATATTAGCGGTCCATCGAAAAGCCGGCGCGGCGATTCTGCTGCCAGCAAGACTCCGTTGACTCGGAGCAGAAGGGCTTCTCCTTGCCGTAGCTGATCACGCGGATGCGGCTGGCAGCCACTCCGGCGTTGACAAGCCCCTTCTTGGCGGATTCGGCCCGGTTTTGACCAAGCGCCAGGTTGTATTCATTGGAGCCACGCTCGTCGCAATAACCGCCAATGAGAACCTTAACGTCTGGATGACTGGTCAGATATGCTGCGTCATGCGCGAGCGTGCCCTGCGCATCGGTGCGGACATCGTATTTGTCATAATCGAAGAAGATGTCTTGAACGTTGGCCTTGAATTCTTCTTCGGCACTCATGTTGCTGACGGGCGCCACCACTGCCGGTGCTGCATTTACGGTAACGCGAACAGAAGCGTCTGCCGTCCCTCCCGGGCCTTTGGCCAGCAAGTGATAGCTGGTCGAAACAGTTGGAATCACAGTTTTCACGCAGGAGGTTCCGACATCGCCCAGACCGTCGATGGAAACCGAGGTGGCATTGGTTGTACTCCAACTCAGCACAACCTGATCGCCGGCAGAAATCACAGTGGGCGTAGCTGTAAACTTTGCAGTTGGGGCCGGCACAAGTACAGGGGGTGCGGTTGGGGCAGGCTGCGGGGTTACCTTTTTCTTGCAACCCGAAATCGCAACCAGGGCAACAAGCAGTGCAACAGGAACCAGAATTCGATTAAGTCGATCCAATGGGTTACTCCTTCAGCAAAAGCACTGGTACTTTCCTGACGCCTTGACCTTCTCTCCAGCATCCGGCCGCTCCTGCTGCCCATGTTGCTGGCCCACTCTTGCAGACCATGATGGCTCGGGCCGTGATCGATCAAGAAAGTACCGAGGTTGAGGTCGACCCCATTCTGTGCGACGAAAAGAAGTTGTCGACGATTCCATATGCCGCAATCTCCCATGCGCGCCGCAAAACGAGTCTCGGCATTGTGAAGAACATTTTGAATCAAGAAGTTCGGCTGTGCGTGTTCCTTTTGGGACAGGCGAGCCGTTGTTCGGCGCTCGGGCATGATCGCTGCACAACATGCGCGTTACCCTTAATGGACAAACTCGCATGTATTCAAGACCTTTCAGGCTAAAACTCTGCGAGAATGGTTCTCACCCATGCCGATAGAGCGCAAAACTGAATTTGACGTGGACGCATTTCTGGCGAATGCTGGCCCTGGGCGAAGGATCGTCCATTTAAGTGCGGAGCAAGTCTTTTTCTTACAGGGAGATACTGCCGATTGCGTTTTCTACTTACACAGGGGTCGCGTGAAGATTTCTGTCGCCTCAGCGGCCGGAAAAGAAGCGACAATTCGGCTTGTTTCTGCCGGTGACTTCTTCGGAGAAAAGGCAATGGCAGCGGAACCGGGGCAGCGCTTGACGACAGCCACTGCCATGTCGCCTTGTACCGCGCTCAGGATCGCGAGACCGGAGTTTCTCCGGGTGATGCGAGAGGAACATTCCTTTTCCGCTCTGTTCTCATCGTTCCTGCTGACCTGCAACTTGAAGGTTCAGGCGGATCTGGTTGATCAACTCTTCAATCGAGCCGAAAAGCGATTGGCGCGTCTCCTCTTGCTGCTGGCTGAGTTTGGACCGCCCGACGAAGAAGAAACGCTGCTTCCACCGATCTCGCAGGAAGCTTTGGCGAACATGATCGGTAGTACCCGGCCCCGGGTTAACGCCTTCATGAACCGCTTTCGCAAGCTCGGATTCATCGAGTATGACACCCGAATACGCGTTCATAAGTCATTGCTGAATGTGTTTCTGCGCGATTGAAGAGCGTTGCATACCTCGCAGATCAAGCTTCAAGGACAATGCCTCAGCGGCTGCGAGTGTTCTCCTGAATCCTGTTTCGCACCATCTAAGTTTTCGATCGCTGCGCCACGAAACAGCTCCGAACGGCGTCGAGCTCGAATCGAATCCAACGAAACTCCAGCCAATCGCGGACGGTTCAGAGCAACTCTCTCGGTCCTTCAGTCCTCTTGGCGATCCTCGCGGAACGCAGCGTTTCCGTTTGCCCTGGTGGCCCGCGCCGAAAGAGCTATGTCGGTTTCGACAAGAACCTCTTGAAGAACGCTCTCAATCGTATCGACAGCATCCTTAACTGGATCCGTCACTCCACGGTTAGTGGCGTACACAACGCATTCAATGGCTTGCAGTGAATTGCGGATTCTGTCGTTCATCCACTTGATTTCCTCGAAGCGGCGCAAATTCTCGATCTTCTTATCTCGCTGTCCGAGCTGCCACCGATAGACGAACCCGATGGTCAGAGCGGATGCCAGAGAGCTTCCGGCCAGACGGAGTGGACCATTCTTGTGCATCCAGTCGTCATAAATGAACCATTGAAGGACGATGGCAAACAAGAATATGGCAAGCCCCGCGACAATTGAAGAAAAGCAAATCATCGCGACAGAAGGGATTTGAGATGCAAGGGAAGACGCAGCTTTTGACTTCATCGAAGTACCTCGGAAGCCCAATCGATGATCGATGCTTAGTGCTAAGCGCAAAACCAGTGCAAAAGAGCCGTCATCCGCAGCAACCTACTGTATACCGGCAACCGGGTGCCGCAGCCAAACCATCAACAGCCTGAAGTGTCCTGCCGAAGAGCTTTGTATTTGTGTTTGGGGCATACGGAGCGCAAAATACTGAGTGCGAAATGATTGCTCCAAGCAGAATGGTAGCCTTAGATTCGGGTGAATGGACGGGACACCAAGAGGTATCCTTTGCCCTTTGAAGAAACATCAATTATGGTTTTCGCCGGAATGCTTGGGGGATCAGGCCTTTTCGCATTATCGCCGCAACTCTCGTCATCTGCGGTTGTGCTCTAACGTGGGCGCCTTCTCTCGCGTCGGCCGATTACGTAAACGAGGTATAACAGACCCACCAAGGGCATCGCAATCAGGACCCAAATGCAATCCATGTTTCTCCTTCCTCAGACCAGCAAAACTCAATGCGAGGAAATTCTCATTTGTTTCACTCCTTTTAACAGTTGTCTGAGCAGTTGCAGACGAGCAGAACTTTAGACCGTCGATGTGGCAGTCGATCAGTCCACAGATCGAACCGGCGCTCTGTCAGACTTTTGCCATCCCCAATTTCTTCGCGGCAGAAAGATGCTTCTCAAGGACTGGTAACGCATGCTCCGCATAGGACTTTAGAACCGGATTCTTTGCCTCTTCCGCCTCTTTCTTGTACATGGCGATGGCTTTTGAGTGTCCGACTATCATGTCCTCAATATAGCGACTTTCAAACTTGTCGCCCTTCAGTTTCTCGAAGGGCCCAATCATTGCTTTATTGTGCTCGGCGTCAATTGCGCTCGGCACATTTAGACCGGCCTGGTGAGCAATGCCAGACAGTTGGTTGAAGTCGCTTGTGTGGTCGCTAATCAGCATTTGAGCGTAATCCTTTACCTGCTGCGAGCCAGTCGCGGTTTGCGCCAACTGCCCAAGATTGGCCTCCACCATGTCGGTTTGGGCTGCGAAATTGATAAAGCTCTGGTCGTTCTTTACGGGTTCCTTCGCGGGCTTCTTCTCACCCAGCGCAGTAATTGAGCAGAGACAGAGACAGCAAACGACCGTAAGAGTGTTTTTCATCTGAAATCCTCCCAACCGGATTTTTCCATGTCGAAATCGATGGGTACTCTCGACGCGCAATAAGCGAATCGATAGAAAGCAATGTCCTTTGAGAAACGGGCAGGCGCTGGACACATCCGCAAGAGGGCCGAGGCGGATAAGGCGATCAAGGCTAATCCACAAGGCTTGACACGCATCGCGACCGATCTCCTTTACGGAATGGGCACGCACCGACTCGGACGATCAAGCGGAATCACCAAAGCAGCAGAATCGAGAGTACGAGGTGACTGGGTCCCGCTTCGCTTTTGTCACGCCGCGCGTATCTTATCGGGATTCGCCCGGCAAGAATGCGAGCCATTCCGCACTCAAGTGTGCAACGAATAGAAACTGCATCGCAGTTCCTTTTGGGACAGGTGCGCCGATTTCAAGTTTGTGGGCAAGGGCAATCCGCGGAATATGCGTGTCATCCTACTCCGCTGGGCCGTGCCATCGTGGTTATCATCGGCGCCGTTGCCGAACTCGAACGCAACCTGATCATCGAGCGGGTGCGCGCCGGCATGCGGCGCGCACGCCTCGAAGGCCGCCACATCGGCCGCAATCGGCTCGAACTGGACCATGGCCCAATCCAACGCGACCGCTGCCAGGGCCAGAGCCTGCGGCAGATCGCCAAGGGACACCGCGTTTCTACGGCCACCATCCAACGCGTACTACGCCTGCAGAACTCAACTGCTCAGGAGAATGTTGCATGACCGAACAGCTTTTTTTCATGATCGTCTTCCTCACAACCATGGTAGGAATCGTCGCTGTTGTCTATCTCGACCGCCGCAGACCGAACTCCGATCTACGCGAGATACACCAAGCCTTGCAACAGATCCTCGCCAATACCGAGAAGATCGACAGCTCGCTCCACGACCAGCGCCGCGCACTCAACGACGCCTACAAGCAAATATCCGCCGTACCAAAAAGGGTTCAAAACCCGCCCGATAAACCCACTGAAATCAACGGCCGGATCTCCCGATCCGGCCGTGTCAAAAGGTGTGGGTTGTGGTACACATGGGTGGCCGTTAAGGAGTCAATTACAAAACGCAGCTACTCCGCTTTGTACGTGTAGTCGTTGTAAACCAGGACGCCGTTGTACGTGGTGTAAACGCGGGCGTAGATCGTTTCGCC
>Ga0302140_10008751_pt1 | contig 12573 bp, 11 predicted proteins | sample I_Bog_E1_1_FD_202095 | JGI IMG/M metagenome (GOLD analysis project Ga0302140, IMG submission 202095) | Peat permafrost microbial communities from Stordalen Mire near Abisko, Sweden - I_Bog_E1_1 | ecosystem: Environmental > Terrestrial > Soil > Wetlands > Peat | place: Sweden: Abisko, Stordalen...
TCGCGACCAGTCCCGGCCCGCCGTGCCCTGGGCCAATCAGGTAGATCATGTTCAGGTTCCGCTCGCGGATCAGCCGGTTCCAGTGGACATAAAGAAAGTTGAGGCCTGGCGTCGTGCCCCAATGGCCCAGCAGCCGCGGCTTCACATCGTCCAGCGTCAGCGGACGTTCAAGCAGCGGGTTGTCCTTCAGGTAAATCTGGCCGACGGAAAGGTAGTTGGCCGCACGCCAGTAGGCGTCCATTTTGGCCAGCAATTCCGGGCTGAGAGGGCCGCTGCTCGTTGCGGCCTCATTTTCCTCGATCATGTTGCACCTCGATGGGATTGACTTGCCTGTCAGGGAAAGCCTAGCAGCCGAACGTTAAAGGAATGGGTGATTCGAGTCACATGCAGATGAGATGAAAACCCACTTTATGGGACAAGCGCCGCCCCTCTGATTCTCCGCCTGAATCTTTGATGTCCGATGTGCACTTGTGATCTAGACATCGAATTTGGTTTTGGATTGCAAGCATCTGCTGCCGCCAACGGTTTCGGCCATACGCTCGAGTGATCGAAACGAATCCGCGCGAGGCAGCGGAGAGAATGAACCCGATATTCTGGATCGTTCCACTCATCATGACGGGCGTTTTTATCTTTACTGGCACTGGCAAAGTACTGGCCTGTGGCCTAATCATGAAACCTCGAAGAATCTTCCCGAAGCGGGCCGGGTTCACCGAGAGTCAGATCCATTTCACAATCGCCTTTACATCTGGATCGTCTGGTCCTTATATTTTATTCAAGCCGGGGTTGTCTCTGATTCAAGCTTTTCGCATCTTACCCCTCAGCTTGGTTTTGCCGGTTGTTGCAGTAATTGATCTCCTTTTTGAGCCGTTCTTATCTGTTGCGGGAACGCGCTCTGCAGGCAGTGAACGGTCAAGGAGGTGCATTCATGGGCACTGTTCTTTGGTTTGCGCAGATTCTAATGGCGGCCTTATTCCTGTTCGCCGGCTTTACCAAAATCTTCGCCCGCCGCAGCGAAGGCGTCGTGCACCCGCTCAGTCCCGGTTTCGCGCTCCCAGGCATGCGGTATGAAATCGTCACGGTTATTGGGCTGCTTGAAATCGCATTCGCAATCTGCCTGGTCCTGCCTGTCGATCTGCTCCCGCCCAATGTGGTTCCCCGTCTCGCCGCCGCCGGACTCGCCCTGCTCATGATCGTCATCAGCGTCTATCACACCCGTCGCCACGAAACCGCCGTCCCCCAGGTGGTCCTCTTCCTCATGGCAGTTTTGGTGATCGTAGGCCGCTGGCCGCACTAAACGGTTGTCTTCCTCAATCCTGGCTCTTGGAACTTTAGTCTTTCAATGAAATCATGAAGCGGGTAGGTTTATGACCAAGCAAAGAATCTTCTTGTGCCTATTTCTGTTCCTGTTTGGCTCATTCGCTCTCTTGAACAGCTTGAGCAACGCACGCCTCCAAAGTCTCCATGGTTCTGACGTCGTACGACTTGTTGCCGTAGGACTGTGCTTTGGAGTCGGATTCGGTGTGCTGATCGGTGGTAGCAGGCGCTTCGATACATAGGCATTCCGACACTTGCCTGCAATCCGCTTCTCAAAAATGCCGCTTCAGCTTCAGAATCGGCGACTCAAACCCATACCAAAGCGCCGTCGCCACGCCGGTGCATGCCGCCAGCCGGAACGCAACCACCCCCAGGTTCCCGGCAATTCCGTAGTGATCCATGCGCAAGTCGAACCAGCCAAAAAAGATGAACACGGAAATGTGCGTCATATAGAAGCCGTAGCTGATGCGTCCGTAATACGCCAGTGGCCCCCGCCGCAGCACCGCGTTCAGCGGATTCCGCGCACCGGTTGATGCGATGGCGGCCAGTAACGCGCCGGCAAACGCGACTGACAATGCAGAATCCAGAAAAGCGGTTCCACCGGCGATCGTACCGGCCACTACAACGCCCAGCGGAATCGCCGCCAGTCCCATACCCAGCCACACGCGCCGGCGCAGCCCAAGCGTATGCAGCCCAATTGCCAGCAAACTCCCCCACGCAATCCCATCCAGATGCGTCAGCGTGTGCGTCGGCGTAATCCAGCTGTGGTGCGTCATGCGCATCAGGGGAGAAACAACCAGCATGGCCGCAAGCAGAGCGCACAGCATCCACGGCCTGCGCAGGAACCGCACCAGTGGCGCCCACACAAAGTAGTACTGCTCTTCAATGGCCAGCGACCAGGTCTGCCCAATGGCCGGCGGCAGCGCCAGGTGAAACAGGTTCTGGATAAAGAGGATGTAAGCCCACCACGGTGCGGTCCTGATCGCCTCCAGAACCGGTGGACCGATAAACCAATCCGAATTCAAATAAACCGTCGCCAGCACCAGCACATACACCGGCCAGATGCGCAGCGCGCGCCGCCCATAAAAGTTCCTGAAATAGTGCGGCTTTTCCCGTGCCTCCAGCAGGATGGAAGTAATGAGGAACCCGGAGAGCACAAAGAAGAGATTGACCCCCGCCCATCCCCACAGCGAAGCGTAATGAACCCAGGTCCCCTCAAGCCGCGGATGGCAGTGATAAAAGAACACCGCGAGTACGGCAATCCCGCGGAGTCCCTGCAGTTCAGGGATGTAGGAAGGCAGCCAGGTTGGACGTTGGATAGGCAATACAGCAGGTTAGCAGGTTAGCCGATTATGACGTTGGCAAATCAAAATAGAAACCATGCGCCCAGCCTGGATATTCGACCCGGGATTCCAAGACCTAATTCAGCAGGATCTCACTCACCGGGGTAGTTGGATCGTAGCGTTCTTTGTCCACGAATTCCCAAACATCGTTTTCATGCACCTTGAACGCGTTCGCAACATGGCGGACAAGGGAAGCAATGAGAGCGCCATAGTCTTCATGGTCCATATCTCCGGGATAGATGTGCGTTTGAATGTGTCCATCATTCTCGAAAACAATGATCAAAGGTGAGTCGATTCTCATGTCCCTGTTGTCTTCCATAAGCGCCGCACCTCAGTCCCATGCTAACTAACCACTATCCACTAATCACTGGCCACTAACCACTGCTTTTACCCCGCCGCCAACTGCTTAGCCCTCTCCGTAGCCCGCATCACGGCCTTGATCAGGGTAACCCGCAGCCCGCCCTCTTCGAGTTCCAGAATCCCATCAATCGTGCACCCCGCCGGCGTAGTTACGGCGTCCTTCAGCAGCGCCGGATGATACCCCGTCTCGAGCACCATCTTTCCCGCGCCAAACACCGTCTGCGCCGCCAGTTGTGTCGCCACGTCGCGCGGCAGGCCTACCTTCACGCCCGCCTCCGCCAGCGCCTCAATAATGATGTAGATATACGCCGGACCGGACGCCGACAGACCGGTCACCGCGTCCATGTGCTTCTCGTCCACCACCACCACACGCCCCACGGTCTCAAAAATCCGCTGCGCCAGTTCCATCTGCTTGGCGGAAACAAACCGCCCCTTGCAAAGTCCAGCCGCTCCCGCGCCCAGCGCCGAAGGCGTATTCGGCATGGCGCGGACCACCGCAATATCAATCCCTGCCGCTTCCTCAATCGCCCGCGTCTTCACAGAGGCCGCAAACGAAACCAGCATCTTCTCCGTCGTCAGCGCCGGCTTGATCTCCGCTATCAGGTCGGGCACCTGGAACGGCTTCACGCCAATCAGGATCAGGTCCGCCTGGCTGGCAGCCGACAGGTTGTCCGTGCTCACGTCCACGCCCCACTGCACGCTCAGCGCAACAGCCTTCTCCATGTGCCCCACGGTTGCGTGAATCTGGTCAGGGTCAAAAAGGTTCTGCTTCAGGAAGGCCTGCAGCAGGATCCCTCCCATTTTCCCGGCGCCCAGCACGGCGACGCGGATGTGAGGCAGTTGCGCGGGAATAGCAATCGGTTCAACAGCGATATCTGACATGTCTTTCCTTGGCTCGCGTGAGTGTGATCTGACGACTCTTCAGGATACCCCAGCAAGAACAGAGAACCTGCGTGAATTCAAAAAGCAAGGGCGTGGAGACCCCACGCCCTATGGCAAATCGAAGAGGGAAGTAGCTTTAGAAGCTCACGGAAAGCGTCCCGCTGATGGTGCGGGGGGCGCCCACCTGCAGTGTGTTGTTGTTCACCGACAGCGGATCGCTGTAAATGAATCCGTTGGTGCCAATCGAGGCATAATACTGCGAATTCATCAGGTTCGAGGCATTGATCTGGGCCTTGAGGTCCTTGAAGGCACCTAGGTCCTCGCGGCTGTAGCCGGCGCCGAGCTCGACCAGAAAGCGTCCGCCGACGCTGCCGTCGTTGGAGTAGGTGAAGTATCGCGTGGACATGTAGTCGGCGGCAATATTGGCGAAGAAACCGGATTGATGGTAGTCCAGGGAGGTTTTGTAAAGACCCTTGGGGGTATCCACGACGATATTGCCTTTCAGCGGGTCGCAACCGCCAGTCGCGGAATTGGTGTAGATGCAGGCGTTGTTCGCGCCTGTGTCCTGGTCATACGTGGACTTGTTCCAGGTGGCGGCGTTGTAGAGAGTGAACTGGGGTGTGATGCGGATGCTGGCAGAGCCGTCCACTCCGTTGGTCGTCACATCCCCTGCATTGGAGAGGATCGAAGCGTTACCAGCGATGCCGGCTCCTTGCGAGAAGGCAAGCAGACGATTGCTGAAGTTGACATGAAAGTAGCTGGCCTGCACGGCGGCGTGCTGGGTGGTGGAACGATAGCCGGCTTCTTCAGTCCATGAAGTTTCAGGGTGTGTGGTGCTTCTCAAGGCATCGAACCCGGCCTGCGTAGTGCCCCACGGCGAAGTGCCATACCCGTAGCCGCCCGGGATATAGGAACGCACGTTGTAGGAGACGTCGCCAAAGAGTTCATTGCTCTTGTCGAATTTGAAGTTGACGCCGAACTGGGGCAGGATGGGCTTGCCGGAGGTCAGCGAGCCTTGGGCATAAGTTCCCGCCGCCAAGGTTGAGTAGGTGTAGCTCGACTTGAAAGCAGAAGAAAGCTCGCCGTCGGTGATTGTTTCCTCGGTTTTGAAACCGGCGGAGAACGCTAGTTTCTCATTGAGTTTGAAAACGTCCTGCACGTGAGCGTCATAGACGGTTGAGTTGAAGACATATTCCCACTGTGTGTAGAACGGGTTGGTGGGGAATGCGTAAAGCGAGTGGAGCGGACTCGTCAGGCTGGTCGGATAGAAGCGCCGAGCCAGATTCCAACGCTCACCTTCAAACCAGAATCCGCCTTCGAGCTTGTTCCTGCCTCTTTCGTAGGCAAGCGAAGTTAACATGCCGCCGCGGGAGATGGTGTACTCCGAGGTGCGCAGCGAAACCGGCGAGAGGAGGGTTGTGGGCGCATAGATATTGGCGAATGTGGCGAGGTAGGGCGTGAACCACAGGCCGCGTCCATCGTTGCGATGTCCATAACCGGTGATTTTCCACGTCAGGTTGCTGGTAAGCGCCTGTTTGTAGGTGATGCCCCCCAAGACATCCTTGCGCAGGCCCGCGCCGCCGTAATAGCCGGCATCGCAAGGGTCTTCGTTTGAGGCGAGAGTGTTCACGGGCGAAGGGTAGTCGGCCGCGACGCCATACTGCGGGTTGCAGGCAAAACCGGCCTGAACCGAGTTCGCCCAGTTTCCGTAGTTATCCCAGTTATAGCCGAGCTTCTGGACCCATACCTTATTGACGTCCTGGTAATCCACTTCACGGCGGTCGGAAAGGTCGGCGTAGACAGAAAGGACTCCATTGTTGCCGACATAATGAACGGCCTTGCCGTTCAACTGCCAGTAGTTTTGCCCTATCTGGCCGTGGCCTCTCCACTTGTCGGTCAGGTTGTATGCGCCGGTCAGGTAGAACTTGGTTTTGCCGCCGAGCAAGCCGCTCTCATAGCGCGCAAAGGTGCGATAGGCGTCCCAACTTCCGAAGGATTGGTTTACAGTCGCGCTCCGCTGGTCAGACGGGTCAGCGGAATAAAACTGGATGGTGCCGCCGAGGTTGCTGGTGGAGGCTGTTTCAAGCGCACCCGTGCCTTGCGACAGAACCATACGGCCTATGTTTTCGTCCGTGATGGCGCGGCTGATGTGCAGCCCGTTCCAGTTGCCGTAGGACATGTCGCCCAGCGGAATATCGTCGAGCGTGAAGCCAAGCTGGTTCTGATTGAAGCCTCGAACTGAAATGCGGACGGCCCATTCATAGGAGCCGTAGGGATCCGCCGCCTGAACGTTGACGCTGGGAAGTTGCGCAAGGCTCTTGATGGGGCTGGTTCCCGGAGCCTCTTCGAGGAGTGCGGGCGCCTGCAACTCCTGCTCGTCGCGGAACTCGCCCGGGGATGTGACCACGACGGTCTCCGTATTCGTGAGTTTGGGTTGCGCGGGGGCTGGAGTTGCGGTTGGAGATTGCCCGGCTGGGACTGCAGCGACTGGCTGCTGTGCCGCCGGTTCCTGCGCTACGCCGGCCGTTGCGCCGATGCAAGCGATGAGAAAAAGAGAAGAAAAATGGCCTCGAAACATGAACTCTCCTTTCAGGGAAAACGCATCCGTGGAGTTCAAACGGTATGCGCGTAGAAGGACGCGCAGGGCCAGGGTTGGCCGCAGCTTCCGGTTACCACTCGAAGACCAGTACTTCGAATGCGCACGAAACCTGCCCAGGAAACCCTTGCGATTGCTGGGTTTGGGCAAGGTAGGTATGACTTAGATTGGATATTGAAGGATGATTAAGACGGGATCGTTAGATTGCGATGAACGGCGAGTTAATAAAGAGCTAGCGGACGGTACACTGTTTCGTCCATCTCCTGCCCAATTCAAAGCGTTTTCGCGATGACGGGGAGAATTCCGGTAACGAAATTACTCGTTCGTAACATAAAGATTGAATCTTTCGAGGTATTTTCCGGGAGAGGTCGTCCTGCTACCTTTCAAATACAGCTAGTAGTTTCCCTAGTACTTCAAAAGGAGAAAACCCACGTGAACAGGATGCTCCTCAGTCTTTATCTCAAAATCCAGGACCTGGCAAAAAGCGAGCAAGGACAGGATCTGGTTGAATACGCACTGGTCGTCGCACTTATCGCTCTATCCGCAACCGTCGGAATGAAGAGTTTGGCCGGCGGAATCAACAAGGCCTTCGACAGCGTCAGCGTAGCGCTCGCCACCGATATCTAGTTCCTGGTCCGAGGTCCCCGGCTGAATCCCCCAGCCTGGGATCGACACGGAAATTGAACCACTTCCCCCGCCCTTCCATCCGCAGCCTGTAAGATTCCGGCCAGACGGAGGGTGACTGCTGCGTACTATTCAAAACCATCACTTCTTAGTCGGCCTGGTCCCATCGCCCGTGCTGGCGCGTTCGTGTGTCACGCTTGTCGACCCCGGGCGAAGGTCGTAAAACGGTGAGCGGCCCGCGGTGAAATCCGTTTCTTCCGATTACAGCGCATACATCGCCATGCCGATCGGTGCGCTGGCTGTCTTACTCATTGCCCCGCGCTTCACCAAGTGGCCGCCCACCGACCCAAACACTACGATCGAGTTCAATCCATGGATGGAGTGCACCAAAGGCCGCAGGCTGGGCGGCAACACCGGGTCGCGGTCGTTGGCATAGACGGTGCGCGCCTTGGCTCTGCCGGTTGCGGGAAGCAGGTAAGTATTGATGGTTACCTGGAGTGCTTTTTCAATCACGCCGGCCGGCGCTTCCACATCCACTACCAGCCGGCCAGGGTAACGCTTGGTCACCGTCAAACCCTGGCTGGCAGCCCAATCCACAATGGCCTGCTCGGCTTCAGGTGTTGGAGCAAACCGCTCATCCCACTCTTCCGAGGTCAAAAACTGGCGGAATACCGGAGAGTTCTTGTCCTGAATTTCTTCAAGAAACTGATCCTCTTCTTCCGGGTGCGGCAATGCCAGCGCAATAGCCAGACGCAGCACTTTGCCGGGTTCGTAGTGGCGAATGAAGGCAGCCTTGCCATTCAGCACCGCAGGCTGCGTCTGGCCGGACGGCCACGCCTGTGTCGTCTGTAAAGAAGTAGCGGCGGCCGTGCTCCCAAATCGCGTTTCTGCCTGTGTCTGTGCGGGCGCTTGTGCCGATGCAGTTCCCGCCAGCACTGTGGTCAGGCCAAGTACACAGGCAAGCGCCGCCGTGCCGCCGGCAAATCCGGTTGAGTTACGATGTTCCATTCCATCACCTCGGGGGATTAAGGGAGATTGAGCGGTACGATCCAGCAACAGGTGGTTGACGAAATGGATTTGTTACAGCCGGGCGCGATCAAAATTCCTGCTTTGCGAATCGTCAATTCGCTATAAAACGAAACCAGCACCGTCGAAAATTGCCATTCTCATAGCGGAACCGCCTCTGTCCATGGCTCGTATCTCGATCCATGAAGAAGCAGGTTGCCATCGGCGTCTTTGGCGCGATCCTGATTGCTGCTGCGGCATTCTTTTCCGGCTTGCGCATGAATTTTCATCCGGAGAACCAGAAGCCCGGCAAGTTCCCGGAGCAGTTAGTCTACGTTCGCGCCGCGGACGATGTCGTCAACAGTGGTGCCTTCTTCACCTCCACAAGCGCGCCTTCAAAGTCCCTGGCAATCATCTGGGTGCACGGGTGGGGAGCCAATTTCTATTCCCCCAGCTATGTCGGCATTGGGCGAGCCCTGGCGGAGCGCGGCTTTCCAACCATCTCCGTCAATACGCGCATGCACGACATAGGGAACGTTGAGAAATACACACTCCTCGGCAAACGAGTGCGGGGCGGCGGGTACTGGGGCGTCACCAGCGAGGATGCGCGAGATATCTCAGCCTGGATCGATTACGCTCAGCATCTGGGATACAACCGGGTCATCCTCGTGGGCCACAGCGCCGGCTGGTCCAGTGTCGCCCGCTATCTTGCCGACTCGCAGGACTCCCGCGTGGCCGGAGTGGTCTTTGCTTCCCCGGGCGTTGGGTACTCGCCCCAGCCGGACGACCCGCAACAGCTTGCGAAGGAGAAGAAGCTCGTGGATGAAGGCAACGGTGAAGACCTGATGCGGCTGCCGCAACGTGCATTCCCGTCGTTCATCAGTTATGCGACAGACTTTGACATCGCCAACACGCCGCGTCAGTACAAGGACTTCTTTGGAACCCAGACTCCGGACGCGGGCATCACCCGGGTCACATGTCCGGTACTGGCTTTCTACGGATCGAAGGATGACATCGGAGGCGAAAAGGATCTCGCGCTGCTGACAACTTCAGTGCAGCATCTGGCCCATCATCCGGCCAGCGTGCATACCGCCATGATCGCAAACGGCAACCACGAGTACGTGGGAGAAGAGGCCCAGGTCGCCCAGGTAATCACCCAGTGGATTCAGACAGAGGTGCAAGGCCGCTGAACCGCTTCCACCCAGCCCTCACCATCGTGAGTCCCTGTTCCTTGATCCCTGTTCCCTGATCCCTGATCCCTGTTCCCTGCTTTCCTGTTCCCTGTTCTCTAAGTCTTTCCCTGCTTTTTCGCAATCCACCCATCAATCCGGTCGCTCAGCACATCCAGCGGCAGCGCCCCCGCATCCACCACCTGGTCGTGAAATTCCTTCAAATCGAACTTCGCTCCCAGCGCCGTCTTCGCCCGGTCCCGCAGTTCCAGAATCTTCAACTGCCCCACCTTGTAAGCCAGCGCCTGGCTCGGCCACGCAATATACCGGTCCACTTCCGACTGAATATTTACATCGTCAATGTTTGAGTGGTCATGGAAGAACTCGACCATCTGATCGCGCGTCCAGTGCTTCGAGTGCACGCCCGTATCCACCACCAGCCGGATCGCCCGCCAGATATCGCCCTCCAGGCGTCCGTAATCGGAGTAGGGGTCCTGATAGAGCCCTACGTCTTTGCCGAGGCGTTCAGAGTAGAGGCCCCAACCCTCCTGGTAAGCCGTATAGTGCTGAAACTTCCGGAACGTCGGAATATCGTCCAGCTCCTGCGCAATTGAAATCTGCAAATGGTGTCCTGGAATCCCCTCGTGGTAAGCAATATCCTCCACGCTATAAAGGTTTCGATCTGTCGCGTTATATGTGTCGATAAACAGCCGCCCTGGCCTGCTTCCATCCGGCGCGCCTTGCTCGTAATACGCGGGCGCTGAAGTCTTCTCAAGAAAATCCGGCACCGGCACCACTTCGAACTTCGCCTTCGGCAGCCTTCCGAAAAGCTGCGGCAGACGTGCCTGCATCGGCGTTAAATATCCTCGATATGCATCCAGCAGCGCTGCGGCACTCGTCGCCTTCAATCTTGGATTGGTCTTCAGACTCGCCCGAAATGTGGCCAAGTCAGCGAACCCCAGCTTCTTGGCAATCGCCAGCATCTCGGCCTCGTCCTTTTTCACCTCATCCAGCCCGATCTGGTGAATCTGGTCCGCCGTCAAATCCGTCGTCGTTGTCCGCTTGATGCGGAACGCGTAATACTTCGCTCCATCCGGCAGCGCATCAATCCCCGGCGCCTCGCGTCCAGCCGGCACATAGCCCACTTCCATGAACCGCGCAAAGCGCATGTAAGCAGGCAGCACTTCTTTTTGAATTGCGTCCAGCATCTCCGTCTTAATGCGCTCTTGCTCTGCCGGCTTGATGTCCGTCGGAAACCTCTTCAGCGGCAGGGCAAGTGGGCTCTCCTCAGGTTTCTGCGCCGCCATCGCCTTCACCTGTGCCAGCGCCTTTTCCAATAAGAATTTTGGCGGCACACGGTGGTCTTCCATCCCCAGAGACATGTTCTGCGTCACCTGGTCAAACGCCGCAGGAAGCAAATGCAGCCGCGCAATCCAGTCGTCGTAATCCTTCACCGTGGTAAAGCTCAACGACGCCACAAGTTGGGGATAGGTGGTATGAATGCCGCCCATCTGGTTTACGGGCATCTCCCACTCTTTGAAGTCCGCCGCCTCCTGGTCCTCGGCAAACTCGCGCAGCAGCAACTCGCGGCTTATCTTCTCCTGGTCCGTCAGCCCCGCCACATCCACCGCGCCCAGCCGCATCATCAGGGTCTGCTCGCGCTCCAGCCCCGCGTTATACGCCTTAACCGAGTAGTCCGAGATCTGATCGTTATACCGCTTATCGCCGAGCGTCGAAGCAAACTCCGGGTCGTGCTTCAGATTGTCTTCCCAGTAGTCCTTGAAAATCTGGTTCAGCTCTTTGCGATTCGCATCAACCTGTGAAGCAGCAGGCGGCGCAGACGCTTGCGCATGCATCGCGGCGGGCATTTGAAGCACAAGCGCGGTGGAGAAAACAAGTGCGAACACAGCCAGCACAGGGAAGCGAGAAATTCTCAATGGACTAAGACCTCGGGGCCAAAATGGTGTCATCAAAAAGTGTAGATCAAAGCGCAGGAGTTAGGCCCCGTGTGACAGGCGACACAGGTCGTCCCGCCATTTACATATCATTACTTCCTCCTGCGCTAATCTGAATCCATACCAACGACAAACAAGCAGAACGGAAGGCGGGACTGCCTTCCTTATCTTATAAAAGGCCATCTCCGCGCCGTATGTGCGCAGGGAGAAGAGAGTACCAAGCTCCTGATATTCATAGACTATAAAGGCGCTTTCGTATGGGGCGATTCCAATTGGGGGAATCGCCCTTGCTCACTGCCTGCGATCGCAAATGTGCGCGTAGCAATGGCCGGAAATGAAGTTAAAAGTGGACGTAAAGCAACAGCAACCAGCTAAAGTCAAACCGAGTAGGAAGAACGCAACCGCAGCAACCAGAAAGACCACCAGCAAACACCCGGCGCCCCCGCCGAAGCCTTCGGGTCGGAAACGCTACGACAGCAAACAACAGCAACCAGCTCCGGCAAATGTATCCGAGATCAGGCCAGGCGACGGCGGTCGCGAGTTTATCAAGGCCTTTAATCGAGTGGTCGCTGCGGAATCTCTTGCCATCGCCGAAGCCATTGTCGCCAAGGTCAAGCTCGGCGACATAAGCGGAGCACGTTTCCTTGACGAAATCATCGGGGCAAAAGCCCAGCGCAACCAGCCGCCCCAAAAGCCGCGTCGCTCATCCATCGGAATGAGTGTCAACCATCTGACAGAGCAGCCCGAATGGCACGAGCCATCCGAACCTGAAGTCGACACCGGCTTCGGCGGCCGCGAACCGGAAAACTAAACCAGCATCACCAGCCCGCGCCACTCCCCAGCGCGGCACCGCCTCGGCCTCTTCAATCCCGAAGAGGTCGCCCCGGCGGCAATCCCCCCATCCCATCCCGCCGCAAAATCCCCAGAACCAAAAATTAACCATCCCCCCGGTTGACATAGGCTCGATTAAGTTGATATCAAACAATCCAGCCCGTCGAGAGCAAGAGTCCCGGCGCCCCGCCATTAAAAGACCAATAAGGAGATCTCCCGCCATGTTTACTCCCAAAGGAAAATTCAGCTGGTACGAGCTCATGACCAGCGACACCGATGCAGCCGGCAAGTTTTATTCCGACGTCGTGGGCTGGACCACCCAGCAGATGCCCGGCGACGGCCCCGCATACACCGTCTTCAATCTTGGCGGTGTTGGCATGGCCGGCATGTTGAACATCCCCGGCCACGTTGCGTGGGTCGGCTACATCTCGGTCGACGACGTCGATGCTCACATCGAAAAGGTCGTCGAAGCCGGCGGCAAACTCTTGCGGCCC
>Ga0302140_10008752_pt1 | contig 12573 bp, 6 predicted proteins | sample I_Bog_E1_1_FD_202095 | JGI IMG/M metagenome (GOLD analysis project Ga0302140, IMG submission 202095) | Peat permafrost microbial communities from Stordalen Mire near Abisko, Sweden - I_Bog_E1_1 | ecosystem: Environmental > Terrestrial > Soil > Wetlands > Peat | place: Sweden: Abisko, Stordalen...
ACTAGCATCTCGTGATGATGGCATAGAGGTAACACTCCTTCCCATTCCGAACAGGACAGTTAAGGTCTATAGCGCCGATGGTACTGCACGGGTGACTGTGTGGCAGAGTAGGACGTTGCGAGGTAAGATAAAAAGATAGTTACTATGGCTATCTTTTTTTTGTTTTGAAAAATTATAATATATATGTTGTAAAAATTAATATTCATGAAAGCAGTTAGTAGTAAGCTGATTTTCGTGAAGAATATATATTGCAATATATATTCTTAAATTTATAAAAAAATTTATTCTAATAATCATTAATAATTAAAAGAGGTAATTATTGCAAAGTCTCTCTTTTTTTGATATTTGCGTAAACGATTAAATTATTATCAAATCTTAAAGCAAGTTTTAAGTAAAGTTAAATTTTATTGATAATGTATAAATTAATTTAATACATTTTTTGTATATAGGACTATAATTAATCTTATACAAATTAAGTAATTTAATAAATTTTATAAAAAATATAGAAAACAAGTGAAATATACTACAAAATTTGGTAAGATATATATATACTAAAAGTAAAAAAAAAAATATGTAAATTTAATACTATGAGAGGGATACAAATATGGATGGGGGTATGATTTAATGCAAGATAAGCGTAAAATCAATAAAGTTAATAATAAAGAGGCAATGGAAATTGAAGGGAATATAAATAAACAAATAGAACAAGATAAGAAGACAACGGTAAAGGAAGGTTCTTCAACTGGTTCGAAAGAAAGAAATACTAAAAGTGCAAGTAATGCACAAAAGAAAGCTATTTCAAATGAAGTAATAAAATCAGAGTATAATAAGGTTCTACCAACAATTAAAGAAAAAGAAATTATAGCAAAAAATACTGAAGCTAAGGTTGAATCAAAACCTAAAGAAACAGCAAAGAAAATGAGTGCAAGAAAAAGTGTAGGGTCTAAAACTTCAGTAAAATCTGAAGAAAAGCAAGAAATTGCCTTGAAAATACAAAGTAATAAAGATAGCAAAATAGATAAAACAAAAAAAGATATAGATCAAGAAAAAAGAGTGCAAATAGTTGCTAAAGATATCAAAACAGAAATTGAGAATGATAAGGAAACTACTGGAATTAAAACATCAACTACAAAATCAGTATCTAAGACGACTAATAGTAAGACAACTAAAACTACTGTAACTCCTACAAGTGAGCCAACTACTACTACAAGAAAATCACCTTCAAAGAAACCCACTCAAGTACAAACTAAAGTAGCTGTTGCAAAAGAAGTAAAAACACAATCTAAAGAAGAAGAAATAAAAAATACAGTTAAAAAGGTTGCGGAAAAAGTGGATAGAACTGATATAACTAACTTTAACACATACTTATTTCATCAAGGTAAAAATTATGAAACTTACAACATACTAGGATCACATATTAAGACTGAAAAAAGAAAGAAAGGTGTACAATTTGCAACTTGGGCACCTAATGCTAAGGATGTATATGTTGTTGGAGATTTTAATAATTTTGAAGTAAAAGATGAATATAAACTTGAAAAAATAACTGAAAATGGATTGTGGAAAGGCTTTTTATCAGAAGCAAAGGTTGGAGATAAATATAAATATTGCATAATAGGAAAAGATGGTAAAAAAGGAGAATATAAAGCTGATCCATATGCAATACAAACTGAATTAAGACCAGATAGTGCATCAATAGTATATGAACCTAAACATTTCAAATGGAATGATCAAAAATGGATTAACCAAAGAAATAAAATAAATGTCTTAGAAGAACCATTAAATATATATGAAGTACATTTAGGTTCTTGGAAAACAAATAAAGACGGTGGATTTTTGACTTATGAAGAGATTTCTGAAGAGTTACCTAAGTATGTGAAAGAAATGGGATATACACATGTGGAAATTATGCCACTTGTTGAACATCCATTAGATGCTTCGTGGGGATATCAAGGAACAGGATATTATTCACCAACTAGTAGATATGGAACAATAGAAGGTCTTAAAAAATTAATAGATAAACTACACGAAGAAAATATAGGAGTAATAATGGATTGGGTTCCAGGACATTTCTGTAAGGATTCTCATGGATTATATAAATTTGATGGAACACCAACATATGAATACCAAGAAGAGTGGAGAGCTGAAAATAAAGGCTGGGGAACTTGTAATTTTGATTTAGGTAGACCAGAAGTAAAGAGTTATTTAATATCAAATGCATTATATTGGTATAGAGAATTTCATATTGATGGATTAAGAGTAGATGCAGTATCTAGTATTTTATATTTAGATTATAGTAGATCATATGGAGAATGGGTTCCGAATAAATTAGGAGGAAATGGAAATTTAGAAGCAATAGATTTCTTAAAAGAATTAAATAAAGCAGTTTTTGCAGAATATTCAACAGCACTTATGATAGCAGAAGAATCAACATCATGGCCTAATATAACAAAGCCTACAAATAATGATGGATTAGGATTTAATTTAAAATGGAATATGGGCTGGATGAATGATACATTAGAATATATTGAAATAGATCCAAAATATAGAAAGAATAATCACAGAAATATAACATTTGCAATGATGTATAATCATGCTGAAAATTACTTATTACCTCTTTCACATGACGAAGTTGTTCATGGTAAAAAGCCACTAATAGATAAAATGTGGGGAGATGAATGGAATAAGTTTGCAGGACTCAGAGCATTTATGGGTTATATGATGGGTCATCCAGGTAAAAAACTAGTATTTATGGGATGTGAATTTGCACAAACAATAGAGTGGAGAGAATATAAAGAATTAGAATGGAATTTAATTGATGATTTAGAAATGCATAAAAAGACACAGTTATTTTGTAAAGATTTAAATAACTTGTATATAAATAATAAAGCTTTTTGGGAACTTGATCATGATGATAGAGGGTTTAATTGGATAGAAGCAGATAATAATGAACAAAGTATATTAATTTTCACTAGAAGGAGTAGAGATGATCAAGATACATTAGTATTTGTAATAAACTTTACTTCTAAAGTATATTATGACTACCAAATTGGAGTACCGTTCCTAGGAAGTTATAAAGAAATATTTAATACTGATGACAGTAAATATGGTGGTTCAGGGCAAACAATGGATGATACATTAATATCTGAAAAAGCACCATTCCAAAATCAACCATATTCAATAAAAATAAAAGTACCACCAATGGCTACATTAGTATTAAAAGTAAATGAAATCAATATAAAACAAGAAGTTAAAGTAATTGAAGAATTATTTATTAAAGACAATCATGAACTTAAAGAAATGAATCAATAGAAAAAATAGAAAGTGAAATTTTTTAGGCGGAGTTTTATACTCCAGCTTAATTTAGTTAAACTTATACCCACAAGGGGATTAAAATGTATATACAAGAGGTACTTAATAAACACAAGGATAACATTGTACCTGATGAGGGCATCTAGAGTCTAGGGCTGATTGGTTCTTATCTCCTATTTAAAGATATAGGAGTGTTAGAACAGCTAGATATCAAATAAAATTTTATTAATTATTGCTAAAAGGTAATAGCTAATAAGATATAGATATGTTTATTATGCTAAGGGGGAGAAAGAATGAGAGTTTTATTTGTAGCATCAGAAGCTGGTCCATTTATTAAGAGCGGGGGCCTTGGAGATGTTGCGGGCGCATTACCAAAAGCGCTTGTACAAAAGGGTGCAGATGTAAGAGTTGTGATACCAAAATATAAAGAACTTAATTGGCAAGTAAAAGATAAATTAAGGTTTAATAAATGGTTTAATGTCAGGGTTGGTTGGAGAGAAGAATTTTGTGGAGTCTGGGAATGTGTATATAATGGAGTCACATATTATGCTTTAGATAATGAAAAGTATTTTAATAGAGACGAAATATATGGTTTTTATGATGATGCAGAAAGATTTGCATTTTTTGATAGAGCTGTACTTGACATGCTAAGACAAATAGATTGGCAACCGGATTTAATTCATTGTAATGATTGGCAAACAGGGATGGTTCCTGTATTACTGAAGTTTCAATATAAAAGAGATGATATGTTTTATTGGAATATGAAATGTGTGTATTCCATTCATAATATAGCATTTCAAGGAGTTTTTGATCCTCAGATATTACCAGAATTATTTGGGTTTGATATGGAACTTTATAATAATACATGCTTAAAATTTGATCTAGGGGTAAGTTATATGAAAGGCGGGTTATATTATTCTGATATAATCACAACTGTTAGTAATAGCTATGCAAATGAAATACAAACACCTGAATATGGACAAAGATTAGACAGTGTATTAAAGGATAGATCCTATGCATTAAGAGGAATAACAAATGGTATAGATTATGATGAATTTAATCCTAAAACAGATAAATTTATTAAACAGAATTATGATATAAATTCAATTGAAAATAAAGTAATAAATAAAACTGAATTGCAAAAGGAATTAGGATTGACGGTTGATGAAAATATTCCAATGATAGCGATGGTAACAAGATTAACACATCAAAAAGGTATTGATTTATTAGTTAATATTTCAGATAGATTATTACAACAAAATGTGCAATTAGTAGTTTTAGGAACTGGTGATAAGCACTATGAAGATCATTTTAAATGGTTAGATTATAGATATGGAAATAAAGTATCTGCAAATATTAGATTTGATAATGCTTTAGCAAATAAAATTTATGCTGCATGTGATCTGTTTTTGATGCCGTCACTTTTTGAACCATGTGGACTTGGACAATTAATAGCACTTAGATATGGCTCAATTCCTATAGTTAGAGAAACTGGTGGGTTAAAAGATACTGTTACAGCATATAATGAATATACTGAAGAAGGTAATGGATTTAGTTTTACAAATTATAATTCAGATGATTTGTATAATGTAATACAATATGCTTTGTGGATATACAAAGATAAAAAGAAGTGGAACAACCTTATTAAACAGGCAATGAAATGTGATAATAGTTGGAATAAATCAGCTGAAATATATTTAAATATGTACAGAGAGTTGACTGGTCAAGATTAGAACAATGTGATGAGGGGGTACATGAATGCTCGAAATGGATAAAAAGGCATTTAAAAAAGCTTATGTAAATAAATTTTTGGAGATGCATGGGATTGAATTAAAAGAGGGAAATAATCAACAAAGATATGATGCATTAGCAAGCTTGGTAAGAGACTATGTTACAAGAACATGGCTTAAAACCAATAAGAAATATAATAAAACAGGAGAGAAGCAAGTTTATTACTTTTCCATGGAATTCTTATTAGGAAGGTTACTCGGAGATGCGTTATTAAATATAGGAATAAGAGATGTATGTAAAGAAGCTTTATCAGATCTGAATATAAAATTAGAAGAGTTAGAAAATTTAGAACAAGACCAAGCATTAGGTAATGGAGGTCTTGGTCGACTTGCAGCATGTTTTTTAGATTCAATGGCTTCTTTGAATATTCCTGGAAATGGTTGTGGAATTAGATATAAGCATGGATTTTTTGAGCAGAAGATAATTGATGGAAAACAAGTAGAAGTGTCTGATGATTGGTTAAAAGAAGGAAATGCATGGGAAAAAAGAAAAGCTGAAAAAGCTGAAATTGTTAAATTTGGTGGTGAAATAAAAGTAAGTGAAGTAAATGGACATTTGAACTTTACACATATAAATTTCGAACCCGTTTTAGCTGTTCCTTATGATACACCTATTGTAGGATATGAAAATGAAATTGTTAATACTCTTAGATTATGGAGTGCAGAAGCAGTTTCAAATGAATTTGATTTTTCATCATTTAATAGAGGAGATTTCCTTAAAGCAATTGAGTACAAAAATTCGGTTGAAGCAATTTCACAAGTTTTATATCCAGAAGATTCATTTTATGAAGGGAAAATGCTTAGATTAAAACAACAATACTTTTTTGTTTCAGCAGGAGTTCAAAGTATTATAAGGCATTTTAAAAAGCATGGCAAAGATATAGAATTGTTAGATGAAAAGGCAGCAATCCACATTAATGATACTCATCCTACACTTGCAATACCAGAACTTATGAGAATATTAGTGGATGAAGAAGGCTTAGAATGGGATACTGCATGGAGAATAACTACTAATACAATATCTTATACGAACCATACAATTTTAGCAGAAGCTTTAGAAAAATGGCCAGTAGATATGTTTAAGAAATTACTTCCAAGAATATATATGATTGTTGAAGAAATAAATAGAAGATATTGTGAAGAACTTTGTGTTAAGTACCCAGGTAATTGGGATAAGATTAATAGAATGTCTATAATATCAGATAATAAAGTCAAGATGGCACACTTAGCAATTGTAGGTAGTTATAGTGTAAATGGAGTAGCTAAACTTCACACAGAGATATTAAAGAAAAAAGAAATGGCAGATTTCTATTACTTATATCCAAATAAGTTTAGTAACAAGACAAATGGAATTACACATAGAAGATGGCTTTTAAAAAGTAATCCTGAGCTTACAAAGCTAATAGAAGATACAATTGGAGACAGCTTCATAAGGCATCCAATTGATTTGAAAAATTTTGAAAGACATCTATATGATGACGTTGTTTTAGAACAATTGGGGAAAATAAAAAAGTTTAACAAAGAAAAGCTGGCAAATGTGATATTAAAGAATGATAATATAAATATAGATCCAAATTCTATATTTGATGTTCAAGTTAAAAGAATCCATGCTTATAAGAGACAAATGCTTAATTGTTTAAGAATAATGGATTTATACAATAAACTGATTGATAATCCAAGTTATGATATTGTGCCAAGAACATTCATATTTGGCGGTAAAGCTGCCCCTGGATATTATTTAGCTAAAAATACTATCGAGTTAATAAATAGTATTGCTAACAAAATAAATAATGATTCTAGAGTAAATGAAAAAATAAAAGTAGTTTTTATTCAAAATTATAGAGTTTCATTAGCAGAGCAGATTATTCCAGGTACAGATGTAAGTGAGCAAATTTCTACAACGACGAAAGAAGCATCGGGAACATCAAATATGAAATTTATGATGAATGGAGCTATTACAGTAGCTACATTAGATGGAGCTAATATTGAAATAAAGGATGAAGTTACAGATGACAATATAGTAATTTTCGGATTAAATGCAGATGAAGTGCTCAACTATTATCAAAATGGAGGATATAAATCCATAGATATATATAATAGTGATGTAAGAGTAAAAAGAGTAATTGATGATTTAGTAAATGGAAAATATCATAATGATAAAGATAAATTTAGAAGCATTTATGAAAATCTAATAACTTATAATGATGAATTTTTTGTTTTGCAAGATTTTGATTCATATTTAAAGGCTCAAGATAAGGTTGATACTCTTTATAGAGATACTAATAAATGGCAAAGAATGTGTGGAATTAATATTGCACATTCAGGAATATTCTCATCTGACAGAACAATTGAAGAATATGCAACGGGGATTTGGGGATCAGAAGTAATTTATAAGAATCTATAGGAGGTTAATTTAATGGACGGTATACAGGTAGTACATGACTCGCAAAGCATAAAATTTAGGAAGCCTTTCGGAGCTGTAGAAGTTGGTCAAAAGGTTAAGCTGTCAATTAATGTTGATAAAGAAATAGTGGTAGCAATAGAATTGATACAGTTTGATGGCACTAGACTAAATATGGGGATGCAAAAAGAGTATTTAAATAATGGTGAATTTAGATATTCGGTAGAAATTGATACATCTGATGCTTTGGGGATATTAGAATATTATTTTATTCTAATAAATGGATATGATAGGTTATATTATGGAAACAATGATGAACATTTAGGTGGTATTGGTCAAATATATACTTATAATCCTGTGCCGTATCAAGTGACTGTATATGAAAAATCTTATATACCTAATTGGTATAAGGAGGGAGTAGTATATCAAATTCTTATAGATAGATTCTATAATGGAAATGAAGACAACGCTATAAATTCTCCCAAAGAAAACTCCTTTATATATGGGAGATGGGATGATAGTCCCATGTATATTAAAGATAGTTTGGGATGGATTGCTAGATGGGACTTTTATGGTGGAAATATAAGAGGTATCGTAAAGAAATTAGATTATATAAAGTCTTTAGGAGCCAGTATAATACAATTAAGTCCTGTATTTAAATCGTCTAGCTGTCATAAATATGATACAGGGAATTACGAATTTATAGATGAAATGTTTGGCACAAATAATGAATTTAGAGAATTATGTGAAGTAGCAGAAAGCAAAGGAATTAAAATTATTCTAGATGTAGTATTAAGTTATACTAGTTCTGACAGCAAATATTTTAATAAATTAGGTAATTACAATGATATTGGCGCGTATCAATCTCCTAATTCTAAGTATCATGATTGGTATAAATTCACTAGATATCCATATCAGTATGAATCATGGTGGGGAATTAGTGAAAGACCGAATGTTAATTCAATGGAAAAGGGATATATTGATTACATTATAAAAAATGATAATTCTATTATAAAAAAGTGGATAGATTTAGGTTGCAGCGGATGGAGATTAAACGTAATAGATGAGCTTCCAGATGAGTTTATAGAATCAATTAGAACAAGGATGCAAGAAATTAATAAAGATATTGTACTCTTGGGGGATATTTGGGATGATGCATCTAATAAAGTTAGTTATTCAAAAAGACGAAAATATTTGCAAGGTAAAGAAGTGCAAGCTGTTACAAACTATCCGTTAAGAGAATATTTAATTAATTTTACTAAAGGATATATAACATCAGATAGATTTAAACAAAAAATTATGTCCTTATATGAAAATTACCCTAGAGAAAGCTTTTATGGAAATATAAATGTTGTAGGCACAAATGATACCGAAAGAATCTTAACTGTTTTAGATGGGAATATAGAATTATTGAAGTTGCTTGTAGTAATTCAATTTACATTGCCAGGGGTACCACTCATATATTATGGGGATGAAGCAGGGTTAAAAGGTGGAAAAGAACCTGATAATAGAAAAAGTTATCCGTGGGGAAAAGAAGATAAAAATCTTATTAACTTTTATCATAAAATAGTAAGTATAAGAAATAATGAAAATGGATTAAAAAAGGGGGATTTAAATATTCATGAAACAGATTCAGATGTATTCATATTTGAAAGAAATTATGAAAATGAGAAAGTCATAGTTTTGGTTAATGTTTCAAATGAACAAAAATTAATTAAGGATATTAGTTTAAATGGGTATTATGTTAATTTATTTAATGTTAGTGAGAAATACAAATTTATGGGAAATAACAGTATAATAAGTATTTTTCCACATAATTTTAAAATATTACGTAAAATTAATTAATTACAATATGATTAATTAGCTGAAAGTTGACGAATATTATTAGAACACATGTATATGGTATTTCATTACAATAAAGTGTATAATATACGGTATGAAATAACATTTTTGAGCATTAATCATGATATACAATAATTACTGGTAAGATAATATGCTATAAACTTATTAAGGCATAAAACAATATGTTAAGCATATTATTAAAATATATAAGCATAAAATATTAAAATTTTATCTAAAGAGAACAATAACATATGAGAGGAGATAATATTATGGGTAAAAATGAAATGGTAGCAATGATATTAGCTGGTGGACAAGGATCAAGATTAGGGGTATTAACAAAAAAATTAGCAAAACCAGCAGTACCATTTGGGGGGAAATATAGAATTATAGATTTTCCATTAAGTAATTGTTCAAATTCAGGGATATATACAGTAGGAGTACTAACTCAATATAAACCATTAGAATTGAATGCACATATTGGTATAGGTGAAGCATGGGATTTGGATAGAACTCAAGGTGGAGTAAGCATATTACCTCCATATCAAGAAGAAAAAGGTGGAGAATGGTACAAGGGAACTGCAAATGCAATTTACCAAAACATAGAATTTGTTGATAGATATGATCCTGAATATATTTTAATTTTGTCTGGAGATCACATTTATAAAATGGATTATACAAAAATGTTAGACTTCCACAAAGAAAAGCAGGCAGAGGCGACTATCGCAGTGATTGAAGTGCCAATGGATGAAGCATGCCGATTTGGAATAATGAATACTAGAGAAGATTTATCAGTATATGAATTCGAAGAAAAACCTAAAAATCCTAAAAATAATTTAGCATCTATGGGAGTATATATTTTTAATTGGAAAACTCTTAAGAAATATTTAAGAGAAGATGAATCAGATAAAACTTCAAAGAATGATTTTGGAATGAATATAATTCCAAGTATGCTTGGTGATGGAAATAAGATGGTCGCTTATCCATTTAAAGGATACTGGAAGGATGTTGGTACTATAGATAGCTTATGGGAAGCAAACATGGACTTAATCAGGGACGATAATGAACTTGATTTACATGAAGAGGACTGGAAGATATATTCAGTGAATCCAGTAAGACCAGCACAATATATAGGTGAAAATGCAAAGGTATCTAATTCACTAATCGTTGAAGGCTGTGTTGTTAATGGACAAGTTGAGAATTCTATACTATTCCAAGGAGTTCAAATAGGTAAAAATTCAGTTATTCGTGATTCAATAATTATGACAGATGCAAAGATAGGAGATAACGTAGTTATTGAAAAAGCAATTGTCGGAAGTGGAGCTATTGTTAGAAAGGATTGCAAAATTTCCTTAGGTGATGAAATAGCTATTATTGGAGCAAAAGAAGAAGTAAAAATGGGTACAGTTATAGAAAATAACAAAGCTGTTTAGAGGAATCACTAAGGGGGAGAAAGAAATGAAAAATTGTATTGGTATAATTAACTTAGATGAAAATGAAAATAGAATGGGAGAATTAGTTGTAAATAGATCTCTTGCTTCAGTTCCAATTGCAGCGAGATATAGAGTGATAGATTTTGTATTATCTAATATGACTAACTCGGGCGTTAACTGTATAGGTATTTTTACAAAAAATAAATCAAGATCGTTAATAGATCATTTAACAAATGGTAGACCATGGGATTTGAATAGAAAAAAAGATGGATTAAAAGTTTTTAATTTTGGCAATGATGAACCTATTTATGACGATGTTCATAATTTTGCTGAGAACATACAATTTTTAACACATAGTAGAAGAGAATATGTATTATTAGCACCAAGCTATATGATTTGTAATATAGATTATAATGAAGTATTAGAATACCATAAAAGTACAGGAAAAGATATTACGATGGTATATAAAAAGGTAAACAATGCAGATGAAGCTTTTGGGGATTGTGGAGTATTAAATTTTGATGACTCAGAAAGTGTTATAAGTGTAGGAGAAAATATAGGAAAAAATCCAAAAGCTAATATTAATATGGAAATGTATATATTAAAGACTGATTTGTTTATAGATATTGTAAATGAATGTGTAAGTAGCGGAATGTATAGAAAAGTTAAAGAATATATTCATAATAATCTAAATACTTTAACTGCTGGAGCTTATGAATTTAAGGGACATTTAGATTGTATAAATTCAATTAAGGCATTATATGATAGTAATGTAGGATTTCTAAATAGAAAGATAAGCAAAGAAATTTTTAATGAGGAGAGACCTATTTATACAAAGACTAAGGATGAGGCTCCAACTCATTATTCAGATAAGAGTAATGTTATAAACTCAATAATAGCAAATGGTTGTCGTATTGAAGGAACTGTTGAAAATTGCATAATAGGCAGAAGAGTATATATAGGTAAAAACACTAAGATTAAGGATTGTATAATAATGCAAAATAGCAAAATTGATGATGAAGCAGTATTAGACAATGTAATTGCAGATAAAGGTAGTGAAATAAGAAAAGGAGAAACTCTTATTGGATCCATTATGTATCCGTTAGTTATAAAAAAGAAAAAATAGAATAAAAGAAAAAATAGAATTAAAAATTAAAAATATAAGGTATATATAAAGAAAATAAGAAGTTAAAGATGCTAATCTATTTTATCTTAAAACAAAATAGATTAGCATACTGGCTTGTTATTTTTTTGAATATGCCTAATTATTAAGTAGAACAGCAATATATATTGCAATTATCAATTTAGGATAAATTCTCTTAGACATTTAATGAATTAATAAATTATTTATAATGTAGAATATTTAATACAATATATAGATTGAAATAAAGGGAATAGTTGTGAAATAGGCATGGAAACAATATATATTGTTTCCATGCCTATTTCTTAATTATATATTATATTTCGTAGAGTGTATTATTTGTAATAAAAATCTAAATTTAAGCTAGATATTATTTATTATCACCTTTATCATCTAATTTTTTATAAAAACATTGACATGATAAATATAACATGTTAAGATAAAAGACGTCGCAAAGAGACGTAAACAACTTGAAAGATTTTGATAAAAACCTTTTGAAAAAAGAGTTTAAAAGATTGGAAAAAGTTGTTGACACGATTCAAATCAAGTGATATACTAAGTAAGTCGCTTGAGTGTGACAAGAAAAAACAAAAAGTTACAACGAAAGTTGTAGAAAGAAAATGGTCTTTGAAAATTGAACAGAATAATATAAATACATTT
>Ga0302140_10008756_pt1 | contig 12570 bp, 7 predicted proteins | sample I_Bog_E1_1_FD_202095 | JGI IMG/M metagenome (GOLD analysis project Ga0302140, IMG submission 202095) | Peat permafrost microbial communities from Stordalen Mire near Abisko, Sweden - I_Bog_E1_1 | ecosystem: Environmental > Terrestrial > Soil > Wetlands > Peat | place: Sweden: Abisko, Stordalen...
CACCTCGAGCAGGGCCTGGCGCTGGCCTACCGCGAGCGCTACCCGAAGAGCAAGGTCCAGTACATCCGCTGCGAGCAGTTCACCAACGACTACATCGCCGCATGCGAGCTCGGCTCGGCGGGCATCCAGGCCTTCCGGGTCAGGATGCGCCACCCCGACCTGCTGCTCATCGACGACATCCATTTCCTTTCCCGCGGGCAGATGGTGAAGACCAAGGAGGAGCTGTTCTCGACCTTCAACCAGCTCAACGAGCAGGGCAAGAAGGTGGTGATCACCTCGGATGCGCCGCCGGCCGACATCAAGTACCTCGAGGAGCGCTTCATCCAGCGCTTCAGCGGCGGCCTGGTGATCGCCCTGGAGAAGCCCGATCCGGCGTTGCGCCGCGAGGTCGTCCTGGCCAAGGCCAAGGCCCAGGGCGTCACCCTCGGCGATGAGGTGACCGCCTACGTGGTCGACCACATCACCGACAACATCCGCGAGCTGGAGGGGGCGGTCAACAAGCTGGTGGCCTATGCCGCCAGCTTCCAGCGCCGCATCGACCTCACCCTTGCGCGCCAGGCGCTGGCCGACGTCATCGACCGGGGCGCCGGCGAACCACGCGCCAAGCTGATCATGCGCGAGGTCGCCGACTATTTCGAGCTGACGGTCGACGACCTGGTGGGCAGGAACCGCTCGGGGCCGCGCGCAACTGCCCGGCACGTCGCGATGTACATCATGAAATCGGCGAGTGCGGACACCTATTCCGCCATCGGCCAGGCCTTCGCGGTCAAGAGCCATAGCAGCGTCGCCTATGCGTGCGAGCAGGTGGCCAAGTACCGTGCCCAGGACCATGCCCTCGACCGCTTCATCATCGATCTGGTGATGCGCGTCAAGCGTGCCTGAACCTCCCCGCGGGGGGAGGGCAACCAGAGGCTTGTGGCATGGCCCCGGGCCCTTTATAGTCGGCGGCGGTCCCGTCTGGTGTCCACTGGCCATCACGTCGTGTCATCGTAGACCTGCCTTCCTCAAGGGGGATATGTGCGTCCACTTCGCCTGCTCTCGTTCCTGGCAGCCTGCTGCGCCCCCATCGCCACGGTGCATGCATCGTCCTACATGGAGGTCTACAACGAGATCCATCCAGGGGATCTCAAGATCCAGGATGTGACGCTGGCGGATGTGGTGGCCCATCCCACGGCCTACCAGAACGTGCGCGTACGCGTGCGCTGCCTGTTCATCGAGAGCGGCACCCTCTTCGATCTGCAGCACTCGCCCTACAAGCCCGATGCCTTCGAGAACATCATCGCCTATGATGAGCGGGCGGCGGTGTGGGATCCCCAGGTCCGCGCCCAGCCGGTCACCACGCTCTTCCTGCCCAAGAACCTGCGCGACTCGTCCGTGATCGGAGAGCTGAAGAAGTACCAGCTCGTCGATCTGATCGCGGAAGTGGCGATGATCAGCGATGGCGCAGGGCTGATCCGCATCGAGGGGCTGCGGCCGGTGAGCAATACCGGCTCGCTCTCCGATGTCTCGGTCTACCATGTCGAGCAGGCGAACACCCTCACCGGCGAGAACGCCTACGATCTCGCCGAGGACCACTACGTCGCGGCGCTGGCGGAGAACCTGCCGGTCTACGATACCATCCAGGTCAGCTACCTGCGCGCCAAGAACCTGATCGCCTGGACCAAGTTCAATGACTGCGCCAGGATCCTGCGCGAAGCGTTGGCACTCATCACCCCGACCAACACCGACCGCGTCACCGAGGCGGCGATGAACTACCTGCTCGCCAAGGCGATGGCCGAGAACAATGTAGGTACGACCACAGCGGAGAACAACTACGCGCGCTTCAGCGAGGCGGTCGAGCATGCGCGCACTGCGGTCAAGCTCGATCCGGAGCAGGGCGATGCCTATGCCGTGCTCGGCATCACGCTCGCCGGCATGGGCGAGTTCGACGAGGCGCGCCGGCAGTGCGAGAAGGCCATCCGCCTGCGTCCGAACAATGCCGAAGTGCGCTGGTACCTCGGGCGCATCCTCGACCAGCAGGGCAGCTATGAGGAGGCCATCGATGCCCTGCGCAAGGCCATCGACCTGACGCCCAAGGATTACCGCATCCACAAGGCCCTCGGCGCGGTGTATCTCCACCGTGGCCAGAAGGGCGGACCCAAGTCGGTCGACGACTTCGTCACCGCCCTGCGCGAATACGACATCGCCATCCGCCTCAATCCCAGCGATCCGGAGAGCCTGTTCGGCAGCGGCCAGGTCATCGAGACCGCGGCGATCGCCAACGCCGAGCTGCAGATCGGCACGACCAAGGCGCCGGCGACCTTCGAGCTCAGCATCGAGCGCTACAAGCTCGCCGTCGCCGCCGACGGCAAGTTCCTGCCCGCCCGCCGCGCGCTGGTCAACCGCTATCGCGTCAGCGAGCAGCCCGATCTCGCCATCGCCCAGCTGCGCGGCATCGTCGAGGCCGAGCCGGAGCGCGAGGAGAACTTCTTCGATCTCGGGCGTTACCAGTGGTCGCTCGGGCGCAAGGATGACGCCTATGAGACCTATCTGCTCTGCATCAAGGCCCACCCTTCCAGCATCCAGACGCTCTATACCCTGGGCCATATCGCACTCGAGACCGGGATGTACGCCCGCGGCGTCCCCTGGGATGAGCAGCTGCTCCATCTCCAGCCCAAGTACGGCCCGGCCATCCTCGACCTCGCCCGGCTCAAGCTCGGCCTGGGGATGAACAAGGAAGCCCTCAAGCTGGCCGACGAGGCGGCCGAGGTCCTGGCTGCGCCGGCCGACAAGCAGGCCGCGCAAGAGGTCCACCAGAAGGCGCAAGCTGCACTCCTGGTCCCTGGCGCCAAGTAGGCTCGCATCCGATCGTCGTCCCCGGCAGGACCGGGCGCAGCGCGGCGACTGCCGCAGCCGCGCCCGGTCCGCGCCTTTTGCGGCTGAGCTGGGCGGCAGGTCCGGTCAGAGGCAAAGTCCTTGTCCGGATCCCGGGACATGATGGACTTGCGCGTCCCACCGGACGGTCGACATGCTGACAGAACTTGTAGTCCAGAATCTGCTCATCGTCGAGAAGGCGCGCCTGTGCCCGGGCATCGGACTGACGGTGATCAGCGGGGAGACCGGAGCGGGCAAGAGCCTGCTGCTCGATGCGCTCTCGCTGCTCCTGGGCGGTCGTGCGCAGGCCAAGCTGGTCGGCCCGCATGGCGATGCGGCGACCGTCAGCGCGGTGTTCCAGATCGAGGGCCCGCTGATCGCCGCCATCGAGGCCGCCTGCGGCGTGGCTGCCGCTGACGGCGGCTACATCCTGCGGCGGCGCCTCACCGCGACCGGGCGTTCGCAGGCGTGGATCAACGATGTCCCGGTCACCATCGCCGCCCTCCAAGCCGCATCCGGCCTGCTGGTCGAGGTGCGCGCCCAGCACGAGGAGCAGCGCCTGGGCGATCCCGGGCTCCAGCTGCGGCTGCTCGACTCCTTTGCGGGATTGACCGCGATGGCCGAAGGCTACCGCGCAGCCCATCAGCGCTGCCTGGCCCTGGCGCGCGAGCGCGCCGAGCTCGAGGATGGCGGACGGGACAGCATCAAGGAGCTCGAGTTCCTGCGCTTCCAAGCCCGCGAATTCCAGGCCCTCGCGCCGCGTGCCGGCGAGCTCGCGGAACTCGAGAGCCGCCTCTCCCTGCTTTCCGGCATCGAGGAGTGGCGCCGCCATGCCGGCCAGGCCGCCGAAGTCCTGGGCGAAGGCGAGCGCTGCGCGCTGCGCCTCATCACCCAGCAGGCGCGGGTGCTGGCGAATGCCCCCGACGAGCGCTTGGCGGAGGCCGGACGCGCCTGCAGCCAGGCGGCGGAGCTGGTGGCCGAGGCGGCCGCGACCTGCGCCGCGGCAGGCGACCGCCTGGTCGGCGACGAGCGGGAGCTCGCGCGGCTGGAGGATCGCCGCAACGCCTGGTATGACGTGATGCGCAAGCATGGCGACGGCGAGGAGGCGGTACTGGCAGCCTGGCAGACGGTCGAGGCGCGCATTGCCGCGCTCGAGGGCCTGGATGCGCGGCGTGCCGAGCTGATCGCGCAGGAGCGCTCGGCGCAGGCCGGGCGCCAGACCCTCGGAGACACGCTCGCCAAGGCCCGCACCAAGGGCTTCACCGCCCTCGCGGCGGCGGTCACCGACCAGCTTGCCGACCTGGGCATGCCCAAGGTCGCCTTGAGCCTCGGCAGCCAGCCGGCGGCACCGCCAGGGCCATCAGGGACGGTGAACCAGGAGATCCTGGTCTCCACCAATCCGGGGCTGCCGGCCGGGCGCCTGGGCGCGGTGGTGTCGGGCGGCGAAGGTGCGCGCCTCTCCCTCGCCCTGGCGGTGGTGCTCGCCGAGCACGAGGGCACGCCGGTCCTGGTCTTCGACGAGGTCGACAGCGGCGTCGGCGGACGGCTCGGGGCTGCCATTGGCGCGAAACTTGCGCAGTTGGCTCGCAACCGTACCGTCATCGCGGTGACCCATACCCCGCACGTGGCGGCAGCTGCTCACCGCCACTATACCGTGCGCAAAGTGCAGGGCGATTCCACGACGATGGTAGCAGTGGATGAGCTCAGCGGTGAACGGCGCATGGCAGAGCTGGCGGACATGCTCGGCGGCGGAGCCGCCGCGCTCGGTCAGGCCAAGGCGCTGATGGCTGGGGCCAAGCGTTGAGTCCCCTCCTGGCAAGCTATCTGGTGGCGCGCGCCGATGCGACGGTCTATATCCGCGCGGTCGGCCTGGCGAACATGAAGAATGCGCCGATGCTGGACGTCTTCCTGCAGGAGGAGATCCGCCTGAATGCCACCACCTTGTGCGTCGATCTGTCGGCATGCACCGGCATGGACAGCACGTTCATGGGCGTCCTGGTGGGGTATTCGCAGCAGCTGGTCAAGAGCGGCGGGCGACTGATCATCGTCAATCCCACCGAGCACAATCTGCGCCTGCTGCATATGCTCGGGGTCAGCGCGGTCCTGCCGGTGCTCGAGCGCTGCGACCTGAGCGACAGCGTCGAATTCGTCAATCTGCCTGCGGCGGCGGCGCTGAGCCCGCTGCAGCGCATCGAGCTGGTCAAGCGCGCGCACCAGAACCTGGTGGCCCTCACCGAGAGCAACCTGGCCAAGTTCACGCCCTTCCTGACCGCGCTGGAGGCGGATCTGGCCCGCTTGCGGGGACCGTCTTCGCCGAGCTGAGCGCTGGCCCCCTGTGGCGGGGGAAATACAGTTTGACAGCCGGGCGGCACCCTACAGAATCCGACCCCCCGCGCACGGTACGGCCCTTCAAAGCCGGAACGGGTTCGGGTCTCCTTGACAACTCAGCAACCGTGGAAAAGAGAGTTGGTTGTCGCGGGCTCGTCCTGCGATGACCTGTGCCTCGCGCAAGCGAGGCACGAACAACGCGTGCCGGTATCTCGCAAGGGGTATCGGCACGACAAATGAGAACCAGACAAACGATTCATTATGAAGAGTTTGATCCTGGCTCAGAACGAACGCTGGCGGCGGGGTTTAGGCATGCAAGTCGAGCGAGAAAGCCGAAAGGCGAGTAAAGCGGCGTAAGGGTGAGTAATGGTTAGTCAACGTACCGAGCAGACGCGAATAATTTTCCGAAAGGGATTGTAATGCGCGATAAGACCACGGCCCCCACGGGGGCAGAGGTCAAAGGTCGGGGCTCCTTCGGGACCTGGCGCTGTTTGAGCGGACTAACTCTGATTAGCTAGTTGGCGGGGTAACGGCCCACCAAGGCGATGATCAGTAGCCGGCCTGAGAGGGTGTCCGGCCACACTGGGACTGAGACACTGCCCAGACTCCTACGGGAGGCTGCAGTCGCGAATCATTCACAATGGGCGCAAGCCTGATGATGCCACGCCGCGTGCGGGATGAAGGCCCTCTGGGTTGTAAACCGCTGTCAAGGGAGGGGAAACGTCTGGTGTTAACAGCGCCAGGCTTGACTGCTCCCTAAAGGAAGCCCCGGCAAAACATGTGCCAGCAGCCGCGGTAATACATGTGGGGCAAGCGTTGTTCGGAATTACTGGGCATAAAGGGTGCGTAGGTGGCTTGTTAAGTCACGGGTGAAAGTTTTCGGCCCAACCGGAAAATGGCCTGTGATACTGGCGAGCTTGAGTGCGTGAGGGGTAACCGGAACGAGCAGTGTAGCGGTGAAATGCGTAGATATTGCTCGGAAGGCCAGAGGCGAAGGCGGGTTACTGGTACGCAACTGACACTGAGGCACGAAAGCGTGGGGAGCAAACAGGATTAGATACCCTGGTAGTCCACGCCGTAAACGATGAGCACTAGGTGGGTGCCGAGCTATCGGTGCCTGCCGCAGACAATTTGATAAGTGCTCCGCCTGGGGAGTATGGTCGCAAGGCTGAAACTCAAAGGAATTGACGGGGGCTCACACAAGCGGTGGAGGATGTGGTTTAATTCGAAGCAACGCGCAGAACCTTACCAAGTCTTGACATACCGGGATTAGTTTGGTGAAAGCCAGATGATTTCCAGCAATGGAGTAACCGGAACAGGTGCTGCATGGCTGTCGTCAGCTCGTGCCGTGAGGTGTTAGGTTAAGTCCTTTAACGAGCGAAACCCCTACGATTAGTTACCAGCGCGTAATGGCGGGGACTCTAGTCGGACTGCCGCGCAAGCAGGAGGAAGGTGGGGACGACGTCAAGTCATCATGGCCTTTATGATTTGGGCCACACACGTCCTACAATGGGTGGTACAAAGGGTTGCAGAACCGCAAGGCGAAGCCAATCCCAGAAAGCCACCCTCAGTTCAGATTGTGGGCTGCAATTCGCCCACATGAAGCTGGAATCGCTAGTAATCGCGGATCAGCCACGCCGCGGTGAATTTGTTCCTGAGCCTTGTACACACCGCCCGTCAAGCCACCCGAGTTGGCAGCACCCGTAGTTGTAGTTCCAACCGCAAGGAGGGACGCACCGAAGGTGATGCCGGTGAGGGGGACTAAGTCGTAACAAGGTAGCCGTATCGGAAGGTGCGGCTGGATCACCTCCTTTCTAGGGATAACTAGAAGTGGCGACCACGTAGTACTTCGTACTACGGCAACGAGAGCTCATCATAACGATGGGATCTGCAGCTGCCGCCACGGTCCATAACAATATGATACTAGCACTCTTTTTTCCACGGTTGGTGAGTTGCCACGGCAGCCGTCATCAGCAAGTCCAGTGCGCAGCCCTCAGGGGCAGCGGCCGGCAGTCAGGCACCCGCCTGATTCTTTGACAGCGATACACACGACGGAACCGGAGCGGTGCGCAGATCGACGCGCACACCCTACGGGGTCATGGACAGACTGCGCACACCAGCTGAACCACCCGGGCTTATAGCTCAGTTGGTTAGAGCACCCGCCTGATAAGTGGGAGGTCAGTGGTTCGAGTCCACTTAAGCCCACCATTTGGCCACCATGTGGCTGGGCCGCTGGACGCACACCGCCTGGCGCACCCCTGGGGGTATAGCTCAGTTGGTAGAGCACGTGCTTTGCAAGTACGATGTCAGGAGTTCGAATCTCCTTACCTCCACCACTGAAACGCATCCAGACGCGCATCCAGACGCGAGCCCAGCTCGCTGAGGGCGCAGCCCCCCCCCGCGCCAACCGCGCCGCAGGCCTGAGAGGCCGCGCGCAGGACCCGGTTCCCTCACCAAGATTTTTGGTGCCCGCTCACGCGGACGCCAAGACCCTTTGACAATGATATATTCGTGGAACAGACAAGCATGACGATATTCAAGTAGATAAGGGTGATGGATGGATGGTTAGGCTCTCAGAGGCGATGAAGGACGTGCTAAGCTGCGAAAAGCCGGGGGTAGGTGCACCGAACCTGTGATCCCCGGATGTCCGAATGGGGCAACCCCATGTGGAGAACCCACATGACCGACCGCAAGGTCGGGGCTAACCGAGTGAATTGAAACATCTTAGTAGCTCGAGGAAGAGAAATCGCATGAGATGGCGTTAGTAGCGGCGAGCGAAAACGCCAGAGCCCAAACCGCGGAGCTTGCTCTGCGGGGTTGTAGGGCCGACAATAACGGGACTGAGGACGCGAGTGGAAGACGCTGGAAAGCGATCCCAAAGAGGGTGATAGGCCCGTACGCGTAGCGAAATCAGCCCAAGTCGGTACCTGAGTAACGCCGGACTCGTGAAATCCGGCGTGAATCTGGGGTGACCACACTCTAAGGCTAAATACTCCTGAGAGACCGATAGTGAACGAGTAGCGCGAGCGAACACTGAAAAGTACCCCTGGCGGGGAGTGAAATAGATCCTGAAACCCATCACCTACAAGCAGTCGTAGGCCTATGGACGCAAGTCCAGGCTGTCGGCGTGCCTTTTGCATAATGACCCAGCGACTTACCGTCATCAGCGAGCTTAAGGTCTTTCGGACCGGAGGCGTAGCGAAAGCGAGTGTGAATAGCGCGAATCAGTTGTTGGCGGTAGACCCGAAACTTAGTGATCTAGCCATGAGCAGGTTGAAGCGAGGGTAACACCTCGTGGAGGACCGAACTGGTGAACCTTGAGAAGTTCTCGGATGACTTGTGGCTAGGAGCAAAAGACTAATCAAACTGAGAGATATCTGGTTCTCCTCGAAATATATATAGGTATAGGCTCGGGCGTGTAGCGAATGGGGGTAGAGCACTGAATGGGCTAGGGGCCTTACCGGGTTACCAAACCCAATCAAACTCCGAATACCATTCGCCGAACCCCGGGGCTCAGACTGTGGGGTCGAATCTTCATAGTCAAAAGGGAAAGAACCCAGACCAGCAGCTAAGGTCCCAAAAATACGCTCAGTGGTAAAGGAAGTGATTGTGCTAAGACAGCCGGGATGTTGGCTTAGAAGCAGCCATCATTTAAAGAGTGCGTAACAGCTCACCGGTCGATGCACGGTCGTGCCGAAAATAATCGGGGCTTAAGCGTATTACCGAAGCTCTGGCTGCGTTGGTCACTGCGGTGACTGGCGCGGGGTAGAGGAGCGTTGATAGCAGGATGAAGGCATACCGAGAGGAGTGTTGGACCGCTATCAAGTGATTATGCTGGGATGAGTAACGATAAACCAGGTGAGAATCCTGGTCACCGTAAGCCTAAGGTTTCCTCCGCAAGGTAAGTCCGCGGAGGGTGAGGCGGATCCTAAGGTGAGGCCGAAAGGCGTAGTCGATGGACAGCCGGTTAATATTCCGGCCCTTCTGGAGAGGTGCCCACGGGGGACGCATGGGAGTAGGGGGGTGGAGCCGACCGTTGGCCCACCTGCATGGCAGGATTGCCCCGTTGAAAGACGGGGTGCACCCCTGCCATGCGGCAAGAGCCTTGAGCTGTATAGGCCCTTGATGACTGTGCCGAGAAAAGCCCGTCGGGAGATAACGTCTTCAGAATCCGTACTAAAACTGACACAGGTAGGCGAGGCGAGTAGCCTCAGGTGCGCGAGAGAACTCTGGTTAAGGAACTCGGCAAATTGACTCCGTAACTTCGGGAGAAGGAGTGCCGTTCTGGGTGTAAAAGCCTGAGACGGCCGCAGTGAATTGGCCCAACCGACTGTTTACTAAAAACACAGGTCTCTGCAAACACGCAAGTGGAAGTATAGGGACTGATGCCTGCCCGGTGCTGGAAGGTCAAACTGAGGGGTTAGCCGCAAGGCGAGGCTCTGACGTCAAGCCCCAGTAAACGGCGGCCGTAACTATGACGGTCCTAAGGTAGCGAAATTCCTTGTCGGGTAAGTTCCGACCTGCATGAAAGGCATAACGAGTTGGGCACTGTCTCAACCAGAGACTCGGTGAAATTGCAGTATCGGCGAAGATACCGATTACCCGCAGCAGGACGAAAAGACCCCGTGAACCTTTACTGCAGCCTGATACTGTGTTTCTGTGACGCATGCGTAGCATAGGTGGGAGGCGCTGATCCTTCGGTTCCGGTCGAAGGGGAGCCACCAGTGAAATACCACTCTTGCGTCATGGGAATTCTAACCTGGGATGTGGAATCCCGGGAACACTGTCAGGCGGGCAGTTTGGCTGGGGCGGCTTCCTCCCAAAGAGTAACGGAGGAGCACAAAGGTTGGCTCAGTACGGTTGGCAATCGTACGTGGAGTGCAAGAGCACAAGCCAGCTTAACTGCGAGACTGATACGTCGAGCAGATGCGAAAGCAGGTTCTAGTGATCCGGTGATCCCATGTGGACGGGTCATCGCTCAACAGATAAAAGGTACTCCGGGGATAACAGGCTGATCACGCCCAAGAGTCCCTATCGACGGCGTGGTTTGGCACCTCGATGTCGGCTCATCGCATCCTGGGGCTGGAGAAGGTCCCAAGGGTATGGCTGTTCGCCATTTAAAGCGGTACGCGAGCTGGGTTTAAACCGTCGTGAGACAGGTTGGTCTCTATCCGCTGTGGGCGCAGGACAATTGAAGGGACTTTTCATTAGTACGAGAGGATTATGAAGAACGTGCCTCTGGTGTACCGGTTGTGCCGCACGGTGCAGTGCCGGGTAGCTACGCACGGACGGGATAAACGCTGAAAGCATCTAAGCGTGAAGCCCACCCTGAGATAAATTGTCCCTATGAGGTCCCTGGTAGACCACCAGGTTGATAGGCCGGAGGTGTAAGCGCGTATATCCAAAGGCGCTCAGCTGACCGGTACTAATCGGCCCATTGGCTTGATCGTCATGCTGTCTGTTCCGCGATTGTATCATTGCCACAGGAGGCGTTGGTACGGCAGGGGGTGACCCCGTGGCTGTGCCCGCCCGGTGAGCGGTGATCTTTACAATTTTTTCCAGGTGATCATACCGGCAGGGTCACACCCGTTCCCATTCCGAACACGGCCGTTAAGCCTGCCAGGGCCGATGATACTCGTAAGGGGAAAGTAGGTCGTTGCCTGGATTTTTCTTCGCACCGCCCGGTCGTCATGACCGGGCGGTGCTTTCTTGTGGTGCGACCTGCACGGCGCTGAGGACCGTACGCGCGCAGATCTGGAGATCGGACATGATCGCAGCCACGATCGGGGGATGCCCTTTTACATTTAAGTAACTGCTAAATAATTGTGATCGAGGATACTGGCCATGCAGCGAGTGGTCGCTTTCAATAACATCTCCCTGGACGGGTATTTTGTCGACCGTCACGGCAGCATGAGCTGGGCCAAGGACGCGGCGGACGACGAATTCAGGGCCTTCACGCGGGAGAATGCGCGCGGTGCCGGAACGCTCGTCTTCGGCCGGCTCACCTATGAGCTCATGGCCTCCTTCTGGCCGACTCCCGAGGCAGCGAAGCTGCTTCCGGAGGTCGCCAAGCGCATGAACGAGGCGCCCAAGCTGGTCTTCTCCCGCACCCTCGCCGCGGCGACGTGGAATCGCACCACCCTCATCGCCGGCGACCCGGTCGCCTCAATCAGCTCGCTCAAGCGCGGTGACGGCGCCGGCCTGGTCATCCTCGGCAGCGGCACGATCATCGCGCAGCTGGCAGAGCATGGCCTGATCGACGAGTACCAATTCGTCGTCAACCCCATCGCCCTGGGTGCGGGCAGGACCGCCTTCGCTGGCATCCCGCAGCCGCTCCCGCTGAGGCTGATACGCTCGCGGACATTCACCAACGGGATGACCCTGCTGTGCTACCAGTCGCGCTAGGAGGACACCACGACGGACCGTACGCCGAATGAAGCACGCCTGGGACAGGTGACGATCGAAGGCGGAGAGGCCACCATCGTCTTGCGCAGGCAGCTCGCCCATGCTCCCGAGCGGGTCTTCGCCTCCATAACCAGTCCAGACGAGCTCAGCCAGTGGCTGATGTGCTCGTCGGCCTCGATCGAGGTCAGGCTCGGCGGCCGCGTCGAGTTGGTATCGGGTCCGGCGCAGTTCCACGTCACCGGCGTAGTGCTGGAGTGGGATCCGCCGCGCGCCTACGCCCACGAATGGAACGTCGCTCCGGTCCAGCACATGCCCCGAGGGGAGCGCGCGATCTTCCGCTATGAATTGGCGCCGCAGCACGGCGGCACCCTGCTGACCGTGACCTATCGGCGCCCCCCCCAGACGGCACGGGGCTTCGCTCCAGGCACGCATGTCCTGCTCGATCGTCTCGAGGCGCAGCTGGGCGCAGGCGAACTGCCGGCATGGGGGCCAGGGTTCGAGAGGGTCCGCGCCCTCTACCCGTCCTGGACAGCGTGAGGCATGCGGCCGCGCCAGGAGCATGACGTCTTCCATTCCATCGCACATCCCGCGCGGCGCACCATCCTCGGCATGCTGAGGCAGGGGGAGCGCCAGGCCGGCGAGCTGGCCGAACCCTTCGGCAAGTCCTTCTCCGCCATCTCGCAGCACCTCAGGATACTCAAGGATGCCGAACTGGTGTGCGAGACCCGCGTAGGCCGCCGGCGCATCTACCGCATCAGCTCGCAACCGCTCCGGGAGGTCTGGAGCTGGGCCGAGGAATTCCAGGGTCTGTGGAATGCCAACCTGGATGTCCTGGAGCGGCACCTGGACCGCCCGGCAGGGCCTGTCGGGCGCCGGACGTGACTCCCCGCCGCTGGCGCCAGCCGTACGCCACGTCGGTGCACCTCCTTGCATTTCCCGCCATCCGCGAAACCTGGACGCCGAGCGGGGGCCTCCATGATCGAT
>Ga0302140_10008758_pt1 | contig 12570 bp, 6 predicted proteins | sample I_Bog_E1_1_FD_202095 | JGI IMG/M metagenome (GOLD analysis project Ga0302140, IMG submission 202095) | Peat permafrost microbial communities from Stordalen Mire near Abisko, Sweden - I_Bog_E1_1 | ecosystem: Environmental > Terrestrial > Soil > Wetlands > Peat | place: Sweden: Abisko, Stordalen...
GTCGAGCGCAAATCCCGTGGCCAAACCGCCCGACATTTAATCGAGCAAAAGTACGTTTGGAAATCAATTACCTGCACGATACTACAGGCCTGCTCCGCGCATTGCGTCTGAGCGCACGCTTATCCGGTGAGGCCATGGCCATGCCCTGAAGCGAAAACTCTTTATTATGCAGAACGAAGATAAATATCGCCGGATTTTGGGCGTGAATTTTTTCATCGGCGATGCGCCCGAAGCGGTGGAAATCGGTTCCCAAGGCGGACTGGTGGTTGTGCCGGCGGCGCCGGCGATGATGGAATTGCAGCGGGATCGCGAGTATCGGCGCGCCCTGATGGAAGCCGACCTGGCGATCACGGACAGCGGCTATCTGGTGCTCCTCTGGCGCTGGTTGGGCCATGAGAGCATCCATCGCGTGTCCGGTTTGGAATATCTAAAGTTATTATTGGCGCGCCAGGAATTTCAAACTTCCGGCGCCGTTCTTTGGGTGATGCCTTCCGAGCATTCCCGGGACCGGAATCTGGCGTGGTTGCGAACCAACGGCCACCCATTTGTCGCTGCGGATTGTTACCTGGCGCCAAAATATCCCAAGGGGGCCATCGCGGATGAACCACTGGCTGAGATCGTCAACCAGCGTAAGCCCCGCCATATTGTGGTTTGCCTCGGCGGAGGCACCCAGGAAAAACTGGGGTTATATTTGAAGGAACATTCGCATTATAAACCGGCCATTCATTGCATCGGCGCCGCCATCGGATTCTTGAGCGGTGACCAGGTGCACATTCCCGGCTGGGCCGATCAATGGCGGCTTGGCTGGCTGTTCCGTTGCTTTTCCGATCCCCGCCGCTTTGTGCCGCGCTATTTGAAGGCATTTGAACTGGCTTTTTTGCTTCAACGGTATCGACATCAGCTGCCAAAGATGATCGAATAACCTAAAGCCGATTATTGTGAATTCAATGGACAAGAGCATTGTAGCGCCCAGCGTGAGCCCGACTTTTTTAAGCGGCCTGAGCCGCTTGATCTCGTCAGGCCGCATCTGGCAGGGAGGATCGTGGGCGGTGCTCACCTTGGGTGTCCTTTGGCTGCAATTTTTTAATGAATTGCGCGGCGAGTGGGACATCAATCCCCAATACAGTTATGGCTACGCCGTCCCCCTACTCACTTTAATGCTCCTCTGGCGGCGGTGGCCGGAACGTCCCCCGGCAGCGCCAGGCTGGACGTCCGGCATCGGGCTCATCGTCGTAGCCGCGTTGGCCTTTCTGCTGCCACTGCGAATCGTGCAGGAGGCAAATCCGGAATGGCGGTTGTTATATTGGACGCACGGCGCCGTGGTACTATTGCTCACCTTTTGCCTCCTCTATCGGGTCGGAGGCTGGCCTTGGGTCAGATTTTTCTCTTTGCCCATCCTGTTTACGCTGGTGGCGGTTCCCTGGCCGATGGTTTGGGAAAAAAACGTGATTCAGGGCCTGATGCGAGGTGTGGCAGCCATCACCGTCGACGTGGTCGGGTGGCTGGGCATCCCCGCAGTGCAGCACGGAAACTTGATTGAGGTCGGCACCGGCATTGTGGGCATCGATGAAGCCTGCAGCGGCGTTCGCTCCTTGCAATCGGCGTTGATGCTCTCGTTATTCTTGGGGGAACTATACCGCTTTACGTGGGAACGCCGAATCACGCTCTTGTTCGCGTCGGTGATTGCGGTGCTGGTGGCCAACGTCACCCGCACCAGTTTCCTGACTTGGGCCGCGGCCCAACGGGGCCTGGCGCAAATGGAGGCGTGGCATGACTCAGCGGGAATGATCGTAATGTTCATCATTCTGCCCGTTTTGTTCGGTTTGGCGTGGTTGATTCGTCCAAAAAATCAGGTTCAGGTCCCGACCGCCGCCGCGTCGCCCTTTAACGCCGGCGCGCTCCCGCGCTGGATCGCGGTCGCCGCCATCGGTTGGCTGTTAACAACAGAGATCACCACCGATCAATGGTATCGTTTTCACGAAAAAAACCTGGTTGCGAACGCGCATTGGACCATAGCGTGGCCGGTCTCAAGTCCAAATTTTAAAAAATCGCCCCTGCCGCAGGAGTCACTCGCCACCTTACGCTGTTCCAATAGCGCCAGCGCCAGCTGGGAGGATGACGAAGGCAATCAATGGAGCGCCTTTTTTCTCCGCTGGGACGCGGGCAAAAACTCGGAGCAACTGGCCAAAGGTCACCGCCCCGATATCTGTTTCCCCGCGGCCGGGGCGAATTTGGTCGCAGATTTGGGACCAATCACCGCGGACGTGAACGGAATCAAAATTCCGTTCCAACATCAGACGTTTGATTCCAAAGGCGGCGTCTTGCAAGTCTTTTACTGTCTCTGGTCGGACCGCATCGCCGCCAATGAAAACCAGCCCTCCGGGACTCATGCCACCAATTCCCGCCTGCAAGCCGTCTTGGATGGAAAGCGCAATTTGGGCCAGCAAGTTCTCGAAGTGGTTATCACCGGCCCCTCCACCGATGATTCCGCAACGGCGCTTCTCCGGCGAAATCTGCCTTCATTGGTTCACTTGGACGCTCCCGCGTCCACCCTCCCGTAGCCAACACGCTTCATTTCAAAACCGTGCCGTGCTGCGCCAGCCACAGGGGATCCTTGGTCCCAGTCCCATTGATCGTTAAAAAGGCATCATGCCACACCACCAACGCCGCATGACCATCACCAAATGACATTGAACTGTTATTGCCGTGATTGACCGCGGGCCGGTCATTGACGCTGGTCCCCGCGGCAATATATAAAAAGAAGCCGTCATTCAGGCTTTTGGGATTCTCGTCCAGAAAATAGAACTGATCCACCGGACTCAACCCGCCGCGCCCAAAATCCGTCGTCTTGGCGTATCCGATGTAGGATCGATTTAGAAATGTTTCGCCATACTTCAATTCGGTGGGTGACAGTCCGATGTAACAATTGGCCGAACAAGAACGCACGCGGGGCGCTTTAGCAGCCGGGTCGATTGTCTGATCGGCCGGACAATGATAACTTCCGGCGGCCTTACAATATCCGCCAATCGATCCCAGAAGATTTTGACTCGCATTGCCATTCGGATTGATATCTCCGTTTATTCCGAGGTAGAACACGTTAGTGCCAACTCCGGCCGGAGAATCTGAGCCTCCGCTGACATCCAAAGTTGCAAATGAGCCAGCCACCCAGTTAGGATCACCCCCCACAGCACCGATGAATGCCGCCGTGCCCGAGGAGGTTCCGGCATTTCCCGGCAGATAATCATTATTATCACCGGAATAGAGAATGCTGGATAGGCCCAGCTGCTTCATGTTGTTTAGACAGGATATTCCCTGCGCCCTGCTTTTGGCTTTGCTCAAAGCCGGCAATAACATCGCCGCCAGGATCGCGATGATGGCAATGACCACCAACAATTCGATCAAGGTAAATCCGCCGTGCCACCCCATCGACCGCCCCCGGGCGGCTCTCCCCATTTCATATTTGGTCTGCTTCATAGTATCTCTGAAAGGAGTTGTTCCAGCAGCCAGCGCCGCCGACCGCTGAAACAACCATGGTTAATCAACTACCGTTCTTGTTATTGAACCGCGACGCGATAATAGCGATGGCCGCCCGTGGCCGTATTAGTATCTGTGACCGATTGGACGGAACCGTTGCCGGGGATCGCACTGCCCAACGAAGTCCAGCCAGGGTCGGTCAGGTTATTCTTATATTCGAGCTGATAGCTCGATCCATTTTGGGTCGGGAAGGAAATCACGATATTTCCGCCGCTGACCATCGCCTGGAGGGTGATGAAGCCGCTTGGCGCAATCGCCGGAATCAACATGAAGAATCCGGCGTTGATGGTCGGATCGCCCGCTTCCACCGGATTACCCTCCAAGCGCAGCGTGTTTTCCAAACCATCCAGCGTCACCACCACGGAATCTCCGCTTGAATCGGTCAGGGTCACGAATTCCGAAGTGCCCCAGCCGCCATTTGGGATGTGGAATGTGCCGAGGAGTCCCAGCGCATGCCCGTTGGCCGCCTTGACCTCCGACAGGGTGGCAATGGTATCAGCGGAGCCTTCCGTAAACCGGCCAATAATATTATAGTTTCCCGCGGGATAATGCCGGGTATAATTGAGCCAGGAACCGTACCCGAACCAGTCGACCTTATAGTCCACATTGGTGCCAAACTGCGGGCGTGCCAGATCACCGCTGGGTTCTTGCGCCGGGGTCAGATTGACCCCGTCATAAGCGCGATAGTCGTAGGGATTCACCAGCGTGTTGGTATTGATCTGGGAGATGTCCACATTTTCCGTGGCATCCAGGCCGCGATAGGCGTCCACCTGCGGATTGTCGACAAACAGACCGCTGACCCCGTTGCTGGTATAATCCCAGTCCTCCGCTTCCCATTGATAATTGGTGGCGGAATAAGTATCGAAACTGATGGTCTCCGAGGAAGAACCGCCCGCACTAATCACCGTGATCTTCGCGGAATAGATCGTATTCGGCTTCAAGTTGGGATCGCTAACGGTCCAATTCGTCGATGAGCCCGTGAATACCAGATTCGAGACGGTCACGCCGTTCAACGTAAGGATAACATTATTCGTTACAATTCCCGTGCTGGAACTGGCGGTAAAGCTCAGCGTATTTGTCCCCTGGAACAACGACGTTCCGGAGGGATAAAGGCCGCTGAGAACCGGCTTGCTCGTATTCGCCGGAACCAGGGCGTAGAAGTCCGAGTTATAGCCGCCGTTATCGACCGTCACCCGCAACGTGTTGGTCGAACCGTTGGCCTTCCAGATCACATAGTTGCCGCTCGCGTCAATCAGCGGGGCCCAGCCAAACGTATGCCACCCGCCCGTGTTTTGAATAGTGAATGAACCCAGTTTCGTCGTCGTCTGGTTGGGCGTGCCCCAGCCGCCGGTTACCAACGATACGCTGGCGGAATCCACCGTGACCGGATTGCCGTTGGGGCTGGCCGCGCGAATGTAGATGTTGTACGTGCCCGTGGGATAATTGCGGGTATAATTGCCCCAGTTTCCGCCATCGTCGAATCCGATGTTGTAGTCGGGCAATCCGCCGCCCGAGTACTGGGGACGCAGCCAATCGCCGGAGGGGGTTTCAAACTCAAAGCCACCGAGAGGCAATCCCCCTGCACCGCCGGTTCCGGAAATGGGCCGGTAACCCGCGCCCGAATGATTGTCATCCTTTTCATCAACCCCTTCGGTCGCACTCAGGCCCGCATAACCATTCGTCTGGGGATTGTCGATAAACAACCCGGCGATTCCGTTGGAGGTGTAATCGTAATCTTCCGCTTCAAATGTGTACGTGTTCGGGTCCAACGTATCAAAGGTGAACGTGGTGGAATTGGTGCCATAAGCGTCCGCCACCGTCACCACCGCTGTGTAAACCTCATTCGCCAGGATCGGATAGCTGACGTTGAGTATATTGGCCGATCCACTCGTCATCAGTCCCGAAACATTCACTCCGTTCAAGTTCAGCGTAATTCCATTCACGCTGATTCCCGCCTGCGAGTTGACCACAAAGCTCAATTGGTTCGTGATCTGGAACAGGGTGGTGCCGTCCGGTTCAAACCCGTTAATAAACGGCGGGTTGTGGACCGACAGGTCCGCCGGTACCAGCATGTAATAATGCGCATTATATCCGCCCGAATCGGTGGTGGCCCGCAAGGTGTGGATCGTGGGAACCGAACCAACGTTGAACTGGGCAGGATACCCGGCGCTGTTTTTCAAAACCAACCAGGTGTACGTCTGCCAGCCGCCCGTTCCCGTAACTGAGAACGTTCCCAATTTTGAGACGCTTTGGCCCGTGGTGTCAGGCTGGGTCGGCGAGACAATGTACAGGCTCGCGCTGTCCGCAGTGGTGCCGGAATTGGCGCTCGCCGCGCGCAAATAGATATTGTAAACGCCCGCCGGATACGTCCGGCTATAATTCGCCCAATCGCCCGGGTGCGTGTTGCCCACGTCAAAGTCGCGGTACGGTGCGTTGGGGTTGCTCCACGGGGCGCGCGGCACGTCACCACAATTCTCCACCGGCAGCGAAAAACGGGGATATGTCGCATAGGAAGCGTTCACATCCGTTTCGTTGTAATCAATGCCCGGCAGACCATCCAATCCCGCATAGGCGTTGGTCTCGGGATTATCAATAAATTGGCCGCCCTGATAATCACCGTCGCTGGCTTGAAGCGTGTAATAATTGCTCACCGTGTCAAAAGTGAAATTGGTGGTGGCGAGGTTGCCCTCCGCATCCTTGATTTGGATGCTCGCCGCGTAGGTCGTATTCGGACTCAACACGCCTGCGCCCACCACGCTCAAATTCGTCGACGCGCCGGTGGCTGCCAGACCACTTCCTACCGACAACACCTGAATCGTATTGCTGCCCGTCAGGCTCGTGCCCTTCAACTGGACCGAGATTGTGCTGGGATCAATCGGGTTTGTGTCATAGGCCGTAAAGACAAAAGTATTGGTTTGCTGGAACTGCAGCGACCCGTCCGGAAATAAATTGGTGATGACCACGCTGCCCGTCACGGGCGGATTGGTATTCGCCAAAACCAACAGGTAGTAGTCCGCATTGAAACTGGCGTTGTCGCAGTTCACCTTGATGGTGGATTCCGAACCGTCGCTGAAAAATTCCGCCAGGTTATTGCTGCTGTCGACCACCGGAACCCAGGTGTAATTCTGCCAGCCACCGGTGCTGGGAACCGCGAAATTGTAGGGGCCGGACGATCCATTTTCACCAAATGAACCGGTCCCGGAAACCACGGAAAAGTCGCCGGCGTTGGCCGACGCTCCGTTGTTATTCGCCGACCGGACAAAAACGTTATACACACCCGCCGGAAAATGGCGGGTATAATTTCCCCATTGGCCACCCCCCGTATATCCCCAATCATAGTCGGTTTTGCCACGGTTGATATATTGGATGCGGGGCGGTTTGTCGCCATTCCCCTCGGTCGCCAGTGCCGGCGCCGCCGCGCTGTTCACCCGGTAGCCGGCCGACCCGTTCGGATTTCCGTTGTTCAACGGATTGTTGCAGTCCGTCCCCGCCGTGGAAGTCACCCCCGCATAAGCGTTGGTCTGGGGATTGTCAAAAAATGATCCCGCGATTCCGTTTAGCGTATAGTCGTAATCTTCCGCCTCAAACGTGTACGCCGGCACAATCGTGTCGAAGTTCAGGTTGGTCGTGGCGGATCCGCCATTGGCATCCTGCGCCACCACCGTCACCCCATAAAGTGTATTGCTACCCAACGGCGCGCTCACGCTCTCGCTGGTGTTCGCGCCGGTGATCGTCAGCCCCTTGGCCGTGGTGTACACTCCCAGCGAATTCGCCTGGTTCAACAAATTCGTGCCCACTTCCGTCACGGTAATGTTGGTGATCCCGACCGACGAAGTCACACTGAACGAAAGCTTGGCTGCGGACTGAAACTGATACGAACCATCGGGAAAGACACCGCTGATGACCGGTTGGGCCTGTGCCACGGCACCGCCCAGCAGCATTCCGAATGCGGCCATACCCGCCCACGTGGATGTTGGGAATTTCATTGGTTGATAAGTGTTGATTGGGTTACTGGGTTGTATTAGTTTGGGAACTGTGCAAGCAATATAGGCGGGTAAGATTTTTAATGGTATCCCCGAAAGCGGGGAGGGTCTTCGCCACGATTATCAAGCTTTTGCCACACTTGCGGCATAAACGCTGATCGTTCAACCCGAATGATACTTAAATTAATGCCCCAATTCTTCCCAACTCCCGTATCATTATCTCTAATAAGCATTGATCAAATTTTAATCCGTCACCACCGCTCGAATCGGCGGTCGACACTTCCCTCAACGAAGTTTATTCGGCCCCTCCCCGCTTTTGGGGATGCCACCTCACCTTCGCTGAAGTATAATTTTCACCCGTCCTTGTCATAATCACCCCGTATGAAAACCATCCTTGTCGGTGCCCTCGCCTCCTTGCTGGCTTGCAGCTTGATCGCGAAAGAACACCCGCCGGCCTCCGCAAATGACGTCATCTGGACCGCCCTGGGCACCAACGAATACAATTCATTGCCGATCGGCAATGGCGACCTTGCCGCGAATGTTTGGACCGAACCCACGGGCGACATCATGCTGCTGCTGGCCAAAGCCGATGCCTGGAGCGAAAATGGCCAATTGCTCAAACTGGGGCGGGTTCGCGTAAAACTGGATCCCAATCCTTTTGTTGGCGTAACGCGTTTCACCGAAGCACTAAAATTGGAGTCCGGCGAAATCCAAATCAAGGGGGGCGATTACTCGGCGCAAATCTGGGTGGATGCCAATCATGCCGTCGTGCATGTGACCATTAGCGGCAAACCGCCCGTCCAAATGACCGCCACGTCCGAAATTTGGCGCACCCAACCGTATCATGCCGACCCGCACGCCGTGTCGCAGGCCGGATTCTTCGAATGGGGCAACGATCCTGATGGCTTGAACTTTGCCGCCGACACAATACTTTCAGCGCAAAAAAACCAGATCACCTGGTGCCATTTCAATTCCCACAGCATCTACCCCTTGGTTTTTCAGAAAGAGAATCTGGAATCGCTCTTGCCGAAATATCCCGATCCGCTGTTGCATCGCTGCTTCGGGGTGACCATGAAAGGCCCGAAACTGGTGAGTATCGACAATCAGACCCTGAAATCATCTGCCGCTGCGACGTCATTTCGCCTTGATCTCTATGCGCTGACCCGGCAAGCGGATTCTCCGGCCGCCTGGCAATCGGCACTCGCCCAAGTAGTCCACGCAACCGATTCCCGATCCGTTAAATCCGCGCATCAGGCCCATAAACAATGGTGGAATACGTTCTGGAACCGCAGTTGGATTCAAATAACCGGAACTCGGGACGCCGAAAAAGTGTCTCAAAGCTACGCCATCCAACGGTATATGACCGCCTGCGCCGGTCGCGGCGCCCAGCCCATCAAATTCAACGGCTCACTTTTTACCGTCGGCCACGATCTTCCCGCCGGCGCCCGCTCCACGGAGGCGGACCACGACCCGGATTATCGTGCCTGGGGCGCGTCGTTTTGGAACCAGAATACCCGGCAGGTCTACTGGCCGCTGATCGCCTCGGGCGACTACGATCTGTTGGCGCCTTGGTTCAATATGTACCTCTCCGCTCTCCCCCTGGCGAAAGACCGTACCCACCAATATTTCCATCATGATGGCGGTATTTTCATCGAAACCATTTATTTCTGGGGATTGCCCAACGTAAATGACTTCGGCTGGAACAATCACGGACCCGAATTGCAAAGCGAATGGATGCGATACCATGTCCAGGGCACCTTGGAAGTGCTCGCCCAAATGCTGGATCAATATGACAACACTCAGGATCACGCCTTCGCACGTACCAACATTCTGCCGCTGGCCGACGCCGCAATCACCTACTACGATCAACACTGGAAACGCGGTGATGTTGGCAAGATCCGCATGGACCCCGCGCAATCAATCGAAACCTATCAGGTCGACGCCGTGAATCCGACTCCGGATGTCGCCGCATTAATGAGCGTCCTGCCGCGGCTGCTGGCATTGCCAACTGATCTGCGCAATCACACGCAAAGAAATCTGTGGACCAAGGTCCTCCATGACCTGCCTCCCCTGCCTATGGGCACGACCGCCCACGGCAAATTGCCACCCAATGGCCACGGCGATGCCGATGGGAAGCGCGTAATCCTGCCGGCCGAAAAATATGGTGGCACCCGTAACAGCGAAAACCCTGAACTCTACACCGTGTTTCCTTATCGGCTTTACGGCATCGGCAAACCCGACTTGGAAATGGCGCGGGACACCTATGCCGCGCGACTGTTTCCCTTCGACTATTGTTGGGGCCAGGATGGTGAGGAAGCCGCCCTGCTGGGCTTGACCGTCGAAGCGCAAAAAGCCGTGCTGCGTGAATTTACCAGCTATGGCCATCAGCAGTTTTCCTGGTTCTGGTCGAAAAACAGCGATTGGATTCCCGACATGGACAACGGCGGTGCCGGCATGGAGACCCTGCAGCTCATGCTCATGCAATCCGACGGCAAACGCATCCAACTCACCCCCGCCTGGCCCGCCAATTGGACCGCCGATTTTAAATTAAACGCCCCGTACCAGACCACCGTCACCGGCCATGTCGAAAACGGAAAAATCACCAAATTAAAAGTCGCTCCCGCCAGCCGGGCGAAAGACGTGGTGATCGTTCAAGCTGAATAAACCTTCAATAATCAAAAGATCTCTGATTTATGCCTCGCCACGGCCTCCAGGCGGCTGCGCACATGCATTTTCTGGCAGATGTTTTTCACGTAGGTGCGAACGGTTTCCGTGCCAATGGAAAGCTTGTCGCCGATTTCCTTGTAAATAAAACCGCAGGCCAGCAAATCCAGCACTTCGCGTTCACGCGGTGAAAGATTCTCCGATTCCGTTGGGGAATTGCCGACCAGGTGGAAATGTTTCACCACCTTGCTGGCGATGTGGCTGGACATGGGTGCACCGCCTTTGGAAACGTCACGAATCGCCGCCAGCAATTGATCGGGCGGACTGGACTTGACGAGATAACCATTGGCCCCGGCCTTCAAGGCGCGAAAAATCCGTTCGCTGTCCTCATAGATGGTCACCATGATGATCTGCATGGCCGGCAGCACCTTCTTCACTTCCGCCACGCACTGGATTCCCGACATCCCTGGCAGTTTGATATCCATCAGCACCACATCGGGCGTTTTGGCAACAATCTGCGGCAGGGCCTCTTCGGCGGAAGCGTAGGCGCCCAGGCATTTGATGTCCGGGGCCGGTTCAAGTATTTGAACCAGCTGTTCGCGCAATCCCCGGTCATCTTCAACCACAATCACTGTTTTTTTCATCGAAACTTCCAATTGTTACCAGCACTGTACTCGAGTCGGAAAGAACTGGCGAGGCTCAGGTGGATTTATCGAGCGGACGGACCGTCAAGTGCATGCGGACCGTGGTGCCCTGGCCGGGTATGCTGCTGATCGAACAATTACCGCCGATGCTCATCAGCCGCTGCCGCATGTTAGACAAGCCGTGACCCGACGGCCGGCTGTCCGGCAAATTGTCCGGCAGAAATCCCGCGCCATCATCTTCCAGCGAAATATCCAGATAGTTATTCGCAAAGGTCATCCGCACGGTGATCTCGCTGGCCTTCGCATGCTTGATCACATTATGAACGGCTTCCTTGACCGCCATGGTGATATTGTGCCGGGTCTGGCTGGAGACTTGGACTTCCGGCGGCAAACCCACCACGTGAAATCGGCAGCGCATCTGCGTCCGCTCACACAACTGGTTCACCATCTGGCACAGATAATTGCCCAGTGCCTCCAGATTGTCATTTTCCGGATTCACCGCCCAAACTGTTTCGTAAAGAGCTGATACCAGCTCGCGTGACATCTGGGAAATCTTGTCAAAATCCAGCCGGGCTTTTTCCGGCAATGAAGGATTATCCTGAGCCATGGCGCTTAAAAGGGAAATTTGCGTCACGCGCGCGCCTAAATCATCATGAATATCGTGGGCGATGCGCAACCGCTCCTGCTCCAGGGCGCGCTGCTGTTTCAGCCGCAACATCTCCCGCCGCATCCGGTGCCAGACAAAATACCGGCTGATCCCGATGATCAGCATGGTCGCCATGATCACCGCCAAACCCCAAAACCACGGTGTTTTCCAGAAAGGTTCCGGTACGAAAACATTTACCGCCGCCTCCATCCCCGTCGGCCGCCCCATCACATCCACCCCGGCCACGTGAAAACGATAATGTCCGGGATTCAGGTTGTCGTAATGCGCCTCGCGAAATGTGCCTAACCCAATGCTGTAGGTTTCATTCCACTCAACCACCAGGCTGTCGCCCGGCGCGACGATAGGCGCAGATTCCAGCACGTTATGCCATTCCCCGTGGCTCGACAAATCATCATCCACAATCGCGAAAACCTTCGTTTGCGGGTCCTGCCCGAATTTAAGGATCTTTGCCAGACTCGGGTGCGTCCCGTCCCGCATCCAGCCCGTCGGCGGATCATCCGAAGCCAAATCCTTGGGATCATTGTCAAATGGTGATTTCAGGAGAATCACATCCCCTTGGGCAGTGGTCGACCGGGACACCACCAAATTCGCCACCACATACACACCCACCGAATCCGGCGGACCGGCCGAGGAAATCACGATTAGCAATTTGGAAGCTTGCGGCGGCACCACCAACGTTTCGCGGCGATGCGTGAGCAGCGAAGTTTTCAGCGATCCCGTCCAGCCCACACACTCACCGTTCACCGGATAAACATTCTGACTGATCTGATCGCCGGAATTATTGTAAAACCGGACCGTCAATCCCATGGTTCCCGGTTCTTCGCGCCAAGCGGTCTCCTGACCTTCCAGCGTATAACGCATGCGAATCGGCAATGCACCGGCGCGGGTCGTTCGGCCAAAACCAAAAACAATATTCTCGGGAAACGGTGAAAGATTGACGGTGTCTTTGCGTTGGAAAGGAAGGGATTTTCCGTTGACCTGCACATACCGGATTTCCAATAGGCCAGACTCTTCGGCTGCGACCAACCTGTATTCGGTCCCCAAGAGCAAAAACGCCAAAACCCATTGGATAAAAGGC
>Ga0302140_10008759_pt1 | contig 12570 bp, 10 predicted proteins | sample I_Bog_E1_1_FD_202095 | JGI IMG/M metagenome (GOLD analysis project Ga0302140, IMG submission 202095) | Peat permafrost microbial communities from Stordalen Mire near Abisko, Sweden - I_Bog_E1_1 | ecosystem: Environmental > Terrestrial > Soil > Wetlands > Peat | place: Sweden: Abisko, Stordalen...
GAAAGCAGTGTGGCAATTGATTGCGACCGTGCGAGGGGCTAAAATTGGGGCCAAGCCAGCCCATTTCAATGCTCCTACAGTTGTGGTGAAGCTGTTCACAGAGGGCCATGTCTTTCGCATACAAAATTGGTGTGTCAGGCTGGTGATGTCGTGAAAGTTTGCTCACTTGAGGTGCAAGCCACCCTTGGCCACCCCAGACACACCGCCCCTCTTCTGCAGGCCCTAGCGGGCCCGTCTGATGCCCTGGCCGATTGATGGATCCCTCACTGCTCTCCTGCGAGCTCACATTTGTAGATGCCCTTTTGCTGGCCTTTCCCGCAAAGTATTATCCTCGCTTGTGCTTCCCAGAGAGTGGTGAGAGGAGTCGAGGAGGAGGAGTGGAAGAGTAGGACCCGATCAACGGGCAATGGCCTTAGATGGAGGCAGGACGTGTTTCCAATTGGGTATCGAGTCCCGTTCTCATGCATGCACTTTACGCGTGTGCGTTCATTCCGTCGAGAGGGAATTGGACGTGATGATTTGCCAGGCGATGGATATTCGCGTTTCCTGCGCAGGTATAAAGTGAAGTTGAGGCCTCAAGAAGCAGAGAGGACTCTGTGACTTGCCTTGCTTTTTGTTAGGCACTCACTGCGGAATTCGTCAAGCATCCACTGTAGATCCTCTGTCTGCCGAGTCGAGTTCTTCCTCGAGTACCCTCTTCTCTGTTGTTCTGTCACATCTCAAACCCACTGCATTCGCCTCGCCTTCACCTGAAAGTCCCGTTGCTCTCTGCCTTGCTGCCACCAGCTCGCTTAATTCGTCACCCTCGGCCTTGTCGCCCAACTCAATTGAAAAGTCTTCCTCCTTCTACAACCACCACCCACCTTCCTTCCTCTAACGCTCGTCACCCTCGACGATCGAAGCGTCGAGGATCTTGACTGCTTCTACTCGCTGCTTCTACTCGCTCTTGCTAGTAGAAGGCTCTTTCTTCCCCTTGCCTCAATCAAGGCTCTTCAGCCTCGCGACAGCGCGACTTGAAAAGGCGACATACTCTGGTACGTTTGTTCCTCTACTCCACTCATCGCTTCCTTTAGCTCTTACTGTTCAATCACCTTCGTCTTTCCAGATTGCCGTCGTCCACAAAAGCTAATTTGGACCTGCGCAGGTTCAGTGGCCCTTTGAAGGTTCTACATTTAATTCGCAATGGCGCCAGGCGCTCGCCGTCTCAAACGTGAGTCTACGGCGCCCAATGGCCTGATGACGCCCTCGGAATCTATGTACAGTGCTGGTAGCGTGACTCCCAAACGAGAGATTGATTCGGAATCTGTCTCTGACGTTCTTGAAGACCCATTTCAAGGCAAGGAACTCACGCAGCAAGACGGTCTACCGATCATCGACGAAGGCTATCAAAGCATGGCACAGCGACGATCAGGTATGTTATCACAGCATCGAAAGTGGCAATCTCTAATATTGTCTGGTGCTCTAGTATCGGTACCGACTTCGCAAGCCCCTGTTCCTGGCCCGTCCTCTCAGTACATCGACCCAATGGCCGAAGAAGCGCAAGCTACGAAGGGGCTCGAATTGGTTGGTCAAAAAGTCAAGATATTAGTGGACGCAATTAGCGAATTGCGTAATTTTGGTCTCGATCATGTCGTTCAACTGCCTGAACTCGTGCTCGTGGGTGACCAGAGCCATGGCAAGTCCTCTCTCATGAGCGCCCTTACCGAAGTCCAATTACCGAAGGATCAAGGAATAACCACGAAATGCCCTACGAACATTAAGACCTCGCCAGCCGAGACCTGGTCCTGTCAGGTGTCGCTTCAACAACACTACAAGTACGAATTTCCAGGGCCACGTAATATCGACTTAAAGCGTGTCACAAAGGCTCGCCCCTTTCCTCCTTGGACCGAGCAGCCTCTCGTAGTCAAAAAATTCAAGACGATCACAGACAAATCTGAACTTGAGGAAGTGATTAAGTGGGCACAAATTGCGCTCCTCAACCACGATGAAGACTATCGGTTATTTATCCCAGGGTCCGGCCGACGTGCATCCGGTGATTTTGAGCAAGAACGTAACTCGACGGAAGCAAAGTTCTCGCCCAACGTCATATTTATTGAGATATCGGGACCTGGTCTACCTGCGCTTTCATTTTACGACCTTCCTGGCATTATCATGAACACCGGCGACCCGAAGGACAATTACCTGGTGAAGGTTATCGAGAACCTGGCCATCAAATACATTGATCGACCGAACGCTCTCATTATTTGGACTTTAGCAATGAAAGGTGATCCAAGTAATTCGAATACTGGAAAGGTCATCCAAAATTGCAAAGCTGCGAGTCGTTGTGTTGGAGTCTTAACGAACCCTGATCATGTCGCAGCGCGCCATCTCGACTACGAGAAAATGCTACTCCGAAAGGCACATATTGTCCGTCATGGCTACTACGTCACCAAACAACCTGGAGATGATTCTTCTCTAAGCGGTCCAGATTATCATGCCATGGCACGCCAAGAAGAAGCAGAGTTCTTTGATACGCATCACTTGTGGACCGGAGAATGGGCCGAGTTTCGCAGTCGATGTGGAACTGGTGTTATTCAAGAGTTCTTGTCTACCCAACTGGCCACTCAGATTCTGCACAGGTCTGTTCACTACACTCTTCACAGGTATCTAGAACTAACGTATAATTCCCAGTCTTCCGGATATCACTGCGAAGGTCCAGAAGCGAACCGAAGATGTCGATCAACAACTACGTGATTGTCCTGATTTACCAGACTCTGATATCATGAACATCATCACCCGGCTACTTGCTCAGATCAGCAATGACATCCAAAATCTGGCAAACGGTGGTCTATACAGTAACGAAGAGAGCTTTCAGAGCAATTGGACAACTTTATGTCATCAATTTCGGGACTTGATACTTCACATTAAGCCGAGAGTCACTGTGACCCACGAATCGGATCATGCAGCAGAGGTAATTGATCTTATGAGCGACGATGAGCAGCTTTCCCAACCCAGCACCCCTCGTCATAAGCGTCCTAGTGACGAACAGATACAGTCTCCCACGCCGCAACGCCCGCGGTTCTCTCAATCTCAGTCTCCTCATTCTCAACAATCCCGGGTCGTTCATACACCCCAAACAGGTATAAAGCGTGAGCATGGTTTAATGCAAGCACCACCAGTCCCAAGCCCACTAGGCAGATCGAATAATCGCCGTGGTCAGACTTTCTTTGCCAGTACCCCTTTCTACAGCGTCGAGAATCTTGGCAAAGGTTTTACCACTCTTACGGACATCAGCAAGACAATCCTCTCAGATCTTCGGCCTGGTCTCCCAGGCATCGTCGATACGAAGACCTACAACGATCTATGCCTTCAGGCTGTTGCTCCTTGGAAGTTGCCACTCGAAATATTCATTGACGAGACAAGGAGGTTGCTTCGTTATCAGCTCGGAAACATTCTGAAGAAGCGCCTAGGTGTCTATGAGCAGACACAACTCTACCGGGCTGCGGCTACTTACTTGGACAAGTTCTTAGATAATCATGTTGCAGAGCAACGCAAATCTCTTAATGAGCTTCGCGAGCTGGAAAATTATCGTCTCTTCACCATCAATGATACTGCAGTATCTGAAAATAGAGCATCTGAGCTGCGAGCACTTCAGCAGACCCGCCGATCCGTGAGAGCTCGGGCCTTTGTCGAGAAGCAGATTCGTCTTGGCCAAAAGAAACGCCTGCCGGCCGACATGAGTATCGAGGACAAGAATAAGGAGATGGCGAAGAGAGTAGCCGATGTCAAAGACGAACAGCTCGGCCCAGACCCGATGGATAAGGAGCTAGGTGTCGCTGCATACGTTCGCGGCTACTACATCACCGCCGCTCTTCGTTTCGTTGACTCTGTTTGTCTTAGCATGAACGGAAATTTGTTTCGGAAGATCGGAAAGAGCATCTTCTACTATTTGGAGACTGAACTCGGCATTGTTGGCTCTGCAGATGGTATGGCTCGCTCCCGTTTTTATTGACTTGGTGGCTAATGTGAATGATACAGGTGAAGAAATATGCAGAAGTCTCATGGAAGAAGACGCTACGACTGGCCGAAAGCGCCGCGAATTGAAGCAAGAGAAGCAACGATTGACTGCATTCTCTGAGCGACTGGCCCTCTTGGTCGAGCAGATTCGTGATGGTGATAACGATCAAGGACAAGAATTCGAGCCTCCGTATGCGAACGACACTGATGAAGAAATTCGCGATGTCTCGGATGACGATGACGATCTTATGATCGTTGACGTTGGATCTTGAGTCTGATTGGCTTCTGAACAGTGCGATTTCCCAGTCATGGTGGCTACATCGACTTCATAGACCATGCATGAGTTGCTACTTTGTTGTTATTTCATTTCCTTATGTTTTCATCTTCGATACCTCGCAGCAATCAGACATTACAGAATCATCACTTCGACGATCTCTGTACATCTGATATTGGTTGCGATTCCTCCGATAAGGCCGGTGCCGCTTGTACTCCTCTTCTGCAAGCAGCGTCTATCTGAAAGACGGCAGCGATTTGCGAGAGGACTGATATGGAGTTTGTTTCCTTGAAATACTGCTTGGTTCTGCTCTCTGGCAGGGTTTGTACTCGAGCATTGCAATAAAATCTTCTGCATGACTTTCTTGATGCTTCGTGTGAGTCACAGTTGTGTAAATTGTTCCCAAACAGTCGCGTTCCGGCTCTAATGCATTGAGTGTCCCTCCATTTCGTGTCAATTCTTTTCAAGGCGCACGCAAATCATGTCGCGATGACAGTTATAAACTGGAATGGCTGTAACAATTCCAAAAGTTACGCTTTCCCACAGGAGCAGCAAGCCTCGAACGAACCCAAACTTCACGTTGAACGTGGCCAATTGCACTCCTCCATGCCACAGCAGCTTCCTTGCCCCTTCACTGATCACATCTAACAGGCCATCATCACCTTCAAATTCAAATCAAACATCATAAACAACTCTTCCTCACGCCACTCCCTGCTGCGACGTCAAGAGCCGAGCCAAACTCTACGTACAAAGCACGTTCCCAAAAGCGAATGACATTCCTCGCAATGCCCCAAGACGCATTGACCAATCACATCATTGACTATCACTCAAACTGGTCAAGATTTTCCAGGGCTTTGGCACATTCAGATGTGTTCGAGGTGAGCTACTACTATGCACAGAGCAATAGCTTGCTCTCTGAGAACTGAAAAGGTGAAAAATTTTCTTGGCGTTATTTTCACGTTCCGCGTGCTTATTTTCTCTTCGAATAGCATAGGAGATTCACTTTCTCTTCTCCAAGATGACAATTCGAACCTCGGAGGCGACGATCCTGTTGGCTGGTTTGGTTGTGCGTCACGTTGAGCTAGCTATGGGAAAGCTGATCACAAGTCGCAGAGACGCTCTTGGGAGAAGGTGATGTAGTCAGTGATACAATATGCCAGAAAACATAGAAGAAATTGTGATAAGCTTGAGTCATGGTGAAGAGTGAAGAATGAAGCTTCGACAGATGTGTGAAGCTGTGGAGCTTGAGAGGCAGATAGGTAATGATTGCACCCTGATGGTAAACATGTCTGCAAAAGCACCCCCGGAAAGGAGTCATAGCACAGCAGAAAGATACCGGACCTTCTTGCTACGGAAATGTCACCGGGAAGGAGAACGAATCAAGATTTTGGAATGAAGCTCTATAATTAGTACATAGCTGGGACTACCATATCCTCTTCACCAGCTCATATCTGCTAATCTTCCCGAAATCCTGTTCAGCGCCAGCCTTCTCCTTGGCAGCTCTCTCCTTCTCCTTGAGCTTCTTCAGATGCTCAGGATCATCATCGTACAGCCAACGCTTCTTATCTTCCTCGACCTCCACGATTCCCCACGCGCCGAGGCGTTTTCCTTCAGTGCTGTAATCCTTATTCTCGCGTTTTTTCATGTCCTGGTATCTGTTGCGAGCGAATCTGAGGAGAAGCATGCCGAGCACGAGCTTGCAAGCAAGAAGGACGAGGAAGGCCCCGAGGAAAAAGACGAGCATCGTGAGAGAAGCGGTTATATCGTCTGCACTTGGCAGATACCATGGATTGCTTGAGAGTGGATCGGTGGTGCTGAAGGTGGATCGGCCGAGTGCGCGTCGGATGAGATTGTCGAAATGTTCGAGTGCAGCTGTTGTAGCAGGCGAAGTGGCAGCGCCCTCAACGGACAGAGCTGTGGCTGTGGATGGAATTGGGGGCGGTACGTGGGTAGCGAGAAACATGTGATACGTCTGAACTGAAGATCGAATGAATAGGCATGAGAGTGGAATGACCGGCAAGCCTATACGCTTGACGAGATTTTGGCTGACGAAGGCCTATTTTATTAGTGACGCAACTGCAACAAAGGCGGATTCGCTTACATTTGTGTAATAATCCTTCGCCAACACGTCAAGGTATCTGCCATAGACAGCTGGCTTGACATTGTTAAATTTGCTGATGTAGGAGTGCTTGATCCAATCAACCACCATCTCGCTCCCAAGAACAAAGAGGAAAGGAGACAGCACTTCCCCTGACCAGACAGGAAGGATGTTGAAGCTATTTGGAATGATTGAATGCCCTCGTAACGGAGTGGTGGCATTTTTGAACACCTCGGCAGCGCCACCGTCAGTTGCGGCACCAAGTATGCTCAAGCCACCGACTTCCACAATGTTCCGCGAGGCGATGATCATCAGCATCAGCCAGAGCTGAAATCTTTCCACAATGTCCGCACAGGTGAGCTGAAAGAGATTGTCTTTCTCAATCTTTTTAAATACGGTCGATTTGATCTCCACGAATTGATTGGATAACAAAAGTGTCAGCAATGCGTTGGAGTAAGAATTTACCGCAACGTTCAAGGTCACAACCTGGAGGAATAATGCGGTCGCGTGGACCACGTTATAAATGAGGGCCAGAATGAACATCCCAAATGGTCGAACGATCTTGCTCCGACCATCAGTGTCGCGCTCCAAGGTCTCATCGGAAAACAAGCACTCGAGGATATCTTGGCCAAGTGCAGCGAGAAGTTTATCTCCCACCTGAATCGAGTCAACAAGATTCAGACTTCAGTGACAGGTATCTTACCTCCAAGGCGTTAAAAATAACATAAAGCTTGATGGCTGATTGTCCCCTGATGTAGTGGTACATCCTGCTCGCATCAAGCTTCATCAAAATAATGCAGCTGGAAACTATGACAGCCCCTTGCAGAAGATCTGCTTTGTGATAAGAAGACAAAGACGATGGTTGCGATTTGGTCCTTCGATGACGCCGGCCCCAACCTTGCCTTGACTTTCGTTCCACTTCAGGTCTCAAATTTTCCACAGTTCCGTGCGGTGTTCCGTTTGGGACTTCAGGAATAGTTCCTGGGCGAGTCTGATATGACGATGTCGTGGATACCGAAGGACGGCTTGCTCGCGACACACTTCGAGAGCGCGAAGTCGAGTCAATACTTCCTCGTCGTCCTCGTTGTCGATGCCACATTCTACCTGAACCATGATAGATAAATCCGGAGATAAATCGCGCCTCCCTGGCAAGAACCTGGCCCCACCACTGAATTAAGATCCACGCCGCTTTGAAGAAGCGCAGTGGCAAGATGGTAAACGTATAAAGCCAAGCATCTAAACATGCCAGAGAACCAAAGTAGAGGACCTGCTCCAGCTGTGGTGGTAGTATTAAAAAGTTCAGCAAACGCTCAAATTTGACTTTCGAAGACTCATATGGGTATTCGCTAGCAGCAGTACGATATATGTATAATGGCGATGGCCTGGCTGATGACAGCTCTAATTGTAAATAAGTTGGAATGGACATAGGCGGAATCGGGATTGTTTGTGGCATTGGGGAGGGCTGATCCAGTCCCGCCGGCTTTATGCCACCATTCGGATGCTTGCCATTAGGATGATTCAGATCCAAAGGCTCTGGGCGTGCTCCTGAATGCACTGGCTTACGCCGAGGTGAAGTTGGGCACGGTGTGCCTTTCGTGTACGATGACATCCGATTGCTAGAAATAGGTGGAGTTGAGATGGCTCGGGAAGAAAATCCGGGCCTCCGGCTTATATGATTTGAAGTATTCTCGGCGCTCTGACGGCGATCCACGGGCACATCTGGCAACACTCTGAGCGGTTCAGGGGCACTAATCTTACGGCCAGCTCCAATACGGTCATCAGAATCTGAAGCATGGGTGTCTGAACTGGAACCATTTCTATCAGGCGTTGGTGATGGGGCAAGGGATGGACTTGAAATCGGAAGTCGAGCAGGCGATGTGACTGGTAACGAGTCCGGTGCCGAGGTCAACTCTTCCATCTCTGCTGCGGATAACTTCAGAACCTCTCCATTCGCTCTTGCCGATGAGAGCTTCCGAGGTTTTCTGACTTTCTCCTCTGGAATATCGTGAAGCTCATGAAGCGGTAGACTCCTTGATGAGGGTAACGGCGATGCCAAGACAGGCTGGTCATTCTCTTTCAAATAGAAAGCCGAGTGGTCTGAACTCTCAAGGGATTTTGAATGTCCACGGCCATTCGGAATATCAGATGAAGTCTCCCCAGACTCTGTTGCCGGTTCTGTGACGACTAATGCGGGACTGTTGCTTCGAGGTGACGGTGTTGGCGATGGCGACGGAAGCTGTCTAATATCTTGAACAGCTAAATAGCTGTTCAGATCTAAATTTGCAGGTAGAGGCCCGATATCTGAGTCGTTGGCATAGTCTGTGGCTGACATGGTTTCTGGCCAAATGGTCTGTTCTTCGACCCCTGGCAACTTGCCATTCTCCTGCCTCAGAGGGCCACCCTCCACGGAAGTAACCATCATAATCTATCCAGCGAGCAATGACCGAAGTTCTGTTCCATATCTGAAGGTGGTCGTGATGAATTTCGATGAGAAAGTGAGGTTGGTGATCAGTCGGAATGAATCAAAGGTCCGATGGCACTCGCTAAATTTAGCGTCGCTAGCCCCGAGGCACAAAGGTGTCCTTCCCCGCTACGCCTCTTCTCCTTTATCTCACCTTCACAAGTCACGGCCTATTTTCAAGGTGAGATAGGTTTGGATATAATATCGAGATGATATTATCCGCTGAACAGTCAAATTCTCTTCCCATTAGCGCGGGAGGTTGGCGCTGTTGAGAGTTCATTTTTTGATATTGTCACGTGATCTGATGTGTTCGCGGTGGTCAGGAATGCTCTCTCGTGCCTGTCTGGGGTGCTATGTGCGGAGAAATAGATTTATTCCCTCCTCCTCTACTACCTTTCGTTTCCCTTCCTTTCCAAAGCTCAGAGAAATAGGTAGAATCGAATTCTTCCCAAGTCACCTGACACAACTCACAATGACTGCAAATCTTACTCTGGCCTGTTGTTTGAACATGAAGCCATTCTTCAGTTCTGCTTTCAAATAGCTGTGAAATCGGGGTGTACAGTCCTTTCGATGTTCTCTTCAGCCCAGTACAGTACATTTGCGTCGTGATTCAGCACAATGTTGCCACTTATATCTCACTCAACATCATCCACCTCTTGAAAATACCGAACGCACCAGCAGCAGCACTGTTTCCATTCCCGCCGTTGTGTCCCCCTCCCTTGCCACCATTTCCTCCTCCATTCCCTGAGCCGGGTCCAGTGCCAGTCCCACTGGTTCCCGAAGTCCTCGCCGAACTCGAGCTCGACGTGTAAGAAACCATGAAACTCGAATCACTGATCACATTGGTATCTGTCAACACCTCATCGCTCGTATTCTCAATATCCATAATCGTCGCCGTGCTGACACCCTCTGAAGATTCCGAGGTAGCAGCTACACAATCCGTGAAGGTGACGTTTCCGAAGTCTGCGAAGGCAATCAGGCTGTCACCTTCTTCGAAGTCCTCGACGATCCATTCCGCGTTCTGCCCACCGAGGGCGGATGTTGATGTGAGTGATTTTGTAGCCTGTCTACTGTCAGAAGTGCGACTCGGCAGAGAGACGGACAGAGGTCTGAAGGTAGTGGAAAGGGTGCTTACAGTTTGACCCGTCGTCAAATTCTCGATGGTTGCTGAGCCAGATGTGGTGGTTGTTGCATTGACATACATGGAGATAACCTGAAATGTGGTCAGTTGGAAGCCCCAATGTGTGGAAAAGATAACGAACATCGCCAGCTGAGATCGTGAGATCAAAGTCCATCGCATAATCTGGATACCACTCATACCAAGCATCAAAAGAGACTGCTCCGCTCGTGGAAACTGTGAAGTCTAGACCAGTCTGGAGGATTGCAGTGCTGTATGTGTTCCCATCGATACCCACCCATGCCGAGGCAGCGTATTCTCCATCAGTTGACGCAACTCCTGAAGGTGCTGATGGCGTTGGAACTGTGATCTTTCCCGAGACTGCGTTGAAAGTCTGCCCCGATGGCGGAGAAGTGATAGCCGCCCCGCTCCAGTTTTCGCTGTATTCGACATCGGAGGTGTTTCCCGTCGCAGCATTGAACTTCGTCTTGGAGTTCTTGGACTCCTTCGATCGTAATGATGAGCCTTGCAGAGTTCGGCCTCGACGTTGTAGTCGGCCAGCTAATCCTCTTTTCGATTGAGGCGCTGCGAGTGTGGAAGAAGCTAGCAGCACGGTGCTCAGAAAACAAAGGGAGAACTTCATAATGAATGAATGCAATCAATGCAGTCAAAGAATTGAAAGATAAACTGAAGAGAAGAAATTGAACAGGACGTTTAGCGGTGTGCTTTAGAAGAAGAGAATGATGAAGATGAGGAGCAAACATCTTGAGGATCCCACTTCAATATATCCTTCATAGTTCGACTTACGAATGGAGCCCGCCTTCAAAACATACGCATTCAAGAGATTCGTCGTTCTTCAGCCCCTTAGCATCAAAAGCTTAATCTATTCGAGGCGCCTTGCGACCAGACTGGGTGGCACGGGGCGGACTCGTCGACGAGGGATTACGGTTTCTTCCACAAGGTATTCGAAGAGGTTCCAGCCATCGACTCATTTGTGCGCGACTGCGCTACAACGCCACAAAGCCTACGCAGCCAGTGGCCCGTTGGAGAAAAGCTGTGATGGGATGAAACAGAACTCCACAAAAGATTACGTTGCTGCCCCGTAATAGAGGCTAAGCGAGCCATGTGGAGATCCCCCCTTTTTCTTGAACACGCCAGCAAACACCCAAGTGCCACTCGATCTGAAATAGCACCACCATCTTGAGATGAACAGGATAAAAAGCTTGTTTCAAGATCTTCGGTGGCTGTTTCGAAACCTTTAGATGTTTTCCTCTCACTTCTCAACCCGGTATGGGCCATTCCGCACAATCAGGTCAAAATCTCTGCATTCATTATTGCGACATGCTCCCTCTGGCCATATTACCAAGCTTTAATCGCCCAGTATCGTCGAGTGCCATCTATATATCAACAATCCATCATTGAAAAATCAAGGGATGGTGTTTCTGCGTATCTAATCTTCCAATCTGGTTACCCCATTTTCATGCTCCCAAATTCCTTCCTGCACTTCTCTGCGAATGACGACGATAAGCAAGAACCACGCATCTGATCATGCAATTCCGTACACATTCCCGCCGATGCTTCAGCTAGAAAGTAATCAATAATCCCGAGCATTAAAAATTAGCAATCTCAGCCAATTTTTTTTCTCTCTAGGTCCTCTCATTCATCATCATCGTCCACAAGGCTAATCGGATCCGCTCGGCTTCCCTGAACATGGTCAAGATCCATTCTTGGTTCTTCAGCTTCTTCCTCAACTTCTTCCGGCTTCACCTCCGCAGCTTCCAGCTCCCGTTCAAATTTCTCCATAAGACATCCCTGAGCGGCAATACAGTGTCGTACGCAAGATTCGGTGGGACGGCATTCCCGATTTGTCTGACTACATCTGCAGGCCGCATCTTGGAGAGATCAAAAATGTGCGAGTCAGGAAAACTCATAATCCGAGCGTACTCCCTCAAGCTTATGACACGGTGTTGCGTGGGGTGAAGGACCTGCGCGGATTAGTCTATCATTCTAACTAACAAGGGCGTAGAATCAAACCTTTCCGTTCTTTCCATTCGGGTCCATTCTTGTCATACAAGTCGATGCCACTCCTTCCATGTCCAGACGACCAATACGGCCCGGGTAGAAGTCATGGCGAGCGGCGGCTGAGTTTGCTGAGCTCAGACCCCAAGGCTTGAGTTTCATGGGCAAGTCTCGATGATCTGCGTCCGGGCGCAGCGGTACGTTGCATACTTGCTCAATCACCTTCGACTTCTTCTCACTCCATCGAAGAGTGACATGGTTGTATACCTGCTGGTCCTTTGGTATGCCGGCTCTCAGCTTACGCTGGTATTCTGATTTCGGCCCAGAAGCGTAAGGCTGGAGGTCTTGACCAATCATATTGGAATCCTCATGAGAACGATATTGAGCAATTCTCTGCGCACGTTCTTCCCGTTCTGTTCGCTGCTCTCATGTCTGAGGAATCTCTTGACGCGGGTTCACCCAATCAAATGCTGGCAGATCAGTGAGAGCGTCCCCGAGTGTAACAGTCGGGAAGGGAGCTGCACGACGAAAACGGTGCCAATTGGATGGCCACTGTCGAGGAGTCTGCACAACATTCTGGGGCTCTGGGAATGCTGGCAGGCGAA
>Ga0302140_10008760_pt1 | contig 12570 bp, 10 predicted proteins | sample I_Bog_E1_1_FD_202095 | JGI IMG/M metagenome (GOLD analysis project Ga0302140, IMG submission 202095) | Peat permafrost microbial communities from Stordalen Mire near Abisko, Sweden - I_Bog_E1_1 | ecosystem: Environmental > Terrestrial > Soil > Wetlands > Peat | place: Sweden: Abisko, Stordalen...
TGTCACTCAAACCCCTGATCCCCATACCTACAAAGTCCTCTGCTTCTTTAATACCTTCGATCAATCATCCTAACTATCCCAACCATACCTCTTCAAAACTTATAAAAAACAAAATACCACCTCTCTCCCATTTTCAATTGGTAGTTCCCGACCACTTCCTCTCTCGCTTTATGGTTGAGAGGGAGTGGTCGGGAACGGTTTTGGGTGCTTGCACCCAAAAACCCCTTGAAAATGGGAGAGTTACGGAGGTCTTCAGGTACAAATCAGGTACACCGGTGTACCTTGTTTTGTACCCGGAAGTTTAAACTCTACATGTAAATGGCTTTTATTACTGGGGAGAGGTCACGACCTTCTACTTTGTTTTTATTATTAGATTCCTTTATGTTTGAAGTCCAAAATGCTCATAGCTGCTGCCTTTAACGCCACTAAATATTTTAGTTTGGAGCTATCATCGAATTTATAAAGATCAAGATCAGCTTTATCGATCACCGCAATCGCTCCAAGTTCTTTAGCACGACGTTCTATGGGAGAACCAGCCTGGGCGATCGTCGAAACAATCACGACCGGTATTGGTTTGTACTGCATTATATTTTTTAAAAAATCTAAGCCATCTAAACCGGGCATGATGATGTCAAGGCTGATTACATCAGGATCAGTTTCCAAAATTTTATCACGAGCCTCGTTGGCGTTAGAAGCTTCAGCACAAACTTCAAATTCCAAGGACTTTTCAATGATATTACGAAGGATTTGACGGATCAACTTTACATCGTCCACTATCAGAACACGAATCTTACGGCCGCTGTAGTTCTTGTAACGGGATTTAAAGTGGCGAATCTGCACATCGAATGTCTTAGTGTTAAAATATACCTTCCTTCCTTGCTTGCCTCCAACATCTTCCTCGATGATGGGTATTTTGAAATCTTTGAGGATCTCCCTGGCAATCGCTATGTTATATACACCAATGCCTGTTCCCAAACTAAGATTTCCTACGACTTCGCCACCGCCAAAAATTTTGGCTTCGTGGTGCCCAACTACTTTATCTAAGGTCAGCAAACTTTGAATAAGATAGGTCGTGGAAGTATCTCCAAATTTTCCCGCAGAATCCCCAATGTTTGCCCGAATGTTTCGTAAAAAATGGTTCATTCCTGCGTAACCAGTCCGTTTGTTATATATACAGACAGCCACACACGATCCTAGCAACGTCGCCATTAATACCGGTTCTTCTGACAAACATAACTCACCAGGTAAAAGAAAAATTCTCTTCAAACCTCTAGGTATTAAAAATTCGTCATTCATAGGTCGTAATTTCAATAGTCAGGATTTGGGACATTTAATCGGTCATTGTTTTGTTCTCACCTAAAACCTTTTCAATGTTTAGAAGTATCTTCGCCGTATCATTGACCTTACTAATTCCAAGAATGTAATCCGTATCAACACTCGAACCAAGATTTGGCGCAGATTCTATGTCCCCTTGCTTGATATCCAACACTTCTTTAACTTTGTCAATGATGATACCGATCAACACATCTTTTAAATTAATAACGATGATACATGTCTCAACGCTCATTTCAATTGATGGCATTCCAAATTTTAATCTCAAATCAATGACCGGGATTATTTTACCGCGAAGATTGATAACTCCCTTCATATACATCGGCATCTGAGGAAGAGACGTAATATTCATTAGACCTATGATTTCCCGTACTTTGAGAATTTCAACACCATAGTCTACTTTTCCTATAGTGAACGTAAGATATTTACCTTCTTTAGCCAAACAAATTTGTACAGACATACATCATCTCCATCCTATTGAATCAATCTTTAATACTATTTCTATTGGCACGTTTTAGTTAGATATCTTAAAAATCTTTAAAGTCATCTTTACGTTCAAAAGGAATGACCTCTTCAGGTCTAAGCAATTTAGGACCAGATTTATTTTCTACATGCTTAAAATGTTTTTCACTTTTATTTGCTTTTGCCAGATTTACTTTTGATTCGCCAATAGCATAATGCTTGTGAGGTTCTTTAAAGGTCAGATTATCCTTTTGTTGGAACGAAGCAACGTCCCCACCTTTGATAATCTGCTGCAATCCTAAGATCATGTCGTTCAAATAATCTGTCTGACTTGATAGTTCCTCTGCTGCCGAAGCGCTCTCCTCAGCATTCGCAGCGTTCTGCTGGGTCACCTGATCCATCTGACTAATAGCAATAGTTACTTGGTTAATCCCTTCTGCCTGCTCCTTACTAGCCATCGCTATCTCATTGACCATACCAGCAACTTTCTTGGCCGCATCCATAATCTGTCCAAGAGCTTCGCTGGCTTTTTTAGTTGATTCAGTACCTTCCTTGGTTCGACTCTGACTGTTCTCGATCAAGGTCTGAGTTTCCTTTGCCGCAAGGGATGCGCGCTGGGCCAAATTACGGACCTCATCTGCTACAACGGCAAAACCTTTACCATGTTCACCTGCGCGGGCAGCTTCGACTGCCGCATTAAGGGCCAAAATATTCGTCTGGAATGCTATCTCTTCAATCGCTTTTATAATCTTGCCTACCTTGTCTGAAGACTCCCCAATCGCCTTCATTGAATTTTGCAATTCCTTCATAGAAACTTCACCATTTTCAGCGTGTTGTTTGGCTTCTGTTGCCATTTGGCTCGCCTTCGCGGAATTATCCGCATTTTGCTTGATCATAGATGAAATTTGGTCAAGTGCAGTTGAAGTTTCCTCCAAACTTCCCGCCTGTTCGGTAGCACCCTGCGAAAGTTGCTGAGATGACTCTGAAACCTGTTGCGCAGCTGACGATGTTTGTTTAGAACCATCATTTAAAGAGCTTAACACTATCATGATCGTTTTAGAAATACCCTTAGTGATCAAAAATGCCAAAAATATGGCAATGATTATTCCAAGCACTGAACCGATAATCATAATGTTAATTGAAGCAATAAGAGCTGTTCCGGCATTTTTAGAGCCCTGGGTAGTATCTGCTAATCCCAACTCTGCCGTGCCCCTGGCTAAATCCAGGACCTGATCTCCTGTTTCATTACGTTTTTTGTTAAGTTCTTCACGTTCAAGCCACTTGGTTAGGAATTTCTGCATATCTTCTTCATACTTATTTGCAGCACTGCGATTTTCCTCAATTAAATCTAAATCTGCCTGCTTAACGGTAAGGGCTTTCAAATTATCAAGCTCCGGATAGATCTGACTAATTTTCTTCTCTGTTTCAGTAAACAATGCCGGATCACGTTCAGTTTGCGATTCCCACGTTCCGATAGCAATCTGATTTCCCAACGCTCTTATTTCGATGACAATGTTAATTTTCTTTAATCGTTTCTCTATTTTAGCCTCATCAATAGGAGTCTCTGAAAGTTCTTTCTTTAATTGCGCTTCTTGAGATGCAGTAAAATTCTTACAAGTTTGGATATACGTTGCCCAAGACTCTTTAGCATTTGATCGAATCGCCTTAAGTTCATTTGTAACATTAACTGTTTGATTCACATAATCTTCATACTGCAATGTAGCTGCCTCAGCATTTTGAGCAGATTCTTTTAACTTTGCCAGACGCACAGAACTATCCCCATGCTCCTTGGCAGTAACCAGATATTTCTTTACTTGAGCTAAATTCTCCCGGGCTTTATTCAGGTATTTTTCATCCTCAGTAAATGCATAACCGCGCATTTCATACATGGTTTTGAGCGACCAACGCTCAACATTATTACCCACTGCCACTTCCGGCACATTCTCCTTAATCAGAATACTTGCTATTTGACTAACGTTTTTCATATTAACTACTGAAATAACTCCCATCGTAATTGCAATAAGAACAACGATACCGAATCCGAAAGACAATTTCATTGCTAAACTCATCTTGTTCCACATATTCTTCCCCCTATAGTGAATTTTAATCCACTTTAGTTACCTACTATTTGTTAAATCCGTCTTTCTTTGCTTTATTGACCTATAGTCAGTCTGAACAAACATACAAGATCTTCAATAGGTAGTTTTACCCTATCTACTACGTACTTCTACTCATATTTGCCTAAACTATAGATTATAAAAATGTTTTTAGATTTTCTAGGAAGATTTTACTCACAAGGAAGGATTCTTAGGAATGCGACATACCTTAATCATATATTTATTGATGAGACTGAGGCTGAAGATTATTTAAATCGAAAAGGTCTTAAATTACATAAAGCAGGACAATCAAATTCACTGTCTTTCCTGCTTACATATCCGCAATTCCTTATTAGCGAATTTTGAATTTATCAATTGGTTGCTTACTGGCATTAGGACCGCACCATGGGAATGAAGCAGGTTGGTAAACGGGCTAATAATCATTACAAATCAGTGGTTCAATCAGCTGTACTACGATTACATAAATCAATCAATTTAAATTCTGCCGTCCTAAACGCCATTTTTGTCTCCATACATTTTCATTGTATTGCTCAAAAGCTTCACAAACAAACGGCCTTCTTAAATCCCTGCAATGTATCTTCACCCCGCTTATCAAAGCCAACCCGCCTAACATAATTGCCCAGGCCCATCCGAATAAGCCATAACCAATCATGCCAGCCAAGAAACCCCAGACACAGCTATATAAAATAATCAGGCATACTACCCCCCAACTCCTGTTAAGCACCCACGCTAGAGCTGCCAACAGAATAATAACCCCTGGCCAGGAACCAAAACCATTTCCTATGATCACAACCAAAACAATGGCCTCAGCCAAAAGAACTCTGTAATTGAAGTTAGCTAGTCTGGTTTTAAAATTGCTGATAGTTTTTAGCATAACCCTACCTCCATCCTTAGATTCCCGCTTTCGTGGGAATGACCACCTGATTTTTGGTGTCCAAAATAGTACTACATTAGGTTATTGGGAGTTAAAGAATATTAATAGATGATAAAATAAAAAAACTCCGTTTCTCGACGACGGAGTCTAATATCACAACAATTTAAAGGGGTTACAAAAAGGGCTCGAGCGCATTAATAGTCCGACGCTTACCAATCGCAACGTCCTCATATGATAAAATCCTCCCTAATTTAGTCGAATTGTTAGCCGTTTTCCAAAAACTTCGGCTATTTTTTTCAAGGTATCCAACGTTAGATTTTCTCTGCCCGCTTCCAGCTTGGAAACATATTGTTGAATTACACCCAACCTTTTGGCCAATTCATTTTGACTATACCCCATTTGAGTACGAATATTTTTAATTTGCTCGGCAATGCTCATCCTTTCGGGATGGATGCTCATTGTCTTTTCATAGACAGTTTGCCAAAAGCCTGCCCTTCCTTGAACCCAGGCATCTTTTTGAATCCTCTTGCTTATGTTGGGCCAATTTCGGCAAAAAACTTCTCTGGGGACATAATCAAAAGCTATTTTTGGATCATTTACGCGGGAAAACAACTTTTCCGCATAAATGTAAAAGCGAGGGTCGTGTTCATTCTTTAGAATCTTCTTAACCCTAGCTTCACTTAATCTGGTATCCCACATCCAATTGATCTTCATAAGAATTTCCTTAGAGCAGTTTAGCTGGAATCTTTTTTAATATTTGATTATCCAGATATTTAAAAATCTTACCCGTGTCAATACCGGGAACTAAATCAATAAGGCTTAATTTTGTCTCCATCCTGTCAAATCCTCGGTACCAAGCATCAAGCCGTTCGACCTGATTATAGGGGAAATACTCAAAAAATATCTCAGACAATGGCTTATATTTAGAAGAAAGGTAATAAATATCAAACAAATCTTTAACGCTCTGCCTTCCAGTTGCTACCGCGCGCCCTGTATCTAATTCTTTGCCTTGCATACCGATGGCTGCATATATTTTACGCCGGTAAATATCCTCTACTGAATGCAGGCCATTCTTTATTGCACCTATGTTTTCGACATAGTCTTTAACAAAATCTATCTTTAATACTTGTTTATCCTTTAATTCCATGAAGTAAACCTGCATAGGAATTAATTTAGGACTATCTTGATCGGCGTCTAATTGATAGTCAAAGCCTGTATCTGCCGCAATGTATTTCATGATCTTATCTGGATCAGTTTTTTGATACTTTTGGCTAAAAAAGTCCAGGTCTTCCGAGAAACGGTGTCCAAAATAAAAAGCTAATGCTGTCCCGCCTGTGAGGTAATAATCTGTAAATTTCTTGATTACCAAATCAGTGATTCTTTTTTGCTCTTTTTGTATATAGGTCATCTTTTTGTTCATTTTGTCTCCATTGAAAGGATACTACTTATGAGTAGTATTGTCAAATTCTTTTTATACGAATTCTTTGATGCAAGTTACTGTTAGACACTTGCACTAATGCTCTAAAAATTGTGCTAAATATGTGCTATGAATTCTTTAAAAAAACTAAAGAAAATGCTTTTTACCAAGACAAGTGACCTCCTGTCACTCGCAATGGAAGAGAAAAATTGTGCTAAAAACGTGCTAAAAAATACCATAAAATATCGCAAAATTTAGCAATCTATAGTACTAGTGGGGATGTCTAACTTGTTGGAAATAAACCCATTTGCAGGAATTTGAGGCACTTACGAATTTCGTCGAGAAGGATTAGCAGTCACTTGCAATCGGCCACTCTGCCATCTCTCCGTACCAAAGCATTACTATCAAATACTAAACTTACTATTCAAATATATCCAGAAAACGGGGAGATGTTGTGCAAACTTCCTTAGTGTAACAATCCCAGAGAAGTTTGCCCATCTCTCCGTACAAAAACTGAAATGTAGTTATAACAGACTTTTTCAATACTGTAAAGAAAAAGGGGGCACTTTAAAGTGTCCCCTTTTTTTGAAATATTTATGACTTAGAAATTATAAGTCATGCATGTATCAATACGATTATCCGAAGCCATGACACCATCTAAATAATTCGTATGAAGATACTGATATTCTACTCCCACGGTGAGATCAGCGGTTAATTTATACTTTACATTAGCAAAATAAGATCTGTTTGTGCTCCACATCAATGCCTTATCAGCTGCGGTGGCAACAACAGCTGCCTGATTGGTGACATCATCAATACCTGCCCCCAGGTTGATTTGCAATTTAATTAAAGGCTTAATGGTAAATTCAGCAAAACCACCCATTGTCTTTAATGAAGTGCCATATTGAGGATTGTATGGATCCGTTATCCCAACAATTGACTGACCATAAGGGCCGCTCATGAAATTTGACAAATGAGAACCCATGTATCCCTGACTTTTAAAAGCGATCCAATCAGCAAGCTTTACCTGAGCCCCAACAACGCCTGCATCAATTCCATTATTATTCTTACCTCGGGAATTTTCGACTGACGTTGAGGCCGTACCAAGAATACCGCCAGCCCCGATAGTAACATCTTTCCCGGCAATGGGAGTAGCATAGCTTGTATAAACACCTCCCACAGGTCCGCCGCTGGTTTGCTGATAGATATCATCACTGTCGATAATACCGATCTGTGTAGTTAATTTGCCATTTGCCCCGAATACATCGCCCCATTTGTTAGTCAGAAACACTTGAGGATGGCGATATCCAAAGTCTCCTGCTCGCCACATACTGCTTTGATTGATAATATCTGTTTTAAGCGGAGCAAAAAAATCATACGTTTGACCTGCCTTGATCCCCCATTTTTCATAATCAATGGCTGCCCAACCCTGTCGAAGACGGGGTTGGTAGGTCTCAGCACTGCTGGATGCAGTCGGATTATTAAAATCGATTTCAACTTGACCGCTGGTTTTACCATTCGCTACATCCGGACCGGCGATATTAATACCCAGACGACTGTTTTGGGCAGATGTCTTGTCGACTTTTTGAGGCTTACCATCTGTTACATGGGCAGCAGCGTATTCCACAACGTTGTTATACGCAGTATTTCCGCCTGTGGTAGCTCCATTGGTTGCATAAACATTTTCAACCTGTACAAACCCATAAACACTCAATTTTAATTTAGATGTAACTGGAATCCCCGCTGCGGGAGCAAGAGGAGCGGCCGTGGCTGGAGCAGTTTGAACAGTTTGAGCGGCCTGCGCTTGTTGAATGCTTAGTATCTGTGCTTTTAGAGCATCATTCTGCTGCTGTAAATCCGCGTTCTGCTTTTCGACGGCCTCAACACGTTTAAGCAGATCATCAAGTGTTATCTGTTGTGCTGATGCCGGGAATGAATACCCCACCAAAAACACGCAACCGAAAAATAATACGCCCAGATTTCTTAAAAATTTAACCATGCCCCCTCCTAGATGTTATTCGGTAGGAATTTATATCTTTTTTATAATATTATTATTTATTTAATGCGAAAATGAGTAAAAACCACCAGTTCCTACGTAGTATTACTGATACGGTAAAATAGCAGATCGACTAAGAAAATGACCCTTGAATCACACATCCAAAACTTTTTTGATCACATTCACCTGTTCCCTGATATCCAAGGATTTTGACATCACCAGATGACCGGAATCTTTTTCATTAAAAACATTGGATTCATCATGGGCGATCAAACCGGTAAGAAAAATGATGGGTATGTTCTGTAACTGAATATCTTCCACGATCTTTGCCAACACATCGCCCCCATCCATCCCCGGCATCATAACGTCCAATATAATCAGATCAATTTCAAATTCTTTCGCGACCCTTAACGCTTCCTCACCATCTGTCGCGGTCAAGACTTCAAAACCTTCTTTAGATAAATATTTATCAAGAAGAGTTGTTATGTTTATCTCATCATCAACTACCAATATGGTTTTAGGCATGTTAGCCTCCTTAAAATTATCTTCTAGAAGAAAATCTAAGAATCTAAACTCTTTTTCATCAATTTCTTTTTGACCATACCCAAAATTAAAAACAAATCAAAAGGTTTGTAGACAACATCATCAGCCATTGAAAACCCTATCACTTTTATATTTTCCTGGCTTACCGTACCGGTCAATAGAATGACCGGCCTTTCATCCTTCATTTCATTTTTCATTTTTAATACATCTATCCCCGTCGATCCAGGCATCTTCATATCAAGGATCATCAGGTCGATGGCCTTATCAGCTTTAAGCAAGGCGATCGCTTCTTCTCCGCCCTTTGCCTGAATGACATTGAAACCCATTCTGGTAAAGAACTCAACAAGAATATCCCTGATCTTTGCTTCATCATCCACGACCAATAGCTTAGCCATGCTCTACTCCCTTTGTATTTAATGGTAACAACACCGTTGCCACCGTCCCTTTCCCTACTTCACTCTCAAAGATCAAATCTCCGTGATGGGCCTTAATAATGCCATAACAAACATCAAGCCCTATTCCTGTGCCCGTTTCTTTAGTGGAATAAAATGGCTCGATAATATTACGCATGACTTCCTCCGGCATCCCAACACCCGTATCCTTAAAATCGATCTTTAAATGCTCATCTTGCAGGGAAGTCGTGATCGTAATGTCGCCGCCGTCCGGCATCGCCTCTTTGGCGTTATTCAAAAGATTCATGAATACCTCATGCATCTGCTGCTCATCCAGTGAAATGGGAACAGACTTGTCAAAATACTGTCTTATTATTTTGACATTATTGTTCAACACAAATTGCCTTTCAACAATACTCACCACTGATTCTATGCATTGTTTGATATCAACTTCTTTAACTTCTCCGCGGCTTAACCGGGAGAACTTCAATATCCGTTTAGTAACATCCTTGGCCCTGCGGCATTCTTCCACGATGATATTTAGATTATTCTTATCTTCTTCTTTTAATGCCTCTGACATCAAGGAAAGCTGCGCATACCCGGAAATGATCATCAGAGGATTATTGATCTCGTGGGTGATCTCAGACACAAGCCTGCCCAAAGATGCCAATTTTTCAGAATGGATCAGCATATTTTGGGAACGTTTCAATTCAAGTAATCGTTTCTCCAGATCTTCCCTGATCTTATTATTATCGTCCAGCATGCTGGTCATGATCTTGCGGGCCTTAAGAGCATCTTTTAAGGCATCTTCTAATTCGCTAGCTTGGCTTTCTGGTATATTGCCAATCAGTAATCCTTCCTGAAGAGCTTCCTGCCCCTCAGAGAGGAACTCTTCAACTCTTTTCTTATTTGCATTTAAATGAAGGATCTCTTTTTTTAATTCCAAAATTCGTTCTTCTCGGCCCATGCTCCCTTTATAAAAAATCTCCATTTCCCGCAAATGCTCCTGTTGTTGCTCTTGCGACTTCTTCATTGCTGTTATATCCTTACCGATATGCACCGCCCCTATAAATTCTCCCTGGGGACTAAAGATCGGAGAAATAGTGACCTGCAAAAAAACGCCTAAACGGCGATCATTGACTTCTTCAGTATGGATCTGCATGTCTTGCTTAGTTTTCTCAAATGGGCAATTGGGCCAGGGATGATCAAAACGATGCGCGATCTCATGACATTTTTTACCGATGATATCTTTGGGATCCATTTTTAATGCTTGGGCACAAGCCTGATTGACTTTCACGATGTTCATATCCTTGTCCTGAATGAAGATCATGTCATGGATGGCATTAAACGTTCTTTCCCATTCCTCTGCCGCCTCCTTAAGCTTTTGCTGTGCCTTATTTTTATCGGTGATATCCATGGTAACGAACAAAAAATGTTCCAGTCCGCCGAAAACGACCAATCCGGCAGAAAGGACAGCGTCGCCTGTTTCCCCGGATTTCCGACGGAATTTATATTCGAACTGCTGCACCTGGCCTTGACTGGTCAATTCTAGGGTCATTTTCTGGTGCTCTTGGGGATATAGCCAGAGACCAAATTCCATCGAAGTGTGGCCCAGAAGCTCTTCTTGGGTATAGCCAAACATGTCACAAAAAGCATTGTTAACATCCACAAATTTATTATCCGATACGCGCGCAAGAATGACTCCTACAGGATTAACGCGAAATATCGTTGAAAAACGCGCCCTGCTTTCTCTCAGGGATTCTTCCGCCTGTTTGCGCACCGTGATATCAACCACCAATCCGTCGTAGGAAATAAGCCGCTCAGCATCATCTTTTTTCACCACGATCGTATTTCTCAGCCAACGGATCGTCCCATCCCGATGATAAATGCGATGCTCAAATGGTTCAATTTTCAAGCCGCGAACAACGCATTGCGCCCTTTCAACAACCTTGGCACGATCATCCTTATGGACCATTTGATACCAAAGATCAGGGTTCCTTTTGTATTCCTCACACGAATACCCGGTCACCCCCAAACATCCCGGCCCATGTGTCGTTTCAACGGCATGACCGTTCTCAATACGTACGGTATAAATATAATCAGTGATCGATTCCATCATCCGGCGATATCGTTCTTCACTTTCCTGCAGCGCATCCTGCGCCAGCTTACGTTCGGTGATATCACGAAAAAATACCAGGGAGCCATGATGCCCTTCGTACTCCAGGGAAATAGCCGTCACCTCAACGTCAATCAGTGAACCGTCAATCCTGAGAAACTTCTCTTCTAATAAAGGTACCGCTGTTTCCCGCATATCATTAGTTAATTGCATACGTTCTTCAGCAATGGCAAGGCTTTCAGGATGTATACGTTCCAGGATCGATTGACCTTTTAGTTGATCTTGCGAAAGCGCCCCAAACAATCTTACAGCGGCATTATTTAGATATACAAAACGCTTATCGACATGAATGAAAATAGGCTCGGGGGCATTCTCTATCATATTTCGAAACCGTCGCTCACTCTCCCGCAATTCATTCTCTACCAGCTTGCGATCGGTGACGTCTTGGATCACGCCATACATGTGCAAGCCGTTGCCCTGGGAATCAAATTCCATTTTCCCATACCCATGCACCCAACGCTCGGCCTGGTCAATCTGACGGACGATGCGATACCCCTTATCAAAAGCCTGTCTCTGCAGCAGAACTTCTCTTCTAAAGTGGTCCCTCATCATTGCACGGTCATCGGGATGAACCAGTTTCTCCCATCCCTCCACCGAACGATCATAAGCCCCATCTATCCCAAAGATCTTATCGAGGGCCTTTGAACCTTTCCATAATCCTGTAGAAATATTTAAGACATACGAACCTAGACCTGCAATATTCTGAGATTCGTTAAGCAGCTTTTCATTCTCAAGAAATCTTTCTTCAATCAACTTACGCTCGCTGACATCCACCGCCATCAATAACAAATGCTGCTGACCTTCAAAATAAAATGAAGCAAGCCGGCCGGCGATCCACATTTCAGACCCATAACTGCTAATAAAATGCACCTCAAATGATTCATTCTTACCTGTGCTTAAAACCCTGATAGCTTTGTCCAAAAGCCCGGAACTTTTCCAGGAATCCAGTTCACGAAAATTCTGTTTCCTGACATTTTCAACAGAAGTGCCGATCAATTTCGCAGCTGCTTCGTTGACTGAAATATTTTCACCGGAGGCTTTAAAAGTAATGATCGATATCGGAGAAACAGACAGGATCGTTTGGATGTAGTTGGTCACATCCTTTATTTGGGCTTGCACCTGTTTATTCTCGATAATGTCGGGCATAATCCTCCCTAATCAGGGATCAACGGCTTTAACTGATCAGCCAATTTCTTAACCATATCGGGATCATTCGATTCGGCGGCCCCTTGGAGTCCTTCGGCAATTGCCTGAATTTCAA
>Ga0302140_10008761_pt1 | contig 12567 bp, 11 predicted proteins | sample I_Bog_E1_1_FD_202095 | JGI IMG/M metagenome (GOLD analysis project Ga0302140, IMG submission 202095) | Peat permafrost microbial communities from Stordalen Mire near Abisko, Sweden - I_Bog_E1_1 | ecosystem: Environmental > Terrestrial > Soil > Wetlands > Peat | place: Sweden: Abisko, Stordalen...
CAGACCCGCTCAACATCGAGGAAGCTTTAAATGGATGCATTGGAGATTTGGACGATGGCCAAGCCTCACCCCTAGCTTCTATACCACAGAGGCAGGCTCTCTTCTTCGGTTAGTACGATTTTCCACCGCTGAAGGCCTCTGTCTTATTTATTCACAGATCCTAGATGAAACTGTCAATGTATACATCGTACTGCGAACTCCATATTTCGATGAAAGGACTCTCAGGTCATATTTAGGGAGACTCATCATCAATCTCGAAGCGCAAGTGGTAAATTCGCAATCGGAAAATCACGAAAGCCCTCCAGGACAGGAGACCATATACAATGGGGCGGTCCAAGACCGCGAGGACCCTCTGATAATTGTCCAGGGTCCTGATGAAACCAGCCAGGCATCTGATGGTCATATTTTAGTGGTGTGGAAGTTGGCAGCCTTCCTTGTGCGGCCTAGACTTCGTCTGCAGAATCCTTCTGTTGTGTTTCTTGCTACCGCAAATTTGAAGCCTGTTGAGCAAATTAAAAATGCTGCCTTGAAGGAAGAATATCTCCCGAGCCAAGTGCCATCGGGGATCAATTTACTAGAGGTATGTCTAATTGTCATGCTTCAGTTTCGATTTTGAACTTGTAGTTTGGCAGCTTGGGAATATTGTACTTCCTGGAATATTTCCTTTCCAAATCACGCGCTCCATTGACCTATCGGACATTGCAAACTGACTTGACCCACTGTAGGCTTTTGGTGATGATCCTGCAATGGGTAGGATCAAACCACGACTCTCTGCTTTGCGAGTATCACGCGTGGCTCCAGCAACTCAGTCGGCAAGGGAACTGATGAGGCCTTTGCAAAACATCTCCCGGCGGTCGATCAAGGTTTTTCCGGCGATGAATGCACGCGTACGATACTCTCGACCAAACAATTCCCCAACGAGTCCTTCCGTAATTGTATCTCTCGATGTTGACATCACTCCATTTTCAAATTGTGAAGTCACACTCAAGAAAGCGGACGTGAAGATTATTGGAGGCACTGTTGAAGACCTCAATACCGTATCTGGTATGACACTACCTATCACTTCGCTTCCTCAAGATGATATCACATTCCTGTACCGATTGGAGCCAGACGATCTTGACGCAACGAACAAGTCTCAGATTCGCACACTGGAGATATCTGTTCTAGCTACAGCGAACTTGTCTGAAGCCTGCCAACCTAACCTCTCCATGTTTTGGACGACCTCTCTTGATTTTACCCCACCATTGAATCCAGGATTCGGCCACCCAACTCAACCTATCCAACGACCCCACCGACCTGCGCAGCTGTCCATAAGCTCTGGCCTCGAAACTACGCCTACAGTCTCCTCTCTAGCCGTCAGCCGGCCGGATGCTCTTCCTAGCATAGACGTCACAACCCGTCACCAGCGAAATCCGTCAATCCCAGATTTCGGCGTAACCATGACTTTCACTGCTCCCCCAACCAGCAGCCCAATCTACCCAGGCGCTCCCTTCACCTGGTCCGTATTTATAGTGAACCGCTCCGACCGCCCTCGAAAATTAGCACTTATGGTGATCCCCAAGCGCAGGAGAACAGAAGCACGAATAACACGACCGCCATCCACTGGATATGCGGGTTCAAGACGAGACCCTAAAGTTGCAGACGCTGTTGTGGACGAAAACATCGTCTACGCCATGCAACGGAATTCCGCCATTGACTCGACCGAGATTGTGTGCTTGAGCACTGATACTCGGGTCGGTCCTCTAGCACCATCAGCTTGTTATGAAGTGGAGCTGAAGTTCATGGCATTAAAAGTTGGCATTGTTGGGGTTGAGTGCGTCAGGGTAGTGGATTTGGGAACGCAGGAGCATGTTGATGTGAAGGATCTGCCGACAATACTTGTCTCGCCGTTGGTGGACACGTAGGAAACCGGAAAGTGGTCTATAGCTAGAAACCAGACCCAGAGTATTAAGATACTGACGAGTGTGTATTTTCAACGACTGCCTCGCCGATCTTTTTGCCTTGGATCCAACGAGAAGAGGGAGTAGGTAATCCTCAAAGTCAAACGTGTGATCTTCTCCGTTCGGGGAAGTTAGATAAGCCTAGCAAGACACGGATCAGGCATATGTTGTGTACATATTAGATTAGAAACTAATATCGTCCTCCGAAAGTCATGATGATCCCTTACTCATGACAGCTTCATTTACCCTCGATCAACCAAGCACCAAGCACCAACTACCACCTACCATCACCGCCAGCAAGAGCCGTCATCAAACCATATCAACCTACCCCAAATAATTCCACCTTTCGCAGCAGCACTAAACATCAGGTTCCGAAGCAAATTGGGTATCAAGAAGCAGTCTAGCTCCAAAGCCGAATACGCCTTCTCAAAGACAGAAAGCGTCAGAAGCATCTAATGTTGCCGGATACGCCGAACCATTCCACAAAGGAAATATAATGCACAGAAAAAAGAAAAGGCGTTTTTAGTATGAGCTAAACCGCTCCTTCCTGCCCCTCAAGCACCCTCCTAGCAGCATCAAGCCGTCGTCTCCAGACTCTGCCTTCGTAGCTGGTTCGCCCAGCTTCCTGCAAGCCTAATACGCACTTGCCGAGGCTAGCGACAAGCCTTTCCACCAGAATCTGGTCTTCCTTCGCGAGCATATGGACGGGTGAAGGCTGCAAACGATCCCCAGCTGCTTCGCTCAACGTGATAGAGTCACTCAGCAGTGATCCAGCTTCTCGTGCATCTTGGTTCGAAGTTTTGTTTAGGGGCTGCTGCGACTTCGGCTTGTTGACTAACGGGAAGCTACGAACTGTGCCAACGGACTCGAATGAATCAAAAGAGGCAACCGACGGTCGATGCACGGTATTGCTGTTTCTTTGTTCGTGATCGGTGATTGCAGAAGCCGAACGGCGTCTCTGCTGAGGCGGCGACGGCTCGTCGTCGACGGCCCCGTTCTTGACAGGTGTACCAAACGTTGAACGCTTTGCAGTGACAGGCGTCGTAGACCGAGGTTGGACATCGCCTTGTTGAACGGCAAAGGTATCCCGCTCCTCGTCATTTCCGCTATCTGATCCACGACCTTCGTTTGCTGTTGCAAAAGTGGCCATGGTTGAGACGGAGTCGGTGCTCTCAGATCTGAAGTGTCCTAAACCCATCCTGTCTGATTCCGTCTGTTCGTTCTGTTTGACAGCGACAGGGACGCTAGGTCCGCGTGTAGTTTCTACCGAATCCTCTGAGCTAAAGCTTCCAACACTATCCCTTCGTCGGAGTCGTTGTTGACTAATGGTGCCCATTGCGCTGTGGAGGAAGAAATGCTCGTAATCGAATGCATCCTCACGATCTTCATGAGAAATTGGAGTAGCGAACGAATCATGGTAGAGTGATGCATCGCTCTCATAATCGTCGGCCTCCTCCCGGTCTACCATCTCGTCGTTATAATCATTGTCAACGTCATCGCGAACAACATCGCCATCACCTTCTTCCAAAGCCGTATCATAGCCTTCTCTTTCCTCAATGGTCGCTTCGTGACTGCCATTCAAGCCATCTGTGGCATGGTGATTCTCAATTACATCTTCATAAACGCTAGTAACATCAGAACTTGCGTATTTGGGAGCCTCTTTGATTATTCCCTCGATGCTCGGTTCGTGCTTTGCTTCAACTTCCTCGGTAGCCTCATCCTTCCACGGAGGATGTGCAACTCCAGCATCTGCACTGAGTGGTTCTCCGTAATTTTTTGAGGTTGCATACCACTGCTCAGCGGCAGTAAATGGGCTTGGGGTCCGTAGACTCTGCAAGCTTCGACGTTTCATGGTATCATCTCGGGCACGGTCCCTCAAAACGGATAGTCTACCCTTGAGATCCTGCATCTGATCCCGTAGATCCCGCATCTGCATGGAGGAAGTGGACCGAGTCAACACCCGATGTTCGCCATTTGGGCTCAAATATCCATCCAAGCTGGACCTCTCGCTTGCCCGATCCACCTCAAATTCCGGAACGACCTCATCCTCGCTCAAGGGCTCAAGTGGCACACCATGTGGTGGGGACGATTTGCTCAGAGCACTTGTATAACCGCCTCGAGATGAGGTCCTGAAGTCTTCTCGAACTGCATCAGGGCTTAGTATCGGGGGAGAAGGCTGACTCCCGTCCCCCTTGCTCATGTACCGTGCTGCTGCACTAGCCGAACGGACTGGGAAAGGTGCCGTCCTTAACGTAGATGTGATCGAGTTCTCGCTGTATACCCTCGAGTGCCCTGGGCTCCCATTTGGACTGTCAGCTGGTGTATGTAGTTGCCGGTGTTTCGCAGGAGACATCCCAAGCGCAGGGACAATTCGCACATCGTTCTGTGGGGGAGATGGGGTCGAGCGTGACAAAGGACTGCTGCTGTGAATCGAGGACATGGAACCAGAAGGAGTTATGTACAATGAGCTTCGAGCTCGGGTGAGATTGCCTTCCATGTTCTAGATGAAGTGTTAGTAGGTTTTACATAGGATGAAATCAGATCTCTCACATTCAGTCGCTTTTTTGCGTTCAGTAAGATCTGCTCCGCTCTGCGACTCAAAGCAGAGCTAGAATTTCGGTCTTCCTCTCGTCCAACAATGGTTTCCTTCCTTGCAAGCCGTTGCGTCTCCGAAGCAATAACTTCCTCGCTGTAAGAATCTGCGACGCTCTCCTCATCATCTGCCTGGCACACGCTCTCCTCGACGCTTGCTCCATCGTCGAAATCTTTAAAGAGTTCTGCTGCATGTCCCTCTGATGTTATGGTGCTCGTTGACTCCATCGAGACTTTCCGTTCATGTGTACCACTCTTCACTCGTTTCAACATAGCATCGTACCCAATTGTTGGGCTTGATCGCAAGGGAGTATTCAGAGCCTGCTTGCGCAGCCTTCTCTCTGCCGGGCCAGGCAGTTTTCGTCCCGGCGTGCTCTCAGCCTCGGTCACTTCTCCAATATCTGACAGCATTGTCCCGTTCCCATATATTATCGGCGTAGTTGGTGTGAGAGGTCCCATCGCGTGCGGAAGTCCCAATGAGAACTGCATATCTCCAGACCTCGATCCTCCCCAATCGTCGCCGGGGGAAGGTGGGCGATATGGGTGCTGGGGAGGAGAGGGAGTTGAATCGTATTCGCCGTACGGCAAGATCATACTAGATATACAAGTCAGCATTGGTCTAACAGCAGGCCCGTACAATCACCTACTCCGGGTTCGTCAAGGTCGGCGAGGCTGGGAGAGCTGGCAGTGAGTGATAGGCCATTGTTGATGTTTGCGTTTGCACCTGCATGGTGCACAGTCTGAGGAGTGGCCTGCTGGCGCGGAGCGCAGACAGAATTGGGGTTGTGGAACTGGTGGATGACCGCAGCCGGTGCAGCAGCACTACTGAAGACTTAGTTAACCAGAGAAAAAAGAGTCGAAGTGGTGGCTGGCAGGCGCGATAGATAGCTGAGGCAAGCGCTGTGCGTAGGCGAATGCAGCGCCGTGAAGTCGCACCGAGCAGGAAGGACAGTGAGAGCTTGAAGCTCGTTAAGGAGTGTGGGTGAGGGTCACGATGCGCTCGACTCGTGATAAAAATTCATAGCTGCTGAATTTATGGCAGTCTTCATTTATCAGCGGCGGGAGGGACTTTGGAGGTGCAGTGGACCAGTGGAGTGCAGCGCCGTGCAGGCCAAGCAATCCCTCGCCAGTAGCATCGCCCAATGGCTGTGGAGCCCCCGAGATTGACGCCTCTACCGGCTCAGGCCCGGCAGAGGCTAGCAGTTGCTCGAGAACGGTGACCAGGCCGCGAAGGCTGCTGAGTGGTCCCTCCGCCACGGCCTACACACCCTCCTACACCGTCAACTGTACCCTTTTCCAGATCAATAAAGGCATATGCTATCGATAGCAGGGTTCTCCGCTGGCATTGACGGCATTGATAGCATCCCATCCGGCGGAGATGTGGATGAATGATTTTCCTGTACAATGCATGCATCCTCGCGCTCCTCATTCTACAAGCGCGTCAGGATGAGAGGCAGGGGGCACAGATGCCTCCGGCTCGGCAAGCCCTACCCCTGGGAACAAATGCCAAAAGGAAGGGGAGAGATAAGATACAAGAACAGAGGAGACCCTCGATACACGGCTATTACTGAGTTGTCACATTGTTTGTGTAAGAAACACTCGTGGACACTGTCGATTCTTAGATTGGGAGGTACGTCTGGTCTCTTCAGGGGTAAAGCGCCCCTTAAATCCTCGGCTAGATCATGACCCCTGAGATTGGCGTAAGATGTAAAAACGTCAGCAATCCTATCTCACAGACGAGGCAAATTTGATCCTTAAGAGACTGAGATTGTCCGTGTTATGAAGAGGGAACCGGATCATGGGGATTGAGCCCAGCTTTAATATATTATCAATAGGTAATAGGTGAACCAAAAAAACACATATCTCACTTAGAAATTTCTCAGAAGTCTCATTCTAAATCCCTTCAAGGAAGATGCCTCGCTAGCTTCGGTGACCTTAGCCCAGCGCGTGGTAGACACAAAAAGCGCTGTCCCAACCGTACCAGAACAAAGCCATAAATACTTGCCTAGATGTTTTTTCAAGGTATGGTATGGTACACTAATTCCCAAGTCTAGAAGACTCTCGACTTGAGGATATCTGTGCCCTGACTTCTCTATATAGGTGAACGTACGATTCTAGCCGAGGACAATGAATGTTAGCGCCTCTTTCTGTGTCCACCAGGAGCCCAGTTCGGTATTGCAGTTCGACTCCGAGCTCCGGACGGTATGCGTTGAAATATTGCGAATCCTCCCCCATTCAACGAAGTGAACGACTTCTCAAGCTGTGGGTCGGCACCAGCACACAGCTTCCTTTTCTGGCTCGCCGCGGCCGCGCCACGAAAGACGCTTTCAGAAGCCGAGTCACTGCGAACTGAATTCCGCTCGGGGTTGAATTCACAGACAAGCTCGACAAGTTTTTACTCAAAGTCTGAGTATATAAGCTGCAAGCCCGAAATTTTTTCCCTTACTTCCGTGATCTCCAAGCCCGAGTCATTTCGTCTCGTCTCAATTCATACTCGCATCTCATTAGCTCATTCGACTCATCTCATATACAAATCTACATTTCACATTTCACAAACTCCCGAAAATGGCGCCAGAAAATTTCACACTCTCCAATTGTACTCCTGACGATGTTCCCAGCATGGTAGAGGTCAGCCTCCGCGCCTTCGCCAACGATCCGCTCAACCAAATCACACTACCCCGAGAAGTAATTGGGGAGGCCGAGCTACGGCGCTGGACGACTCAATTCCTGCATTCCCTCTTCGACAAACCCGAGATCCACTTCTATAAGGTCACCGAAACGACCACTGGCACGCTTGCAGCGTGGATACGTTGTGCATTTCCTCACGTTCTAAATGAGGAGGAGAGCCAAAAGCGGAAGAAGGAAAAGGACGCTAAATTAAAAGACAAGAGCTTCTGGCCGAAGGGGGCGAATTTTGATGGTATTGATGCCAAGTTTGGGACGCTAGGACAGTTGAAGGAGAAGTACTGTGATGACACTCAGACTTACTGTAAGTCCTCAACTGCCCACTTACAAAATGAGGAAATGGCTCACACGTGATACCAGATGTGCAATTACTCGCTACAGATCCTGCGTACCAGAAAAGAGGGCTTGCCAGTAGGTTGCTGAAGCACATGTTTCAGTTCGCTGATGAGCAGGGGAAAATGGCCTACATTGAGGCAACGGCCCTAGGCTTCCCGCTCTATACGAAATTGGGCTTTAAGGAGGTCGATTCTGTGAAGGTAGACTTGTCCAAGTATGGTGGAAAGGGGACTGCTAAAAACAGGATTATGGTGAGGAATCCGCAACCAGTATTATAAAGCTTCTCAATGAATAATAAAGGGTTGCCTTGTCAAGAAACATACCATAGATGCGTGGAATTGGAGCATTTCAATCCAAAGGTTAGTAGATATGTTTTACACAGGAAAAGAGGCATTTAGACTTGAGTTTCGTACCAACTGTCAGGCCACTTTCCCTTGCTCATTAGCAAACTGAAATACTTGCTTTAGTAGCCTATTAGCAAGCCCTCTTCTCCGCTATTCAGGATCTGTGGCGAGTAATCGCATATCTGGTGTTTCCAGCGGGCTGGTTTGAGTTGAAGAAACAGGCACCTGTACCTGTGGGTCTAGCTGTCCTGTCTTGCTGTTCACGCCCAGTTGTCCTCTCGTACTGGTGAACAGCAGTCGATTGAGCCTCTCGTGGCACCTTCCACATTTTAATGATGACGCTTCAGTATATGATATGTTCAAGCAGTCTTTGCAAGATCAGAGGACGTATTTCTACAGCGCCAATTTATTGTCGGTACAATATCCCTCAGCTTTGAGTCTATCTTCTCTGCAGATGTATCCGTTCTTTTGTTAACACAGTACTTCTCATGATGTCCGAGTTTACTCTTTGCCCGCGTGTCGCTAGAAGCTCATCACCACTGAATCGACAGCTCCATTTTGCTGCCGAGAGAATCACCATTTTATCTTTCCAATGTTGTTGAAGGTCTTTCGTTTCTACCGAACACTTCATGTTATGGTCAATCAAATCTGTAAGGGTGCCAGGATCTGCTGGAAGACGAGTAACCCTAAGGAGGCATACTCATGATGCTAGATCCTTCTCTTTTGGCTGAGGAGACTGGGGGTTTATAAACACAGTTGCTGCTTTTTCTCGGGTTGTAATCTTACTTTGGTCTTTGGTGCTTTGGTATTTGGTTGTGCTTTGGCGAAGTGCTCGGGGATGACCTCCAACCCATGTATGCGTTTACCTGCGTCACTCGATAGTTGCAGGCCAAGGTCGAACGATTGATTGATTTTCATTCGTTTTGACCTCCTAGTCCGCTCTATTCAAACGTCCAGCCTCAAGTACAATCCGCCCTTTCTACGCTAAGCCGTTAGTTCAGATGTAAATTTTGATACGAATTCCCTGGGCGCTATTTATTTCATGAAATCTGACTCTACTCCTTGCCTACTCTCTGCGTACAACTTCCAGATCTAATTGCGCCTCGCCCTCTCCACGCAAAGCCGTCAATGCAGCTCTAAAACCAGTATCACTCTTGATCTCGATATCCTGACGCGTAGCATCCATCTCCATAGCTCCCTTCCAGACAACCTTCTCGCTAGCCTCATCATACTTCATCTCATTCTTCAGTACACTCTGCAGCGTTGTGATATTGAGCAAGTTCAGTGCAATGTCCTTGCCGAGATCTGGATTCATTCCAACCTCAAACTCCGCGAGAGCATACATAAGAATCTCATCAGTATAGCGTCTGCGAACAACCAAGCAGCAATCACGTAAGTCCTTGAGCTTCGTTCTTCTCTTCTTTGCTGGACTGGTGGAATGGTGCCTGAATCGCTTTTTCTTGGCTGGAGTGTCTTCTTGTAGGCATGAGGGATTCTCTCGAATATATCGCTGGACCTTGGCAATCCATCCATCCAAGCAATCTCTCTTCCACCAACCAGGTATCTCAACGCCATATGAAGTCGTATCCTTGTTCCAGAAGCCACAATTAGCCTCAAAGCTCTTTATAACCTCCCACAGCTTGATCTTTCTCTCTTGTCCTGTGCCCTTCAACTTCCATAGCTCGTTCTCTTTGAGAAGTGTCACAAGCTGAGCTTCTGCAACGAGGAACTCGTCAAGAGTGAGGTCGAAGCCGCGATAGATAACGTCTTTCGACCAGGAGGTGATGGGCATGTGGTTGTTGATATACCAGGCAGCTGTGACATGCTCTGCGCCGTTGGCACGAAGGTGATGGCGTGCATCGACGGAATTCATTCAGACGGTGGGTCGGCGGACTTTAATGTGTAAAGGATTGTGTTTCTGACTTGAAAGGGCTGGTACGTATTGTGTAAAAGCGAGATTTCCTGACAGTAACGGGTCAGATAATCATATAAAGAACCTTCTGGTGAATACCATTGAGATAGTGACCGAAAATTCAGACGAGAAGAGAAATCATTTCCTTAATCCAGTTATCCTTCACGGGAGTTGGAGCCTGAGTACGCATTGGAACTCCAGCATTTGAGACTACGAAAACGTGGTGCAGAGGATGATGCTCAGCATAAACGGGAATGAAGGAAAACGCAGACTTTTTGCTCAACATGCGCGGGAGTCGGATTTCGAAGAAGTTGCCTAAGATGGAATACAATAATACTCTATGCAAAAACTAACTCAGACAACACTCAATGACAAATTCTTTGCTCGGGAGGTCGCCATGGCACCTCCAGATGCTCGAAAATTGCCTTCTCATCAGCACCCTCCACCAGAGTTCCGTCGGTGTATTTCTCACGTTTCGGGCCCCTAATAACGTCCTTGTAAAGACCTCTCTGGTTGAGTCTCATGCCTTTATTACCAGCGAGCAGCCTCATGCTTCTATTGAAGAGGTCGTCCCCGGTGAAGTAGATGAGAGCCGCCCCCATCTGAGAGGAGGGAACAAGCAGGAAGTCTATTCTCCGCCATGTGGCGACTCCAGGCAGAACACAAGCTCCATGCCACTTTGATCCCTCTCCAGTTCGGGGTTCAGCGAGGGCGGCAACCAGGAATCCGTCTCGGGTGAGTTGCTGGACAAGTTCTCTGAGAAATGGAAGTAATTGATCGTTGGATGTTGTTCCGGGCTTGGTCAAGATGAAGTCGATGTCTCCTGAGTCTTTCGCACCTCGTCGATAGCTACCGCCGATGGTTGCTTCCGCATCTGCGTCAATTGTACCAACAGCCTTCTTAACAATCTTACCAAGTGCAGTTACTTGTTCTCGTGGGATTCGTGTATTGAAGTCATCGTAGTGATCTAGGCCGATCTGCTGCTTCTCGGTCAATTTCGCATGAGCTCTGAGATCGTCGAGAGTCTTGTGCCCAGCCTTTATCCATTTAGAAGCCTGAACAGCAGCCGCGCCATATACTTTCATGAACGTCTGCAAAATAATATCGTGGGGCTCCAATTTGATATTGTCAAGTCTTCGCAGTCGATTCGTTAATGCAATCTCCTCTATCTTCATCGCAATTCGATGACCAACGAAAGGTAGCTCGATTGCCTCGTCATAAGAGACGATTTTTCGAGTTTGTTTTTTCAAGGACCCAACCGCCCGTCTGTAAGCAAATGTTCGTCATGGATCCTTGATTCGGCTATAGTACTTGCCCACTAGGAAATGGTTAGCAGCACCCTCAGCTGAAAAAAAGGAAGAAAAGAATGGCTGGTTCTTACTTTCTTCGAGAATCGATATCGTAACACCATTCGGGTTCGACTCGACAGCAATTCCCGTACCTCCTTGCATACAAGTGTAGTTCGCCTGATTCGCCGCACCCTTCTTCTTGTATGTGGATTTCCGTTTCCGGATAGGAGATCGATCCCTTTCAGAGTCATCAGAGTCCTCAAGACCTTCACTTGACGAGGGCCTGTCATGATTCTCATCGTCCTCCTCGTCATCTAACGGAAGATGCTCATATTTCTTTGCTTCCTTCATAGCCTACTCGAGAGCCTCACAGAAGCCAGAAAATGAGCCGAGTGCAGGACCATCAGCAGATTCCTCGGAGTTTCTTGAAGAGGTACGGTCTAGTACACTGGTCTGGGTAGGGCTCTGCACCAACTCGGATTTTTCGGGTTCCTGTGGTGCAAGCCACACCCCTGGCGTGGAGCCGTTGTCGTCGTGAAGTAAATCTCGTTGGGATTGGGACTGACTTCTCGGCGGAGTCTGTTTCTCAGGATTGTCATCCCACTTTCTGGCTTTGGAGGCCTTTACTTGGAGAGAATCATCAGACTCGGGCGCATTTACTTTGAGGGTCATCGACTTCTCCAAATTGACCCCGTGTCCATTCACAATGTACCGCTTCTGCTTCGGATTCAGAATCGCGACATAGGTTGTGCAATCGATAGGATAGTCTTCGTTCACCAGTATGATGTGTGGAGGGAGACAATCGGCATCAATCATCGGTTTGAGAAATTTTGTGACGTCGGAGTACGTGAGTGCCTTGTCAACAACGACATGCGTGATACATGGGGTCCACTACAGTAGCGTGAGCATTTTATTTCAAAGGATAACCCGACCCCGTTTCTGGGAGCTCAATATCTCATCAAGAAATGCAGTGTTGTGCTTCGCTGCAGCTGCTTGGACTTTCATCAAAAAGGAAACATGCTCACCTCCGAGGTCCATGTAGCACCAAAGCTTCTGGCCCGCTTGATACGAATTCGGCGTAATTCAGCCTTGTCATCTGGTGGAACATAATAGAAAGTCTTGCCAGCAAATATTCGCTGATTCTCGGGAACGAGCTCGATCGAGGCCTCTTTTCTCTTCCGTTTCCTGCCAAGCATGGAGTCGATGCCGGTACTGTTCTTCATTACGATCGTTCCGATATTTGGTGTTGAAGCACTGCGTGCAGGCTGTGGTACGGCCTTCGCAAGTTGACTTTCCGAAGGGGTAGCGACCTGCAAAGATGAAGTATTTATCTCCGGGGTCGAAATATCATAACGTGGTAGAGACGACTTCCTAGAAATTTCTGGCTTCTTATTCGTCGTACTGGATACCGGAGCCGAGGTTGTTCGATGAATCAGAGGAGCCTTGTTTCGAAATTTAGATTCATGGCT
>Ga0302140_10008773_pt1 | contig 12561 bp, 15 predicted proteins | sample I_Bog_E1_1_FD_202095 | JGI IMG/M metagenome (GOLD analysis project Ga0302140, IMG submission 202095) | Peat permafrost microbial communities from Stordalen Mire near Abisko, Sweden - I_Bog_E1_1 | ecosystem: Environmental > Terrestrial > Soil > Wetlands > Peat | place: Sweden: Abisko, Stordalen...
CCAGAAAGAAATGCTAACACCCCCTCGCAGCTCTGGTCCCTCGTCCCCGCTGAGAAGCGCGACGAATACCTCTCCGGCAAGAAGAAGGACGTCGTTCCCGTTCTTGACCTCCTACCCCTTGGCTACTCCAAGGTTCTCGGCAAGGGCAGAATCCCCGAAATCCCACTAGTTGTCCGCGCACGATGGTTCAGCAAGGAGGCAGAGCGGAAGATCACTGAGGCTGGTGGTGTCGTAGAGCTGGTCGCATAAGTGCATCTGGGTTTTCATTGCATGGATGGAGAGTTGAAGATGGGCTTGGGAACTGGCGGTCATTGACGAAGATTGATGGCATCGCTTTGTGGCTTCTGTTATGGCATGGAGTTCATGAATGAAAAGCACACTTCAAAACGTTCTTTGGACGATGATCTGATGATACTTTTTATTATTTGTGGCTGCTATGGTATCTTGAAGCTGAATGACAGATGCTCACACCCAATGCAACACGCTAACTATGTACACGAACGCCTCTATGCCACTTTGCCAACGCCCCAACGACTCCGTCCAATGCTATCTTACAACATATGCATTTCTTCGTCGTCCGAGTACACGTCTTCTCTCAAAAACTCGTGCTCGAGAGCCTCCTCAGCACTGATCCGCTTGTTAGGATCCAGCTCAAAGCATCGTTCCAAAAATCGTACTGCGGACTTTTCTTCAGCCGTCAAGGGATCCTCTTTTCCGTCTTTCCCACTGTCATTCCTGCATGTTGACCATAATATGATCTTCTCCAGTGTGAAGCCTGCCATCCCAATAGTCGGAATATTCGTCTCGAACATGACCCCATGCAGATACCCAGTAGCCTTCATTCTCTTGATGCCGAATATTGTAGCAATCTCAATCATTGCCTCAACATCATCTGCTGAATTGAAGAACGGGAAACGTTTTGAGAGGATGGTCAAAAGAATCACACCAGCTGACCAGATATCTAACTTGGTTGTCTGGTCAGTACATTTCAACAACACTTCTGGTGCTCGAAATCCACGAGTTCCAGCACGGTTAGCGCGTCGAGATGGTCGGGAATCATTCTTGGGATACCCGTTCGAGGGGCCCATAGTAACTGATACGCTGTTCGTGACACGACGGCGACGTTGATCAGCGCTTTCGGCGCACATGCATGGCTTTGCATCCACCCCTTGACGCTCAGCCAATCCAAAATCCACGAGGACTCCACGTTTCTTGTCAGGTTCGTACAAAAAATTGGTTGGCTTTATGTCTCGATGAATAATTCCTTTAGAATGAACAGCTGCCAGAGCTCGAAAGAGTGATCGAAAGTAGATCCGCATATCGTCGACTGTCATGTTCCGGAAGTACTCCCGGAAATCCGTGTGTTTGAAATAAGGGAGAACGGCAACGACTTGATCCGTATGTCTGAAAGCTGTAATGAGAGGACAGACAGAATCAAACCCTCGAAGGTCATTGAGAAGGTCTAGTTCGTTGAGAATTCGTGAAGGACTGCTGGTGACATAAATCTTCTTGATCGCAACGTATTTTGGCCGTCGCCGTTGCTGCGCGTATTCGTTCATATCCGCTAATGTTTGCATCTCCATGCGGCGTTTCTTCAAGGGTGGTGATGTCCATTTATTTTCCTTTTCCTCAATGTCCCAATCATTATCATAGACTTCATACAACAGATCTTCGGCCTTGTAAACGGTCGAGAATGTGCCTATAACGCGTCAATAAGATCCTGCGAGAGAAAACGAGAAGTGAATTACCCTCTCCAATTCGGTTGATCAGGCGAAACCGGTCTTTAATTCCTTTGAACGTCTCCTGAAACTTGTCCATGTCTTCTTGGACCTTGGGATCAACCACATCATCGCTGTCGTCAGAATAGGCGTCAGAGTATTCATCCTCGTCCTCTTGCTCGGCGTCCTCCATATCATCTCGTGATTCGTCCATTACCACCTCTTCCTCCTCAAGAGACTCCTCCTGCTCCACCACGTCGGTGTGGATCTCAAACGGCGTTCTCGCGTTCCGAGGGCGAATTGTCGCCATCTTGAAGCTTGGGGCTTTCAAGTACAAACGTACTGGAAGAGCACTCAAGAAGCAAGAAGAGTGACTTGGAGAAGCGTCGCAATTGGTTGTTTAGTGTTAGGTACAGCCTGCATGTCAACGACGGCGGGGTGGGAACAACAGCCAATTGGAGCTACGCCAATTCGGGACGCGAACAAAACAACGCGGGTTCCCGGGGCGAATGTCAACACCAACGACAGCATCACGGCTTTGCGACAACCTCGAGATACGGCCCCTTCCACCCTTTGTTGATGTCTGCTGCTGCGCATTCTTTCACTGCGTCTACTCTCCATCATGGACTCCATTACTTTCGACATTAATGATGCCCTCAAACATTACATGAGCGATCCCGCAACAATCTCCACACCAGAAGCTGATGCCAACCTCGTCGACTGCGAAAACGACCCTGAGTCCCTCACGAACTCACTTATCAACACAGTACTAAACCCCATTGTCGACTCGGTTGCGGAAAGCCCAGATGCGATCACAAGAAGCTCTTCGTTTGACTCCTTGCAATTTTTACTAAAGTGTGCCCCAGTTTCCCTTGAATCCAATCAGAACTATCCTACACAGCCAGATTCTAAGCTCTTCAAACTATCTAGATCTTCCTCCGTCCTTCCTACACACGCCCTAAGCAAGATCCTCGATCTTGTCGTTTCCGGACTCTCGACGGAAGCCGACATCATACACAACGATCTCGAATCAGACGAACAAGAGCTCATTTCGCACCACAAACAGCTGCTAGAAGTCTTTGGGTTCTTATTACAATGGACAATTGCGGCTGTCGAAACGAAAGCGGCGGAGAAGTCGAGCACAGCACCTGCTGCGAGAGGCAGAGGCAAGGGTGCCAAAGCTAAAACTGCAGGGAGAGACAAGGATGGCAACTGGGACTCGTCTCCTCAACTGCAGACTGCGCTCGATATTATGTGTAAGGTCCTCAAGCTAAAGCTTTCGAAGATATTCCTCACCACTTCGGAACGAGACACTTTTATCAGTCTATTCACACGGCCAGTCTACATGGTTCTAGAAAGCGAGCAGAGAGTCAAGAGTACGGCGATTCGGATGCACGCCTTCAAAGTTTTGTGCATTGCAGTGAAGCATCACGGTCATGGATATGGTAAGGCGTTTGGTGAATTGTGTCTGGGAATACAGTACTAACGCCTCCATCTAGCTGCTCAGATTTCCATTGTACAAAATTTGACATACTTCGAGCATCTTGCTGAACCGATGGCCGAGTTCCTGCATATTCTCTCGGAACAATACGACTACCCACAACTCGCAGACGAAATTCTTCGGGAACTGAGCAACAAGGAGTTCAACAGCAACGACACCAAGGGACCGAAGTCGGTGTCTTCCTTTATTGTTAAGCTGTCTGAACTAGCTCCCAGATTGGTCATTAAGCAAATGACAATGTTGGCAAAGCAGTTGGACAGCGAATCTTATGCTTTGCGATGCGCTCTCATTGAAGTCTGCGGTAATTTGGTGGCCGATCTGAGCAAGCAGGAAGAGCGCGGAGACAACTACAAGTCCCAGCTAAATGCATTTTTCGACGTGCTAGAGGAGCGATTCCTGGACGTCAACCCATACTGCCGGTGCAGAACGATTCAGGTTTATATCAAACTCTGTGATTTAGAGCAGAAGTTCCCGAAGCGAAGACAAAAAGCTGCAGAACTGGCAGCCAGAAGCTTGGAGGACAAAAGCAGTAACGTTCGACGAAACGCCATCAAGTTGTTGGGGACTTTGATCAAGACACACCCTTTCAGTGTTTTGCATGGATCTCAACTTTCCCAAAAGGAGTGGAATGCTAGATTAGATGCCGTGGACGCTGAATTGAGCGCCCTGAAGCCTCCTGCCGGCACCCCAGGATTGGTTGAAGGTAAAGCTGATCAGACGATCGATCCAGGATTAGTGGATGATGCAACAGTCATCGAGTCCGGATCACCAGAGAAGCCAATGACGGACGAGCAGAAGATCGCAGCAGTCCGAAAAGCTCAAGAAGATGCCGCCACTTCGGAAGCCATCAACAAGCTGACTTTGACGAGAAGATACTATGTTGAGGCCCTCAAGTTCATCGAGGTCTTGCATGGAGCAACTGGCGTCATTTGTCAACTTCTCGGATCAAAGAACAAGAGCGAAGTTATTGAAGCGATGGACTATTTCGAAATTGGTGACGCGTACAACATTGAGCAGAACAAGCTTGGCATTCGACGAATGCTGAGACTGATCTGGACCAAGGGCAACAGCGACGAGGGCAAGGGTGTCCAAAACCATCTCATTGAATGCTACAAGCGACTGTTCTTCGAGGCTCCAGATTCTTACAACGCCAACGATGCAGCAAATTATATTGCCCGAAATATGATCAGTTTGACGTTTGGAGCTACACCTGCCGAGTTGACCTCTCTTGAGCAACTCCTCAGCACCATGATGAAAGCCAACCATATCACAGAACTTGTTGTCTCGAAGCTGTGGCAAGTCTACGGTGTCCAGAAGAGAGAAATATCGAAGAGTCAACGACGTGGTGCCATCATTGTTCTTGGCATGTTGGCAACAGCGAAGCCAGAGATTGTGGTTGGAGAGATGGAGACGATGCTTCGAATTGGCTTGGGTGGTCTTGGTAGATCTGACCTGCAACTGGCAAAATACACCTGCATTGCTCTTCGGAGAATCAACCCCACTGGACGTCAAGCCAAGGAGACTAATGTACAGACCTCCAAGCTTACAAACGACCATGCGGTACTCGTGAAACTTTCAGCCATTATCGAGATCGAATCAGACAATAAGGAATGGTATGGAGTTGCTGAACAAGCCATCAGTGCCATATATGCCTTGTCGAATCATCCCGATACGCTTTGCTCAGAAATACTACGAAGGAAGACCCGGCACGTCTTTGCACAACGGACTGCAAAGACACCTGAGCCTGAGCAAGAGGCGACCCAGCTTCAATCACCTCCTCCGGAACCTACAATGGAATCTGAGCCAAAACTTAAAGGATCAATCGCTTTGTCACAATTACTATTCATCGTAGGACACGTTGCTATCAAGCAGATTGTTCATCTTGAGCTTTGTGAGCTTGATTTCAAGAGACGGAAGGCAGAGTCTGAGAAGAATAAAACTTCGGAGAAACCTGAGGATAAGGCTGCGAAGGAGGCTGCCGATGATCTTGACATGATCGGTGGAACGACCGAAGATGATTTCACGGAAGCGATGACACATATTCGAGAACGAGAGCTTCTGTATGGCGAGAACTCTCTCCTGGCGAACTTTGGACCTTTGGTGTCTGAGATCTGCTCGAACAACACGACATACAGAGACCGCAACCTCCAAGCAGCTGCAACACTCTGCCTAGCGAAGCTCATGTGCGTAAGCTCGGAATACTGCGAGGCGAATCTGCCACTGTTGATCACCATCCTTGAGCGATCGAAGGACCCCATCACCAGATCCAACGTCGTCATTGCACTTGGAGATATGGCTGTTTGTTTCAACCACCTGATCGATGAGAACACCGACTTCCTGTACCGTCGTCTCAATGACAAAGACGCCAGTGTGAAGAGAACATGTCTCATGACTCTCACGTTCCTGATTCTCGCTGGACAAGTCAAGGTCAAGGGCCAACTCGGAGAAATGGCGAAGTGTCTCGAGGATGAAGATAAACGAATCGCAGATCTGAGCCGCATGTTCTTCACGGAGTTGAGCACGAAGGATAATGCAGTGTACAATCACTTCGTAGATATGTTCAGCTTACTGAGTGCGGAGAAAGATCTGGAAGAGGATGCGTTGAAGAGAATTGTCAAGTTCCTGGCTGGATTTATCGAGAAAGTATGTTGTTGTCACCCTATGCCCGTCATCAATTGCTAACCCGTTTGACAGGACAAACACGCCAAGCAGCTCGCAGACAAGCTTGCTGCTCGACTGCCTAGATGTGAGACTGAGAGGCAGTGGAACGATGTTGCTTACGCTCTCAGTCTGCTTCAGCACAAGAATGAGGAGATCACGAAGTTGGTTACTGGTGGCTTTAGAGTCGTGCAGGCCAGTGCTTGACCAAAGATGCGAGCTGTATGATACACGAATAATGCAGAGGAGTTGGACTTGGCTTGAAGGCTCGGCCATTTGGAGCGGGTGCCGGCGTTTGTTTGTCTGTTTATAATGCATGATGAATCGAGACTTGATTCCTTTCTAAATTCGCTTGGCTATGACCTCTTTCACTTGATGACCAGATTCTTCGTGCTGTAACTCCCGGCAAGCCAAAAAAATTGGATCAAAGTTATCTAAGCAGACAATCTTCGCACTGTGAGCGTTGCTGCTTAAAAAAAACCACAAAAAAAGAAAATTTTGTCTAGTACAGGGTTCGAACCTGTGATCTCTCCTGTACCTCATGAACGCCAACTTTCTAGATAGAAAGCGGCAATTTGTGAGAGGAGCGACTTAGCCACTTGTCCAACCAGACCATGATTTATTGCAGGAAAAGGAGTTATTTTGGTATGTAAAGGTCGGACAGAGAGGTAAGGGAGGAAAGCGTGTTGATGAGATAAAAAGGGGCTGTGGCGGCTAAGCGAGAGGGTAGAGAGAAGGCTGCTGGTGTATGCTTTATGTTTGATGGTTTCACTGAGCCTAAAAGCAAGAACTTCTACACAATCTTGCTCCTCGTTTGTCGAGTGGGGATTGAGATTATTTCTAAGTGGAAGATGAGGACTTAAACTGCTTAGTTCTGCTCACCTTGCCGAATAAATGTGGAATCGCTAGCAAATGAAACACATAAAACACTTCTACGCCAAAATTATACTTCACGTTTTCTGCAAGTGGCATTCCTTACCAGCAGGTTCCAATTTTGAACTACAGTCAAGAAATGAGGGTACTTAGATATTATGTATTCAGACTACTGAAGTCTACACAAATCTCAACACGCCATGAAATAGAATCATCTCTTCCCTGCTTCATACGAGCAATGCATCAACCTGCGCCGTAATATCAGGATAAAAGAACTGACTCGCATTTCCCGCCGTTCCAGGAACAGCAGAGTCCCCAAACGGGATCAAGTTCATGTAAATCGCGCTCCCAATCTGCTTTACCGACGTGCAGAGCATATTTCCCTCAGGATTACTGAACGTAATGAGGCCCAAATACTCTGCCGCATTCCACAATCCGTCTTTAGACCTGAACACCTTCACGCCCGCAAAATCTTCCGCAACGAGCAGCACCGTGCCTGAGTATCGGTTCGGAAGCGAGATAGCATCTGGCAAAGAGAGGTTTTGCGGAGGCGTGGTAGGGATAATGTACGGGACACCTTTTGCAGCACGCATATCGAATTTCCACAGCTGTCCAGAACCAAAGTCCGAGGCGAGCAAAAGCCAATCTTTTGAAGCAAGGCCTGTGAGGCCTGTGTTTGTCGAGATATCAGGCAAGGCCTCGTACCACGGCGTGACAGTCTTCCCATCACAGCTCACTTTCAAGATACTGCCTGGGTACGTGCCAACCACGTAGACGTTATCGTCTGGGTCTTGCTGCACGTCTTGGTACCCGCCGTACTTCCCCTGCGTCGTTTGCGTGAGGTTGATTTTGTACGTTAAGGCGTGTACGGCGGGGTCCCATTGCATGATGTAGTTTGTGCCGGAGATGTTAGCTCCGAAGGAGTTAAAAGCATCGCCGGCGTCTACGACAATAGAGAGCAGTCCAGTTCGCTCATCGACTGCTACGCCGCCGATGTGGAAGTTTGGGTTGTGGGAGATACCTGGGAATTGGAGGATGTCGACCATTTTGTTGGCGTATGGGTCATAGACTCCTACAGTTGCGTTCCAGAGGCATCTATTGGAAAAAAATTTAATTTGGATACTTCTAGATCTGGAGTGGAGGAACGAACCCTAGGTATAGGAGACAATTGTCTGTGTCGAAATCTAGATTTTCGGGGTATAGCTGGTATTGATCGATAGTGAAATTTCCAGAGAATGGTGGGCAATGGCTTTTGGGAATTTGCGTTGTAGCGGTTTGAGGAAGTGCTGAGATACTTCGTACAGCTATTGCTTTGAGAAATGCTAGTGATAGCTTCATTGTAAAATCCGATATGCTTAGAGCTCAAGTCTGAGCTTGACTGAGATGCGATTTCAAGAAGGCAGCTGAAAACACGAGCTGTGGTCGGCTATGGCAACTGGAGAACAGAAAGATGTTTAACTTCATGAGGAAGCTGGACTTCTTATGCTTTTCAAATACACATGTAAGCTCGAGCCTCCTGCAGCCCTCCCTCTGCGTCTGGCCGCAAGACGAGGCGGTGACTGGACAATTGCCATCTTGGCGCTGCAGTTACCTGGGCATTCTCCAGCTGCCTACCGCATCAGTGCTGGAATCAGGTCGCTATAACGTACGATTGGGTGCTCGAGAGCTGGCGTTCCTGTCCCGCTGACATGCAGAAGGGAACACCCTCAGAGCTGCATTTGCATATGCGGGGACAACCGCGTGGAAGTGCGGTGGGGCGACAACCATTTGCTACCAACAGTTGAGGCATCTGTTTTCAACAGTACCAAGGCTGTGGCACTGCAGGAGAGAAGGATTTCGGGCTTCGAGAAGATGCAGGTCTTCAGCATTTCGTTTCTTTTGGAAGCAGAGTGCGTTCGTTCGACGTTCGATAACCCCACTCGCCGGATGTTATGGTGGGGTGGAGGCTGGTTGTTGATATGGTCGTTTGGAAATTCCAAGCTCAACTGTATTGGGATTTGGCATTTGGTTTTAGGAATAAGTCAGTATCGAAGTTAGCACCAGAAGAAGAGCAGAATAGTCTGAGAGAGCAGTTCGTGCTAAACTTAGACCCGCGACTGTCCTCTGAGGTAACGCATAGTGGGGCCCTTCCCGCTGTCAGCGTTGTCTTCAACCCCGCAGCAGCTGCAGAACCCCACTTCAAAAACAAAGTCATCCGAAATACTTCTACAATGCTCCACGCTGAGCCGCGCATATAGAAGCCAAAACCTCAGTAAAAGGTAACTCAAACACACAAAGAAGGCTTCTTACAAGTGGCATGCGGTGACCTAGGCTTGAGTTTATAGAATGGTGGCATTATGCTTAGAAAGAGTTTTGATCCAGCTCTGTCCTGTCTTTCGGGGTGCCATCCCCCAGCGAACATCTTGGATTACACTCACAGAAGAATGCACCTTCCAGTTATTGCCTGCTGGAAGGCACACGGCTTCCGATCATAGTGCATAATCAAAGCTCTTTCCCAACTAGGATACTGGCTTCCTCATCAACACGTGCCTCTCTGATCCTTGACTGCTTTCCTGATGGCATTTCAACCTCAGACTTAACAAGAGTCGTCTGTCCAGACTTTAGCAAACACAAATACGAGTCGCAAGAAAGACATGCAGTGCAACTCAGAAGAAAGTGTCTAGTGCTGTGTGACACCGCAATCGGGATCTTCAACAGAAGATCAACGCACATCCAGAACTTAGGGACAGCCTATCGGTAACAGCGCTCCAATATTATGGATGGAGGTATTGGATGGGCCTGGATCTCCCCTGCGAGCCAGTGGCTGGGGGCATCCTGACACTGTCTGCAGGAGTCAAGGTGCAGCAGTGCACAGGCACCCTGACCGCCTAGCATGGTGGAAATACGAAGGTACGAAGCAAGACATGCAAATCGTACGATGTGGAAAGACTTCAACTCGGCCTGGAACGATGGAGGAACCCGCTGTTTATCTAGACTCTGCTTGTCAATATCGAAGAGACTCACCATTGACGCCTCCACAGGAGTTTGGAACTTGGGGAGAGAGTCAGCAAAGCAAGTTTCTCGAGTCAAGAGGACGCCTCTCCCCAGAAAACACCCCAGCGGCCCAGACCAGAGCGGACCAAGGGCCGGGCCTCCCACCAGCTCGGCTCCCAAAAACGGGTCGCGGGGTCTTCCTAGTTACGCAATTCAGATTCGCTGCCCAGGGCCCGCCCACACCATCCTGCGTACCGTCCACACCCAATTTTCCATCTGGATTCTGGTGCCTTTTTGCACTCGCAAGAAACACGGCATGAAAAAGCGTGGCGCGCCTTCAATCTCTCACTCATTGGGCTCCCCGTTTTGTATAAGAAGGGAGCATCCGAGTGGACGCCGCCTCGGCTGCTTTTCTCCAGAGACTTGGTTTCTTGGCTTGAAGGATTTGAGGAGATGGCCTCGGACGATTCGCGCAAGACAGCGAGCTGCATTTTCCTTCGTCCTCTGCTTCCGGAAAGAGTCCAGTTGAGGCAGGGCTGAGACCCGTCTCGCAGCGGTGTTGGGAACCTGGGGAATTCCCGCAATTGATTTGTTATTTGGGTGATCGATCGATCGAACCTCTTCCCCCGGGTTCCCCTCTTAATGCTACGTTCCGCCGCATCTAGACCAGGCCTGTTGGGTCGAGATGTCGATTTTCTGTTAGTGATGTGAATCTGATTGTCGTATCGATCTAACTGCCATCGGATCTGAGTTCTTTCGTTCCAGATACAGCGCGTCTTGACAAAGGCAGAAACACGTCAACATGGATCCAGATGTCAGTGGAGGGGACCGTGGTCCGATGCTCGTGGGAGTGTCCTGGCTTCTGGTGTCTGCTTCCGGCGCGTTCCTCTCATTGCGAATATACTGCAAGTTCAAGCGGAAGCGGACTCTATGGTGGGATGACTACATTCTGATCTTTGCGTGGTGAGCCAGAATTCTCCCCCGAGCAGCTAGCCACATACTTACAAAACAAAGGCTATGTCTGCTCATCGACACCTGTTTACTCGCTGTAACTGCCTCACTGGGCTTTGGCAAGCACTTTATCGCCATCAGCCCCTCCTCTCTTCCGCGAATGGGCCTCCTCGGCATCGTCGCCGGCGACTTCGCCATCTTCGCTGCCATCTACAGCAAGACCTCATTCGCCATAACCCTTCTCCGCATCAGCGAAGGCCGGACGCGGATTCTTCTCTGGTTCATCATCATCTCCGTGAACATTGCTCTAGGCGGCTCAGCTCTCATCCCATGGATCCAATGCCGGCCTGTCGAGAAGAACTGGAACGTCATAGTTCCCGGAAAATGCTGGAATTTGAAGATCTTCTCATATTATGGCATGGCAGGGTCAGCATACTCGGGGGCTATGGACATCCTGCTCGCTTTCATTCCGTGGAAGATGTTTTGGAATCTGCAGATGAAGGAAAAGATTGGGGTGGCGACGGCGATGAGTATGGGTGTCTTTGCAGGCGCTGCGGCCATAACGAAGAGTGTCTACAACCCCCTTGTAGCTAGCGGAGACTTCAGCTGTAAGTCCCTCCTCTCCACTTTGCTTGGTTTCCTTAACACTTACTTTTCCCCTCTCTACAGACGACGGCGCAAGGTTGGTCCTATGGGGCCAAATCGAGTCCGCGATCTGCATCATCGCCGTATCGATCCCCGTGCTGCGCGTCCTAATCTTAGAACACGTTCATAGCCAGGAACGCGTAACTAGCGAGACAATGGGCCAAAACGGGTTACGGACCTACGCCACGGATACTACGGGTGCGCGCCCACCGTCGTTTGTCTTCAAGGAAGAGGAGAGTAATACTACTTCTACAACAACCTCGGAAGGGGTGGTGGATTGGAGAGATGGGGCGCATGAGGCGGTGCAGTAATGACGTCCCCTGGATAGAAGGAACATGTTGCAGAGAGAATGGGAAATATAGACTTGAGGTGGGTGAGAGTGTGTCTACACACTCCGCCGCTACGGCCCCCTTGAGCTCAGGAAATAAGCGTGGGCGGGAGTTCCAGCGGAAATGGACCGTGCAGTTTGCAACCTGTGTCCAGGCTGCGAGCCAACTGAGATCCTGGACTGGATGAAATTCTTGCTCCCATTTTAGAAGTGAGGAATAGAGAAGATCTGATATGAAGACCGGTGCTTCAAGTGACTACGGAAACGAGGTATACGAATCCGGAAATGTCGAAATGGAATATTTTAACAAACATATTTTTTGACCATGCTCAGATACTTCGGAGCGGCCCGGAGTTTGAAGTCATTAATTCTATTTCTATATACTCCATTACTGGACATTTCACACATGGGTATAATTCTATCAACACATCCCACCTACGCCCGTCCAAGCCCACCAGATACCCTTCCGAACACCAGTAAATGCACCTCCCCAGTTTCCAATTCAAGATATCCCAGATACGTTAGAACTCATAGTTCCTCCAATTTGTCCAGCACAGATTGGAAGAAACTCTCCTCCTCATAAATCTTCACCCTGTCGGCATAAGTCTTGATATCACTCACAACATTCTCCCCAATTTCATCCCCTTTCCCAGCCGCAACTCTCAAAATGAGATCGTTCAAGCTGCTCCGGCCGAGGATATCCACATGATCGCCGGTATTTGGTCCTCCTCTTGGACTAAATCGTTCAGGTTCATGCGGCATCTCGAAGACCTTGATCTTTACTCCAGCCGGGTTATAGCGCTTCATGTGCCACCCCTTGTTGCACATGTATCCTACGGAAAGGAGGTTCACTGTCCCATCGCCTTCACCGAGGATCACGCCGTGGTCGATGTTACCCATTGTCAGTGTGGTGT
>Ga0302140_10008774_pt1 | contig 12561 bp, 9 predicted proteins | sample I_Bog_E1_1_FD_202095 | JGI IMG/M metagenome (GOLD analysis project Ga0302140, IMG submission 202095) | Peat permafrost microbial communities from Stordalen Mire near Abisko, Sweden - I_Bog_E1_1 | ecosystem: Environmental > Terrestrial > Soil > Wetlands > Peat | place: Sweden: Abisko, Stordalen...
AGCGAGATGCCGATGCTTTCTTGAAGAGTATTGGAGAGTTAGAGGAAAGCGTTAAGAAGATCGAGGGCGAGCTCGCTTCTATTCAAACCTCGGAGCAGCGAAGAAAATCAGACGTTGCCAAGCTCCAGGTCAAGATAAAGGGCCTAAAAGCTAAGCAGAAGGAAGAGCGTATTCCGTTCGACCCTGTGGAATGGAATGAGCGAAGCGTACGTGTGCCCTCAAAAGTTTTATCCGCAGTGACTTACTACGTGTAGCGTGCAAAAGAGCAGGAACTGCGCTCCGTTCTTGCACAGTTCAGAGAGATGAATACCCAATACACTGAACATGTAAATTCCGGCAGGGCCGTCAAACAAAATATTACCGAAATAGAACGCGAGCTTGCCGAATTTGATACCCAGGAAGGGCAGCAGATTAGCAAGCTATCGAATGTCTCTGAAGACACGGCCACGGCCTGGAAATGGGTCCAGGAGAATCTAGAATCCTTCGAAAAAGAAGTTTACGGCCCTCCGATGATCACATGCTCGATCAAGGATCCGCAATATGTCGATGCTGTAGAGTCCTGCCTTCGTTATCGGGATTTCTTGGTCATTACAGCACAAACCCTCAACGATATGAAGAAGCTGAGTGACCAGTTTGCAAAAATGCGCCTTGGTGAGGTCTTCATCAGACAAGTTCAGGAGGGTCACTCCAACAGTCAACCGAAGCCTTTGTCCAAGCAAGATTTTCAGCGTGCCGGATTCGATGGCTGGGCAGTTGACTTTATCGACGGACCCACACCTGTTTTGGAGATGTTGATTAGCTCGGCACAGATCGACCAATGCCCTATAGGACGCGGCGAGCTCACTGATGAGCAATATAAGCTGCTCAACGAGAACATGGGGCTCAAGCGATTTGTGAGTGGGCAGACTTCATACGCAGTCTCGAGGAGAAGAGAATACGGGCCACAGGCTGTTTCGACCTCTGTTAGACCCGTACAGTCAGCAAAGTATTGGACGGATCAACCAGTCGACGCGTCTGCCAGACGCGAGATCCAGCAGAGGATTGACACTGCAAATTCTGAGCTCAAGGAACTCACTGACCTTGTGAAACCTCTTAAAGCAGACATGGCAGTTCTGAAACAGAAAGGGGAGGACTTGAGGAAAGAAATCGAGGATATCAAGAAGGAGAAAGCGGTACTGCAATCAGCCTGGAGTGCTCAGAAAGCGCTGCCAGACAAAATTCAAGCCGAAGAAGAAACCCTAGAGGGAAAAATACGAGACGGTGAAGAAGTTCAAGAGCAGAGAAGGAAATTACGTACTCAAGCCGATCATGCGGTCCTCCGAAGAGCTAAGAAGACTTTGGACTACAAGGAGCATATCACCAAACTCCGTAACTGCCATGACGAAATCATTGAAGCGGAGATCCGCCTCGTCGAGGCTATATCTGACGTTGCTAGCCTGAAAGAGCGCAATGAGGATACCGTGCGAGAAAGGGATGTGGAGCAAGAAAAGGTCCGAACTATCGAGGCAGAAGCCAAGAGAGTCAAGGATGTTGCGAGGAAAGCAATGGAGACCTGTGCTGTGCTTATGAACGATCCTGCTAACGCAGATCATATCGACGCTTTCAAGAATATCCCGGGAGGGCTAACTGTCGAAGGCTTGGAGTTGGATATCGGAGCCGAAGAGTCGAAGCTTGAGTTTATCCATGCTGGCAATCCGAATGCGATCAAAGACTACGAGAAACGCGAAGCAGAGGTCGAGAGACTGAAGGCAAAGATCACGGAAACGGAGACCAGCCTCTCTGAAATTTTCCGCAATATTACGAGGATACGCGGCAAATGGGAGCCTGAGCTCGACATTCTGATTGCACGGATCAGTGATGCATTCTCCTACAACTTTGAACAGATCGGCTGCGCAGGAGAAGTCAACGTACACAAGCACGAGGATTTCGACCAATGGGCTATACAGATCAAGGTCAAATTTCGGTCGGTAGTCCCATTCATACTCGTGATTTTTACTGACCCGGGTCACTAGGGAATCCGAGACATTGCAACAGCTCGACGCACATCGTCAATCTGGCGGTGAACGTTCTGTCTCTACTATCTTCTACCTGATGTCTCTACAATCCATGGCCAAGGCTCCTTTCCGTGTTGTCGATGAGATCAACCAAGGCATGGATCCCCGCAATGAGCGCATGGTTCACGAACGCATGGTTGAGATTGCTTGTAAAGAGCACACAAGCCAATACTTTCTCATCACACCAAAGTTGCTCACAGGTCTTCGGTACGACAAGAGAATGAAAATCCTGTGCATCGCAAGTGGTGAACACATGCCTGAGAACTACAAGCATATGAATATTTCAAAGATTATTGGCATCAGAAAAGCTATTATGGCTGCTGGCTAGGAGTTATTTTGATGGATTTGCGCCGGCGTTTTGGAGTCGATACACGGGAAACATGCGCGTAAGAAAGAAGGAAGGAGGCAGCTCTGTAGCATAATGTATGAAATGAAAGTATTTATTTGCCACGAAGGTCAGTAAGAGAGAAGTGGTTCAGCCCTACCAAATTAACATGCAAGTGCTTATACTCTACACATGTTCTATGCTGCTTTGGTCATGTGGGTCGAAAGCGGTGGAGGAGGGAGATCGCGTATTGCCAGATCGCGGACTCCCTATTGCTCTCTGCAGAATCTGAATTCCTTCCTCCTCGTTCGCTTTCATTTCGCCCTCGGACTTATTAGGGGAGAACCCGTGAAAACGCTGAAACGCGGGGAATATTCATTCAGCAGTTTGATTCCGCTGATCATGTACGACAGCTTCCTTGAGATAACATTACTATCATCTAATCTGTCTAGGGTATCACTCATAACATCGAAATCATTCCCATTATCGCTCCCAGCAAACATCCAAGAGCAATTGCCCAATCAACGCCGCTCCTTACACCAGCACTCTTCGTTCCCGTCCTTTGACTTCCAACCGCACTACTCGTTGCCGACCCACCGCTCTGACTCGAGCTTCCCACAGCCCAACCCAAATCACCAACATCACTGTCATGCTCCACACACTGAATCTCCTCACTCCCCACTAAGTACGCATCGGTATGGTTTGCCAAGCCTGTATACAGCTCTCTAGTCTGATAGTCTGCCCACAGATACACTTGACTTAGAAACGGAACTCCTAGGATCGGAGAATTCATATCTTCATCCGTTAACTCCCTCGTGCTAGCTAGTTCCGGAGGAATATCGATAACGAGACCATTTGAGAGCTTGACGGTGTAATTTGCAGGGATGTTGGGGGGAGAGCCAATGAATGAAGCAGCCGGAAGGGCCAGATAGAGTTCAGAGGGCTCGATGCATGCTTTGAATGGTGTTGAAATGAGAGTCGCGGAGCCGACCGAGACGCTGGAGACGGACACTTCCCAGGGACATTGCTTCGGGAGCGTGAACTTGCCGATCGGATATGTGTCTGTTGAGAAGTTTCCGAGCAGGCGAGAAGTGGAGTAGCCGCCGAAGATGACGGTGCCGTTGCGAATGGAGGAAGAGTCATCGTTTGATGATTGAGGAATGCCATAGTAGAGACCTAGGGAACGAGAGGCTATCCAGCCGGTGTTGTACAGAGATGCGATGACTGTGGAATTCAGACCCAGTCCGAGGACTTGGTTCGTGTGACTAGATACGAGGCCGTAGACCGTTAGGGCATTGTCGTAGAAGGTGTTGATAGACATTGGCTGTGGTGAAGAGGGGCTGTCGAGGTAGTGTTGTGGCTCTACGAGGGAGAGTAATGAAGGAACGTATTTTGGAGAGATGGGAGCGAGAGACTTGGTAACGGGACCAGATTCAGGGGAGCCGGTGAAGTTTGACGTGGTTTGATAGTACAAAGGAACAGAAGTGCTGAGGTCGTAGAAACCAGGACAGGTCATGGATGTAGTGTATGTGTAATAGTCAGGTTCGTCTGAAAAAGGTGTGTCGAAACTCCAGTCCGAATTATAGGTATAACTATTAGGACATGGCAGGTCCTGGGAACCATCTGAGGTCGTTGAGATGTATGTCTCATTGTAGAGCGTGGAGAGAACTGTAAGCATTGGGTAAGGCTGGGTTTGATTGTTGCGTGCCGTATCCCAGTTTTGCTGGCCGACCCAGAGGAAGATACCGCGCTGCTGGGCTAGAGTGGAGTTGGCAGCCCAGAGGTTGTCGCTCATCTCAGCGCGAATGACGGAGGGAAAGTCGCCTGAGCATGAGGATCCAATAGAACCGCTTGAGAATTGAGGAAACAAAGATAAAGAAAGTAAAAGAAAGCCATGCCGTAAGGACTCTGTAAGCGAAAGTGATGGCATAGTGCCGAGAATATGGGAGAAGACTTGGAGCTCGTCAAAAAAGGAGGTCCTCGAGGTGGCGCGAAAATCGTGATGTGGGGCAATAAGGCGCAGCACGTCACGCTTTCACGTGATGGCTCCCCCTTTTCTACCTTATCTAAAACATTTCTTCTGCCTTCTGCAATGATTGTGGTTTTCGTTGTTTTGCGTATTTGAAGCGCTTAAAACGTTATAATTTAGCACTGTTGCTTGCAATTTCATAATTTCAGAGGCCCCCGCATCGGGGAGCTTCATGGGTTCTGCCGAGACACAAGAGGCTTGAAGAGAAAGTCAAAATCTGTTATGATATACTATAGTTCTACTGCTGGACTGCTTTTGAATTGAACTCTTTAAATGGCGGCATCTGCACTGTGAATTACTCAGGTAAACATACAAGGTTCCCAATAAGTCTTGGTCATTTTGTCGAAGAAGTGGGCTTGCTTGAGAAGTGTGCCGACCTTCTTGTTTTAAGGTTGCTCCTAAGTTTTATCCATTCTGCTTTATTCTAGGGCTTAAGAGACAACTCGGGAGTATTCAAATGCAAAATAACTGTTGATCAGATGATAGGTTTATCATGTCAAGCCACACTATGCATGTTCAGGGGGCTGGGAAAGCTCCGCCTCACCCCGCTGAGGTCCAGCGTCAAGGCAGAAAAGTCCTTCGGTCGTGATCTATTCACCTTCTCAATGCATCTCACCACAACCATGCCAGACGTACAGTGAGAGGGTAGTCAGGAATCCAGCCCCTGCTTGGGCCGTCAGTGATATCTCTGCTCAATGGTCATCGGACACCCGCAGCCTTGCCCCACCATCCGCAGCCTTGTGTCCGGCGTCACTCAACTAGCGCGATGAGCTTTGGGTACTCGATCGGTGATGGTTTTGCGCTTGTGCAGTTGGCATGGAAGACAGTTAAGGGGATCAGACGAGCTTGCGGCGAATACGGCGAGCTCGCCCGCGAAGCGTCAAGCTTGCACAGTGCCCTTCGTCGACTCCGTCGCGAGCTATCGAATCCAGAGTCCCTTCTCAATCGAGCTGATGACGAACGAAAAAAAGAGCTGGACAAGCTTGGGCATGGCTGCGAGCAAGTCCTCGAGGTCATGAATGACGTTGTCACCAAATATAACTTGTTGCCAAAGAAACAGCGAAACGTCAAACGGTTATGGCAGAAAATCAAGTTCGGGAATGGAGAGATATTGGATTTACCAGATATCAGGCAGAAGGTTGCTACCCACACTTCTGCTATTATTATGAGGATAAATCTATGCTCGTTGAGCTCTCAAGGCAGGGTGGAGAAGGAGTTGAATGCTGTAAGTGGGGAGATGGAGGGAGTCCGTGCGAAAGTTGATTGGATAGCTGCAACCATGGCAGCTAAGAATGGTAATGGAAGTGACTGGACCTCATACACAAATGATGATAAGAGTTTTTGGAGGGAGTTGAGACACGAGCTTGTCAATGAAGGCTACGACAGTTCGACCCTGCGAAAACATAAACACCTTCTCAAGTCTTATGTCGAAGAGCTGGCTCAGAGAGGGGCTTTTGATTATGAGACCGATGAAGAGGATGTTGAGGACTCAGGAGAAAAGTCTGATTCAGAAGACTCTGATTCAAACGATTCTGAAAATCATGAGAATCGCTCAAAGTTTTGTAACGCTGAGGAGGGTGCCGACGAAGGTCCAGCTGCCACGGTAGAAACGAAGCGGCACGTGAAGGTTGTATACGTCCGTGCCGACGATTCTGCTGCTGTGAAGGATAAGAAGAACTCAGATGGAGGTGTAAGAAGCGGCTTTTTGGGTAGCTTTTTCAACCCACCGCGAACGACACCAGTCGCCGAAGAACTGTAAGATATCTTATATCTAAGACCGGGATGTGACGAGAGCTGATCATAGCCGGTGTTGTTTGCATAGTGTGCCTATCTGACGATGTGCCGACATTCCAAGCGCCAAGATTGAAATGCGGGCATAGAATGTGTCACAGCTGCTTGAAAAGAGTCTTTAAGCTTTCAATTGCTGATCCACAACATGTGCCCCCAAAGTGCTGCACGGCCGACTTCATTCGACTAAAGCATGTCGACAAACTGTTTGATATGGAGTTCAAGAAGCATTGGAACAGAAAGTTTATGGAATATACTACGAAGAACCGCGTTTATTGTCCGACTCGGATATGTGGTCAGTGGATCAAGCCCGGAAAGGGGTCACACGCCAATAAAGATGCCTTCCGAAATTACAACTTCTGCACACGCTGCAAAACAAAGGTATGCATTAGATGCAACTTCAAATGGCACGGAGAAACAATGTGTGTTGAAGATACGGACACAAGCCTGTTCGTCCGGTGGGCACAGCATAGCGCGAGATTCCGTCAGTGTTACAATTGCAAAATGATGGTAGAGAATGAAGAAGGCCTAAACATGCTATATGGTTAGTTTAATCTCAATTTGGTTGTTGACAACTTACTGAAAAGTGTAGTCGTTGTGCAGCAGAGTTTTGCATGACTTGCGGTGCTAGGTGGAAGACGTGCAGGTGTACAAATGTTACAATTGCAATGCTTCCATCCATTTTGTCCGATGGGAAAATTCGGAGGTTTCAGTGGTGCTACAGTTGCAAAAAGGCGGTAGCGAAAGAAGGAGCTGGGATTCATTTTGTCTGGTAAGTTAAGTCTCAATTTCGTTGTTGACGATTTACTAAAAGATGAAGTCTTTGTGGGGCAGAGTTTTGCATGGCTTGCGGTGCCAGGTGGAAGACTTGTGGGTGTCCAGATGTTACAATTCAGCCAATCATAGCACCGTGAGAGTCAGATAAATATGAATATGGTGTCCCACCCGAAACAAGACCACTGAAACGGATTCAGCGGAAGACCGAATGATTTTTTAAGATGGTGAAGCCTCCTTTTAGCTTCGGAAAGGCTAATCAGACTCCTCGCATAGGACGGTCACTCTGTCTGTGCTTCAGTAAGGAGCTTTAATAAACATCTGTATTGTAGAGCATATCAGAACCTCTTGAGAAGACAAACATAATTACGCTTATAATTATGCTTGTGCACACTTAAAGCGTGGTGTTGATTGTTCGACGTGTCAAAATTCTTGTACGAGACGAACAAAATATCGTTCTCAAGGTGCTCCGAGAATACTCTCAAGGATAAAGGACCTAAGTTTACGACTACTCTAGTGCCTTCACTGCTCAAGATTCATAATGCTTGCCAACAACATGCACGCATCTTGCTTCAGGTAATGAGAACGTCCACCAGGTCTGCTTCAAGTGAAATAGATGTATGCAAGGGAGAATGTGGCATTTTTTTTGGCACCAGGGCACCAAAAATCGCGCTCCCCAATGTTAATTGACTACCAGTAAGCTACTTATAATAATATTACTATTGTAGATTCTACCCCCTACCCATGGCTGCTTAAAAAAGCTTTGTCACGTTATGCGTGAGCAAAAATCACGTTGTGGGTTATATTGCAAAATAAGCCGAAGTTTTCTATCTCACTGGCTTTGTGGCTGAACGGTTCATTAGATGCTCCTAGTACGTTAGCGAATGTTCGGTGGGTAGTGGTTCCAGAAGAAGCTCGAGCCGAATTCCTATTCACGAAAGTGAGAGATTAAGCTGAGAGTCGAACTGCCATAATTCCATGCAGATGTAGGATGATCACCACGGCTCCGGTCGTGGTGGGACGAACTGTTTTGCTGTTCGATCTTATTTTTTACTTTTTTACACTCAAATCTTTTGCGCCTTTTTTTTACTGCAATGATTTTTGTTTACTCGCTAAGCGAGGCGGAGTATAAAGGGGGCCGGAGTGGGGCGGTCGTCCGATCTCCATAGCTGTAGTGTGGGCGTATGCTCAGAAGCGAATTGGTGCTCAATCAAAGATCTCTTGTTGTATACCGAGACCGATACCGACCGATACCGATCGCGAGCTCGGTTATGAATTACGCTGCGTATTTCTATCATAAGCTTCCTCCTGCAGTGGAGATAGAGTCGAATATGTCTGGGGCTAAAATGTAGCAGGTGCAAGCCCGTAAATCTTTGGTTTTCTTCCTTAATTCGTCTGATCTTCCTCTGCTAATACAGTTTAAAATTAGGTGACGTGGTTTGAATTTTCTCGTAGCTAAGTGAGGATGCCACCCCCTCCCCATCGAGTTTTCCATCACCTTTTAACACAATCAAAGTGTACCTACCATAGCAACATCGGAATGGTTATAATAACGGAGCTGTATCAGCTATTTCTCCATCTGCAGAGTCCACTGTTGCCGGGTTGGGGAATGAAACCCTCTTCTTGCTTGCTACGGCGTCACAATTGCTCCCTCAACACTTCAAAAGTTTGCACTATTCATTTATAGTAGCTAGAAATGTGTTCTATCCTTCTCAAATTCAAGAGCCTTGAGATCCACGACATTATCTCAAGTTGGATATCCATTAGGTTGTAGTTGAAATTTCTTCAAGTGTTCCAAGTGAAATTGGCAGTCATCGGTGGACGGAATAATCAAATAAAGTTGAATTATAGAACTAAAACTATTGCAAGATCTCAACAACTTGAGAAAGATTAGATGGCAGCGTATAATCTACCAACTTGCATGCCCGAAATATACTTCTCTCAGGATCACTCGCCACTGCCCCATCGCCATGCCCTAAACCGTCCCAGCAGGACCCAACACCGCATAATCAATCTCCAAACTCTCAAGCACAAACGCCGCATTCTCAAACCCATACACATCCGCAGCCGCCAATCTTCCAAGCCACTTCTCATTCGTAGTATTCGCGCATAATTCCGTCAGCGTATCCATATACACCTTATACATAGCCCATGTATTCCCCGGATTCTTCTCCACCACAGGCCCCACGATATCCCCAATATTATAAGTCGCATTGGTTGTAGCACTCAAATTGATAGCCGTTGCGCAGTTCGTGAACATATCGTTTACATATTCCTGCTGCACGAGAATATCGGTTCTGTTCCCAGAACGGCCGAGGTGTCCGCCAATGTAGTGCTCGAAATCGTATTCGAGGATCTGCGCGTGGGCGTTAATGTACCCGGCCAGATTCTTTGCCTGGCCCAGGCCGGCGAAGGGTACCCAGCCTGGGAAGACGACATCGATGAGGATGAGCACTTTTTGGGTGGGGGCGTAGATGAAGATGTTGCCTGATATGTGGTTTTCGCCTTTGTAAGAGAGCTCGAGGGTTTGGTTGCCGACGCAGAGATTGTAGGTGTCTTGGAAGGTAGTCTTGGGGGGAGGTCGGGTTGGATCAGGGGTTTGGGATAGGTGCTGTGCTGTGTCTATGTGTGCGATGATTTCGATGTCTTTAGGGAAGATCCAGGCGGCGCTGATGTGGTCTGCATGTGAGTGGCTGTAGATGAGATGGGTGATCGGAGTCGAGGTTATGTTTCCAATAGCGTAGAGCATCATATGTCCGATTGAGGGAGGGCAATCGACGACTATGACTCCTTTGGTTGAAACTAGGAAGAATGCTTGCGAGAAGTTAGTCTTCCTTGCATATTCTCGCGTTATTAAGTAGATAACATACCTTGATAGATGCCGTTAGTCACCATGTACGCTCCTTGCCCAAAAGCTTGCACTCCATATCCGTTGACAAGAGAGATTCCAGCAGCACCAGCAGGAATGGAGGCATATTGAGGAGCATCGTCTGAGGTTCGTGCATGAAGTGCATGCCCACAAGCCAGTGCATGAGAAGCAAGAATAAATGGTGTCAAGAGTGCGGAGAAGAAATACATTCTGGAGAATTGTGTTTGAACTCCTGCGTTTTGGTTGTATGGGGTAGTGTTCTCTTGTACCTTTAGTTATGAATCTTGAGAATGCTTACCTTCTTATAGGCACAAACGACCCCCCAAAATGATTCAATCTTGCGAATTGACTTCTCGGATGTTAGCATTAGTGATCATCAGAGGAGGGACTGTTGACCTAATGAGGTTACTTTTTCTCGAGAATTGACGTGACTTCCACGTTGAATCTAAACAAAAATCCGAATTGGACCGGCTGTACATTATTGGACGGAAAGAAGTTCAGTTATCCAATCAGACCGGCCATATGGAGAGATGTGGCCAATGAGGTGCTGCATCGAGGCTCCGAGGATTTGCTGCGGGACCATTGCGACGCTTATAAATTCCAGTCAGCCTCTGGGGCTTAAATCGCTGATGGAGGTCAACTTCTTGGTCATGATGACAACGATTGAGTGAGCGTGTGAAGCGATGCTGAAGCACATTTCGGATCTCCCTATGTTCTTCGGACATCTTCTTGGGCTGATTAGGGGCTGGGTGGATTTGAAATCACGTGATATTTACTCCCCCTGAATCTGGGCGATGAAGTCCATCGTTTGAATAAGCTTATACCTTAATGATGGAGGGTGGTAGCGAGCTATGCTTATAAGTGAGAACGTCGAGGTTTGTGCTTGAATATTTCTACCTTCTAACAATGCCTTTTGAGCTTGTAAAAGAGAAATCTTTTGACTGAGAAGGGGTGCTTTGCAAAGTCATCTGAAACCATTTCTGAAGAGTTTCCTAGAGCTTGGCTCGTCTTGAGGATCAAACGTAAAACCATTTTTGTACAAATTGCAACTCATGGAAGAGGGCATGAAAGCTTGGTACTTCCTATCTTTTGAAGTGTTTGCCGGATGCCCACTTACTATTTGCCCTTCTCCTCACTATAATCATTTCATATACTGCTACAAGAAATAACTATATCTCTCTCACGAAAGACAAGATGAATAATAAAACAAACAAAGACAAGACGGTATGCATCAGCAAAGCGAGACGGTGTCGACGCTCCCTGAGCCTGACTTAACGCCACCCTTCTAGCCCGAACTTCAACCGACTAGGAACAGACAAGTGAACGAAGACAAGCACTGTCCTTCTTACCTTACCCCGCACCGATCTCTCCGTGCACGGGCCTCCACACCATTATGTCTTTCAAATTCCCATTCTACGACTGTCAACAAAGCCACCACCCTCCTGCAACCACAGAGTGAGAGAGCTCGTAAGTCTTCCCAACCCGATGTTGTCGCGTTGCTGACGAAGAGCAGTCAAGATGGCTTCTCTCAGCACTCCGGAGAACAATGTGGCCGGTGGTGTCCAAGGAGCTAGTGTCGCAGATCACCAAGTCAACAAAGCCGAAGACGAAAGCAAAACCGGACCAACAGACAACACCGAAGCAGGCGAAGAAAGAACCTTCACCATCTTCCGCAAGCTCCCCCCCCGAACTGCGCCTTAAGATCTGGAAGCTCATGCCAGCAGAACCACGGTACATCGAAGTCCACAGCGTGCACCCAGGCTACGACCCGGACCCTGCCGTCTGGGGATACCACTACGCGGTTAAGCCGCCTCCCAGCCCTTTGCTGCTCGTCTCCCACGAGGCTCATGCTGCTGCCACCTCGCAATCCCCGCACGGCATCCGCCTCGAAGCCAGCCCTCCCTCATCGACCCATCCAGCTGTGTACTACGACCCGGATGTTGACGTCCTGTGCTTCCGAGCCGATAGGGAGGACGGCACGTACGATTACTGGAAATGGTTTGCCGACATGGGCGACGAGTTCATGGGACGGGTCAAGCACATGGCGATGCAATGCTCGTTCATGTCTACTGCTGCTAAGTATGACTTTAGCCCGGACGACTACTTCTCGCAGGCGCACATGAACAAGATGGTTAGTCTCGAGACGGTGAAAGTTGCGCGGTTCACGGACAGGGATGCGTTCAACTATGTGCTTGTTGATGGGGTGTACCAAAACATCAGGGCGACGGGCAGGATTGTTGGGTTTGTGGAGGATGAAGAGGTTACAAGCTCGAGCAAGTTCAAGGAGCATTATGAGTTTGCTATGATGCATTTTGGGTATGATTGGGATGAGGATCCGATCGAGGCACCTCGTGCTGGTTGGGTTCTCCCTCGGGCTGTCTTTGGAGATTTCATCACTGAGAGATGAGGTTAGGACTCGATATGAGAGTAACAGCACGTGACCTGTCTCTCAGTCGGTCACAAATGTACTCGACTTTACACTCACAATCAAATCACAAGCAGTCACTGAAACAAAGAAGTCTTGCATAGCCGCAAATATGTTCGTCATTGCATTTAGGAGGAAGTAATATGTGCACTTTCGAGTAGTACCAACATTCGCCTCGATGTAGATCTATGACCAGACCACCACCATTATGCCCATAAACTCCGTTCCGTGCAATGAAGCCACATTCGCCAGTCCTGTCCCCTGCATCCGAATACCAAATCCGTGATGTCAATTCGA
>Ga0302140_10008777_pt1 | contig 12560 bp, 16 predicted proteins | sample I_Bog_E1_1_FD_202095 | JGI IMG/M metagenome (GOLD analysis project Ga0302140, IMG submission 202095) | Peat permafrost microbial communities from Stordalen Mire near Abisko, Sweden - I_Bog_E1_1 | ecosystem: Environmental > Terrestrial > Soil > Wetlands > Peat | place: Sweden: Abisko, Stordalen...
AATCGAATCAAAAGGGAGAAGTGAATGACCACTGCAAAGCAATGGATCGCCTGTACGGCATTATTGTCCTAAAACTGTCCTTACGAGATGAGAGACGTACCAGTGGCTCATGTCCACATTCTTACGTACTCCTCTCCTAGATAAGAGGTGCGTGGCAAGAATAGGAGGTGGGGTAAGGTCATGTGACGTTTGACTATGGACTCCGTCTTTGCGTGCTTGCCATGAATTATGTCATTCTATCTGTCAAGCTCATGGGTTTGACAGCTCAATCTATGGAAAAGAAAGCTACCGTGGCAGCTCCAAATCCTAAGACGAGTGTAACGTGAGTTCACTCGACAATCCGTCTCCCTTCTGAAGCCCAAGCACAGCCTCAATCACTGGAACCCTCACCCCCAACTCCTCCCCAACCTCCTTGAACTTCTCAACCATAACCTTAAACTCCCTCCCATTCAGCCTATGCCTCTCTTTCAAAACCTCCTCATCAACAGCCCAAAACTCCATATCCGGCCTCAAGCGATAATCACTCCTCATCCCAAACACCACAATCAAACACCTCATATCCCTAAACGTATCCAACCAACTCAAAAGCTGGTCCATCTCACAAGCATGAATCGGACTCGTCACAACATCAAACGCAATATTCCGACAGTCCTGCAACTGCACCATGAACAGCCGACGCGCAATCTCATCTTCCTCACCATACTGAGTTGCATCAGCAGTCAAAGCCTTGAACAAAACCCAGTAGTCGCCGCCCCAGCCAGAAAAATAGAATACGTCTTTCTCTTTATTCACGTACACGTAACCTCCCCCTTTTCTCTCCCAGACGCAGTAGCTGAGACGTTTCATTGCATCACGTGATCCTCGACATAGGGTAAAGAGAGGTTTGAAGAGGGCGGGGAGGGGATAGCTGCGGTAGACTAAGGTGAGCTGGATTTCTGGCTGAGAGGGCTGAGGAAGACATCGGAGGTCGGATTCTAGGCCTGGGATGCGCCAGCTTGCGGGGTCGCGCGCAATAGGGTGGATGCGTGGCGGGAGAAGGTCGGATTGCTCCCGTGCTAGGATATCCCAGATCTGATCTTGGATCTCGGTGGGGAGGTTGGGGAAGAGTGTGAATGAATTCGTACAAGGTGGGGAGGACATGTTTGGTGTCATGGAAGATGAGATATCTTGAATATGAGATTGAGATTAGAGGGTCTATCATGCTCGTTGTACGTGAAGGGGGCACAGTCGAGGCTGAGCTGAGGTCCACCCTAGCACATGAACTAGTTCTCCTCGATCTGAATGACTTCGATTTTTGTTGCACGTCTTAAGTCACAAGCCGGTTTTTGCAAATGAAAAAGGCGTGGAGTACTGGGATTCGAACCTGCTGATGGCGTTGTAGTGCAGCGGGTGAGGTTGATCAAACTGTCTATCTCTGCGGGGTCGAGATCGTCCTCGAGAGCATCACATTCACGTGCATTGCCGAAAGACGTTCAGAGTAAGATACAGGACGTCCCATTAAAACTAACTAGACTAAGCTACATGCAAGACGCGATCCGATTTTCCCAGAAACAGTTCCCAAGCTAACAGTACAATGAAGCAATTTCGTCATAAGTCATCCAATCATGCCATTTAGTTCTTCTTTCCGGTCAGAGACTCGGTGACCATCCCCAGGCCGAGACCTTTGAGAATGCCCTTGAGACCAAGGCCACCCAACAGATTATCAAGCAGACCTCCGAGACCGAGGCCAGACAGAAGTCTACCGACAAGACCCAATACACCGCTGAGGAGCAAGCCAACAGCTGCGATGATCTGGCCAAGTGGTTCTGCGACACGTTAGTTATATTCAAATAATTGAGCTGAGGATGCTTACCAGCCAACAAGTTCCAGAGAGGGTTCAACTCCTTCTTGGCATGAGGCATACCCGCAATCTTCTTCTTGGCATTATCGATTGTCTGAGTGACGTTTCCAGCCAAGTCCTTAAGGACTTCAGCGAGACGATACTCTTCTGGGGTCGCTTCTCTGGCAGCAGTCTTGTGCTTGGCGTTTGCTTGGATGCGTCCATCAGGATCAAGACCACGGATGACGCCGTTTGCCTCGGTTAAGATCATACCACCTTGCTCGATGAGTGGCTTGACGGTGTCAACCAACTTCTGCTCGTCAAGCTCTTCCTTTGGTTGACGTTCAGCTGCTTCGATGGTCTGTATCCTCGTTAGCATTTGTCACGGGGTTTGAATTGCGACAACATACCTCAGTGATCATCTTCAAGATAGGATTGATCTTGTCAAGAGATTGTTGGACACACATAGCCAGCTGACCAGCAAGCTTCTTGTCGGTCTCGAGTTGCTTGCGCTCCTCAATCTCCTCTGCAGACTCTGTTGGCTCTGGTTCCGGTTCCGGTTCTGCTTCAGGCTCGGGCGGGATATCCTCGAGAAGAGTGACATGGCCGATGACTTGATTCTTTTGATTGTAGACATCGCCGTCTTCGTCAATTTCCTTACCAGCGCATTTTTGGATGTCGCCATCTGTAAGTTTTGCGATAACGTCACCTATCAAGCAGGTTAGCAATGTAGATTGGAAACGATGCGAGTGTACTTACCATCTTCGTCAACGACATTACCCTCGCGGTTAACCTTTCGGCCAGCGACAGGATTGTGGGTCTTCGCTTTCTCTTCTGGCTCCCATCTCTCGGCACGGCCGATTGTGTTACCGTTCTTGTCCAAAACATCTCCATCTTCATCAACCTCCTTTCCATAGAGCTGCTTTCCGTCGCCTTGGATGAGACGACCGATTGTAATGCCCTTCGAGTCGGCAACCAATCCATCCTTGGTGACCTTCGGAGAGTCGAAGCCAGCGAAGGGCCCTTCCTTCTGGCCAGCTCTCTCGCTCTCAGGAACAAGCTCAGCACGACCAATAATGTTTCCGCCTTCACTCCAGACGTTGCCATCCTTGTCGCACATCTTACCCGCAAGCTTCTTGGGATCTCCCTCAACTAGGCGACCATAGATCTCACCGTGTGAGTCCACAACATTGCCGACCTTGTTGACACGCTTTCCGGCCAGAGCAGACATGTCAACCTTCACTGGCTCAGGAACAGGTTCCTCCTCAGGTCCGTCCCATCTCTCAGCCTTGCCAAGAACATTGCCAACCTTGTCGACAACCTCTCCGTCTTGGTCGATCTTCTTGCCGATGAGCTTCTTCGCGTCTCCTTCAATCAGTTTGCCGACAATCTGGCCTTCGTAGATAACATGACCCTCCTTGTTGATAACTGCGTCTGGGAAATCCTCGAAAGGCTTGCCTGTAATCTCATCTCGTTCGTCGACAGGAATGAGTTCCGCGGTGCCGATGACCTTGCCTGATTCAGACCAGATCTTGCCCTCCTTGTCGACCTTCTTGCCAACAAGCTTGGCTAGAGCACCTGAAATAACGCGGCCGAAAAGCTTGCCATTCTCATCGACAACATTTCCAGCTTTGTTGACCTTCTTTCCTTCCCTAAAGCAGGGTTAGCGTTGAAGTCTCCTTCTTGGCGCGAGACGAAGCACTTACAAAGCAGAGAGATCTTCAGCTTCCTCAGGCACCTCCTCAGGAGCGTCCTCTTCTTGGTAACGCTCAGCCTTGCCTAGGACATTGCCATTCTTGTCAATGACATCTCCATCGGCGTCGACCTTCTTTCCCTCCAACTTCTTCGCTTCGCCCTCGATGAGCTTGCCGACGATCCGGCCCTCGAATATGACGTTACCATCTTTGTCAAGGACAGCATCAGGGAAGTCTTCAAACGGTGCAGATGGCTCGGCTTCACGTTCTTTCTCTGGCAGTAATTCTGCCTTGCCGATCACGTTTCCTGGAAGAGATCAGTTATGAAGGAAGAACAGGAAAAATAGGTTCAACATACCGCTATCGTCCCAGATGCATCCCTTATCATCCACCTTTTTGCCAATCAACTTTTTTGGGTCTCCCTCAATGAGGACTCCGAACGGAGTTCCGTCTTCAGAGACGATCTTGCCGAGCTTGTTCACCGTCTTTCCTTTCAAGATTGACAGGTCTACAGCCTCGGGAAGTTCACCTTCGGCACCCTCAACTTTATCCTGAACATCCTCGCCTTCGGGAAGTTCGCCCTCGGCACCTTCGACCTTTGACTTGGCGTCTTCGGGGACTTCGCCTTCAACACCGTCGAGTTTAGATGTGGCATCTTCGGGAGCTTCACCCTCAACGCCCTCGACTTTCGACTTGGCATCTTCAGGAACTTCACCCTCAACGCCTTCGACTTTCGATGTGGCATCCTCAGGAACTTCGCCTTCGATGCCCTCAACCTTGGACTTGGCATCTTCGCCCTCGGGAAGTTCGCCCGCTACACCCTCTACCTTGGACTTCGCATCTTCTCCCTCGGGCAGTTCGCCCTCGACGCCCTCTGGTAGTTTTGAGCCAGCTTCGGAGGCAACACCTTCAGCTTTGTCAAGCACCTCGGGTGAGAGGTCTGCTTTGCCAATAGTGCTTCCTACATGAATCGAAGTATCAGTAATTTGTTCTTTTTCGTGGTCTCAGAGATGGTACTTACCGCTCTCGGCCTTCAGATTGCCTTCGGCGTCAATCTCCTTGATCGACGTTCCAACTAGCTCGCGGGGCTCTCCCTCTGCTAGTTTCCCGATCACGGTGCCCGTGGCATTCGTGATCTCGCCATTATCTTGTACGCCGAACGGTGCGGCAAGTTCTGGTGATTCGCTCTCTGGCTTTTCTGATTCCAATGCACCAACAGCTCCAGCGATCAGATCCGCCTTTCCGATCACGTTGCCTTCAGCGTCCAAGACATCTCCTTCCTTATCGACCATGGAGCCTTTCAGCTGCTTGGCTTTTTCGCCTGTGACACTGCGATTCCTTGGAGTCAGTATAACTTGATTCATGTAGCCACAACTAGCAAGACATCTAGGCAGAGAAGACATCTTGATGGTGCCTTGGCTCGCGCGGGGTTCGGGAGGGGTACGGATCTCCACGTTATAGCAATTCGTGAGACATCCGGAATGGAATGAACTTGGAATGTGCCATAAGCAGCGAGAGGAAAACAAATTCTGGAGAATACTCACTGTCCAATAACCTTGCCTGTCTCATCCACAACCTGACCCTCTTCGTCTACGCTGCCCGCAGCTTCTGTGCCTTCTTCCTCATCGTCGACCGTCTCGAGTTCGTGCTCATTTTGTGTTCCGTTCTCGGTGGCCTCGTGGGTTTGGCTTTTAACATCATCGATATGGCTCGATGCTGGTGCTGCGGCCTCTGTTGCCTTCTTCTTTGCGGCTTGGGGAGAGCCTGCCACGCTGCCCTGCTTAGGCTGCTTTGGCAAGTTCTGCATAGGTCTCTGTGCGACGTCTGCCATATTGGCGATGTTGTTCAAAAATGATATGACAATGCGGAGACCAGTAGATATGAAATCTATGATTTTGCTTTGATTTTGTGATTTGGAGCTTTGTTCAAAGACGCACAGGTATATTTTTGCATGTAGGTGCGATTTACTTTCTGGAAAAGATCCTCAGGAGAGGTGTGGTTATATGGGGAGCTCGAAACTTCTCGCTCAGTACTCAGAGCAAGCAACATAGCTACGTCATGTGGGTAGCTGCAGGAACTGAGAACCCCTCCGATGCACGTTCAGAGCTATGCTCCGAGGGCAAAAAGCGAGGTCTTACATCACTCCACACATACCCCTCTGTCATGGAGGGTCAGGACAGGGTTAGGGAGAGCTGTAGGCTCCTCTCCCCGGCTAGGATGAGGTCGATCGAGGTCTCCATCAATTTCCATATGATTCATGGGAAGTGTCCGAGCAGGGAAAATAACAGGCTTTCCAGAGGCCCAGACGAAAGAATGTTCATAGCTCACAGCACGCAGGGCCACTAGCTCCCGCCTGGAAAGCTGGATGATCAGCAATGCGATCAACGAGCCACACTTGGGCCCCGCAACTGACTGTGGGTGTGCGGGATGTAACGGTGTCGACTGCCAACTGTGCAGTGTCGATCAAGGAAACCCTTGAGGCTTGACGTTGATGCTGGTTGTTTTCGAGTGGCGTTAGTGTAGCTAGTCGCTGTGGCTGTGGCTGGAAAGGTAGGCGGGGCTAATCCGCATTGGGCATTGTTTTGAGACGACCAGGGGGCGGCAAAAACTTCCCCTTCTCATTCTCTCTGCTCTTCTCCCGAACGTGCATCAGAACTGTGGCTCTTCAGCTCACCAATGACCACCATCAGCATCATAAACCTATGGGAAACTTCCAAACACGCGTCAGCAGAGCGAATCCCCATGATTTCCTTGTTTTGCTGCCGTTTGATAACGCAATTGCTGCAGCAGACCTCGCCTGAGGAATTCATCCCGATCGCGATGCACCAGCCTCACCCCCGGAACCCAGACCTCTACTCCGTAACAATGCGTCCCATGAGGTTGGTGGAGAACGCCGAGTCCAGTGATGCAAAATCCTCACTGAGCATTTTCCCAGATCACCTCCTGCTGGCCAAACATAGTTAGAAACGTGTGAGGGAGTGTGCGCGGGATTGACATGCCCTGGGCAGCTACTCGAGAGTATAGTTATTCAGCCAAGCGGCAAGACCAACACGTTACTTTCAAAGGCCTTGAATGAAAATTCCAAACCACTTTCCATGCAGTTCGTTCGAGTGGGTAAAGCAACTCGCTCGCTCGTATTGTCCCGGTGGGCTGACTTCCTGCAATGACGCCGAAGGGTTGGAGAATCTGCACCTACTGTACATGCACGGGAGGCTCAGGGAAGCTTCATCGCCCAGTGAGCTTCCACTAGGCCTGTAAGGTCTTGAGCCACACCTCAGCGGTATCAGTGCAACAGGGCTATCTTCCCAGTTTCTTTGCCACCTACTAATCTACCCCGCTTGAACCCTGACCTGCCGTGAGGCAAACATCACATCGAGAAGCCGAAAGTTATCGGTCATCGTTTCCTGGGATTCTGTCTTCGTCATAGCTCGTCGCAGCAAAATTCGATAGAGCAATAAGTAGATCCATTTGCGTCGCATTCAAATTCTATCGTCCAGTTTATCTTTTCGAGAACCTCTGCTTTCGACTCGAAATGTCCACGCCCAAAACCCCGAAGACTCCACTCAATACGTCTGATCAGAATCTTGCAAGCCCGGAGTCACCCAAATCCGTCAAAAAGATGATTCCATCAAGTCCCGATCCTACGCAGGTCAAGAGGCGTGCCTCGAAAACCACTCAGGATGCTGGATCGAAGCTATCGCAAGCTCAAGATCAACCATCTCCCGAACAGCACACGAAGTCTTTGAAGAAGAAGATTCCAAAAGCCCCTTCAGAGAAGCCCTCTGAAACTCCTTCAGTGGTTTCCGAGGTTTCTCAAGCTCCCTCAGCGACTCCTGATCCACCGACACCAAGCTCTCACAAGAAGAGAATCGTCAAGAAGAAGAAGCCTGCGCCTCCACCCTCTGAGCCCGATAGCCAAGCTACGCAAGAGCTTGCAGATCAGCTACCGGAGCAGGAACAAGAACCACAAGTCGAAACTCCTAAGCAAAAGATTAAGCCAAACACTCCGCAGAAAGTCGACTCGCCTTCGCCGCTGCCAAAGATGCTCAAGAAGAAGAAGTCGGCACCAATCCCAGAACCCGAGCCTGAGCTCGATCAGGAGGAATCCGACGAGGACAAGCCAGACGTGAAACTCGAAGATCTGAAGAAGTCTAATACTCCCCAAAAGGTAGATACGCCTGCGCCGCTACCGAAGATGCTCAAGAAGAAGAAGTCAGCACCAATTCCAGAGCCCGAGCCTGAGCTTGACCAGGAGGGGTCTGAAGAGGATAAGCCAGACGTAAAAGTCGAAGATCTGAAGAAGTCTACTCCCCAAAAGGTAGATACGCCTGCGCCGTTCCCGAAAATGCTCAAAAAGAAGAAGTCGGCTCCAGTTCCGGAACCTGAACCCGAACCTGAACAGGAAGAATCGGAGCCAGAGCCAGAACCACAACACGACGATGAAGAAGACGAGGAGGAGCAGGCAGAAGAAGAGGAAGAAGAGAATGAGGACGAACACGATAACGAAGTTGACGAAGATCATGACGAGGACACCGAAACCTATGAACATTCCGATGAGAACGAAGCCCAATCAGGTCAATCCGAAGAGGGTGATGAGGAATATGACGATGCCGATGAAGACAAACAGGGAGCTTCACTAGATGCTGTTCAAGATAAGGCCAAAGATCTCCCGACCAAAGCCAAAGACACTGCTGGTAGTCTGCCAGAGAAAAGCCAGCAAGGTGCTTCCAAAGCAACTAAGACTGCCCAAGGAGCAACAGACAACGCTCAAAAGCAAACAAAAGACGTCGGCGACAAAGCGCAATCAAGCACGAAAGATGCCACCGATAAAGTCAAGTCATCTACGAAGGGTCTTACTGATAGCACTCCCGATCTACCTGACGATCTGCCTGGTGGAGATACAGCTTCTAAGACCAAGAAATCTGCGCAAGATACCGCTGGCAAGACTTCTAAATCTGCCACCGATGCTATTGTCGGGCTAAAGAAGAAAGCTGGTGGTGCCTCCGGAGGATCCTTAGACACCGACTCTATCGGAGACCAGGCCAATGATGCTTCCAAGTCTGCTCAATCAACTGTTGACGGAGGTATCAAGAAAGCGAAGGACTCAGTGCCTGAGGCTGGCGGAGATCAGGCGAACGGCACATTCAACGGAGCAAAATCAACAGCTGGGGATGTCGGCTCGAAAGCTCAGTCTGGCGCATCAGACGCGACCAATAAGGCTCAAGACACTACTGGCGATGTGAGCAACAAGAGTCAAGGCGCAACTGGGGACGCAAAAGATAAAGCTCAAGGGGCTGCTGGAGATATGAAAGACAAAGCTCAAGGAGCAGCTGGAGACGTGAAAGACAAGGCTCAAGGAGCAACTTCATCACTTGGATCTGCCCTTGGTGGTGTCACGGAAGACCCACAAAGCATCTTTGGTTCGACAAGAGAACAATTGGGAGGTATCACGAATGGAGTGAAAGATAGTGCAGGCCAGGCAGCCAGTGATGGTGGCGGGGCTGCAAAAGATGCCCAAAGCAAAGTTGGCGGCGTCGCAGATCAAGGAAAGGAGCTTGCGAAAAACACAACCTCAGGTGCTACAGACAAACTTGGAGATTTATCCTCGCTCGTTGGTAATAAAGTTAACGATTCAGGAGAAATTGTGGATAACTCTGGGAAGGTGTTGGGGAAGGCTTCCGGAGACTTGAAGTCAATGGCAGGCTCGAAAGTCAACGACTCAGGTGAAATTGTCAACTCATCTGGAGATGTAGTTGGCAAGGTTGCAGACAAAGCTAAGAGCTCAGCGCCTGGACTCGATGTGGTGCAATCGGCGCAAGGAACAGAAATAAGGACGACTGCAGGCAATGGCGGTGGGATTGAGATCACGATGCAAACAACGAAGGAAGGAACTACACTCACGATCAGGATTCCTGGTGCTTTCCAACAGCAGTAATTATAGCCTGGTTATGGAAACTTGGTGGTTTTGATTTGATTGTTTCTAGTTCTAATTCAAAAGTTCGGGTTGTAACTGCCGCTGCCCCGCAGTACCACATTCATCGTGACGGAGATTATTGGCAGTTCTTGACTGCAGGCGTTGTGTTGGCTTTTATGATGTTTGTATTTGGACGTATGACTCGCTATTAACCGACTATATCTAATGAACTAATGCTCAGTGGCCTCAATTGTTTGAAGTGTTGGGGTGCTTTCGAATTTCCCAATCTCTCCAGCTTCCCACTCAAGCCTCATGCACCTCCCACTATTCACATGCCAAACACTAACTGCAGACCTCTCTTTCATGACGCAAGCATTCTGAGACCTCCCTCTGATCAGGTTTCACAACATCAAGCACACCCAGACGTAATCCGCCCGATACGTCAGCCACAGATTCGCCACCCAATTCACCCTTCCACCAGCCACATCATCAACCCACGTTCTGGTTCTGATTCCCAAGCCAGGCCTCCCTGGAAAACTTTTTGTCATGCAGGGTTCTCCAGATCGGAGGGGTCCAATATGTGCCGATCGAAAACTTGGTTAAGGTTTTGGGAGGCCAAGTGTGTTCCCTGCTTGGGATCTTCAGGATCCTGGCGCGGGAGAGAAAAAGTTGTGGGATGTTTACTTCATGTGAACGAAGACGAAATCTAGAAGACTGAAAACTCATAAGATTTGAAAGAAATAGTTAAAAGCGTGTGTGTAGAGGAAAGATGATTAAAACACTGCTTCTCTGCTTTATTCATGGCTTCAAGGGAGATGAGGAGACTTTCTTCCAGTTTCCTGAGGTACGTCACTTACGTTTTGCTGAGAAAAGATGCTGATTGTCACAATCTAGGACCTGAAAAACGCAGTTTCGGAGAAGAACTCGGAGCTCAATGTTCAGACTTGTGTATATCCCAAGTACGAAACCCGCGGCGACCTTGCAGCGTGCGTGGAAACGTTCCGAGAATGGCTCCAAGATCAAGTCACAGACCTAGAACGCGATGCGGCAACACCATCCGCAATACTTGATCCCTCCGTGAGCGTGATTCTAGTTGCTCATTCTATGGGGTAATTGCATCGCCCCTCTCTCCGTTTTCTTTGCTGACTTGGAAATCAGAGGTTTCGTCGCAGCCGATACACTCTTCTCGGTCCTGGACAACACACCCGTCTCCTCAGACCCTAAACAAAAGCTCATGTTTCCGCTCATTCAAGGCGTAATGGCATTCGACACACCCTACAACGGGCTCTCGCACTCCATGTTTGCTTACGGCGCATTCTCGCAATACCAGAACATCTCCTCGATCTGGAACGTTCTGTCTTCTGTCTCGACTTCTCTTCCTGCTCTGATGGGAGCCGCAGGCTCAGCATCAGCATCTTCCGGCGCCGCAACGGCGGTAGCGTCATCAGCTCAGGTCGCCACAACCCAAAAGACGTCATGGAAAAGATGGCAACTGCTCGCTGCACGGACAGGGACAATCGGTGCTATTGCAGCCGGCGGAGTAGCAGCATACACGTACCGCGAAACAATCATGAACTCACTCTCGAAGATCAACCGCGAAAATATTTCGAGTATCGATTATAAAGGTAGCCTCGCCAAGCTGCCTAACATCAAGTACAAAGAGAATCTTTCGCAGGGATTGGCGTATGTGAGTCGAGAGAGTATCGGTGAGGGGTTCGCCTGGATGGCGGGACATCTCAAGTTTGTTGGCGCGCTGATGAAGCAGACGCAGCTTACGACGCGCCTGGAGAGGTTGAGCCAGTTGGATGGAGTCGGGCTTGTTAATGTCTACACTTCGCTGGGCGAGAATGGGTATTGGAGTGGTGGGTATTTCGTTCCGAAACGGACGTTCTGTGCTATTCCCACAGGTAAGGAGCAGAGTAGGTTGTTCATTGAGCAGCCGAATCCGAAGGCGAAGGATGAGATTGAGGCGCATTGTAGCATGTTTCGCCCTGAGAAGAATGAGAGGTATGAGGAGATGTTGGAGAGGAGTAAGGGGCTTGTGTTGCAGTGGATGAAGAATGATCCGAGGAAGGTCGTGGATGAGTATAAACCTAGTCGGGAACAGTTGACGAGAAGTCGAAGTGAGAGTCAACTTTGGGATGATGATGGGCTGGTCAAAAATGCCGAGGGAGAAGAGGAGGGGGAGAAAGGAGAGGCAGAGGACGAGGATCAGTTGAAGGCTATCTTGAAAAGTCGCGAGATGCCGCAGCCGGAAGATGGAGGTATTGATGATGAGGAGTTGAAGATGGCGTTGCAAGTACCACTACCTGCTGACGTAGAGGTAGCTCAGAACGGGGAACTCGAGAAGGCGGTTAAGGTACCATTACCTGGCAATGATGAGGGGGTGAAGGAGACTAACGAAGAGATTTGATTGTTTACTCTTTGAGTTCAGCGGCAGGCCAAGTTTGTTCTTGTTTGTAATTCAGATAGATTTAAGAGTATTAATGTAAGGATAAAGGACCAGTACAATTTCAGGGTATCAGACGATAAGTAAATATCAAGTGCTGTCGCGAAGTCCTCACATATTGCCCCTCAGAAGGCCTTTGTCAACATTGGAGCCGACACTTTCGCCAACGCCCCCTTTTCCAAATTGGTTTCCCACTGAATCACTGACTTCGCGCTGAGCGCCATCAATGTCCTTGTTTCCAGAGACTTCGCCCTTTCTCAAAGTATCTTTCGAAGTCAGCACTCACCAAAGTCATTTTGCATAAGGTTCAGGAACACACCTTTGACACCATAACTCGTTCTGTTCTCCCCAAAGTACTTCAAGTACGTATCCTCAACCCATCTCCAGGCCCTATCATAGTAGCCATCACTCTTGGTCTTCATTGATTTCATTCCCTCCATGGCGACTAGGTCTCTCTAGGCAGTACTTTCAAGCTAGCAACTGTAATTCGTGCTCGGATAATGGCTGAAATGGCAGTGACAAAAAGCGATGATTTCACTCTTCACCTCCCGTCCAAGTTAAGAAAGATATACGCATCCCCTCACCTGAATACCTGCTTCTCAATGTATGCAGCACAAATGACGTAAAGGGGACGTGGGGCTGGTAAGGTGATGTGGCTTGTGACAGTTCACTAACAGCGGGGAG
>Ga0302140_10008778_pt1 | contig 12559 bp, 18 predicted proteins | sample I_Bog_E1_1_FD_202095 | JGI IMG/M metagenome (GOLD analysis project Ga0302140, IMG submission 202095) | Peat permafrost microbial communities from Stordalen Mire near Abisko, Sweden - I_Bog_E1_1 | ecosystem: Environmental > Terrestrial > Soil > Wetlands > Peat | place: Sweden: Abisko, Stordalen...
AAGTGCTTCCTTTGAGGGGGGGGGGGTCAATACTGAACAGGCCGCGGTGCTCCAAGTCAAGTCTACACAACCGTCTCCAGTGCCACGACATCCACGCACCCCAGGGATGTATCTACGAGTCTGGGAGGTTGGGAGCAGAGCTTCTGGGCCGATTGACCGACGAGCTGCCTGGCAGCGGCCAACACACAGCGGGATCGTGCTCTGTGGATTCGCTCGGGTGTGCTGCGGTGCAGGTGCAGGCTTTGGCTGCAGCCTTGGGCTTCCCTTGACTCTCTCGAATCTCGCCCCTGTTTCTCCTCTTGGGCCTGGGACGTTGCTGGCGCCATGCGCTGCGACTGCAACTGCAACTGGCATGCCTGCAAGCAATAATGATATTGGCCCCTTTGGGCGAATATCCCGTGGGCACAGCAGCTTCGATTTTCTCATTCGCAGATAAGGGCAGGAGCGGAGAAACATCCAGCATGTTGCCAAGCCGTGGCAAGCGGCGTCCCAAAGTTCCAAGACCCTACGCTATGCCCCTTTGAGGCCGCAACGCCTCACGCCTGCCCTGCCATGCCATGCCTGGGCTTGCAGACTTGCAGTGTCTATTATTTCGCTCCCTCGTTCCGAAGCCCATGCTGCATTGCTGATCGCTGCTGGCACTGACAGGCCCCGTCCTCATCGAGCCCTCAGCTGAGGAGAGATGCACGGTGAACAGCGGCTGGAACGGAGAAAAAGCGGTTTGTCTAAAATCGCGCCTTCGTATCCATACAGTAGCCCCAAATACTCCGCTCCACCCTAACTTCTCACCATTTCCCGTTTCTTGTCTGGTCATAGCCAACACTTTTCTTATTCTGCTCTGCCCCTACTTATCGCCTTCTCCCACCCTCTGGTTTGCTCCAGATTCGCTTTTAATTGTTCGATCGTCTCCTGCTCGAACTTCGCCAATCGATATTCCCAACCAGCACTGCTATCCGAAGTAAGCTATCAACTGCTGCCGTCTCGCTTCAGTAGGTAATCGATAGTCTTATTTTTGTCAAGATTGGCACTGTGCCTGAGTTTAGACTCAAGCTAATCAGTTAGTCGCCAGTCAGCGTTTCTACTATCACGATTTGGTCATACCAAAACCTTCTTTCACGCAGATCCGTACCTCGTTTCTCCATATCCGATATTGAGCTAGAAGCAACTCCAACACCAGAGGTCAGCCAGAAGCTCCTGGCAACAAAGGCCTTAAAGCCCAAAAACCAGACGGCTCCCGTTGCGTCACGCCGGAAGTCTGGTTCTTAAATCCCTCTTGTCCACTCTGCTCGACAGCTTCCCCCAGCGGAAACTGCCCAAGCAACCAGGATGTCGGTATTCTCGAAAATCATGATGTCGAGGAAGGCGGCGAAGGAGGCAAAGGAGCACAAGTCGGTAGAGAAGCAAAAGGAGGAAGCCGTTGCCAAACTCCCGTATAAACATGTACCCACGCACGCAGCGGTCGATGCTTTGAGCGGAGCTCCCTCAACGTGGAAAGTCGATGACAGATCCAAGATCAAGGAACACCACAAGAGAAGGAGTCAAATGGTCATCAGCAGAACCGGAAGTTCTCTCTCAAATGTCTCATACATGAACGCTGCCGCTGGACCAAGTTCAATGCCTCCTCTCCCACGAAACAGTAGTTACAGCAGCTACAACCCAACCTGGTTTGATCGAGGCGGAGATGTATACTATGCAAGCGAGGCGTCACAACAGAGACGACAAAAGCCATCCAGGAACCACTCCTACCATGATTCCGGAATTGGGCCCAGCCCTTTGGCAAGCAATTTGCACTCCGAAGGTACATCATCCAACAATTCTACCCAGCACATGACAAACGCAGCTTTTCAGTCACAACTCGACAATCGGCTGACTTCCTATACAGAAGTTTCTCCCGTTGTCAGCTCCGGCAATAGTACAAGCTCGAACTCATCCGACAACCTTGAAATTGCCGTCACACAAAAATCCAAACACGCCTTACACAAACCACAGCCGATCGTTTATGCAGAGCAAGATATTTTTGATCGACTACATACGAGTACGACCCGAAAACTGGGCGAAGCTCCTCTCTACGACAGCCCTCCGATCCGTGAGAAAGCCCCCGTAGCAAAAGTGGTCGCACAGGAAGTGAAGGCCAAGAAGCAAAGGTGGAGCCTGCTTGGAAAGAAGAACTCAGCTGCCATCCAGGTCTAAATCCCGAGGGCCCGGCGACCTATTCATTCATGTCGGACCACGCGAGATACACGAATAGACGGCACGTTGCATGCAATATTGGGGAACTGCACATACATCTTCTTGGCCGAACTCACCGCGGGACTGGGAGCGCGCATATATTTACGTTACTTTTGCATACGCATGCAAAAACCTCGTGTGCCCAACAGCACCTTGGATCACACGTCATCCACCGACATTTCCTCCTCCGAAACTTTCCTTTGTCACGGCTCTGTCCAGCGCTCTTACCCCGGAGGATTGTTCTCTTTAGCGATTTGATGTTTGCCCTCGGCGCTATGGAGCTTTGTCTCACCCGAAATATTCTTGTCTCATGGGGCCACTGGTCTCACCGCAATCCCACATATGGCTTCTGGGGAGGCAGAAAGCATGCTCACGCGAAAGCATCGCACGGCATTGAAACTGAAGGATTGGATCTGCTTCAACCATGTCTTGAAATTTTGCGAGGAGTTATCTTAGATTGGCTGGGCTGGACTTATAGGACTTCGATTCTGCATCTTGAAGATAAGATGCGAGGGCGGAATTGAATAATTGATGATTGCTTCGACAGAGAAGATTCCGGATACACATATGTTCTACTACATATGCAGACTTAATTCCAAAAATACAAGGAAATTCTGAGCTCGGAATACAGCTTTCGTCCCATCCCGCATGTGAAGATCCCACTGCAAGGCAAGGTGTTCCCCAGATTGACCCGCCTTACAAGCCGCGATGCTACGCTCCGATTACTAGCGCAGAGGTCGTCGATCGACAACGCATATCTCTCACCGTTCTTCCGTGGTGGTCGAGCCCGCTGCCCTCCCGTGCTTCAGCGACGAGTCCCGAGTCCTCCTGCCACGCGTGCACGCAGCAAAGCCTCATCACACCGCACAGTGCACACTTTGCACACTCGTACGAGCTGAAGCACATTCCGCTCCGCTCCCGACAGCATCCTTATCTCTGTGTCTCTGTCTGATCTCTAGACTCTATTTCGAGACACAGGTCTCTCAAACTCTATTTCCATGCTAAACGATCCGAACGCTGGCCCAAAGCTCAAATCCTCAAAGCCAATCCCACTTCTCAGCCCTTCCCCCTTAGACCAAGAAACTCAAAACCACCACCGTAAACTCAAAATGACGTGTCCGCACTTTACGTTGCCATCCTCTCCAGACTGTAGCTTAACCCTACAGTATCTGCTGCATAAGTTCGAGCAGCTATTCACATGCTCAAAAATATTTTCGTGAGACTTCCACGGAATATTCCCCAGCCATCCCAAGATCGCAGCGGGGAACAAGCACGTATTCCCCGCCCCATAGGCTCTGTTCCTCTTTCGGCAAGATAGTTGACGGGAACGGAACATTCGGAAATAAAAATCAGCCCAGCCGTGCTCGAAAACAGAAAGAGAAGAAAAAGGAATAAAGGGGCTCTAGATCCCGTGTCTTGGATCTAAGCCTCCAGGAGAGTGAGCGTGGGATGTTTTTCGCTTGTGCGTGGGATGTGGCAGCAGCCATTTCCGCCCATATTCGTGTGTCTTCTCAATCGGGTGTCCTGAGCGCCAGGCAAATCAAACGGAATATTGGAATTTGGAAACGCTTGCTTCCTTGCTTGACATGTTTGAGTCTTTGGGCTGGTTAGGCGCCTTGGCGCTTTGTACTACCTAAAGCACGTATCTGGACATCGAAAATTTAATAAATCTGGATGAGAGGTTGGGGTTAGTCGCCCATTTAGGGCTAGGCGTCTATGGGGGTAGGGAGCGGAACCAGGTTTGACGTTTGGCGGTTCAGATGCGGGTAAATCCCATCAGGCACAGCCCTGCTCCTCCGTCAATCCCCTAACTGGTCTGGAGTCTGGACCAGCCTGGGAGATCTCCTTCCTCATTCGGGTCACGTGTAAGGGGTCGAAGTCGCTTCTAGCATGATTCACGCGACCTTCTTCTCTTAGCAAACTTAGCATGTACACCTTCCGGTTAGGAAGAAGATGCCAAGACGTTCGAGAGTAGGAGACATATATTGATGATGGAATCGGCGTCTGCTGATGCGAAGTTCAGGCAGAGTCTAGATGCTGTTCGGGCGGTCGTTGTCTACTTCCTCAGTGGGGATCGTGGAAAGCTGCAGCAATCTAACGTGCCAGCTGGTTCCAGTGAGCATGACAGGTGCCACAGACTCCCACAATCGAGAACTGGTCAGCTTGATGCGAGTCGAGCATGAATGTGAAACGATTTCGGCCTTCGCTTTCTCGGAGCGACTCGCGCATGGCCCAACTGCGTGAGCTGACAGAACATGCTGACTATCATCTGAGTAGGATGGGACTACTCGAATCTGGACAGCTCGAAGATCCTCAGCTAGGCACACACGACAAACCTCAAACCCTTGACTGGAAATTCTTTCAAAACACCATTCCTTCGTGAAGGAACATGGGTGGAATCCGAGCACTATGTGTGTGCATGGATATTCTCGAATAAGATCGATGAGGTAGAGGCAAGAGGACGGAAGCCATGTCCCTCGAAATATGACAACATGCAATAAGGAGCACAAGATTGCGCACTGAGTATTGGAACGAGGGAGATTTAAATGGCACTTCGAGTTGACTCCGACTCAGGTTTCTTCACCGCAGAGAAGTTGGCTTGCCGGTCTCGACTTCATTTGTTGCACATCGCATCAATATCCTGGAAAGTCCTGGGACAATGAGACCGCGAGGATATTTCTGGTGAATTGATTCCTATCTTTTGTTGTCGAGAAATGGCCTGTCATCTAAACTCATCGGACGAAGATGAGCTAGGCGCGCGTCATGGAGAAAGCTTCATTCAGAGGTTCAGATGAGAAGTCGCTTTCATCTGATAACATGGAAAGGAATGGATATCAGGACATCTATTTTGTTGCAGGTCGCTTTCAATGTTCCAGTTTCATTTGGTACATTGAGGTTGACTACTTCAGGTAGCAAGTGCTAGGCATGAAGAACTCTCTCTGCCAACCAAGGGCCACAAGGTACATACCCGATAGGCTGGAAGATGATTCGCCCAATCTTCCCAAGACTCCCTGGGATGGTTTGGGTACAGCAACTGCATATTGGAGCAAGCCGAAGTCCACGGGAATCATTGATCGGCTTCGTAACTTCGAGGTAAATGAACTTTGCATTTCTGAGGGAGGATGACCCGTGTCTCATGCCTATACTGTATATTCTATTTAGTTTTTCTATCTTCCATTGCCGTCATGCTTTTGTCTCGACATCGCTCTACTCTTCATATTTCTGCTCCTACTTTCCTCGCCGAGCATACACAAATGGTTGCGACTTCTTCTCCGAGACTTCGCTCAAGATTTTGAGACCGTTCATTGCTTCTGCCTCGACCTTCGCGCAGCAATCTCGTAAAAGAGGCTCCCATCATACATTCGTCGAATATCCTCTTTCTTCATTCTCCCATCTTCTGGCCACAACAAGAGATAGGTAGCCATCCCTATTGAGATTATCAGTCCCTATTTCCACATTCCCAAGCTTCCATCTGTATTCAAGGATTATTCACTCACATTCAAAGAAAGCTCCACCCCATCCAAACGGATCAAAAACTACTCTCTGGCCCTTCATATAATTAAACACCTCCCCAAGCGTAATCCCCTGCTTATCCCCACTCGCATACTTAGAGAAGATATCCTCGAACTTCTGCGGCACAAACCGTCCCTCGGGATCATAAGTCCCCGAATCACTGCCATGCTTATCCTTATGAATCCTCGCCGTATAGATCCTGAAAAATGGATCCGGGAGCCAGCCCGCGACAGTGGGATAGCTGAAGTTGCCGTGGATGATGAGGACGCTCAGGATGCAGAAGATGATGTGGTAGCCGAGGCGATGAAAGCCGTTGAAGGTGTCGAGAGGCCAGATCACTCCGTCGGCATCGGTGTCGAAGAAGGCAATGTGCTGCTGTAGAACTGTTTGGTCTCTGTGTCGCCGGGCCCAGTTGTCTTGCTGTGTTCCGTTCGGAGCTTCGACGGATGCTGCTTCATTTGCTCGGGCGGTCCCTAGATTTCTGTCAGTTTTTCCTAGTATTTGATGCGACTTTTGGAATTTACCTGGATCTTTCAATTTCTGGTCATCGCCCTTTGGGATAAATGGGCGTCGTTGTTCTGTGACCGGTACTTCCTTGATAGCGACATCGAAGCCGTCCTCTTCCATTCTTGCTGGAGCCATGATTTTGTGATTGACAGAAAGAAGGGACAGAAAGATAGTGAAGCTCTGTACTCAGATATAAAGAAGCGAGGGAGAGGAGAGTGTTTCGAAATATCATATTGGCTTGAAGTCCGTCGCAATGTTTTTATGCGTTCTAGGTATAAAATGACGTAGTGAAAATAACGGCTTTGCATGTGAAGGTTGACCTCACTTGAAGGTATCCGCCATTCCGAAGTTCTGGATGCTTCTAGATGAGTTAAAAAAGAAAGAAAAGCCGAAAGATATCTGAAGCTTGAACATCGAGACAAAAATGGTGGAGCGGATTTCCACGGAGGGGGTCGGTCTCGCCAGGCGGTGACGATTAATCAGAACCCCAAAGGCACCTAACGCAGTCTCAAAGCTTGTTCCACAGTTTACAGAGGCGTCGGAAAATCCATGATTCTTTCCTGTCTGTGATCTATCCTGCGTATGGGTATCGAAAGCAAAGTTCTTCATCTAATCCGTATCTCCCGTTGCGCCGGCTCCCCAACGCTTATATCCATTAAGCAACTCTGGTGAAATCTGCTTCTTGACCTGCCCAATAGCATTTAGGAAATCTTGCATATGAATCTGTAGTTCCTGCCCTTGAATCTCGCATTGCTCAATCACATCATCACAAGCTGTCTGGCATATACCGACCAACTCTGCTCCCGAATACCCATCGGTCAACCTAGCGAGTTCTTCGATGTCAACATCTTCCGCAAAGTCCATCTTGCGTTGCTTGACCTTTAGAATTGCAACTCGACCCTCAAAATCCGGAGGTGCCACGTACAGCAGTTTGTCGAAACGGCCAGGTCGGAGGAGAGCTAAGTCCAAGGCTTGAGGTTGATTCGTAGCGGCAAGTACAGTCACTCCTTTCAGGGTCTCAATACCATCCATTTCATTTAGCAATGTCGTGAGAACATTGACACCGTTATTTCGACCACCTCGTTCGCGTTTGCTGCCAATAGATTCGATCTCGTCAAAGAAGATAATGCTTGGACTTGCTGCTCGTGCTCTTGCGAAGATATCTCGGACTGCCCGTTCCGACTCCCCAACGTACATATTGAGCAATTCTGCACCCTTGACTGCGAAGAAGTTGAAGCCGATTTCTGTTGCCATGGCCTGAGCACTGAGTGTCTTGGAGCAACCGGGAGGGCCGTAAAGGAGAAGTCCCTTTTTGGCAGATCCACCCATTCTCTTCATACGCTCAGGATGCTGAAGTATGTTAGCATTGCCGAGATGGTACAGGATTGAACACTTACCAGCAGAGGAGTCTCAACAGCACGGCGGAGTGCATTCTTGACGCTATCTTGTCCGCCAATATCCTCCCATCTTACGCTAGGTGGTTGAAGTGTGATATCATGCATGGCAGTAGGCCGGACAAGGAGAAGAGCTTGGTCAATATCATCTTGTCTTAGGAAAACCGATTGTTCCAGATCTTCAGAGTCATTAGCCTCAAGCTTCTCCTCGGCAATCTCGCAAGCTGTATCTAGGAGGGAAACAATATCTTCTGCCGTATACGCATGTGTCCGATCTCCAAGTTTGTCGAGCACTTCATTCCAGGATCCAGGATCGACTGGTGGTGAGAGTGACTTCAGGATTGCCTTGCGTGCCGTAGCATCAGGAATTGGTAACGAAATCTCAGTTCGGAAGCGTCCTCTCTTTCTCAGAGATAATGGTATGCCGCCCGCATCAAGTGTTGTTGCTATCACCAAGACCCGCGGTAAGGAACTACCATCATTGCCTTGGGATAAGCTATCAAGCTCTTCTCCGAGGACTTTTGCAAGACTTTGAGATATCACATCCTCCTTCGAAACGATTGCTTCTAACTCGTCGATGACAATGATGCATGGCTGACTGAGCCTGGCGTCCTTGAAAATATTCCGAATGGTTGGAGGTTTAACGTCACTTTCGATTCGAATAACCTTGCCCCAACCTGTGGCAATAATCTTGTTTAGAATGAAAGTCTTGCCAGTACCATGACCACCATGCAACAGCACAGCACAAGACCTTTGTGCCCAGGTAAACTTGAACTGCCGATCAAAGTTGCTAAGAAATCTATTGAGTTTCTTGAGTGCTTGATCGATGCCGGCTATGTTGACAACTTCCAGACGTGAAATTGGCCTATTTGTTTGCGCTGAAGGAATATTGTCTATGGGACTCGATATCGTGACTAATGAGGTCTCGTCATATCTTCCTAGACTGGTCGGCTTGCCATTGATGAAGTCAACTGTGAAAGTGCGCTTCGGTCCTCTCAACGATATGTTCTTGAACGTCATACCAGGAAAGACAACTTCTGCTCGACCTGAGATAAATTAGCCATGGCAAGTAGGAGGCTGAGGATGGCAAAGGAGGGCCAGAAGAGATTAGTAAGAGAAAGAACACTGCTCTGCTCAAAAGTCTTTTTGAGTGTTTCCCCCTCTCTCATGCTTCCAGTCCTGCTTGGGGAACATAGTATGAGACTGTGACGATTAAGGAAGGACTCACCAAGGCTTTCCCGAAGAAACCATTCCCAGTGCGGCTTATCTTGACTGCTCAGCTCTGAGGTGGCATCGACATCTTGAGCCGTGATATCTCTAAGCACAATAGACGCCACCACATCCATAGCCCCTCCAGCAGAGATTTTCACATCATCACCAAGTTTGTAGCTACAAGCTTCCTGGAAAGCTTTCGACATCTGGACAACTTTTTTACTCAATGACTTCTCGGCTGTCAACCAAGCAACAGCCTCTCTCCTCTCACCATCAGGATCGTTCACCTTCGCAATATAGCAAACCTGTCCCGACTCCAGCTTCAGGTCAAGAAGTGCTTCTCTGCAAAGATGAACACGTGACGCTCCTTTCTGGTCGGGTCTTTCTTGGCTGCTCTGGTTGGAATACGGTCGTATCTTGACCTCCAAGGTCTTCTGCGTGTCTTGTAAAGTGTTTGACATGGTGAATGGGCCTCAAAAACCTCGCGCATTGTGTTATTATCTTAAGAGGAGAAAAGACGAGTCGAAAAAGGCTTTCGCTGGGCCAAAAATTGGAGCTCGGCAAATCCAGCCCTTGGAGCTTCAAGCTCTAAAAATCGCCAGGTCTTCCAAACATCAATTCAGCAACCAACAAGCAGCACGCCAACTGGGCAACATTGATGCTGCTGACGCGCTCCCTGCCTCCGCAGTTCTTGTTGCCAGCATGGAGTGTGCGACAATTGGCCCAGGCCTCGCAGCGAGTTGCAGCACCTTTTACCACTTATGATGGTCCTCTCCCGAAACCCAAACCTCAACAGCAATGGAAACGAAAACATCGAAACCCTGCCCTTGATGATAGCTCTATCGAATCGAGTCAGACAGTGCTTGAGAACCAGGAGAGTAAACCAGAGCCTCGAAGACCTGGCGAGCCGGAGAAGGAATATGTAATCTACAGGACTATTGGAACAGATGCCAACAATGCGCCGCTGCCGACGAAACCTATTCACAATGAAGCTCATAATTCGGAGCCATTGTCGCTGTTCGATGAGCTGTTTCCCGAAGAGAGTCAAGCCAGGAGTCGACGAGAGAGGGCAGCAGAGAAGAGGTTGGACAAGCTACCTGCATTTAAATGGAACTCTAGGAACCACGCGCCAAATGTTACGGACCCAAGAGAGCAGACAAGAGTAGCGTCAAGGCAGAAGTACAGGTCGATTCCTCGGCGACAAGCCCCCCAGCCAGAGAAGAAGGCTCGACGTGTGCTGTCTATCAACAACAAGTACGCGCTTGAGCGTCTCCAAAATGATCTGAGACAGAGCGCAGAACCGGCCGTTCAGCCAAGCTTGTTGGTGCTGAATGCTTGTAGTAAGAATCTGGAGGAGAGCGATTTCTTCCGATTAGGACCCAAAGGAAATCACATCGAGGGATGGACAAGCGGTATCCTCAAAAGTACGATCTTATGGCGTCTGCAATAGACCTCGTAGCTTACACATGGCAGTCATTCCAGCTCGTGATAGAAACACTCTCGAGAAATTGGGTTATTACTTTATTCTTTGCTCCACCCATGCAGCGGCACGAGCATTCCTAGACCGAACAAAGGCGTTTCATAGACTAGCTAAAGCACAGAGGATAATGGAGGACTCCGGTGTTCCGATTCCGCCGGGATACCTGCGAGACGGTGAAGATCCAGTGAAACTGCTCGAAGGCTTCTCACTTGTCCCAGAAAATGGCTATGTGTCAATGAGGGTTGTACTCCCGCCGTACAACCCAACTGTAATTCAACTGCTGAAAGAAGGAGGTCCAGCAGCTCGTATCACGAAAGAGAGCAAGGCGGGAGAAATGGTGGTGTTCTCCGTGGATATGGGGCATATAAATCAGTACGACCTCGAGGAGGCGCTGAAAGACGATGGGAGACGCCGAAACCTACACTGGAAGCTTGGAAGGGAAGAGGCAGGCAACATTGTCAAGCTCACCTACGATGACCATAATGACTATTCAGAAGAAAGCTCCGCAGAGCCGGAAGAAAAGACTAGAGGAACCAGAGAAGAACGTGTGGCCAGGATGAAGGACGAACAACGAAGACCATCGAGATATGTGATCTCTTTCACGGATCGCAACGAAGCTCGGAGATTCGTCAGGGAGTGGCATCGGCGCCCGTTTCCTGTGAGACGCAAGCGCAACCCGGGAGATGAGCCCATTCCCATAGTCAATGCAGAGATCCTGTGGTAAATCCAAGCTCAATGCTCTCTTACCATTCCTCACTTCATAGGTGCCATGGGTCGGATCAAAGCAGCCTAGCATAGCCTCAGACGTGACTGGCAAAAGAAGGCACGCCTTAACATTGTAATACAATATGATACGACCAAACGCCGCCCATAATCTGCTCTTAAACAAACGGAAAGTGTCGCCTCTCAACCTTCCATTATCTAGCAGCACTTGCCTCCTCCAAACCCACTTCCACTTCCTTGCGCTCCGACATCTACGCCCCCTTGAGTGGTGGAGTCCGTTTTCGCTGTATCGATGATTCTCTTTTTGATATCTGCCGCCAAGCTGTAAAATGCCTTTTCAACATTGATATTGCTCTTCGCCGAGACCTCAAGGAATGGAATGCCAAGCTCGTCCGCCAATTGTTGACCCCGTTCCGTGGACACCACCCGTCTATCTTCCCAATCACACTTGTTCCCAATAAGGATCTTGTTCACACCCTCTGTAGCATGTTGCTCCACGTTTGAGAACCAAGTCCGGATATCTAAAAAAAATATTAGCAGAGCCGAGGTTCACTTCAAGGTGCTCCGTACTGTTGAATGACCGTTCGTCGGTGACATCGTAGACCAGTAATATACCCATCGCGCCTCTGTAATAAGCAGTGGTAATGGTTCTGAATCTTTCTTGCCCCGCTGTATCCCAGATCTGCAGCTTGACTCTCTTTCCATCGAGCTCGATTGTCCGGATCTTGAAGTCGATGCCGATGGTTGTGATGAAGGAAGGCGTAAAGGAATCTTCACTGAATCGTAACAGACAGCATGACTTGCCCACGCCAGAGTCCCCAATCAGCAAGAGCTTGATCTATGGTTTATGGTTAGCTTGCAAATACTGAACAGCTGCTGCGTGTCAGATGTACCAGGAAGTCATAGTTACGCGTCCCAGCCATCTCGAATGCGGTCGCGTGGAGGTTAGGAAGGAAGGGAGTCTCCTAGAAAGCGTCGACCGAGTGATAGAGACGTGGAAGTCGTGGGGTAGCGTGCGGGTCGTTGTCGGTGACGGGCTGGGGTTTGCGGCGAGAAATGACGACGGACGACGGTGACAGATCGAATGGGTGATTGGCAAAAGCGATCGAACAGCGCAGCACAATCTGAGCGCAGTTCTTCCGTTCACAGTGGCCAAGGGACGGTAGAGAAGTCGTTATTCGTTTTCTGCGTGGATATCTGTCCAAGACTGAGGAATTAGGAAGTTGCGTCTAGCTAGCGGCTCGTGATGCGCGGCTGCGAGCGAAGGAGGCTGTGGCGTCGGTGTGAGTGCAAGGGGGCGAGGGCCATGAATTCAAGGGGTTTCAAAGATTCGGGAAGGGACATCAAAATCCTCAACGATCCTAGTCATTCATGAAAACTATGCAAATGACGCTCCACAGACTTAGGAATCATGTTTAGAATGTATATTTATGTTTCGGAAAGAGATCCTTTTAGTTTCTTGATACTGGTGATACTCTCAGCATCCCCTTTTATTTCAACC
>Ga0302140_10008787_pt1 | contig 12553 bp, 8 predicted proteins | sample I_Bog_E1_1_FD_202095 | JGI IMG/M metagenome (GOLD analysis project Ga0302140, IMG submission 202095) | Peat permafrost microbial communities from Stordalen Mire near Abisko, Sweden - I_Bog_E1_1 | ecosystem: Environmental > Terrestrial > Soil > Wetlands > Peat | place: Sweden: Abisko, Stordalen...
GGGAGACGCTACGGGGCCGAAGAGCGCAACTCTAGCAAACCGTACTTCCTTCACATTCTGCCTTGTCACTCTGGCTATACTCAAACGTATGGCGAGGGAACAGCCCGTTTGCGGTTGGAAGCACGAGAACGCCGCGCGCAAGCAAGGCGCCATGCGCATTGCCGGGATCGACGAGGTAGGACGCGGACCGCTCTTCGGCCCCGTGGTGGCTGCAGCCGTGATTCTCGCCCCCCGCTGCCGTATCGACGGCCTGACCGACTCGAAGAAGCTCAGCGAAAAAAAGCGCGACGAGTTCGAAATTCAGATTCGCGCCAACGCCGTAGCCTGGGCCATCGCCTCAGTCGACGTAGAAACCATCGACCGCATCAACATCCGCCAAGCCTCGCTACTCGCAATGCGACTCGCTGTCCAGCAGCTCGCCCTCGGTCCAGATTATCTGCTCATCGACGGCCGTGACACCATCGACTGGCCATGCCCCCAGCAAGCGGTCATCCAAGGCGACGCCATCAGCCTATCGATTGCCGCAGCAAGCGTACTGGCCAAGGTCCATCGAGATCGGATGCTGCTCGATCTCGACATCCAGTTCCCCGGCTACAGCCTGGCCAGCCACAAGGGCTACGGAACACCCGAGCACCTCGACGCGCTTGCCCGCCTCGGCCCCACACCTCTGCACCGCAAAAGCTTCCACCCGGTAGCGCAGACCTTCCTGCAATTCGACTGACTGATTGTCTGATTGATTCGAAGAAAGCTTCCCAGCTCAGGCTGTAACGGCCCGCATCCGCCTTCGCGACCACCAGGCCAAGACCGGCCTGATCGCCAACAAAACGGCAAGCACTAACGTCAGATTGAGCGGGCTCAGCACCCCCGGCTTCACCTGCCACCAGTAGTGAACGATGCCGCACACCGCCGCCACATAAACCAGTGTATGCAGGCGATTCCAGTTCTTCCCGCCGAGCTTGCGTATCGCCCAGTTTGTCGAAGTAGCCGCCAGCGGAACCAGCAGCAGCCACGCTGCCACGCCAACGGTAATGAACTTGCGCTTGGCAATGTCATCAAGCATGGTCCGCACATCGAAGCCCGCATAGAGCGCCACATAAGTCAGCATGTGAATAGTGCCATAGAAGAACGCAAACAGCCCCAGCAGCCTGCGAAACTTGATCAGCCAGCCTAGTCGCGGCACAAGCTTCCGCACCGGAGAAATAGCCAGCGAAATGATCAGAAGCAATAGCGTGTTATAGCCCGTAGTTAGTTCGATGTTAGCTGTAGGATCGGGGCCGAGCGTGTTGGTTACCGCCTGGTAAGCAAGTAGCGCAGCGGGGCCCAGGCATGCAGCCCAGGTCAGTATCTTCAGCAGAATAAGTATTGATTTGTTCATAGTTATCGAGATCTGACCGATGCTTTCTTCTTGGTCTTGACATCGCGCCGGGGTGCACGGGAAACATCCTTATCAATTGGTCGCCGAGGTCTCTGTTTTGCCGAGACCGAGCGGATAATCAGCAGGCGGTTCCCTTTGGGGTCGAAGGGTACCTTTGCTCTTTCTACCGCCTCGCGCATCAGTTCCCGCACCGGCGGGTAATGGAGCATGTCCGGCGATGAAAGAACAATGTGCTTCGCAACATTGCCGCTGCCCTTCAATAGCTTGTCGGGGTCGGGCAGTCCTTTGGCCTGAAGAAAGAACAAGCTTATCCACTTGGGATAAAGGGCGATGGAGAAGATAGCTTCTGACGGCCGCTCAGTAGGACTGAAGCCGATTGCGAGCGCGTTGTAGTTGTCATACACAAGCTCAATCGCTGTCGGATAGAGTCGCCGCATTTCCTCGAGAATCGACTCTCCAAGAGCAACAATCTCAGCGGTGTACTTGGCCAGAAACGAAGCTAACTGTGCTTCAGCTGCTTTTGATTGAGTCATACGATCTCCGCGCCAGTTCTTCGGATGACGCTCGCAACAGATGACTGTGTTCAGTAGTTCTTTTTCAGGTCCATCCCGTTGTAGAGTGAAGCTACCTGCTCTCCGTATCCATTGAACATGAGCGTGGTTCTTCGCTGGGCGTAGAAAGGCAGACCAATGCGGCGCTCAGTCTTCTGGCTCCAGCGCGGATGGTCCACGTTTGGATTCACGTTGGAATAAAAACCATATTCGCTCGGCGCCTGTTGATTCCATGTTGTGGGCGGTTCTTTGTCAAGAAACCGCACTCCGACGATCGACTTGGCCGACTTGAATCCGTACTTCCACGGCAGCACAACACGCACCGGCGCGCCATTCTGATTCGGCAACACCTCACCATACAATCCAAACGTGAACAGAGTCAGCGGATGCATCGCCTCATCCATGCGCAGGCCTTCGGAATACGGCCAGAAAATCGTGCTCTGATCCGTCCACTTCTCAACTTTCTTATCGTAATAGGACAAGAATTGTACATACTTCGCCGTTGAGAGTGGCTCGCATTGCTTGATGAATTCGGAGAGCGAGTAACCGACCCAGGGAATCACCATGCTCCAAGCCTCGACGCAGCGATGGCGATAGACGCGATCCTCCAGCGGGCGGAGCTTTAGCAGAGCATCGATGTCGAAGGTCTTCGGGGTTTTCACCTTACCGTCCACCTTCACTGTCCAGGGGCGGGTCGGCAGGACGCCTGCATTGAGCGCCGGCTCATTCTTCTGAACGCCAAACTCGTAGAAGTTGTTGTAGTGGGTCAAGTCGTTGAGGCTGGTGAGGTCTTCGCCCGTGGTCGTCAGCGGACTCTTCACCGTATCGAGCTTGGTTCCGGCCAGGGCTCCGATGCGCGGCGAGACGACTTCAGAGAGCCGCTCCGCGCCCAGCATCGCAGCACTGGTGGTGACGACTGCGGAGGCCGCTCTACGCAGGAACTTGCGCCGATTCATGTACCATTCGTATCCGCTGCGCGGCGTGATCTCAGATGAAGCTATGTCGGCGGGCTTTCGGATGTGCATTCTTGACCTCGCGAAGGGAAAACTCTCGATCTCAACTCATTAGACACTGTAGACCAGCCACACGTTACAAGATACGTTTCAGGACCCCGATTCGGATTGAAGCTCTAGACAGGGGATGAGCTCTCTGCTTCAATTCCGTTCGCAAACGGCCATTTCCCCTCCCGGCGCGCACGGTAGAGATAAATCAACGTCCCGCTCAGCCCGATGCCTGCCGCGACTGCCAAGCCCTGTAGCGCGTGTGCGCGATTCACAAGCATGAACAAAAATCCGCAGATCGCTACCAGCGGCGGCAGCGGATAGAGGGGCATCTTGAACGGACGGTTCAGCTCAGGCCTCTGAGCGCGCAGCAGCATAACTCCAGCGTGTTGGAGGAAGAACTGCAATAGTATCCGGGTGATGACCAGGAGCGTAATCACCTGCGTCAATGTAAGAAAGCAGAAAGCGGAAGCTACCAAACCCAGGGCGACCAGCGATCGATGGGGAATGCCATGACGCGGATGCACTGCCGCCAGAAAGCTGAAGTAGTTCCCATCCCGCGCCGCCGCATAGGGCACGCGCGAATAGCCGAGTAGCAACGAAAAGACGCTGGCAAAAGCCGTCCAGACTACGAGCCCGGCAATCGTGTATCCAGCCCAGCCGCCGAAGGCTGCGCGCGCGATATCTGCCACAAGCTGCACCCGGACTACTGCGCTCTCAGCCGTATGCGTCGCGGCCCCGCCCAGCGAAGGCAGCACAGCCAGATTCATAGCGACATAGAACGCGGCTACAAGGAAGACTGAAAGCAGAATCGCCCGCGGAATCGTCTTCTCTGGCTGCTTCACCTCGCTGCCTAGAAACGTAATGTTGTAGTAGCCCCAGTAGCAGTACGTCGCCAGCAGAGTGCCCTGTGCCAGGCCGCCTACCATGCTTTTCAACCCGCCAATTGCCGGCGCCGCAGGCATGTGCCAACCGCCCATTGCAGACGCGTGCGCAAAGCCGGAGACAATCACTCCCGTAATTGCCGCCATTACTCCGAAAAATAGCACCCATGCCATTCCAGTCACGATGCTCAAGCGGCGATAGAGCATCCAGGTCACCATCAGGCAAACCGCGGCAGCGACCAGGTTTCCATAGTGCAAATTGGGGAGCGAGGCAATGGGCGCAGCATCGATTCCTTGCCAGAAAACGCCCAGAAAGCTCGCGAGACCAATGCATCCCGAAGCAATCGACAACGGCGCAGAAAAGCTCAACTGCCAGACATACAGAAAGCTCAGCCAATTGCCTGCGCGCCTGGGGCCGTAAATCTCACGGAGAAACGCATACGACCCGCCAGCGCGCGGAAACGCAGCTCCCAGTTCTGCCCACACAAGGCCATCGGCTACAGCGATTACCGCGCCCAGCACCCACGCCCATACCGACAGGTTGAACCCCGCCGCCGCAATCACCAGTGGAAGCGTAATGAAGGGGCCGACACCAATCATTTCCAGCATGTTGAACAGCACAGCGGAACGCAGACCGATGCGCCGTTCGAGCCCTTCATTTGTCCCGGGAGAGGAGTCGATCATCAGGGAAGTGGACCTCTAAGTCACGTCACGTTTGTTTCGCTCGGAATTCCTCAGCGCGGCGAGCAGTTCAAAGACGAGTCATCCTCATGGAGCAACACATCGTAAAGACGGACCGGGACCTGCCCCTCAAGGCCGCCGAGGCGATCGTAGAACTCGGGATAGAAGAAAAGCAGTGCAGGCGCTTCCTGGGTGAAGTAGTCGAAGGCCGGCGATGCGGGTTTCATGCGCAGATAGTCAACGGCTACGATCTGATCTTTTGGGTAGCGCTTCTTTAGCCACAAGAAACGCTTATAAATGAAGCCCCTGTCGGAGATGCTGAGCGGGCGGCCTGAAATTAGCACGCCTTTACGTGTCTTCACGATGAACGACTCATGCGGCGACAACTGAACCGCCTCGACATCGGCCCAAGAACTGCGCGCGCTGAAAAGTACGGCGTCTTCCTGAGTCACTTGCAGCAAATCGCCGCGCTGAATGGTGACGGGCGGGTTCTGCTGCGGCTGAACGGTGACGGCTTTGGGTGTGATGGCAGCGATGGGCCCGTCCACGCAACTCCCGTCCCGCTTGATGAATGTCATACTTGCCGACGGCGCAGCGGGGTGAACTTTCGCGCGATGATGGAATTGCGCAAAGGCAAAGCCGCCGCATTGCAGGAGAACAAGGAACGCGGCGATGCGGAGGCACAATCGGCCCCCACAAGCATGCCTGGATTCAAATTTGGTCTCGCGTTGAAAGCCCGTATTCACTCCCCGGATTGTACACTGACGGGAAGTATGTTCTTTTCCTACAAACATCTCAAGGCAGCAGCGGGCGCCGCCCTTGCCGGCCTCCTCTTCGTGGGCATTGCCTCCGTCTACCTGCCAGCACAGCAGCCAGCGCAGCCGTCCGCAAATCCGCCTGCCCCCCAGCGCGAGTATGCTTCCTATCCGCTTCCGGACCCAAGCAGCATCGCTCTGCCGCTGCCCGAAGACCGCGGCGCCGCTGCATTGGAGCAGTCTCTCCGCCGGCTCTCAACAACCGCCAGTTTGATGATGATTGTTGCTCATCCCGATGATGAGGACGGTGCGCTGCTGACTTATTTGTCGCGCGGATTGGGCGTACGCTGCACGCTGCTCACGCTTACGCGCGGAGAAGGCGGCCAGAACGCCATGTCGGCGGAGACTTATGACGCGCTGGGCCTGATCCGCACCAATGAGCTGCTGAAGGCCAGCGAGTATTACGGCGCTAAGCAGCTTTGGGGCACCGAGGTCGACTTCGGTTTTTCGAAAACTCAGGAGGAGGCGTTTGCCCGCTGGGGTCACGACCGTGTCCTCTATGACGCGGTGCTGGCAGTGCGGCGCGAGCGGCCGCAAGTGATCGTGTCGACGTTTGTCGGCGGCATTACGGACGGACATGGGCACCATCAGGTTTCTGGCGAGATTGCTCAGGAGGTCTTCAAGGCCGCGGCCGATCCCAACGTATTCCCCGAGCAATTGAAAGATGGACTGCAACCCTGGCAACCACTTGCCGTATATGGAATGGTGCCTTTTGCTCCAGTGACTGATAAGGGCATGTTTGACTACGCCACCGGCAAGTGGGCGCCTGCAAAGTTCAAGAATTACATCACCGGCGAGATTACGACCGGCGTTCCTTCTACGGATGTGACTCTCCCTGTGGGCAGGCGCGACCCTGTCCTTGGACGGAGCTATGTACAGATTGCGCGCGAAGGCTGGGGGATGCAGAAGTCGCAGTACGGTGGCGCCAACCCCACGCTGAGTGGCCCTGCCAGTACCTACTACCACCTCTGGGCTGTTGCTCCACAAGCAGCCGCAAAAGCCGGCGCGGTAAAGACGAATACCGATCTTTTCCACAACAGCCGCGTCGACATCGACACTACTTTCAACGGCCTGACGCGGCTTCTTGGCCCCAATCCGCCGCAGGGTCTTCGCGAGGGCATCCGCCAGGTCAACGTCAGTCTGAATCAATTCCAAGCCGAACGCCGGGGCGAGTCTGAAACCGCGACGGCCCACAAACTTGCAACGATCTATCGCCAGGTTCTCGTTTTGCGGAAGGATCTGGCTTTGAGCAACACAGATTTCTTCAGCAAACCGCCGGATATTGCCGTTAATGAACAACAGTCCAAAGGCAGCATCTCATTCGAACTCGAAACCAAAATTGAACAGCTCGAGTCTGCCTTGAAGAATCTCCTCGGCCTCGACCTGATCACCTTCACCACCCACGCCACCAAGGTCGAAGACAACGGCCCTCGCGGTGGTGCGCCCGACGAAACCCCGCGCAGCGTGAGTCCCGGCGAAACATTCAACGTCCGCATTCACACTTCAAGCGCCTCACCGGACGCCCATCTAGTGAAGGCTTGGTTACAGAACGCGACACATGATGTCACGTCGCGTCCGTTCGGCCCCGACGGTAAACTCGGTGACCAGACTGACCCGCCCGCCGTCGACTCAATCTTCACTCTAACGCTCCCCGTTGACGCACAACCGACCCAGCCTTACTTCACCCGACCCAACATCGAGCAGCCCTACTACGACCTCGCGCAGCCTGAATACCGCGAGCGCTCCTTCGCCCCGTGGCCGCTTGCCGCCTGGGCCGAGTTCACGTTTGATGGCCTGCCGATCCGGGTCGGCCAGGTTGTCCAGACCATGCAGCGCGTTCTGGGACCGGGTGGGGTCTTTGAACCTCTCGTCGTGACCCCAGTTATCGGTGTCCGCATGGAGCCCGAAGCTCGCATCCTTCCCCTCGACGGGTCGGCTCTCCCTGTTCGCGTGACGGTGCATGCCCAAGCCGCCGCTGAGGGGTCTGTGGAACTGAAACTGCCCCCAGGCTGGACGGCGCAACCTGGCTCGGCGCCGTTCCACCTGGGCGCTGCGGGGGATACGGAACCGATCCTATTCTCGGTCACTCCGGTCGCCAACCCTTCGAGTGCGACCGAGGTCCAGACCCCCTACGCAATTCAAGCTACTGCGAACTCTGCCGGGCACTCCTATGAGACAGGCTGGCAATCGGTCGGATACCCAGGGCTGCGTCCTTATAACCTCTACAAACCAGCCCAACTGCTCACCCGCAAGGTGGAAGTAAAGCTGGCTCCCGGCCTGCGTGTTGGGTACATCATGGGCACGGGCGACGAGGTTCCCGACGCCATCGAAGCCCTTGGCGTCATGCCCCATCTTCTGAGCAAGTCGGAGATAGTCTCGGCGGACCTTTCCACCTGGAATGTCTTGGTTGTGGGGATTCGCGCCTATTCATCTGTTCGCGAGCTTGCTGCAAACCAGTCACGGCTCAACCAATTCGTTCAGCGAGGAGGGACTCTGATCGTTCTTTACCAGAGCGCCAATTTCCCCGCACCGGTCCCGCTCACAGTGGGTCGCGCCGAGCGGGTTGTCGATGAGCAGGCCCCGGTCAAGTTGCTCGACGCCTCCAATGCGCTGCTAACCTCGCCCAACGCCATCACCCCTGCCGACTTTGACGGCTGGGTGGAAGAGCGCGGCCATTCATTCCTTGAGTCCTGGGACCCGTCATACGCGGCCCTGACTGAGACGGCGGATCCCGGTCAGGATCCGCAACGCGGCGGCCTCGTCGTAGCGCATCCCGGTAAGGGGACGTTTATCTATGTGGCTTACGCGCTCCATCGGCAACTTCCCGAGCTGGTACCGGGGGCGTATCGAATTCTTGCTAACCTGCTCAGCGCGGGGAAGTAGGAGCGGGCATGCATAGCTGCCGAATGACTTCGCTCGCGATTTTTCGACGGTTCCTACCCCTTTCATGATGAGACTGTGAAAGGGATGGGGCACCCAGCGTTTTCGCCCCCGTTGAGGTTCTCTTCCGGGAGCGCATTTGGTCGCGCTGCCGCACTGAATGGGCCTCCATCCAGGGGTGGACAATTCCCTCGCCCGAATGGCGGTTGCTCATCCTACCGTGGACCTTCATGCTCATTGAACGAACATGAAAAGGCTTCCGCTCTACCTTCTTCTCTTTCTAGCTCCGATCGGTGTGCGTAGCATGCTCGCACAAGAGACCTCAGCCGCTTCAGCCGCAAAACCATCCGAAAATTTTTATGCCTGGTGGTCGGCGCGTACAAACGCCACCCAGGCGAAACAACCCGCGTGGCCGGTTCCGCTGGTTACCACTTACACAGGCCTCTTCCAGGTGGTCCGGACCGATATTGTCCGCCAAATCGCGCCTGCCCGCACTGACACCTGGAACATCGACAACGGCAAGGGAGTCAATTTCATTCCCTGGTCTCACGTCGAGATCGCTATCGACTTGCCTCCTTATATCAAGCACAACACGAAGGCCGTAGACGGCTGGGGCGATTTTTCCTTCCTCGCCAAATACCGACTCGCGTCGGGCAACGCGATGTATGGCAATTACGACCTCAGCGTCTGGGCACTGACCACCTTTCCCACCGGCCAAGCCAAAAACGGATCCACGAACCCCAGCGTCCAGCCCAACCTAGGCGGTGGCAAAGGGTTCGGCAAGCTCGACATAGTGTCCACAATCGGCGCTACACTGCCTACTGGCAATCCCGCCACTAACTCCTCCGGGCGCCCCGTCCTCTGGAACACTGTGGCGCAATACAAGATTGGGAAGATCTTCTGGCCGGAGCTGGAGAGCAACGCCACCTTCTACAAGGGGGGCTCCAATGACGGCAAAACTCAGGAATTCGTTACCCCCGGCATCATCATTGGCCGCTGCGCGCTCCACCCGACGGACGCCAAATCCCGTCCCGGTCTCGCCTTTGGTGGGGGTATGCAGATCGCTACCAGCCAATTCCACACCTACAACCACGGGCTTGTTCTTACCGGCCGCTGGGTGTTCTAGAGCGCGTGCCGGGGCGCTGTCCCCGGCGTATCCTTGCTCCCAATAATGGCATCTGGATTCCCCGCACCATCCCCTGACATATTCTTGCTTTGCGCAATGCAATACGCATGTGCCCCCAATCCCTGTGCGCAAGTTCTTTCTCGAAGACTCACTCATTTTTGTGTCCATTTGGGAATTGCCAAAAGGGTGAATTGAAGCGATTCTTCAATGTTAAAAATGCATGAATTCGTCAAATATTAACCTGAATCTGCGACTCTCAAATGCGGAACCAACTGAAACAGGGATGTATTGACAAAACTATTCCCGCGGGTTTCCAAGTATTACCCACACCTGGATAGAGAACCAATACGGCTTCATGTATCACCTGTCTGGCGTGTGGGAGCAAACAGCGGTCGCAATAAAGGCGAGCGCTGCCACGATTCAACTTGATTTGAGAGGAAAATGAGAGGCCCAATGAACTTAAAGCTCAATACTGCTGCCGCGGCAATTCTGGCAGTCGGCCTTGTTGCCTTATCCGCCAACGCCAGCGATCAAGCCCCACCGCCGCCGGCAAAGAAGCACACCGCAGCCAAGAAAGCTACCAAGGAAAAGGCGGAGCCACCTACAGTAGAGGAACAGATTCAGCACCTTCGCCGCGAAATGCAAGGCCAGATCGACAGCCTTAAGAACAGCTTGGCTGACAAGGATGTACAACTTCAAAAAGCGCAGCAGGCAGCAGCCGACGCACAGGCCGCAGCGGCGAGGGCCGAAGCGGCGGCTTCAGCCGAGAATCAGGCAGTCACAACGAACGCTGCGGCGGTCTCCACTTTGCAGACCACCGTCACCGACCTCAAAGGCAATCAGGCATCCCTCGCCGCCACCGTCTCCGATGAAACAGCCAGCATCAAGAAGTCCATCGAGAACCCCAGCGCTCTCCACTACAAGGGAATCACACTTACCCCTGGCGGCTTCGTGGCGGGTGAAACTGTTTACCGCACAAAGGCCACCGGCGGCGACATTCCCACCGCCTTCAGCGCTCTTCCTTACGAGGGTGCTGACGCCTATTCACTCAGCGAGTTCTATGGCACCTCGCGCCAGTCGCGTATTGCTTTGCTGGCCGAAGGCAAAACCAATTGGGGAACATTAAAGGGCTATTATGAGGCTGACTGGTTGGGCACCGGAACCACTTCCAATAACAACCAGTCAAATAGCTACGTTCTTCGTCAGCGTGTGATCTGGGCCTCGGCCGAAACCAAAGATCGCTGGAAGTTCGCTGGCGGCCAGATGTGGTCGCTGGCAACGGAAGTCAAGAAGGGTATCTCGAATGATGCTGCAGACATCCTAACGCCGCTGACCATAGACCCGAATTACGTTCCGGGGTTCGTATGGGAACGCCAATACGGCTTCCGCGTTGTCAAGAGCTTCGACAAAGTTGCTTTCGGCGTCTCAGCTGAGAACCCGCAGCTTCTCTACACCGCTTCAATTGCCGGTGACACGCCCTACGCCGTGCTTGGCAGCGCGGGCAACAACGGCGGCGCTTATAACGCGACGATCAGCGCCTGCTCGCCCTCTACTTCGATCGTCAACTACACCAATCAGAAGGACACTGACTCGGCCGGCAACACCGTCAACATCGCGGTTCCTGTTTACAAGACGGTCAACTCCTGCGCCAACGTCACCAATATCTCCTTCAATACTGCACCCGATGTCCTTGCCAAGATCGCTCTTGATCCAGGCTGGGGGCATTACGAAATCTTCGGCATTCTCGGTTCCGCTCATGAGACGGTCTACCCCGGCGAAACCACCAACAGCAATCTTTACGGTGGCCTCAAGGACATCGTCAGCGGCCTCGTTGTAGCCCCGGCACTCACTTCTGCCGGAGCCTACTCTGACAAAGCCGTCCTGGGTGGTATCGGCGGCAGCTTCCGCGTGCCGATCATCGCCGACAAGTTTACGTTTGGCGCTAAAGGTCTCTGGGGTGAGGGCGTTGGCCGTTACGGCGACACCACGCTTTCCGACCTCACCGCCAACTACCTCGGCGCCTTTGCCCGCCTCCAGAATGTCTCGGGCCTGCTCACCGCGGAAGCCAACCCCAGCCCACGGCTCACCCTCTACCTCAACTACGGCGGTGACTACGCTGGCCGGGCCGATTCCGCCAATTCCGGAGCAACTACCCTCGGAGCCCCTACTGCCGCGCTGAGCTCAGCCGGCATATGGGGCGGCACCTGGAAGGCTCCTTCCGCCGCTGCTTTGGGATACGGCTCGCGCCTCCTCTCCAACTCCAGTTGCAACACAATTGCAAACCCCGGCTACAGCGGCAGCTCGACCGGCTACTATCCTGGCGGCTCCTGCGGCGCGCAATCGCGCGATGTGCAGGAAATCACCGGCGGCTACTGGTATGACATTTACAAGGGTGACCGCGGCCGCCTGCGCCAAGGACTCCAATACGGCTACGCAGTTCGTGAAGGCTGGTCTGGTGCCTCCGGCATCGGTGCCAAGGGCATCGACAACATGTTCTGGACCACCTTCCGCTACTACCTCCCTTAACCCTGGTGTCCGGCTAGAAAGCGAAGGGGCAGTCCGATATTTGGACTGCCCCTTCTGTTTTGACGGCTAAAACACGACCATTCGAGGACTTCTTCAGCTATTCTTTGCGTTTACACCCGGGCCGCACCCTCTGCGAGCGTCTCTAAAACCAGGTCCAGCGCAACCTCCCAGGGCGGCATCCGAACGCCAAATGTCTCCACCAGCCGTTCGCAAGACAATACAGAATTAACTGGCCGTTTAGCCGGAACCGGATACTCACTTGTCGAAATCGGCGTCAGCTTCGGGCAAGTTGGCAGCTTCTCCAGAAAGGCCTTCGCAAAACCAAACCAGGTTGTCTGGCCTGCCGTTGTCAGGTGATAGATACCGCTTCGCCCAGCGAGTCCGCCTCCTGCCGGAGCCAGCACCTGCGCCAGGATATTGGCCGTTGCCTGGGCTATACATTCGCTGGTCGTTGGACTGCCCGTCTGGTCGGCGACAATCCGCAACTCAGACCGTTCCTTGGCCAGCCGCAGCATCGTCAGGAGGAAATTCCCTCCTCGCGCCCCATAAACCCAGCTAGTCCGCAAAATCAGATAGTCGCCGTCAACGGCTGCGATTGCCTGATCCCCGGCCAGCTTTGTCTGCCCATACACGTTCAGCGGATGCGGCGCATCAGTCTCCACCCACGGCCCGACTTTGCTCCCGTCATAGACATAATCGGTGGAGTAATGCACC
>Ga0302140_10008789_pt1 | contig 12553 bp, 11 predicted proteins | sample I_Bog_E1_1_FD_202095 | JGI IMG/M metagenome (GOLD analysis project Ga0302140, IMG submission 202095) | Peat permafrost microbial communities from Stordalen Mire near Abisko, Sweden - I_Bog_E1_1 | ecosystem: Environmental > Terrestrial > Soil > Wetlands > Peat | place: Sweden: Abisko, Stordalen...
GATTATTGTGTCGGTGGGCCGCGGAATCCGGGAAGCGGAGAACATCCCGGTGGTGCAGAAGCTGGCGGACGCGCTGGGCGCGGAACTGGCGGCGTCAAGGCCGATCTGCGACAACGGGTGGCTGCCGATGGAGCGCCAGGTGGGAAGCTCGGGGCAGACGGTTGCGCCCAAGTTGTACGTGGCGGTGGGAATTTCCGGCGCAATCCAGCACCTGGTGGGCATGAAGGGCGCGAAGACCATCGTGGCGATTAATAAGGATCCGGAAGCTCCGATTTTTGAAGTAGCGGATTACGGAATTGTGGGCGATTTGTTTCAGGTGGTGCCTGCGATTATCGAGGCTTTGGGGAAGTAAAAGCCGGCACCGTGCAGAGTTTTCAGAGCAGGCGAAACCGCCTGCTCTACCCTTAACTGATTCCGCTACCGCGACAGATCGAACCATCCCAGCGTTTTGGGGAGAGGTCGGACTAGCTCCTGAATTCGACAATCACCGCTTCGAACGGCTTCCCGCTCAGGTTTTCGAGCTTTCCTTTGGAAGGTCCCGTCCACCGGAATTCCGACGACTTGTGCTCGATGACTTCAGCCTTCCCCTTCGCTGGCGTCTCCCGGACATTCGCATCGGTCATGTAAACCACAAGCTGGTTCAGTTTGCACTCCTGCACCGGCGTACTCTCGCCCGGACCCAGCTTCACCCGCAGCACACGCACCTGAGGATTCTCAAACTCCAGCTTGTAATGCGTGGAATCCACCTTTAAGGGGTCCAGCGCGGGGCTTGCCGCTTTAGCCGGATCGCCCGGTTTTTTGATCCCGATATCCACAATCATTTTCCCCGTGAACGGCGGAGTATCGGGTTTCATTTCCGAATAATGCGGGCCGCTGGCCGGACTCCACTGAACTTCGCCCGCCTCCCACTTCAGGTCCACCTTGCGGCCATCGTCCAGATAATGGAGGTACTCGCCGCCTTTATGCATGTAAACCATCACGCGGTTGAGCTTGTGGTCGTGGGCCTTATGCGTGTAGCCGGGAACATCGACGTTGGGATGTGGCGCGTCGATAATCACCTGATCGTTCTCAAAAGCGGGCTGTGTGCTCTGGGCGGCCAGCGTTGCCGCAACCACGGCGCAAAGAGCAAAGGTACGTCTTGTGGCTAACTGATTCATTGCTTAATCACCTTTACAACGAAGTAACTTACGGTGGTGGGAACTTCTTTAAACCAGTGCGGAATACCCGCGGGAATTACAATCGAATCGCCTTTGACCAGATGGTACGTGGTGCCGCCCTCAATCGTCCCGCCTCGGATCTGCCCCGGACTAATAGGCGCGCCGCCCACCAGTTTGCCGCCCGCAACAAACGTTGTCGCGCCCTCGGTCACATAGAAGATATCGGTAAGCTTCTCGTGCACTTCCACCACGCCGGGCTTATTCCGAAAATTTCCTTCCACCATCAGGTTGTCGGCCGTCACCAGATGGATATCCGCTTTGTTGGCAAGCGCGGCGTCAACCTTGTCATGCGGGATATACGCGACTTCCTTTTGGTCGGCGCCCGTGAGCAACAAACCGGCGCCCATTAACAAGGCCGATGCCAACACTGGTTTCATATTTACTTCGGCTTAGCCGCCTCGATTTTGATCTGCTTGAGAACCTGTGTATCGCGCGATAATTCCGTATTGCCCGCGGGAAACTGATTGAAGCTCAGCATATATGCCGTAATATCGGCATTGATATCGCGGCTCAGCTTGCCGGGCCTGTCGCGCGGCATGGTCGCGCGAATCCGCTCGAACAGATCGCCCATCGTCTGCCCCGACCACTGATCCAGAAACTCCCCGCCCGCCAGCGCCGGAGCCATCTCGATCCCCTCCAGCGACTCCCCGTGGCACGTCCCGCAGTATTGCTTATAGAGCGGCTCCCCTCGCGCAGCCTGCTCCTTCGTATAAATTCCGTCCCAGACGGACTTGGATGGCTGATCCTGTGCCCAGACCAAGGCACAGCCCAGCGCTCCGGCTATGATTGCAGCTGATTTCCCGATATTCATGTGACCCTTCTGTTCGCCGATACCCGGAAAAGACAGCCCCGGCCCGGCTTCGCCCATGATAGCCAAAGCGGGTAGTCGGCAATTTGGGGCAACACACCGGGCTTATCCTACGCTTCAGCAGAACAGTTCAGGCACGGAGTCTATCACCGGCGCTGTCGGCAATCACCGTACCTTTGGCCAGTGCGGCAATGGCTACGGCTGCGGTTGTGATTGCGGTTGCTGTTGCCCGGCATCGCTCACCGGCGCGACCGGCGGCAGCGCCGGCGCTGCGTCGGGATTCGCCACCACAGGCAGCGGCGCGGGCACATCGATATCGCATTGCTCCTGCGGCGCTGTTCCCCCAATGAACACCTCGTTCCGCGTATCCGTGCAGTAAACGCCCGCCAGTTTCCCGCTCCGGTTACAGATCTTAGCCGACTCGATTCCGGCCGGCGCCGGAAACTCCCGCACTTTGCCATACGATCCAAACTGCGCGGCCTTCGTCATGAAGTCCGTCCAGATCGGCAGCGCGGATTTCGCGCCCTCGATTCCGAGTTCCTGGTAATCGTCAAAACCGACCCACACCACGCACAACAGATTCGACGTGAACCCCGCGAACCATCCGTCGTGCGACGTGCCCGTCTTGCCCGCCGCGGGCAGCAGAAATCCTCTCGACCGCACGCTCGCCGCCGTACCGGTCCGCAGCACTTCCTCCATCATGTTGGTCAGCACGTAAGCCACACGCGGATCCATGGCCTGATGCGAGGCGGGGGAATCGCCCGCAATGATATGGGGCTTCACCCAAACGCCGCCATTCGCAAACGCCGTGTAAGCGCCCGCGATTTCGAGCGGAGTCACTACATACGTCCCGAGCGCGACCGAAGGCGTAGGTTTGATATCCGAGTTGAGTCCGGCTCGCTGCGCCATCGCGACCACATTCCCATACCCCACCATCTGCGCCACCTTCACCGCCGCAATGTTATCCGACTTCGCCAGCGCCTGCCGGAACGTCAGATTCCCATAACTCTCGTTCTTAAAGTTGGCTGGCTGATACGCATATCTGCCGGACCCGAACGTCGCCGGTGAATCGTCCACCATGCTCGCAGGTGTGAACGTCCGCTTGCCGCCGTCCACTGCGGTATCGATCGCAGCCGCATATACAAACGGTTTGAACACAGATCCCGGCGGCCTCTTCGAAAGAACGCGGTTCAGCTGGCTGCGCGCATAATCGCGTCCACCCACAACAGCCTTAATCTCGCCGGTGTGCGGATCAATCGCAATCAGCGCCGCTTCCGCCTTTCGCTTCGTCCGCTTGTCGACCTCCGCCATGCCGGTCTCAATCGCTTCCGTTGCCGCCCGCTGCAGGTTCAGATCGATGGTCGTATCCACGCGCCGGTCCGACCCTTCATCCTTCTGAATATCCTGCAGGTCGTCTATCACCAAATCAAGAAAGTAAGACGTGCCGAATGGATCGTCCTTCGCAGAGTGCCCCCTCACTCTCAGCGGCGTATCCACCGCCGCTTGATAGTCAGCCGCGCCGATGTAGCGGTTGGCGCGCATCAGCGACAGCACCAGGTCGCGACGCTCCTGCGTAGCTTCCGGATTGCGATAAGGATTCAGATAACTCGGCCGCTGCACCATGCCTGCCAGCGTGGCGGCTTCGGGCAGCGACAAATCCGCCACCTGCCTGCCGAAGAAAACCTCCGCGCCTTCGGCAAATCCGTGAATGCTGTAAGGGCCCTCACGGCCTAAATACACCTCGTTCGCATAGGTCTCAAAGATCTTATCCTTAGGCCACTCACGCTCCAGGTGGATCGTCATCATGGCCTCCGCCACCTTACGCTTCCACTTCTTGTCTTTATCGAGGTAGAGATCGCGCACCAGTTGCATGGTCAGTGTCGATGCGCCCTGCTCCTTGCGCTGATCCCGAAAATCCACATACGCGGCCTTCAGCATGCGTGGCACGTCGATCCCGTCGTGCGTGAAGAAATGCTTATCCTCAATCGAAGAAACGGCATTGATCAGGACCCTCGGAATCTGACCAAATGTGACCAGTTCGCGCTTCTCCCGCCCCGCGCTCAGATTCGCCAGCAGCGGCACGATGGTCGAGCCCGATACCGTGTAACTGTAGCCCGCGCGATGCAGCGCATCGGCTTCGCTTGCCGGCAGCGGCGCGCCATAGACATCCACCGCATCGGCAAACGGTCCGCCCTGCATGCGCCGGTCGATAACATGCGAATAATGCACGTAGGTGACGCAGAACCCGGCAATGAGCAGGAAAACCGGAATCAGCACGGAACAGAAGATCGCCGTCTGATGGCGTCGAAGCCGTCGCCCCACAGCGTGGCAGCGCGCCTTCGCGACTCTGATCCATCTTTTGCCTTTGCGGTCGGGCTGCGGTTCCATCGGGTAGATACCCTTCCCGACGCACCAGGGCATCCAATGAGCGAATGCGTACCTTACGCGGCTACTCGCGAATACGCAGCTTGTCTAAGAAGTGGAACAGCGCCACGCCGATAATCGAATTGATTGCCGCCAGGATCAGCGTGCCCTCCAGATCGAACACAACCGGCTGATCGAGCAGCGCGCGCTGCAATACCCAGTACAGAAACTGGTGGAACATGTAAAACACAAAACAAAGGATCATGCGCACGAACGAATGCTCGACATCGAACTGCATCCCGATCGACGCCGCAAAATACCCAACCAGCGTCTTGCAGATCCCGAACATACCGATCTTCTGCGAGAGCAGCGAATCCTGCGCCAGCCCCAGCACCATGCCGATAGTCAACCCGCGGATCTGCGACCGCCGCATCAGCGCGAAATAGATGGTCACCAGCAGCGGAAGTTCGATGCGCGAGATGAACTTCAGCGTCTGGAAAAGCGGCAGATAAACCTGAATAATCAGCGCCACCAGCGGTACGGCAAAAAATACCCAGAGCGCAAATCTGGTGCGGCGCACCTGGCGCGCGTCGTCGACGAGGATGCGGTCGCTCGAGAAGGCCATCAGGGCTGGGGGGAGGCCGGCTTCGGCGCGGCGGGTGGAGCGGTTGGTCTGGCACGCGGAACAGTGCCGGTTGTGCCTGGGTTGCCGGTTGTCCCGGTGCTTCCGCTCGCCGCGGCAGCGGGTCTGGCACGGGGAACGGCGCCTGTTGTGCCCGTGTTGCCGGTCGTCCCTGTGCTTCCGGTGCCGCCCGTCGCCACTGCGGGAGCGTTCACGCCGGGAACCTTCAGGTTGAAATTGGGCGGCGGAGTGCCCGGGCCGCCTTCGCCAAATTCATGTTTCTGCGCCGCGCCGATCTTGCGGTATTGATCCATCATCTGATCGGCCTGCGTGCGCAAGCCAGCCTCACCGGGATTATCCGCCGTCGCATCGGGCTTCACATCCGGTCCCAGGAAAACCGGGCTGTCGGTCGCCGGCGCGTCGGGAATCTCCTGATGAACCGGATCCACAATCACCAGCACTTCTTCCGGCGCCGATTCCACTCCGGAAGGCTGCAGATAAACCTCCTGGAAATTCGACCCTTCTTTCACCGAGGTGATCTTTCCCACCGGCAGGCCTTTGGGGAAAATGCGGTCTTCGCCGGACGTGTAGAACATCTCGCCCACTTCCACCTTCTGGCCGGTGGGAATGTAATCCACCTTCGCGCTCTCGTTGCCGATGCCCTTCAGCACGCCGTGCACATGATTCTTCTGCGATTCGACGCCCGCCGCGAACCCCGGGTCCGTCACACCCAGCACCTGGCTAGCAAACGGATAAACCGCCAGCACTCGGCCCACAATCCCGTCCGGCGTCACCACCGCCATGCCCTTGCGGACGCCCGACGCCGTGCCGCGGTCGATCAGCACCGACTTCGACCCCATGCCCGTCGTGGTCCCGATCACCCGCGCGCCAATCATCTTCGAAAGCGAATGAGCCTGAAATCCCGCCAGCGCCTCGGCACGCCGCGCCGATTCCAGTTCGTTTTTCAAAAACTGATTTTCGAGCCGCAGCTTATCGACTTCCGTGCGCAGCTGATGGCTCTGCTCCCGCGCATTGCGCAGTTCGAAATAATTGCTGAAAAATCCGGTGGTCCCGTTGCGCACGCCCTCGATAGCGCTGGCTACAGGCGTGACGGCCGATACGGCCCATACGCGAACCAGGGGCACATCGCTGTCGCTCTTAACCTGCCACGCGAGCAGAACAAGCTGTGCGAACAGGACTACCAGCAGGACGGTGATGTTCCGGTACCGGTAGAGGAGTGATTCCATGGCAATCGGCCGGGCTGGCGTGCCCTACTATCGATTCTCGCTCAATTATCGATGGAAATCTTGCGCAGCAGTTTGAAATCGCTCAGCATCTTGCCCGTGCCGAGCACAACCGACGCCAGCGGATCGTCCGCAATCGATACCGGCAGCCCGGTTTCTTCGCGGATGCGCTTGTCCAGATTCCGGATCAGCGCGCCGCCGCCGGTGAGCACGATGCCGCGGTCGCTGATATCGGCGCTGAGTTCGGGCGGGGTGCGTTCGAGGGCCACGCGGATCGCGTTCACGATGGTCGCGATGTTGTCTTCCAGCGCTTCCCGAATTTCGCTGTCGTTGATTGTGATCGTCTTCGGAACGCCTTCAATCAGGTTGCGGCCTTTGATCTCCATCGTGAGCGGCTTGTCCAGCGGAAATGCCGAACCGATTTCGATCTTGATCGTCTCCGCGGTGCGCTCGCCGATCAGCAGATTGTACTTACGCTTCAGATACTGATGGACCGCATCGTCCATCTCATTGCCCGCCACGCGCACCGACCGCGAGTAGACAATTCCCGATAGCGATATCACCGCAACGTCCGTGGTGCCGCCGCCGATATCAACCACCATGTTGCCGGATGGTTCCGTAATCGGAAGGCCCGCGCCGATGGCCGCAACCATGGCCTGTTCCACAAGGTGAACTTCGCTCGCCTTGGCGCGATACGCCGAATCCATGACAGCGCGCTTTTCCACCTGCGTAATCTCGCTGGGGACGCCGATCACGATGCGGGGATGAACCAGCATCTTCCGGTTATGCGCCTTCTGGATGAAGTAGTTCAGCATCTTCTCGGTGACCTTAAAGTCAGCGATGACACCGTCTTTCATCGGCTTGATAGCGACGATATTTCCCGGCGTACGGCCGAGCATTTCCTTCGCTTCCTTGCCCACCGCTTCCACTTCGCCCGTGTTCTTGTTCAGCGCAACGATGGACGGCTCGTTGACGACGATGCCTTTACCTTTAGCGAAAACGAGCGTGTTGGCGGTACCGAGATCTATGGCGAGGTCGGATGAGAAGAGGCTGAAAAGTGACCGAAGATTCATCTAAGTGATTCAAAATGCAAGGCGGGGCCGCTTGCGCAGAACTAAGGCTCATGGTAGCACAGGACGCGAAATTTCCCGCGTTTTCAGCGGCTGTCATGCAAATCGAACACGGTTATTGCGTACCTGTCGCGCCATCGGCGAAGAGCATACGCCCGGCGGGATCGAAATAATCGGCGATGTCCCGATCATTACGCTGGACCACATTCTGCTTCGCACGAGGTTATCGCAGCGCGCTAACGTGACAGCAGGAGTCAGCATGAAAGCCGTTTTACTGCGTGGATACGGAGATGTGGACCAGCTTGAGTATGGCGACGCACCGGAGCCTGAGCCTGGCCCGGGCGAGGTATTGGTTCGCGTGGTTTCAACCAGCGTTAACCCGGTGGATTATAAGATCCGCGAAGGCGCTCTGAAGCAGATGATGAAACTTCAGTTTCCGGCAGTGCTCGGCCGCGACGTCGCCGGCACCGTGACCGAAGTCGGACCAGGCGTAGACAAATTCAAGCCAGGCGATGCAGTGATGGGATTGGTGAACCATAGCTACGCCGAGTACCTTGCGGCTAAGGCTGACGACTTGGGCGACGTTCCGGAAGGTCTTGACCTTAAGGATGCCGGTGTATTGCCGCTGGTCTTGCTCACCGGCGCGCAGTTGATTGAGGAAGGCGTGCAGCCGAAGCCGGGTGAACTGATTCTCGTCACTGGCGCGGTGGGAAGCGTCGGTCGCACGGCCGTTTATGTAGCGAAGCAGCACGGCGCGAAGGTGATTGCGGGCGTACGCGCGGATCAGAAGTCCGAGGCGCAGTCGCTGGGCGCAGACAGGGTAATCGCCCTCGACAACGACAGCGAAGTCGCGGAACTGCCCGAACTCGATGCCATAGCCGACACAGTCGGCGGCGAGACTGTTGTCAAGCTGATTCCCCACATTAAGAAATCGGGCCGGCTGGCCAGCGTAGTGGGCAAACCCGAAGCTGCGGCGAGCGCCGGGATCGAAGTGAGGCCGGTCTGGGCGCATCCGGATCCGCAGGGGCTTTACAAGCTGGCCGAAGATGTTCGCGATGGCAAGCTGAAGATCCCCCTTGCAGAGCGTATGCCGCTGAGTGAGATTCGTAACGCTCATAAAGCTGCGCAGCACGGCGTCGCGGGGAAAATAGCGCTGTTTCCGTAAGTTCCGGGGACCCGACGCACGTGCGCCATCATGCGAAACGGACCGCCGCCCTGGCGCACGCCGATACTTTCGAGGGCCGGCAGCTCGACCCCGCCAACGCCCGGTCCGAATTGACGGTCACAAAAATCTGAAATATTTCTTTCCCCCACATTCCAAACCACTTAACCACATTTCCTGCCCCCACCGAAACCCGCCTTTTGCACGACCCCGTTCTACACTGTATCCGGAATGAAAGCTATCGCCACAAATCGTCACCAAAACCGCCTCTGCCGACTCGCGAAACACCGGCCCCAGGACGGGCACGCACACCCAAAAACTAGCGCCGCCAAAACCACAGAAATCCACGCAAGCCCATGACATAAAACCACTTAAACAATATCGAATCGAACCGGAATTGGCTTCGATTTTGGCCTTCCCCGCCGAAATCGAAACACCCGCAGCCGGGCATATCCCAAAGACCTCTGCCCGAAAGATATTTGACAACTGAATATTCAAACAAGGCGCACCATGGCTCGCGCGCGCACCTTGGCCGCACTATCGTCCATAATCCGGCCCACGACGGTACCACTACCACTCCAAACGCGGTTCCGCTAACATGGAACTCGATGCCCCCAACCGGTGACCCACTCACAGCCGTCCTCGTCAACGCCGCCACCCCAACGGCTGCAATCCTGATCGGCATCCTCATCAACGACCGACGCCTCCGACGCCTGAGCCGATCTTTCGACCGCGCCGCCAAAACCCGGGACGCCGGCTTCGACGAACTCAACACCCGCATCGACGACATGCGGAGCACTCTCCTCGCTGACCTCGCGGGCATCGCAAACCACCCCACCCGCTACAATTGAACGATGTCCATGGTCGTTGTGGGCTCCGTCGCCTATGACGGGGTCGAAACCCCTCACGGTAAAGTCGAACGCATGCTCGGGGGGGCATGCACCTATATCGCGCTCTCCGCCAGCTTCTTTACCCAGCCGAAAATTGTTGCCGTCGTCGGGGACGATTTTGCCCAGGAAGACACCGATCTGCTCGTCTCGCGCGGCATCGACCTCGACGGCCTCGAGCGCGTGCCGGGCAAGTGCTTCTTCTGGGCGGGCAAATATTCGCCCGACATGAACGACCGCGAGACGCTCGTCACCGACCTCAACGTGTTCGCGGATTTCAATCCGAAACTGCCGGAATCGTACCAGTCCGCGCCCTACCTGCTGCTGGGCAATATTCAGCCTGCGCTGCAGCGCGCCGTGAAATCGCAGATGAACAGTTCGCTGCGTTTGGTTGGCGGCGACACCATGAACTACTGGATCGGGTCTTTCCGAGAGGAATTGCTCGCCACCATCGCCGAGTGGGATTTCCTCCTGATTAACGACGGCGAAGCGCGCATGCTTTCGGGCGAATCGAACCTCAGGAAGGCGGCGGCGAAGATTCTGGCCATGGGTCCGAGCACGCTTGTGATCAAGCGCGGCGAATACGGCGCGATTCTGTGGCGCGGCGACGGCCACTTCATGGTTCCCGGTTATCTGCTCGAAGACGTCTTCGACCCGACCGGCGCGGGCGATTGCTTTGCGGGCGGTTTCATGGGGTATCTGGCCGGCCAGGGCATCGATCTGAAGAGCCCTACCGTAGACCACAATGAAATCCGACGCGCGGTGATTTACGGCTCCGTGATGGGCAGCTTCTGCTGCGAGCGGTTTGGCGTGGACCGGTTCCGCACGCTGACCCGCGGTGAGGTCGATGCCCGCTTCGAAGAATTCAAAGAATTCACGTCCTTCTAAGCGCGCTCCGAGCGGTGGCGCTTTCGGATGGCTGGAAGTGGCCGCCTGTTTCCTCGCGTGCGCCGTTGTAATGGCTGCGGCCGTGACGTGGTTCTTCAGGACCGGCGCGACGCTCTACTGGGGCGACGCCGAATCGCACCTCGATATCGCGCGCCGCGTCATCGATTCCCGCACCCCGGGATGGCCGCAACTCGGCACTACGTGGCTGCCGCTGCCGCATCTGCTGATGCTGCCGCTGGTCCGCAACGACTGGCTCTGGCAGACCGGACTGGCGGGAGGCATCGTGTCGGCGTTCTGCATGACGCTGGCCGCGACCTTCCTCTTCACCGCCATGCGGCGCGTGTTCGCCTCGTCCCTTGCCGGATGGGCCGCCGCTGCCGTCTTCCTGCTGAATCCCAATACGCTCTACCTCGGCTCCATCCCGATGACGGAAGCGGCTTTCTTCGCGTCGCTCTTCGGGGTCTTGTATTTCGGTACGCGCTTTGCCGATACCCAGGGCTGGGGCACGCTCATCGGCCTGGGGATCGCGGCATACGCCGGTACGCTCACCCGCTACGAAATGTGGTTTCTGCTACCGTTCATCGCCGTCTATGTCGCGCTGATTGGCGGCGCGCGCCGCTGGTGGGCTGCAGGATCGTTTTGTATTCTGGCCGGAGCCGGGCCGATGCTCTGGCTCTGGCACAACTGGTGGTACTTCGACGACGCTCTGTATTTTTATCGGGGTCCCTGGTCGGCGCTCGCGATTCAGGGCAATCTTCCCTACCCCGGCAAAGACGACTGGCGCCTTGCCGCCCAATACTTCCTCGAAGCCGGTAAATGGATCGCGGGCTGGCCCGCACTCATTGTTGGTGCGGCTGGTCTGATCGCCGCCGCAGTAAGGCGCGCATTCTGGCCTCTGCTCCTCCTGGCGCTTCCGCCCGTCTTCTATATATGGAGCATCCACTCTAAGGGCCTGCCGGTCTTCGTGCCGAATCTGGAGCCGCACGGCTGGTACAACACCCGCTATGCCATGGCATTTCTGCCGCTGATCGCGCTGGGCGCGGCGGCGCTCGCGCGTTTTGGCCGGATTCCCGCCGCGCTGGCGGTTGCGGTTGTTTTCGTGCCCCTGGCAATCCACCCTTCGGAGCACTCCATCACCTGGCAGGAAGCGGAAACGAATTCGCGCGGGTCGCGTGCGGTGACAGATCAGGCTGTCGCCTTCCTGCGCGCCGCCGCCGGACCCAACGAAACCTACTTCACCGGCTACGGCCTCACTGCAATCTACCGCACGCTCGCGATACCTTTCAAAGATACGCTTTCCGGCGATAATAACCCGCAGTACAACATGGTGTGGTCGCGTCCCGACCTTTTTCTCTGGGAGGACTGGGCCATCGTGACCGGCGGAGACGACGTGCAAAGCATTATCGATAAAGCCCGGCTGCATGGACCGCGCTACGATCTGAGCGAGCGAATCTTTGTGAAAGGACAGAAAGTCGTCGAGATTTACCACCGCGCACCCGCCCTGACCCAACCCTATGCGAATCCCCTTCGTTAAACTTCACGGAGCCAAAAACGATTTCCTGCTCACCATGGTGGAAGACGTGCCCGACGGCGGTTTTCCCGAACTCGCCGAGGCCATCTGCGACCGCTACACCGGCGTCGGCGGGGATGGCTGGATGCTGGTCGATAGTAGCAGCGGCCCCGGCTATGATGCATCGATCCGCCTCTTCAATTCCGATGGCAGCGAGCCGGAGCTTTCCGGCAACGGCACGCGTTGCGCGGCAGCCCTGCTGGCGCGGCTGCGACCGCACGCAAAAGACTTTCACATCCGCACCGGGGCCGGCGTCAAACACCTGCACCTCATTTCACACCAAAACTATGAATATCAATTCGAAATGAACATGGGCGAGGCGCGGATCGTCGAGTTGCATGCGACGGTTCAGGGACACGATGCCGTGATCGTCGACGTGGGCAATCCCCAGTGCGCCCTGCCCGTGGCGGATTTCAATCTCGACTGGCGCGGCCTGGGCGCGGCCGTTGAACGTGATCCCCGGTTTCCAAACCGCACCAATGTGTCCTTCGTACGGCGCGTTGACGAACATACCATCGACGTCCGGTTTTGGGAGCGCGGCGCGGGCGAAACGAACAGTTCGGGAACCGGTTCCACGGGAGCGGCAGCCGCAGCTGTAGCGCGCGGCATGGCGAGCAGCCCTGTCACGGTGCGGACGCCCGCCGGCCCCCTGCTGCTGCGCTTCGAAAACGGCATCCGGCTGACGGGCCCTGCCGAGTTTGTAGCGGAGGGCACATATCTG
>Ga0302140_10008791_pt1 | contig 12552 bp, 14 predicted proteins | sample I_Bog_E1_1_FD_202095 | JGI IMG/M metagenome (GOLD analysis project Ga0302140, IMG submission 202095) | Peat permafrost microbial communities from Stordalen Mire near Abisko, Sweden - I_Bog_E1_1 | ecosystem: Environmental > Terrestrial > Soil > Wetlands > Peat | place: Sweden: Abisko, Stordalen...
CGAGGACATGCTTTCCTTCTTGGCCGTCTGCTTGTCTTCTGCTCTCAGCTCGCGCGGCTGCTGATTTCCACTACGCCGGTCGTGGTATCGATCTTCGAAATCGTCTTCGAAATCGTCCTCGTCTTCGGAATGGTATGCGTAGGTCGCGGAATAAGTGGTATTGAATCCAGCTCCAGTGCGCGGGTTATATCGCCCATCCATGATGGAGTGTGCTCATATTGCTGTTCATCGTTGTTGTCTCTGTCTTCTCGGTCGCGAGAATTCTCGATGTCGAGAAAGCTGCCGAGGCTGTGATTGGTCTGACATCACAGCCCCACCTCTCCTTACCACACCCCTCTCATCATAACTTCACTTCACTTCACTCCACTCTTCTCCCATCCAACAATAAATATCCGTTTCAAATGTTCTCTCTCCGCCCTGCAGCAACTCAACTCCTGAGACCTCATTTCCAGCAGCAAATAAGAAAAATGACCGCCCCAGCCGCAAAAATAACATCCCTAGACCACATCGTCCTAACCGTCACCTCAATCCCCAAAACGCAAAAATGGTATGAGACAAATCTAGGCATGAAATCTGAATCTTTCACATCCGCCGCTACGCCTGAGATAAAGCGACACTCTCTCATTTTTGGGGAGCAAAAGATAAATCTACATCAGCTTGGAAGGGTATGTACCACTCTCTTTCCCTGGCAATCAAAAGTCAAAGTCTGAATTCTTTTCTATTCTCCTTGCATTTCTCTCTTTGGGGCCAATGTTAATGAACCCAGGAATTCGAGCCCAAAGCCCAAAACGTGAAAGAAGGGAGCGCAGACCTGTGTTTCCTTACCTCAGACCCCGTGGCCAGCGTTCGAGAACGGCTTATCTCGAACGGCGTGCAGATGGTTGATCTAGGAACCGAGAAAACTGATGATGGAGTGGTGGAACGCACTGGTGCGAGGGGGAAGCTTAGGAGTGTGTATTGTCGAGACCCGGATGGGAATTTAGTTGAGTGAGTTATTGTTCTTGTTTCATTTTTGTTTTTGGAGGGTGTTGGGAAAGGGGAGGTGAAGGGCCAAAGGGAAGGGAAGAGGCTGATTTGTGATGTGTAGGATATCGAACTATGTATAAACAAATATAACTTATTTGGTGATATATGGCGAAGTAGGCGCGCAACGGGTATATCTTCCTTCCCACCATTTCCTCCGAACGCCATGCTATCAAATCCCAACTCCGTTCCATCCAATCATGCATCGTAACGCTCGTCAAATCATTCAGTTCTTGATCCTCCCCTGCCCTAGTTCCCGTTCCTGCTCTTCTCGTAAGTACTTCCCCTCTCCTTCCATCAGCCTCGCTTTGTCGCCTGTATGTGCTACATCGCCTACTAAACACTTATCGTTCCTCTCCATCGGCTGATTTAGCTGCCCATTTGTTTGTGGCGGAGGTTCCGGAACGGATGTGTCTTCTCCCCAGATAATACGGTATGCTTCTTCGTGCTCTTCTTGTGTTATTTCCTCGTAGCTGGGAGAGAGTGGTGGTGTGACGTCGTATAAATCCTCATATAGTGACTGTGGGCGAGCTGCTGGAGTCGAAAATCGATCGGCTGTTAAAGACTTCGGTTCTTCGTCTGCTCCGGGTATGGATATATTCAGGCTGTTTGGTGACACCTCTGCTTTGAGCGCTCTGCGAATCGGCGCTATGTCAGGATGTGCTTGGGACATAGTCCTCCTTCTCTCGGCATTGATAACGTTCTTCAGTAAAGTTGCTTCGTTCCGTTTATACGCTCGATAGAACGATTGATCGATCATTGCCGCGTGCGTAAGGTCGTCCATCTCGTCGAGATGTGAGAGGATCCGGAAGCTGATGTCTTCATTCGACATTGCCGCTGCGCGCTTCGTCTCGGGAAGAGATTCCAATGGGGCTTCCAGCTCCACCAAATCCCGTACCATAGATTCATCATGGTCAGCGGTTGGAGCTGAATGTTTCGATAGAGCCCACCCTTCTTTCCCAGAGACATCGCGAAAGGTCAACCCCGTAACGCTATTGTATACATCGTTGATCGCATTTCGGAATAATGGAGCATGATCACAGACGCCACTATGAACTTGAGGAGCACTCGGCATCAATCCTAAGCAAGCAACCAATTCCTTCAAGCTGCGTTTTGGCGGCTTTGCTAGATCGCCCATGCCTGTATCCTTCATGATGCTCGGCAAAATTCGTAATTCGTTATAGACGAGCATCAGCCAGCCCAAATTTGTTGCGTCACACTGGTGAGATCCCCTTGGACAGCGAGGTGCAGTCGTAAGTTGAAGAGAACCCATAACGCTGGTTCGACGACCTGTGGTCTCTGCTGGAGTCTTCAGATATTCAGCTATAGCTCCAGTACAGCATTCATATATTTGCGCCAGTTTCGCAGCTCTCGTTGCTATGATCTTCTCTTTGACAGATTCGGGCCAGGCTTCCTTTCCTCGTATCTCGTCCTCGTCTTTGGCATTCAAGATTGCAGTTTTCGACATCCTTGTGAAAATCCTTCGAAGCCCGAAAGCATAACTGATAATCAGAAAGCCGTCGTATTCGTCTTCAATGAGTTTGCCGATCCATTGTGGCAACCATTGATATTCCACATGCATTTCAAGTGGTCCGGTGCATTGGTATCTTAAGCATACTTCTGCGATACTGACAAATGTGTGAAAGGCAACTTGTCTTGGGACTCTGTCTTTATGCATGTGAGCAGCGTGTAGGAGATATTTGAGTGATTCGTTCTTGTTGAGTTCGATCTGAGGCATGCGATATACCTTCACCTCCATTCCATCTTTGCAGATGTGCTTTGTCGGTGGGGGCGGGAGTTGGCTGATCATATCAAGTGGAGGATTGTTCCCAGGTTGAGCAGAAAGAAACTGAGCAAATAGTGGCGAATGCTCCGCCAAGAGATGAGACGAAACCCGAAATCTCAAGATTGGATTGTTTTCCGAAGCAGCGTTCGCAAATTCCAGGATCGTGTCTCCGTTCTTCGCGATTACACACTCTCGAACTGCCGTGGTCGGGCCCCCATCACTTGCTCCCGCCGGATTAATCAACTGCTCAATTGCTTGCAGGTCGGCCTTCAACTTCTCATAATCGGACGAACGAATCTGATATTGATCCCAAAACATGTGCTTCTCTGATTTCATCCGATGGACACTGGTGTCTCTCATCTGAGCAATCAAGTTCTTTCGACGACTCTTGTCGCCCAAAAACGCTTCCACGTCTCCTTCTGATGCCTTTGGCTCGTACTCCAGATACTTGTCTAGTAACGAATTCCGTAGATTTTTGAGCATCAACTCTTGAGTTGCCTTGTACTCCTGAATCGCCGCAAGCCACTGATCATTGATATGCAACGGTTGAGCGGTCTCCGTACCAGAACCGCTATGCGATGATCGAGTATCCAACGGGCCGATACTCGTGTAATCGAGGGATTCCGGACGAGCATTGCTCTCCGAGTCCATCAGCGACTGGCCTTCTGAGAAGGGACCAGCACCCCAATAGAATCGCGGAGCAATCAGGCCTTTCCGAGACTTTACTAGTAGACTTTTGCATTGCTGTAGAGATTCGTCCCTGAGTTTCTTGTAGACTTCCCACGCCGCATCCACCTTCTTTGCGTCTGACGCAGCCTTTCGTATGCGTTTGATATTCTGTCGGAGGTGTTGGTACTCGGAATCATGGGTCGCGGCAATGTAACTGTCCGGCGAGGGCAGCCCGTTGGATCTTGAGGTTTCGAGGTCAGGCATTGAGAGGGGGGAGTTTGGGTTCAGCATTTTGTCGGAGTGCGAAGGCTATAGCTTGGTCAGCAGGAGGATGTGTCGGGGCAAGCTCCAGGCAACCACATACCTCGTAGATCTTGTCGGAGTAGAACTGCTCCTCTCGCGGGACCGAGCTGCTACTGATTGAGGTTTTCTTCCGGAAGATGCTGTACCTCCCCAGCTTCGCGTTTGCTGTCGAGCTCGACATCGAGCTCGTGTGCGAAGGTTGGCGCATCATAGACATCTCTTGCTCCTGTCACTCCGTTGATCAGGTCTCGGATTAGGTCGCACGAAGGAGAATTAGCATTGTTGCAATCTGCGTTCGAGCTGTGGAAGAAGAGGGTAGGGCAAGGCTCGTGGCAGTTGACAGCGGCGAGTGGAGGTTGATGTCAAAAGCCAAAGCTGCCAAGAGAAGGCGGGGGGCGAAGCAACTGCAGTCGCTGCCGTGGGGGAGTAGCGCCTCGAAGTTTCGGGCTGCCGTAGAAATCCGGGGTCCAGCAGACTCATTCTCATCCCCACATCCCATGTCTCTCTAAAGGGCGCAACAGAAGATATTTGGCATGACTCATGCTTAGGAGAAGTGTATAAGAGGGAATCATCGCTCCGACGAACATTCACGATGCTTCAACTTAGTCTCCAAAAGTCAATCAGCGACCGAACACCTGGGACTTGGGATCTGCAGAGCGTCATTCCGAGCTCCATTTCTTCCGGCAAGGCTGATCAACTCCAAACAAGGCCAGGCAACAGCATAAATTCCTCCATCAGCCACACAAGCGGACCACATTAAGCACAAACTTGGTATGGCTTCACGAGTGGTGAGGCTAGATGGCAGGACCGGAGAAGGAGGTGGCCAATTGGTCAGAGTTGCAGTTGCGCTTGCTGCTTTGACCGGGACTCCTCTTCGAATCGACAACGTACGTGGGAACAGGCAAGGAAAGCGTGGTGGTGGTAAGCTCGTTAATGTTGCTCTTCCGTTCTGTGCTAAGTTTCCCCAGGCTTGAAAGCACAGCATGTTGCTTGCATCAAGTGTCTCGCGGATGCTACCGAAGCAAAAGTCACTGGATGCTCTGTTGGGAGCAAGTCCTTTGAGTTCAAAGCCAAACTCTCCCCAGCAGACCTCGTGAATCGAAACATCAAGGTGAAAGCGGAATCAGTATCGAGTATCCTCTTGATTCTTCAAGCCGTTCTACCCTTCCTGCTCTTCGCAGGCGACGAGAAAGGCTCGCCAATATCAATCACGATCCAAGGCGGAACGAATGTCAGCTTTTCCCTTTCTTTCGAGTACCTCGATCAAGTACTCCTTCCTTCCCTTGAAAGATTCGGCATCAAAGTTGAGCGGAAACTGGAGTTTCGGGGTTGGTCTCATGGTCCTTTGCAAATTGGCTCAGCAAAATTCGGCATCACTCCTCTTCGTCCAGGAGAGAAGATAAAGGAGCGTTTATGGCCAAAGGAGCGAGGTTCCATCACCAAGATCGATATCTCGATTGTCGTTCCCAAATACCTCCAAGACCCATTGAAAAAAGCGTTGCTATTCGAAATCGGACTTGTCTTCGAAGATGTCGAAGCAAATTTCGTTGTGGTCGATGACAGCAGACACCAAGCTCGAATGTACACCCTTCTTGTGGCTCATACTTCAACTGGTCTTCGCTTCGGGCGAGACTGGCTGTACGATGAGAAGAGCAAGAACAAAACACCAGATGATCTGAGCACAGAAATTGCTCAAAAAGTGGTTGACGAGCTTGATGTTGAGGTCCGGAAAGGAGGACTTGTGGATGAATATCTCCAGGATCAGCTTGTTGTCTTCCAAGCGTTAGCGGAAGGGAAATCGATTATTCCAGGATCTTTTGAAGCAGTGTCGTCAGATGGAGGACATGTCGATCGGACGGATGGGCCGTTTGGAGATGGAAGCACGCACACGACAACTGCGAGATGGGTTACAAGTCAATTGCTGCCTCAAGTCAAGTGGAAGGACAAGGGTCGGGTATGTGAGGGTACCGGCTGGACGTCTTCTTCGGCTCATGATCCAACAACGCTGAGGGATGCGTTGAAGGAAGTTCACATCACATGATTTGAACGCTTTTCGTCTCTTGAATACTATCAGGGTACGATTCACTTGCGAAGCGGCACAAATTTCTTCAAATTACTTTTCACGTCGCCTTTCCAAAGTTCTATCCTCTCTTGCCTCACGCCTACATCTGTCACTTTCCAGTTGTACCCCTCTCTACCTTCACAATTGTCTTCGTCTGTTTACAAATTCACTTCTCAACTCTGGACTCTGGACTCTGGACTCTGCAGACTTAGTGCTAAACATTTCAACGGAAGAGAACACTTAAATCCTCATCAGGCCTGGGCCACGGATGAAATTGAACAAGTCCTTCAATCATCACTTCATTTCTCTTTTCCATCCCCACCTCGACAAGATTTCTGAATTCATTTGCCATCCTACCTTTCCACTGCGTTCTTTTTCGGACATTGTAGGCCAGAATCCCGTCTGGATAGTGACCGTGACGCAGGGTGGTATTTGGACACTGAAATTTCCTTCTTAGGGCACGTACAGTGGCTTCCAGGCCAGAGTCCGCTTGGTAGAAAGTTGCTCGTTTAACAAATGGAGTAAATTCTGCAGACCCTTTTCGATTTCCTTTGATGGAATAGGAAGGTTTCAATATTCTCGACCAACACTTTCCCAACACTTAGGACTTATAAATTGGCGTGAGTCTCTTCTCGTCGAGCAAGCTAAATCGATATCCCAAGTTTATTATTCAGTCTCCCAGAGATCCTACCTACTACTTCTTTTGATTAGCATTGCTTATCACACTCAAAATGCGTCTTTCACTCTCATGCCTTACCACCCTAGCTTGACATTGAAATCATTGGGGTGTGTCGACTTTGAAGCTTGGATCCAATCCCAAGGCGATGGCTCCGAGAATATGAATGTCTACGCAGATATCGTTGATAACGGTGTCACCACATGTGGAACATATTTAGGAATTGTTCCGGTCTCAGTCCCTGTTTCCTCGGGCTTCATGTTTCTAAAATGTCTCCCGGGCTACCAGGCTACTTTTCAGTGGAGTGACCCTCCAACAGTGTGGTATGTCCGGAGTTATCAGGTGGTTCCTATGGGTTGTTCACGGGTCTTAACAACGCTGGGGGTTATGGGACATATGGGGCTCGTGTTTGGGGATGCTACGGCTAGGGCCTATATACACCCAGGTATCCATCAATATTGAGTAAGTAACCTCCACGAGGCATGACCTCGCAGAAGCACTGCAAAGGAAAACAAGGCGGTGGGAATGGTAATAATATATTGACCAAGGATCATTTAGGATGGCGAGTATATGGCACGACAAGATTGGATTGAAGGAGTATGATACAGAAAACGATGGTTTTGTTTTCCTTATGTGTGGGGTGCGTTATGTCCTGGAATGTTTGCTATTCTGCTTGCACTTTGTGATATTTATTTTGCTAGAAAAGTCAGTCATTATAGCTCATCAATAACGCGACTTTTCTACTCCCACCAGTCAATCTGTGTATACACCTCCAACCTTCACCTATGCGTTTAATTTTGCCTCATCTTAGCCTGCCGTTGCATTTCATGTCAAGGGGAGCACAATCTCCCTCTAGCGATCCACATCGCACCGGCTATTGAAGGGGCTTCTCCCAGAATTCATTTGTTCTTCCCTCTTGCATTTCATCTTTTCATTTGCGCAAAATCAGTGTTCGCTTGTGATGGACATGATCGTGCCATAGATAAATAGTGGTCTCGGCAAAATAGGGGTCAACCCCTGACTTTCACTTCCCTACAATACGGAACGGCAAGTCTCTAAAACTTTATGTCTAATTCTGCTTTAGGATAGTGATCTTGTTCGCGATATGAAGGTCCTTTTAAAGAAGTTTGTGAACTAAAAGTGAAGGGTGTGAAAGTCTTGCTTGATATTGAGTTGGTAAGAAATGATTATTCTTGCATCAGGTAATCAACGTTCCTCAAGCGAATGCTTGACTTTAGGAAACGGAAGCTCGGAAAGAGCCTCCTGACTTCATCCCAAGCCTTGAAGGAAGTCCTGGATAAATTATTAGAGATTTCCACTTTGGTTTGGTATTGTCTCAAATAGCCTTCGTTTACTGGTCGAATTCCGCCACATATGCAGGATGGTGATTTCGAGCTGAGAATTGTACCCGTGGGCCGCAAATTCCGCAATCATTTGCAATCATTTGCAAGCCCACATATCATCTAATTGGTTCATCGTCTACGGATACTCTTTTGGGAAGCTTTAATTCGCCTGGCTGAGCTATTTATAAAGCGAGTGGGCAACCGTTTGAACCGTTTGGGATGTGGTTTGACCTTACCCCATGATGGAGATAAGACGTGCAGGGTTAGGGACAATGATTCTCAGCCGCCTGATGAGGGGTAGGACCTCTTAAGCTTGATGAAAGAATAGTTTTCTCTTGGCAGCCCGGTCTCAGTTTCTCACAGCCTTACTCCGTCCTTCGTGTCGACGTCCTCGCCCAGGTTCCACGATTCTCAACAAGTCGCATCTTTGATCAGTTATATCCTTGAAAAAATGGCAGGGAACAACCCATGGAAACCCGGCGTATTTGAAAGACTTCCTTGGGCCGGATTTGCAGCGCTCGTAGGAGCACTCTTAGGGGTTGGTGGATCGGTCGCGGTGCTGATTGCATCGAACGGGAAACCAATCACAGAATGGCGCGTCCAGCCCACAGTATACCTCTCCATCATCTCTACTCTCACGAATCTCATGGTACACTACGCATTTGCCGAAGGCATAAAAATCGCGTGGTGGACTCGAGCACTCAAACCGGACACGAGGATTTCGGATCTCCACCAGTATTGGGACACAGGAAACAGCCTCCTGGCTTCGCTGAAGGTCGGGAGGAACGTCAACGTTGTCGCATTTGCCTCGATCATTGTGGCCATCTCTCAAATAAATGGGCCACTTCTCCAGCGAGCATCGCGAGTGGCCGTTGTTGCTACAAACTCGGAAGTGACAGTTTCGCTCGGGATCGCTCCGCAGCTTCCATTTGGGTATACCGGCTTTGTAGAGGGAAGAGGAAACCTCCCGTCTTGGTTCACTGAAGCTTTCTTGCCAACGGTCAACGAATACTATGACCGTCTGAGTATCAATGTTAGTCAAAGCGGCTGCACCGGTAACTGCTCAACAACAGTGAGCGGAGCTGGATTTGCAATAACTTGCGATTCATATAATACCACTTTCGATGCTATTCAGGTGGGAGCCTTCCCCAATGCCAGTAACCCGTTGGATGGACTTGGAGTTTATGCCTTTCAAAGCAACTTCAACTGGTACTCGGAAGCGCCAAGTAACATCACCATCAATGTTGGATATAAGGGTGATCCGGGGTGTCAGACGAACTTCACCGTCAATACTTGTACGCTAAGTTCTGCTACGGTACGATACAATGTCCTAATCGACGGAAATACAAGCACGATTTCTCTTCCTCTAGGTTCGACTATCTATGACGACGAGGTCGAAAGCACCTATGAGATAGAGGAGTCCTATGCAGTGGGATCCCCTACGACTATTGGCGGTCTGGCTTTAGCCTTGGAGAATCGATTCAATTCAGATGCAACAGTACATTATGGAGGGGGAGAGGGTTACGAAGTCGATACAAATGGATCGACGGCAAATCAATTCGTTCAACCCAATTCAGAGTTTGGTCTTGATTCAGGAAACTGTAGTCTCGCTTTCAAAGATCCAACAAAAAACTTGATCGCCAATGCCCGCGAACTCATGTTCCGAACAGCCATTGCCGCCGCCAACTCATCGACCGTCCTCTCCGTACCAGCAAAGCAACAAGCGATCATTGCGGTCTACGAGTCCCACTATCTCTACCTCGGACTTGCCAGCCTCTTCACAGCGCTTGCTATCATTCTAGTTATCCCGACCTTTATCGGCTATTGGCGCATTGGCAGAAAGGTTTCCATGAGCCCTATTGAGACTGCAAAAGCTTTCAATGCACCGCTTTTGAGGAACCATGACTCCAATGCGGACGCGGATCAATTGGTCGAGAATCTGGGGCACATTGGGGTAAGATATGGTGCGATAGTGCCTGCTACTGGGAATGCTGGGGTGTTGGAAACGAAGCAGGGAGCGACGCAGTCTGTTACGGATCTTTCTGGGAGAAGGTTGGAGATGGCTCCGCCAGAGTATGTTGCGGAGCCTTGGAAGGGATGGCAGTTCGGGGGCTGATATGAATTTATATGTTATGCTCTAATTAAGCTACTCAAATAATATAGTTCTAAGACGTTATTTAGCAAAGAAAACAGTGCGTGTGAGAGTATCATGTATATGGTACACATCCCTCGGACTAAATAGGCAGCAGTCTTAAGACAGTTAATGGACAAGTTATGAGGTTAATGAGGCTTGATTAACTGAGGTGCGCGAAGCTGAGCTAAATACCTGTAGTAGGAGCTTCCCCCTCACGCAACAAGAATAAGCCTTTCGAGGAAGGCAACTTAGAATACGTATCTTCCCACGACAACGCCTGGACTGCCTCAAGATCTTGCACAGTCGCAATACTCGTTGCTCCTCCAAGCCTCAAGTATTCCCATATCGTCTTCCTTGCATCCTCGTCCTTGATAAGCTCCACATCCACCGTCTTCCCTAGCCTTACCAAATGAAAAATATCATCGCAATATACATCAACAAAAGGCACTTCTCCTTTCCACAACTCCCAAAGGCTGAGCCCGAGCGCAAACAAGTCGTCCTCGACGACAGGAGCTGAATATCTGTCGTCAGGATACCCGGTATTCTGCCGGTACCTATGAGGAGAGTAATAATTTAAAGTCGTCTGGCCTTCCTACTTAGTCGGGTCTTCTGTCAATAGCCTCGCTTCCGTGAAATCATATAGTTGAATCTTGCTATCAGAGCAAAGAAGCATGTTTTCTGGCTTGATATCACCATGAACAATCCCTTTGCTGTGAAGAGACTGCACGCATGCGATCATGTCATGCATATAATCCGTCTTCCGCGCTGGATCAACCTTCGTCACATCAAGGCGCGTTTCGGCTTTCATAGTGAAGCCCTGCAGTATAGAGCCGTCTTTCTCGCGGCCGATGGTGCACATAACACGCTCTAAGGGCTGTACGGAGCAATCGCCGGCTGCGACCATCATGTCGATCTCGCGCTGACTACCCCAGAACTTGAAGACCTTTTGCCGGTCTTTGTAGTGGTACATCTGTGAGTTTGATGTGACCATGAATGGTTGAGGTTCGCAGTCGGCGAGGCTCTGTGCGCTGGATACCTCGCGGAGCATGTTTGGATTATGTTCTTGTCTTAGGCGAGTGAAGCATGAGAGGTCTTTCTGCATAGATCTTACTGGAAGTGATTGCGAGAAGGCGTGAATGTAAGTACTCGAGCATGTAGCTGATATCAGAAGGTTAGGGGAAAATGACATGGAAATTCGAAAAGCACAGACGTTATATGCAGGTCCGCACGCACTAGACCGAAACAAAATGCCCTGCATCTGTAATCGGCGAGCCTGTTAGTTTTGTTGGTGTGGATGGCTTGTTGACCAATCAAATTCCGGGATGTTGTGCCCAGAATAAACACAAAAGGTACTAGCAGCAGAATCACTGATTTTCATCGTTCCCTCCGAGTATTTGATGCGAAATAGCAGATTTATATAGTGCGAAGAAGAAGATAAGGGAATTTACTAGTTAGTGACATGTGTTGTTATATCAAGCGATATTGATAATTTGTAAAGTGTTACTCTGGCATCCTAACATATGAAGCGCAATGATCCTCGTGGTGAGAATTTGGCGGCTATTCAGGAGTTGGTCTAGAAGGGGTATTTTGTGCGGGTGAGGATCGATGAGCCGATTCAGACGGTCCTCGCGAATGGTATGGAGATGAGGGATGCCGCTATGCCGAGTGGTGCGCAGTTGATTATGACGGATTGGCCTAGTGTGGGTATGGCGAGTCGATACAATAGTTCGTATGTGGTGAGATTCGAGTGGGCTGCGACGGTGAGGTGTAATACATTGAGTGGAGGGAAAGGGTGCAAGGAGAAGGATTTGGAGAAGCTCTAGGATCAGGAAAGGGTGATTCAAGAAGGTATTCGCAGCGGAAAAGAAAAATAAAGCGTGTCAGGACGGGTAATGTAAATAATCTGAATGGAGAGTATAAAACGGAATGCTCACCTGACGGAATGAACATCTTCTAAAGAACAAGGAAGAAAATTTGACGTGCTGAGGAATGAAAACAGATACACAAAGCAAGCTTACGCAGCATAAAATTCAATAGAAGTTGTGATTCTCATTGAGGGTGCAACTACTAAGCCACCCCGTTTCTCAAAGCTTACCCCTCCTCGGAAGCAGCACCTCGTAGCTAGAAAACGCCCGGCGTGAAATCCACAACCTGCGCATTCTTAACCACACCACCAATACTCTTCACAAAGGCGAGATGAACGGGATCTTTCTCCAGATAGTACGCTCTATCTTCCTCGTTTGCGAACTCCACGACGAAGATGTGTGTCATGCCGCCCTAATCATCATTCATCAATCGAGACAGTGTCCAACGAGAAACGGCGATACTTACAGCTTTACCCTCAGGACTGTTCTCCTTCCCGCCAATTCCTGACTTGACGTACGGTGTCTTGGACGTAGGATGCAAGCATTGATCTTTGAGCGCGAGCATACGGTTGCACGTCTGAAGGCCATCAGCATCACTCAGATACCTCAAGCTTACTTCGTGAAACAGTCTGGGGCAATGGATCTCACATCAGTAATCTCCGCGGCCGTCGCCTCCTCCTTAAACTCAAAC
>Ga0302140_10008794_pt1 | contig 12549 bp, 8 predicted proteins | sample I_Bog_E1_1_FD_202095 | JGI IMG/M metagenome (GOLD analysis project Ga0302140, IMG submission 202095) | Peat permafrost microbial communities from Stordalen Mire near Abisko, Sweden - I_Bog_E1_1 | ecosystem: Environmental > Terrestrial > Soil > Wetlands > Peat | place: Sweden: Abisko, Stordalen...
GACGTAACCCGATCTTGGAGTTCCTCCCGGGTATCCGGTAAGAACGAAGCCGCAGGCGCCGGGGTCGCTGCGGTGGTGGCTTTCGATGAGGTTGGTGGCCGGGATAGGTTAAGTCACAGGAGGTAAGCTACTGTGACTCATCTACGCAAAATGATGCTCGAAGAGCTCGAGCGTCGCAACTATTCCGCAGGCACGAGGCGCCGATACGTGCGCTTCGTGGAGCGGTTTGCACAACACTTCGGCAAGTCGCCGGACAAGCTCGGTCCCGATGATCTGCGCAGCTATCAGGCCTACCTGCTCAGGGAACTCAAGCTCTGCCCGGGAAGCGTCGAGAACCACGTGGCCGCACTGCGGTTCTTCTACGTGCGCACGCTTCGTCGCCATGAGTTCCGCGAGTTCCTGCCCTATCCGAAGAGCCCCAGGAAGCTGCCCAGCATCCTCAGCCAGGAAGAAGTCGCGCGTCTGATCAACGCCAGCAGCAGTTTGTTTCAGCGCACGCTGCTGATGGTTCTTTACGGAACCGGCATGCGCCGCTCAGAACTGGTCCGGGTGAAGATCGACCACATCGACAGCCAGCGCATGATCATCCATGTGATCGATGGCAAGGGCCACAAGGACCGCGATCTGCCGCTGAGCCCGACCTTGCTCGAGAACTTGCGGGTCTACTGGCGATGGCTCAAGCCCCGCACCTACCTGTTCCCGTCGCGCATGCATCGCGATCACGAGCAGCCCATCAGCGACAAGATCGTGTGGCTGGCGTGCACCGAAGCAGCCAGGAAGGCCGGCCTTCGCAAGAGAGTTTCGCCGCACCTTGTTAGACACGCATTCGCCACGCATCTGCTGGAAGCCGGTAACGACCTGCGCACCATCCAGCTTCTGCTCGGCCATGAGGATCTGGAGGTGACGGCCCGCTATCTGCACCTGTCCGCGCAGCATCTGCAGAAGGTCGTCAACCCGCTCGAGGGACTGAAGCTCTCCAGCGTTGACGAGAGCAGCCGTCTCTATCATCGTCCGCGTTCATGACGCGGCCAGCCATCGAAGTGGCCGACATTGTCCGTCGCAGGGGCAGGCAGTTTCTCAAGCGCTTCAAGGCCGTTCTCAGCTATCAGCAGCTGAAGGCATACCGGGCCGTGGAGCGCTGCCGCACCGCCGCCCTTGGCGGGCATAAGGATAAGTGTGAGGACTGTGCGTACGAAGCACCCATCTCGTACAACTCATGCCGATCGAGATGCTGTCCGAAATGTCAGGCGCAGGCTCGCAAGCGATGGCTCCAGATTCAGCAACGCGATCTGCTCAACACCAGCTACTTTCACGTCGTCTTCACCCTCCCCCACGAACTGAACCCGCTGGTGCTGACTTCGCCAAGGCCCGTGCTCGATCTGCTGTTCGAGGCCAGCTCACAGACCCTGCTCGAAGTCGCCGCCGATCCCAAAAGACTCGGCGCGGAGATCGGATTCCTCTCCATCCTGCACACGTGGAGTTCGAACCTGCTGCCCCATTACCATATCCACTGCGTCGTTCCCGGCGGCGGACTGTCGGCCGATCATCAGCGCTGGATCCCCACCAGCCATCCGATGTTCCTGCTGCCAGTTCCCGTCCTGCGCACCGTCTTTCGCAAAAAGTTCCTCGCCGGACTCTGCCACCTCTACCGCAGGGGAGTCCTCAACCTGAGAGGTCCAGCCGCTCTGCTCCGTGATCCTGCGCTATTCGAGAAGCTGATCGAGAAGCTGAAGAACAAGAAATGGTACCTCTACGCCAAGCCGCCCTTCGGTGGACCCGAACATGTGCTGCGCTACCTCGGCCGCTATACCCACCGCATGGCCATCTCCAACCACCGCATCACCGCCTTCGACGGCGAGCGCGTCAGCTTTCGCTGGCGCGATTATGCGCACGGCGGCAAGCAGCGCCTCATGACCCTCGACGCGGTCAACTTCCTCTGCCGCTTCTTCCTCCATGTGCTGCCCAAAGGCTTCGTACGCATCCGCCGCTACGGCCTGCTCTCCAACCGCTTCCGCAAACAGCTATTGCCCCTGGCGCGCACTCTGCTCGCCGAACAGGGACGCGAACCCCTGCCTCTTCCGCCACTGCTCGATTGCGCTCCCTGGAACTGCCCACGGTGCGGTAAAGCCATGCGCGTCTCCGAGCGTTTCACCGCAACAGAACTCCATTTCGCAGCCTTCGATACCTCATGACCGCTGTCGCCAATCCGCACTGCCGGCTTGCTCCTCGCACGTCTTCACGGCCGTGTGCGCTCACCCCAAAGAACAGCTTCAGCACCAATTCCAACATCATCCGCACAACGTCTGCCTCCAGCTCGCGCTGCCATCGGCTGACCGATTACCATCACCAACGGCGAAAAATCGACTCACAAAACATCTCAACCAAATTCCAAATGATATTCAATATCCATAAGCCCATCTAAGATCACCGCGACCCCGGCGCCTGCGCCTTCCTTCTTACCTCCTAATCGAAAACGTCTCGCAAATACACCTCTCCCTCTCGACGCTGTCGTGCGCGAGACGTTTCCGATGTAGGCTAACGGTCAACCTGGCTTTGTGCGCAACGCGATGATCAAAGCGAACCCAGACACTCAAGGATAAAACCCCAGATCCTCATAATCTTGCTGAAGATCCTCCAAGACTTGCTCTGACGATCTTCGTATGCCACCGCTCGGTCCCTCGCGCCAACGGGGTTAATTCCACTTCCGTTTGCAAAGTGTGCACGACTCTCGAGCGATTTGTTCAGGTTCCTGGCGTATTGTCGGCTACTCGTCAGTTATATCGCAGTAAACAGTCCGGCGTCGTTTTCGGGGTTGGCATCTGGAAACGCGCACGTGACCCAGAAAGCTCTTCGGTCGATTGCATATTCACTCATCGGCAATGAGCCTTAACCACGTGGCCGTGTAGTCGGCTTGTCGGACAGTGGCACAAGCCGGTGGGCGTTGTTGCACGGATAGGCATCAAGGTCGGCTACTCTGAGACAGAATCCAGAAAGGCCGCCAGTTCAATGCCGAACAAGCACAACGCCCTGGGCCGCCATCACATCCCAAAGATGAAGTTCCGGGTGAAGAACTGGGCAGAGTACGATGCGAGTCTTCGGCGTCGAGGCAGTCTGACGTTATGGGTCACCGCAGAAGTACTGGACGGCTGGAATGCGGCACGTCGGACGACCCCTGGCGGGCAATCGGTCTATTCCGAGCTCGCAATCGAGACGGGCATGATGCTGCGCCTGGCTTTTCACCTGGCGTTGCGTCAAACCGAGGGACTGATGGCCTCTATCTTCGGCCTGCTGGGTGTGCCACTGAGCACGCCTGACCACAGTACCTTGAGCCGAAGGGCAAGGACCATGGAGTCAATCTCCAAGGGCTGTGTCCTACCTGATGGTCTGATCCACTTGTTGATCGACAGCACGGGTCTGAAAGTCTTCGGGGCCGGTGAATGGCTTCAGGAGAAGCATGGCGCAAAAGCGCGTCGCACTTGGAAGAAGCTACACCTAGCCGTGGATGTCGACACCGGAATGATCATGGCCTCTACCCTGACCGGGAACGATGTCGGAGACCCTTCGCAAGTGGCGCCGCTGCTGGATCAAATAGAGGCGAGAATCGCGAGCGTCACAGCTGACGGCGCTTATGATGGGACGCCGACTTACGATGTGGTGGCTGGTCACAGAGAAAACGTTCGAGTGATTATCCCGCCCATGTGACAGCGGTCCTCAGTGCCGAGGCCGAGAACAACCCATCGCAGCGAGACCAGCACATTCTTTCCATTGCCGCACATGGAAGGTTGGGCTGGCAGAAAGAAACCGACTACGGCCAACGCGCTCTGGTTGAAACCGCGATGGGCCGATACAAGGCCATCATCGGTCCTCGCCTGCGAGCGCGAAGCTTCTCCGGCCAACAGGCCGAAGCGGCTGTCGGCGTGGCAATCCTCAACCGCATGCTGGACGCGGGACGCCCGGACTCCGTTCGCCGTCTAAATATCGCCGCGTAAATCTGCTGAGAAGAGGGAAGCTCGGCCTTCGCTCGATCCATGCAACAATGCCCACATAATGCGAGGAATTCGCCGCGCGAATCCGCTCGCAGATTCAGACCCTTGCGGTAATCGTTTTAACTAATACAACACTGAGCGATAATGCGGACAACAATTTTAGTCGGTAATGCAGTCTGCTCAGGCGCTCACATGCGTATTTCCAGACGATAAAGGCCAAGCAATGCCTGTCATAGGTGTTTTATCTATTAAAACTATAGGCAATGCATACTTTCACTTGCCTTCTTAACCAAGAGAATAGTAGGCTCCGAAATCAGAAGCGAGAGCCTTCAGCAAAAGGCAGCTCAATACCAGCGATGAGAAGGGCTGACAATACGCGCATCTGGGGTGCGACATGGATAGCCCTTGCTGGTTTGATGCAAGGCGCATTTCCCATCACTATAGGGTTTACGCCTAGGCGGAATAGGGAGAATGCCTGGCTTGCGTCAGGCAGATGCGCCAGGTTTAGGTGCGATCAGCAGTGCCCTACCAGCACGGCAGATTCAACTGGACCTAAAGGCGGTCTGGTGAGGAGCAACATCCTCGAGCACGGTAGCTTGAGGATGCACGCCAGCCGTTTCGAACGGCGAATGCCGCCGGCGGTCTGTGGCGCGGATGAAGAGCAACTAGCTTGTCAAAGACTTATTAGCTCTAAGAGCAGAGAACGGAGACGGATATGGGTTCAATCGTTGATCAGTCAAGCGTCACTGAGAAGAAAGAGAGTTGCGAATTGAGCGATGCGTCAGGTCCAGCAGTGATCCATTCAATCTCTATCCCCACTCTGATTGGGCAACTGGGCACCGCAGCTCTTCTGTATGTGGTCTGTGTCGCTCTGCTCTTTAGCATTCATTCCTCGGCCGAGGCGAAACCAATCCCTGGGGCTTCGGAAAGCAGGATCGCTGACCAGTCGCAAATGCGGGCCATAGAGCTCAAGACTGAGTATCTGAAGGAGCCGCTAGGAATCGAGACGCCTCATCCGCGCTTGAGATGGCTCCTGAAGTCTGATGAACGGGGCCAGCTACAGACCGGCTTCCAAGTCTTAGTGGCGAGTAGTTTGGAGAAACTACAAGCCGACATCGGTGACAAGTGGGACAGCGGCAGGAGGTCCTCCGATGAGTTGGTGGAAGTCCCGTATGCAGGCAGCGAACTGGTCAGCGGAGAAAGGTGCTACTGGAAGGTTCGAGTGTGGGATAAGAATGGCAAGCCGAGCGCCTACAGTATGCCCTCCTTCTTCGAAATGGGATTGCTCAATCAGAGTGACTGGAAGGGCAAGTGGATTGCTGCGGAAAAGGGAGTGTCGTCTCCTATCTTCCGTCGCTCCATCTCGATCGAAAAGCCAGTAACGCGTGCCCGGGTATATATCTCGGGTATCGGATATAACGAACTGTTTATCAACGGGCAGAAGGTGGGAGACCGAGTACTCGATCCGGCTCCTACCTACTACAACAATGATCAAGACTTTAAGCTTAACTCCCGTGTGCTGTATTCCGTGTACGATGTCACTCAGTTCCTACATGCGGGTGCCAACGCCATTGGTGTAATGCTTGGACACGGATGGTATAGCGCTGAAGGCGATGTGAAGCCTTCCCCATCCGGGCGGACCCCCTACGGCGACCGGCCGCGACTCATTCTCCAGATGAACGTCGAGCTTGAGGACAGCCAGACCCTGAGTGTCGTATCGGACTCAAATTGGAAGACGTCACCTGGCCCGATCACATATAACGATCTCTTCAACGGTGAGACCTACGATGCCCGACTTGAACAGCCCGGATGGGCCAATGCTGGCTTCGATGATTCCAGCTGGAAGGGTGCTCTGCCCGTGGAGCCGCCGAACGGCAATCTCTGCGCAGAATTGCTTCCTCCGACCCGAGTGTTGCAGACCCTGCCGTCAGTGAAGATGATTGTGCCGAAGGATCCAGAATTCTTTGACAAGACCTACGTCTATGATTTCGGCCAAGCTTTCAGCGGCTGGGTTCGAATTCGTGTATCCGGTCCTCGGGGAGCGAAGCTTATCATGAAGTATGGATCACGTATCTATCCTGACAATACCCTGGACAATCGTAGTAACATGCCGCCAGGTGCCGAAGCTCTGCAGACAGACACATACATCCTGAAAGGCGGCGGCACCGAAGAATGGGAGCCTCGCTTTACGCTGCACGGGTTTCGGTACGTGGAAGTCCGGGGATTCAGAGATGCACCTTCCGTCGAGAGCATTGAAGGCCGGTTTGTACACTCAGCCGTAGAGTCCAACGGCACCTTCTCCAGTACAAATGAATTACTCAATCAGATTCATCACAACATACAGTGGACTTTCATGAGCAGCTTTCAGGGATTGCTTCAGGACGCATACGACCGCACGGAACGGCAATCATGGCTCGGAGATCCAGGATTTGTTGCTGAAGACTACATTCAAAACTATGACATGGCTGCATTTTGGGAGAAGTGGTTGAACGACATTCAGGACAGCCAGAAGGAAGACGGTAATATACCTTTTGTTAGCCCGATCAATTGGCGTAACACGGTTGACCCCTACCAGATGTGGCCCTGCTGGCAGAGCACCTATCCCCTGATAATCTGGGACTTGTATCAATACTATGGCGACAAGCGTGTTTTGGAAGACCACTATGCCAGCCTAAGAAAGTTAGTTGGCTTCCTGAGTACCAATGCCAGTGGCTATATGATATCCCGCGGCTTGGGCGATCACATGGAACCGCAGGAAGATGGCTATACCCACTTCTCGCCGAGACACACACCTGCCGCACTTACTTCAACTGCCTATTACTATTACGATGTGTGGATTCTTTCGCAAATTGCGGAAGTTCTCGAGAAGTCAGAAGATGCCAAGCGCTATTCGGCGCTCGCTCTAAACATCAAAGAGGCCTTCAATCGCAAATTCCTAGATCCCAGCTCGAGCCAGTACGCTACTGGAAGTCAAACTTCCAATGCACTCCCACTCTATCTGAATATGGTTCCTCAAGATCACATTCAAGCTGTTGCGAAGAACCTTGTCGACGACGTCATCAAGAACCACGATGGGCACCTCTCGACTGGCATTATCGGCTCCAACGCAATCGTCCATGCTCTGCCCGAGCATGGAGCGGCAGTGGTTATGTACAGGATCGCTACGCAAACTACCTATCCGAGCCTCGGCTATCAAGTAATGCAGGGTGCCACCGCAGTTTGCGAAACCTACGAATGCAGCCCATGGCTCAGCCAGAACATGAAGATGTTCGGTAGTCTTGACAAGTTTTTCTATCGAAATCTTGCCGGCATCAACCTGGCTAAGATTGGCTATCGGAGCATTGACATTAGCCCGCAGCCTGTCGGCGATCTCCGGAGTGTCACCGCATCGCAGGAGACAGTGCACGGCACCGTAACGGTGTCATGGACTAAAGGGGACACTTCCTTCGACCTGAAAGTGTCCATCCCCCCGGGAACAGACGCCGACATTAGGATACCGAAATTAGGCACGATAGACCCAGTCGTAACGGAGAGTGGAACGACCGTCTGGCGAGCGAATACCTATGTGCCCGGCGCACCCGGCGTGACGACTGGTACCGATGGACCCGATTCGATCATTCTTCACGTAGGCTCTGGCTCGTACAACTTTGCAATGGAAGGAGACTTGTTCTGAGAAGTGATAACGAGATAAGAACAAGCCATAAGAGACAGCGTGCGAGGAATTGGCTGCGTGAATCTATTCGCAGACTCAGCTAACGCTCAGCCTCGATCCGTAAATCTCACCGAAGTCTTTGGAGAAAGCACTCGTGAATGCCCTAGACGCCAGAGTCGCAAGGCCAAGAATTGGAATCCTTCCGACGGGACACAGCATCTATTGGAATCAATTCCCTAACCTGAAGCAAATGGGCCAGAAGATGTATGGCCGGTTGTGTAACCATATCGAAGCCTTTGGAGAGATCGTTTCACCAGGACTTGTCGATACCCCTGAAAAGGCAATTGCAGCTGCATCCTTCTTTCGTGCAAATCCAATTGATATTCTGGTCATCTTTCCTTTTGGATACAGCACGGGGATGTGCATAGTCCCGGTGGCTATGTCGGTGTCTGTTCCAATTAGGCTATTGAATGCACACGAAGATAGTGCCTATGACCACACTTCCGCAGATACATCAATTTACCTTCATCACGAAGGAGTATGTTCGATTCCTGAATATGCGGGCACCTTGGTAGACATCGGCAAGCAATTCAAAGTTATTACCGGTCATTTCGGAGACCGTAGACTGTGGAATGAACTCAGGTCTGATTGTCTTGGGGCTGCCGCTGCACGCGCCTTCAGATCAATGAACTTCGGCGTCATAGGCAAGACCTATGACAATATGACCGATATGCCCACAGATGAGCACAGGCTCTTAAGAGCAACTGCCAGGTTGCTAAAGCGCCCAGAGGTTGAAGAGATCAAGAACGCCTACGAACGCGTAACCGAGCCCCAGATAGAGGATATGTTTTGCCAGTTCCGGGAGATGTACGATGTAGATGAGACAGTCACCAACGACCACTTGAGATTTTCCGCCCAGACGGCTGTTGCATTTGACGAAGTCATTATGAAGCACGATATCAATGCATTCGGGTACTACTGGTGGGGAGAAAAGGATTTCACTACCCAACTCAGGGCAGAGTCAGCCCTCGCTGTTTCTAGGCTTACAGCACTGGGCCGACCCGGTGTGACAGAAGGCGACGTTAAGACGGCTATGGCAATGAAGATCATGGACCTGCTCGGCGCTGGGGGAATGTTCCTAGAATTCTTTTCCATGGACTTCGACGAAAACTTCTTCTTGATGGGACACGATGGACCGAACAATATTAATGTGGCCGCAGGGAGGCCAGAACTCCAGCACCTAACAGTGCATCACGGGAAGACAGGGCATGGCTTAGGAATTGACTTCAGGATTCCGCAAGGGGCGATTACACTGCTGAACTTGACTCAATTTAGTGGCGGGAAAACATTCAAGTTAATTTACACGGTCGCAGACTCGATTCCAGGGCCGATCCTCGACATTGGCAACCCAAATTGTCGCGTGCGTGTCTCCAAGCCGATCCAGGAATTTATGGACGCCTGGTGCCAGCAAGGGCCCAGCCATCATGTTGCCCTGGGGCTCGGGGATAGATCCAGAGAGATCGCAGCTTTCGCTCAAGCTGCAGAGTTCACTTGTGTGCGTATCTAAGTATCAACGGCAATTCTATTCTTGAGTGTCGGTTGCGAAATGGCGTTTACTTTAGGTTAAGTGGAGGGTCGTTTTCTCATCCTTGATTCCGGCACGAAAAGAGAGAATGTGTCGTTGCTGTGCCCTGCGGTTGGTACTAAGTCAGTCAACGGGTTCCAAAATTCCTTTGTGAGCCTCCTGCATGATACGTTTTGGATGCACATTTATGAGTGTAGAGTGCTCCGATCTCAGCGAATGCGAGCCTGTAATGCATTTTGCTAATTTGTCTGTGCTTGAGAAAGCGGTCAACCTATCCATCAGCCAGGTGGAGAGGAGTTCATGATCCCTCCACTAGAGCCGAGGACGGAAGGAAGGCAGCCGGAGCGTCTTCGCCGGGTTTTGAAGCTCCATGACCTAATTTTCTATGGAATCGTGATCATCACTCCTATCGCGCCCGTTCCCATTTATGGCATAGGTCAAGCGATCTCGCGAGGGCATATCCTGATATGTATTCTGTTTGCAGGCATTGCTATGATGTTTACGGCATTCAGCTACGGACGCATGGCATGTCTTTATCCCTCTGCCGGCTCGGCTTACGTCTATGTTGGGAAGGGCCTGAATGCTCACCTTGGTTTTCTCGCCGGTTGGGCCATGACGCTTGACTATTTGGTCCTGCCGATTGTTGCCATTATTCAAGCGGCTCTTGCGATTGGGCGGCTCATCCCATCAGTGCCGTATGCGGCTTGGGTCGTAATTTTCGTACTTCTCATTACTGTACTGAACCTGCGGGGAATACGTTCCACCGCTCGTGCAAACATCGCACTGCTAATAGGAATGTCTGTGGTGATCGGTTCGTTTCTCCTGTTCGCTGTTTTGTATCTGTTCCATCAACGGGGCGTGCATGGTCTATTGTCCACTCAGCCGTTTTATCATCCGGCCACCTTCCGCCTCCGATCTGTGGCAACGGCAACGTCATTTGCAGCACTTACTTATATTGGGTTTGACGGGATCACTACACTCGCCGAAGATGTGGAGAATCCACGACGCAACGTGTTACTTGCGACTGTATCCGTATGCCTGTTTACTACCATCTTTAGCTGCATTCTCGTCTATCTGGCCCAACTAGTTTGGCCCGACTACCAGACCTTCCCCAGTGTCGAGACGGCTTTCATGGATGTAACACGCCGTGTTGGCGGAGCGAACCTTTTTCAAGGGATGGGAATCGTGGTAATCCTGTCAAGCCTGGGCGGCGGCTTAGCTGGTCAAGTAGCTGCGGCACGCGTTCTTTTAGCGATGGGCCGTGACGATGTTCTGCCTCGAAAGATCTTTGGCTACCTAGATCCTATGACAAGCAGTCCAAATATTAACGTCCTCATGGTTGGGCTGGTGGCTTTAGCGGGCTCGATGGTGTTGAGTTTGGAACACGCGGGCGAGTTGTTGAACTTCGGGGCCTTTTTGGCGTTCATGGGGGTAAACCTGGGGGCCATTCGGCAGTACTACTTTCTGCGACGCAAGGAAGAACGGCGACTCCTCACAGGCGCAGTGGTCCCCTTTATTGGGTTCTTGTTCTGTCTTGGAATTTGGCTGAGCCTGCCTCTGCTTGCGAAGCTCGTTGGAGGCGCATGGTTCCTGGTAGGGATCATTTATGACGGAGTAAAGACTAAGGGATTCCGGACACATCCTGTGTTGCTCGATTTCGGCGAGCCTCAAGACGAGCAATCGTTGGGAGGCTAAATGGCTGCGCTGCCCCTGGACTGCCCAATCTGTTACACCGGCGAGAGTGGTAGTGGTGTAGCGCGACAAGTGAAGTGGATGAAAATCAGTGTGCTTTTAACGAGCCGCCCAAAATGCATCTCAATCAGGCCCACGCTCAAGGTAAGTGTCCCGATCTCCCCTCTTGACCTGTCTGACGCGTGATCTTCGAAGTGCCCACTACCTTTTTGGTGGGCACCTGATGAGTGTGTCTAAGCGGCTTGGGAGGATTGGGTCTTTAAGGACACGGAGAGATTCCAGGGCAGGAGTTCTTCGATGCGGCTGATGGGATGGTCGGCGATCTGGGCTAGCACGGTGCGGAGATAGAACTCGGGGTCGAGGTCGTTCAGGTTGGCCGATCCGATAAGGCTGTACATGGCGGCGGCACGTTCGCCACCGCAGTCGGATCCTGCGAACAGATAGTTCTTGCGTCCAAGAGCTACAGCACGCAGCGCCCTTTCGGCCGCGCTGTTGTCGATCTCCAACAGTCCATCGTCGGTGTAGCGCGTGAGGGCACTCCAGCGCGACAGCGCGTATCGAATCGCAGCTGCGGTTTCGCTCTTCGCGGACAGCGAACGCAGTGCCTTCTCCATCCATTTGCGCATGTCCTCAAGCAATGGCTTGGCTCGTGCCTGTCGAACACTCAGCCTCAGATCGGCGGGCTTGCCGCGCACCTCGTCTTCGATCGCGTAGAGAGCGCCGATCCTGGCCAGAGCCTCGATTGTTGTGGGTGATGCGTGGATAACATGGATCTCGTGAAACTTGCGGCGTGCATGCGCCCAGCAGGCAACTTCATAAATGGCGCCATCGCCGTACAAATGATGGAACCCTGCATAAGCATCCGCCTGAAGCCCACCCTTGAAGTTCTTCAGATGCCGCCGTGGATGCTCGCCCTTGCGATCCTCTGAGTATGCGAACCAAACCGCTGGCGCAGTATCTTCGCCGGCAGGCCTGTCGTCGCGCACATAAGTCCAGAGCCTCCCAGTCTTGGTCTTGCCGCTGCCAGGCGCAAGCACCGGCATCGGCGTATCGTCTGCATGTAACTTGGCTCCGGCAAGCACATGCTTCTGAATCGCATCAATCAGCGGAGCGAGTAACTCGCTTGCTCCACCTACCCAACCGGCCAGCGTGGAGCGCTCAATCTCAACTCCCTGGCGGGCGTAAATCTCCGACTGTCGATAGAGCGGCAAGTGATCTGAGTTATGTTGTGCACAACATAACTGCGATTGGACTAAACCGCTGCGCGGTACTCGGTAGTTCCGGCAGGCAGTCCCTGAGCGTATTGCCTGATCAAGCCTTCCTGTTTACCCTCCTTCCCGCGTGAACCCCTTTGCGAGAGTATGGAGTCGCTGCTTGCAGCGCATTCCATCTCGCAAAGGAGTTGTTATGACGCCTCTTCGCCAACGGATGATCGAAGACATGCAGGTGCGGAATCTCGCACTCAACACCCAACGCTCGTACTTGGAGCAGGTATCGCGTTTCGCGCGCCACTTCCACAAGTCTCCTGAACAATTAGGGCCGGAAGACATCCGCGCTTACCAAATCTACTTGACCAATGAAAAGAATTTGGCGCCCAGTTCCGTAATCATTGCGGTTGCCGCCCTGCGCTTTGT
>Ga0302140_10008796_pt1 | contig 12549 bp, 13 predicted proteins | sample I_Bog_E1_1_FD_202095 | JGI IMG/M metagenome (GOLD analysis project Ga0302140, IMG submission 202095) | Peat permafrost microbial communities from Stordalen Mire near Abisko, Sweden - I_Bog_E1_1 | ecosystem: Environmental > Terrestrial > Soil > Wetlands > Peat | place: Sweden: Abisko, Stordalen...
CGGCTACCGTGCCAAAAAATGGAAGCCCTTGGTCGAGTATTATGCCAGCCCTGGATTTCTGGGCGAATCAATGAAAGTTTTCACCGCGGAAGGTCTTGTAGCCGGCGACGCGCACCCCGAAGACGACGAACAAATCGAATTCCGACTGGTCAAGCTCTCTGAGGTCCTCAAGATGATTCAAAAGGGTGTCATCCTCGACGGCAAGACTCTAACCAGTGTTCTTTTGTTCGCAAGGCTCAAAGGCGATAAGCGGAAAAAATAAACACGCTCCCTTTTCCCGACGGCGGCAGCTTGACGTATCCAACTCACTCAACAGGACTTCCGCTTCAAGTTCCCACTTGGTTGGCCGCCGAGTCTCAGGTTGTGAAAACCTTCCCGGAAAACGACAAAACCTTTAAGCGGGATTCGTCGTCTTAAGTGGTATCGGCGGACGATCCCCTCGATCGCCGTATTTCCCCGCACGACCCAAGGAAGGCAGGGCGCCTGTGGCTCAGTACAAAGGGAAGGTCAAGTGGTTCAACAACGCCAAGGGCTACGGATTCATCGGACGTGAAGACGGACCGGATGTTTTCGTCCACTACTCATCCATTCAACTGGACGGATACAAGACTCTGAAGGAGGGCGATGACGTCGAGTTTGACATCGTCCAAGGACAGAAAGGTCCACAGGCGGATGCAGTCATCCGCTTCAAGGACGCAGCCGCCCACAACGCAGCTTAGACGCCCAGTGGCGACCGGGCTTGACAGGTGGATCACTCCGCCCGGCGATGAAACTGGAAGCGTGCCCGAGCCACAATCGGTCGTAACCGAAGTTGTGTTTGATCCGTCCTGATTGAGTATCCCCCGTTTTTGCTTTCTTGCTTGACGGGCACGCGAAAAGTGCCTCTTGCAACCTGTTCGCCCTTCTTCTCCCGTAAACTTGTGCGTGTCCGGAACTTCATTGATTCAGTTTGCGGAGACTTGATGGACAATCCAACCATGGCTCGGCTCTTGGAGCAAACCGCCGATCTGCTGGAGATCGATGGCGGCGATAGTTTCCGGATCCGCAGTTATCGCCGTGCCGCTGAAGCCGTGGAACAGACCACCGTGGACATCGCAGCCTGCGCCGGCGATGCAGCATGCCTTCTCGAGATACCCGGCATCGGCAAAAGCATGGCGGCGAATCTCGTCGCCCTCGCCACCACCGGCACACTCCGTATGCGGGAGGAATTGCTTTCCAAATACGGCCTTGGGCTGCTTGACCTCCTGAAGCTTCCCGGCATGGGCCCCAAGACCGTAGCGCTTTTTTGGTCTGCCGCGCAAATCGCAAGTATCGACCAACTCGCCGCTGCCATAGATGCCGGCGGCCTCGACACCCTGCCCCGCATGGGCGCCAAGCAGATCGAAAAGCTCCGCAAAGGCATCGACGACTACCGCCGCAGCTCGGGACGCTACCGCATTGACGTGGCCGAAGACGCCGCCCACCGCATCACCTCCTACCTGCTGGCTTTCCCAGGAATCGACCGCGTCACCCCTGCCGGTTCCCTGCGACGTGGCCGCGAAACCGCCGGCGACCTCGATCTCCTCGTCACCGGCCCCGCCTGCGCTCCTGGCCAGACCGCCGCCGCCGTGGAATATGTAGCCGCCTATCCCGCCATTCACAACATCATCGCCAAAGGGGAAAACAAAGTCAGCTTTAACCTCTCCATCGGTCTGCAAGTCGACGTGCGGCTTTTGCCCGTTGCCTCCTACGGCGCGGCGCTGCAATATTTCACCGGCTCCAAAGCGCACAATGTGGCGCTTCGCCAGCGCGCCCTCAAAATGGGCTACACCCTCAGCGAATGGTCCCTGGCGCGCCTCGACGACGAGTCCATCATCGTTGCCTCGGCTACCGAAGAAGAAATCTACGCGGCCCTCGGCATGGACTGGGTGCCGCCCGAATTACGTGAAAACCTTGGCGAAATCGAAGCCGCCGCACGCCATGCGCTCCCCTGCCTTATTCAGCAATCCGACCTGCGCGGCGACCTGCACATGCACACCACGGCCACCGACGGGCGCAACTCTATCCGCGAGATGGCCGACGCCGCCCTTGCCTGCGGCTACCTGTACATCGCCATCACCGACCACTCGAAAAATCTGGCAATGACCAAAGGCCTCGACGAAAAACGCGCCCTTGAACACATCCAGTACATCCGTGAGGTTGACCGCCAGATGGAAGGCCGCATCCGGGTCTTCGCCGGGATCGAAGTCGATATCCTCGCTGACGGCGCTCTCGACCTCGACGACGAAGTCCTTGCCCAGATGGACGTCGTCATTGCCAGCGTGCACACCCGCTTCGAGCAGAGTCGCGAAGAAGCGACTGCCCGCGTTCTCCGCGCCATTGAGAATCCTTACGTCCGCATCCTCGGACATCCCACCGGCCGAATGCTCTTGCGCCGCGAGCCGATTGCGCTCGACACCGGTGTCGTCCTGCGCCGCGCAGCGGAACTCGGCGTTGCCGTTGAACACAACGCCGCCCCCGAACGCCTCGACCTCTGCGACCGCGACCTTCGCCTTGCCAAGGAGCTGGGCTGCAAAATTGTTATCAATTCCGATTCCCATGAAGCCCGAAACCTCGGCTCAATGGAATACGGCCTGCGCCAACTGCGCCGCGCCTGGCTCGCACCTGCCGACGTGCTGAATACGCTCGGACAGCAGGATTTGATGGCCGCCCTGCGTCCCCGCCCCTGACCTACAACCAAAGGCATCCATTTCCGCGCGGAGGCCGTTACCCTTCCTCGTATAAACGGGTACTTTCCCCGAATATTCCTTCAGGGATTCTTGGCAAGTCATAGCTTAATGGGCATAAGATAAGGGCGTTATGAGTCTACTGCAGCATTCACCCGATATCGAAGACGACGTCAGCGGAGAGAGCTATACCAAGGGCTCTGGTCACTTGCTCTTGACCTCCGTGATCGCAGCCATTCTGGTCACCATTGGAATCGCTGTCTATGTGATTACCGGCCAAAAGCCACCCGCTGCTACCGGAGACATCATCCAGGTCTGGGCGCACGCTCAGCACACGCAAAGCTCTGGCTTTGACGCCAATGGCGCCCCCATGCCACAGGACAGCTTTGACCAGGTGTTGGTCTTCACGCACGTCACCCTGCATAACCAGAGCACCCAGCCGCTATTCCTGCTGAATGCCATGACCAATGCCACCCTGGATGACGGGATTCATTCCAGCTATGCTGCCACCGCGGTGGACTATGACCGCATCTTTCTCGCCTATCCTGACATTCCGGTTCAGCATGGCAAAGCGCTTGCGCTCGACTCCGCCATTCCCCCGGGCCAAAGCATCGAAGGGACCATCGTGTCTTCGTTCCGGCTCACAAAACAGCAGTGGGACGCGCGCAAGGACCTGAACTTCAGCTTCAACTTCCGCTATCAGCCAACCCTCAAACTCACGCCCCACTCCGCTGTCATTGACCGGTAGAAGCAGGCGCCGGCGCGCCCTTCGGCGTCGACAGGTAACCCGTCACGGTGTTCTTCGCGCTGACTGAGTTCACCACGATTTCAAACAGACCCGGCTCCTTGCCGCTATAAAACTGCAGCGGTTCGTTCAGGTTTCTGTCCTTCTTCTCGTACTGCTTGTCATCGGAGTAGACCACCAGCGTAAACCGGCTCTTCTTGGCGTCCGCCTTCTTCAGCTCCAGGCTCACCGTGCCCACGGGCTTTTTCTGGCCCTTCACCAGGGTGAATTCGTAGTAGTTCCGGTCGCCCTTATGCTTCAGCACTTCCAGCTCGTCGTGGTTGCGCGCGATCAGGCTGCTGTGGCCGCTGAGGTCGCCCTTCATTGAAGTCAGCTGCGCTACTGCCGTGGCAAGGTCGCTCTGCGTCTTGGCCACATCGGTCTTCACGCCGCCCACGTCGGTCTTCACATCGGTCACCGCACTTGACACAGCTGTCACCTGCTGTGCCGTCTGCTTCTGGGCATTTTCAAGTCGGCGATTGTCGGCTGCTTCCCGCGTCATGATCTCCTGAGCGCGATTGTCCAGTTGCTTCTGGGTCAGGCCGAGCGATGTGCTCAGCTCGTCCGTAGCCACCTTCAGCCGGGCGTCAGTCTCGCGCAACTCGGCTTCCAGCTTCACGTTTTGCTGCTTGGCTTCCGTCAGCTCAGTCTGCTGCGTGCCCAGCTTGCCCGTCAGCGTATAGGTCCAGATCAGCCCGCCGATCGCCGCAAGCAGTGCTATGGCAATCGCCGCCAGCAGTGCACCTGAATATGTTCTAGGAACTTCCTGTACTTCATCACTCATCTGTTTACCTTTCTACCTTTCTTCTCTCTGGGGTCCCATCCGGCGACCCAGTGGTGCAGGTCCTCAGCAAGACTTACCCTTCATCAATCGCGGCGTCCGTTCCGTTCTGACCTTGCCGCAAGGTTTCTTTCCGCAACTTTCATTGTCCCACCGGAGTTCCAGAGCCAAGGATCGGATCTGGAGATGTCGCTCCCGGCACCTCCGGGGGGAAAGTACAGGATATAACTAAATAATAACTATTGCGCAGAAAATGCCGCCGCCCCGGCCCCTCCAGCGTAGGTAAAGTAACTGCCTCGGGCTATTGCATTTCGCGCCCAATGGTGGTTATCCGCTTCCGGAGATCAGTGCGCAGCCGCCTGTTTTACGGGTTCTGTCAACCATGGTGGAAGTAGAAGATATTCCCGTCCAGATCCTGCACGGTGAATTGCCGTATTCCCCACGGCTTTGTTTGAAGAGGATCGACGATGTTCGCGCCGGATGACTGCAGTTCCTGGTACAAAGCATCAATCTCCTGGGTAAACACCCAGTGAATGGCAGGCTCAAAGGGCGGCTCGCGCTTGCGAAAGAAGATCGTCGCTCGATCGCGAGTGACGGAGCCAATTCCCCCGTCGGCGTAAAGCCATCCGATCTCAAAGCCGAGTGCCTCTCTGTAGTGCTTCTGCGCGCGTTCGACGTCCGCAACCGGCAATTCCGGCACCGGCGGGCCCATGGGGCTCATTTTCTCGTTTGCGCTCATAGGAACCTACTTTATGGAACAGAACCTCCCACGCGTGAAATTAGAACATTCTCCGCCTCGGTAGTGTCCTTAGATTCAAATTAGGACACGATTCGCCGTCCCACCCGCCGTGACAACCAAGCAACAGTTCCGTTATAAACATCTTTGCTGCAATTTCTGGCGCAGGGCCTTTTTCCAAGACCAAAACCTCCAGCTACACCGTCTCACTGAATGGGGGATACGGCCGAAGTCCACGCCGCGCTCGTCCAACATCATACGTAGAAGGAGACTCGCAAGCCATGTCCACCGCTGTCGCAGGGAAAGGTCTGGAAGGAATTGTCGCCGCAAACTCCGGTATCTGCTGGATAGACGGAGAGGCCGGCGTGCTGGCCTACCGCGGCATCGACATCCACGAGCTGGCGGAGAACTCGACCTTTGAGGAAACCACCTACCTGCTTTGGAACGGGATCCTGCCCAACGAACTGGCATTGCGAGAGTTCCAGTCCCAACTGGCCCTGGCCCGCTCCATCGATCAGCGCATCGTGGACATGCTGCGCAGCTTCCCCACTACCGCCACGCCCATGGAAGTGCTGCGAACTACGGTCTCGGCGCTCAGCTTCTATGACGCCGATGAGAAGGACAACTCCCACGATGCCAACGTCCGCAAGAGCTACAACCTCACCGCCCAGATCTCAATGATCGTGGCCATTTACGACCGCCTCCGCAAAGGCCTTGAAATTATCCCCCCTGACCGGTCCCTTAGCCACGCCGCCAATTTCCTGTGGATGCTCAACGGAGAAAAGCCTTCTGAAACAGCCACACGCACCCTCGATATCGCCCTCATCCTCCACGCCGATCACGAGCTGAACGCCTCCACCTTTGCCGCCCGCGTCATCGCCGCCACGCTTTCTGACGTACACTCCGCCATCACCGGCGCTATCGGCGCCCTCAAGGGCCCGCTGCACGGCGGCGCCAATGAAGCCGTCATGCGCCTGCTCTACAGCATCGATAAAGCCGGCGCCGACCCGGTGGAATACGTGAAGAACATGCTGGCCGCCCGCCAGAAGATCTCCGGCTTCGGCCATCGCGTCTACAAGACGGAAGATCCCCGCGCCACCCACCTGCGCCGCATGAGCGAGCAGCTGGGCAAAGACTCCGGCGATCCGAAATGGTTCAACATGTCCCGCGCCATTGAGCTATACATCAACCAAGACAAAAAGCTCAACGCCAACGTGGATTTTTATTCTGCCTCAACCTACGCCACCCTCGGCATCGACATCGACCTCTACACGCCCATCTTCGCCGTCAGCCGCATAGCCGGATGGACCGCTCACGTGATTGAGCAGCTCGATGACAACCGCCTTATCCGCCCGCGCGCCGAATACATCGGTCCTGAATATCCTTCCCACTGGATCCCCATCGACGAGCGCGGATAAGGTTGAATCAGGCCTAACCGCGCATACATTCACACCGTCAAAGCGGGCAGAGGAATCCTTGTGAAACTTCGGCTCGCTTTTCTTCTGCTTGCAATTTTCATCACCGCTGGAAGCGCTGCGGCTCATGGCCAGCGTGTCTATCCCGTCCAAGGCCCGCTTTCCAGCCAGGCGTCACCCCAGGTGTTCAGCGCCAGGATGCACGGGTCAACGAGCGGACAAATCACCGTGACTCTGGCAAACGGTGAGGTGTTCAACGGGCAGTGGTCCACCCTGATCGCTTTCACGGCCAATACGAACGCGAAGAAGTCCTCCGGCACTCCGCTGCAACCCAATCTGGCGTCTGCCTGGGATGCCGTCTACGGACAGGGTTTCTATCTCGCCAAGGTGCTTGGCGTTGGGATCGGGCAGTCTCTCCTCACAGGGAATCAAGGCACAGTAGTTCAGATGGAGTTTTTCAACAATAAAGAGGGCGTAGCGCTGGATAGCAAAGGAAATATTTTCAAAATGGTCTGGTAAACAACGCGCCCGCCCCATGACCACGCTCGACATCCTCAAAAGTCCGGCCGATTTTTCTTTGCGCCCTGCGCCCCCTCTCGCATATCCAATGCCCAAGGCAGGTGTTCATGGCGATTCAGCAAATTACCGTGGAACGCTTCAGCGTCGTTTCCTCCAAACCCTTTGCGGAAATCCTGGCCGCGATCCAGGCTCCGATCGGTCATCCTGACATGCGCGAGTTCGGGACCAAGGTCGCCGCTGCCAAATCGTGGCAGGAGCTTGAGCAAGTGGTACAAGGAATGATCGGGCCGTCGGGGTTTATGGAGTTCACGCGATTCAACCTCGGCCAGATACTTTCCAAGGACCAAGGTCCTTCCGCGCCAAAGATCGTGCGCATCGTTCTTGGCAATCCACTGGTTATGAAGCGCATGGCCGAGCATGTTCACGACACCGCCTCCTATGCGCCGGTGACCATCCTCATCGATGAGCGCTCCGACGGCGTTCATCTTTCCTACGACCGGATGGCAAGCTATCTGGAGTCGTATGGTAATCTGGCCGCGCTGGAAGTGGCGCGTGAGCTGGACGCGAAAGTCGAAGCCTTGCTTACCTCTGCAGCCGGCTAGAGCCTTCCCTCATCGTGCGAAGGTCCCCTCACCCCACCGTGTCGTTACAAAACGTCATTACAGGAGGTCACCCCATGATTCTTGGCATGACTCTCTCGACCTTTACAACCGTGCATGTGGCGATCAGCCTCATCGGCATTGGCTCCGGCTTCATCGCAATCATCGGACTGATGAGCGGCAAGCTCCTGCACGCTGTGACTGCGCTCTTTCTAGCAACCACCATCCTCACCAGCTTGACGGGATTTCTCTTCCCCTTCAACGGCGTCACGCCAGGCATAGTGCTGGGAATTCTCTCCATGATCGTGCTCATCCTGGCGATCGTGGCGCTCTACGCAAAGAAGCTCGCAGGCGCATGGCGCGGGACTTACGTCATCTCCGCCAATCTCGCTCTCTACTTCAATGTTTTTGTGTTGTTCGCGCAGCTCTTCGAAAAGGTGCCCGCGCTCAAGGCCATTGCGCCCACGCAGGCCTCTCCCGCATTTGGCGCTACTCAACTGGTCGTGCTGGTTGTCTTCATCGTACTCACAACGCTTGCGTTCAAGCGTTTCCGCAATCATGTGATTTAAAACGCTTCTATCTGCCGGCTTATCGCGAGCGTGAAGAGGTTGAATCAAGGACAAGTGGTCCCTTTGCGCCAGATTTTGTCTTGGCGGATATTTACCATTGGTTCGTTCCGGACTGTCCCATCCCGGAAGCGAAAGGGCACGCATCATGATTCTTGGGCTCAGTACGCCAACGTTTGACCTCGTGCACGTCCTACTGAACGTGGTTGGCGTCGCGTCGGGTTTGGTAGTGGTTTACGGGCTGTTGACGGCCAGAAGGCTACCGTTTTGGACCGCCCTGTTTCTGATTTCATCGACGCTTGCTGTCCTGACCGGGTTTCTGTTTCCTTTTCACGGCATCACGATGAGCATCGAGCTGGGAATTCTGGAGCTTTGCTTTCTGATGCTCGCGGCGGTTGATCGCTACAGCCAATTGTTTGCAGGCGTCTGGCGTCACACTTACGTGGTAAGCGTCATGGTTGCGCTGTTTTGCAATGTCTCCGTCCAGATTGCGCAAATTTTCGCGAAGTTCCTGGCGCCGACTGCCCGGACTCCGTGGGAATACGGACGGCTCTTCAAATTGGCGGAACTCGCCGCCTTCGCCTTTTTCGCAATCGCAACGTATTTTGCGTTGAAAAGGTTCCACAACTCGCGTGGTCACCGTCTCTGATCGTGCAGTTACTATCGCAAGAGGGCCCGCTCCTGCCGCGCCTTCCACAACAGGTAAAGCCCCCACGCCGCCAGCGTGCAGTTGTCGCGAATTGTGCCGTTGAGCATCATCTCTTCAAACTCCGCCACCGGGACCGAAAGTGTCACCAGGTCGTGTTCCTCCGCGTCCGGCTCTTTCTCTGTGTGGGTCAAATCGCCTGCCAGAAAAACATGATGCTTTTGCCGCGTGAACCCGTATGCAATCCAAAGCCACCCCAGGTACGTCATCTCCGCGGCATCCAGGCCGATCTCTTCTTTCAGCTCGCCCCGGGCTAGTTCCTCCGGGTTCGCAACTTCTTCTTCCCAGCCGCCCTGCGGCAGTTCCAGCGCCCGCTCCTGGATGGTGTAGCGATACTGCTCTACCAGCCAGACGCATCCGTTGTCGATGGGCAGTATGATGGCCGCGTCGTCCTTCTCCACCACTCCGTAGATGCCCTTCTTGCCGTTTGAGCGCAGGATCTCGTCCTCGCGCAGACGCATCCAGTGATTGCGATAAACCTCGCGGCTTGAAAGCGTCGTAATCGTCTGCCCGGAATGATTTTTGTCCCGTTTCAAAAACGGACTCCTTGCGTGATATGCGAGAGCCAGTTTACTCGTCGCGAACCCGATATTTGCGCAGTCGCCCGATGAGAGACGCCGGGCCGCTGACAGTCAGCCGAACCAAGTTGCCTTCGTACTCCCGGCTGTGCACTTTCATGCCCCCTTCGATGGCCGCCAGCGCCGCGCCTTCCTGTTGGGGCACCCGCAATTCCGCATCCACCAGGGGATCCGTGTGCAACGCGAGATCAATCGCCTTCAGCAGTTCGTCCATTCCCTCGCCAGTCACCGCAGACACAGCCACTTCACCGCTCGCGGGATTCTTCGACCGCTCCATCAGCCCCTCGCGCTCATGCGCATCCAGCAGATCAATCTTGTTCAGAACCTCAATCCGTGGCTTGTCCAGCGACTCCAGCTCACCCAACACTTTTTCTACCTGCGCCTTCTGCTCTTCGCCGTAAGTAGAGGCCGAATCCCGCACATGCAGCAGCACCTCAGCCTGTGCCACCTCTTCCAGCGTGGCTCGAAAGCTCGTCACCAGTGTGTGCGGCAAATTGCGAATGAACCCGACCGTATCTGACAACAGCACTTTTCTGCGGCTCGGCAATTCAACAGCGCGGAGCTTCGGATCGAGCGTCGCAAACATGCGCGACGAAGCCAGCACCTGCGCCCCCGTCAGACGATTGAAAAGTGAGCTCTTGCCGGCATTGGTATATCCCACCAGCGCCACCGTGGGCACAGGCACCGCCTCGCGCCGCTGCCGCTGCTGGCTGCGAACTCGCTTCACGGCGTTCAGTTCGCCTTTCAGATGCTCCACCCGGCTCTGAATGCGGCGGCGATCCGTCTCCAGCTGGGTTTCTCCTGGTCCCCTTGTCCCGATGCCGCCGCCCAGTTGCGACATGGTCTTGCCCCGGCCGGCCAGTCGCGGCAGCATGTATTCGAGCTGCGCCAGCTCAACCTGCAACTGGCCCTCGCTCGTTCGCGCATGACGGGCAAAAATATCCAGGATCAACTGCGTTCGATCCAGAACCCGGCAAGGTAGCTCGGCTTCAAGATTGCGCAGCTGCGTTGGGCTCAGATCATGATCGAAGAGCACCAGGTCAGCCTCAGTCGAAGCCGCCACACCTGCAATCTCCTCCACCTTGCCCTTGCCAATCAATGTCGCCGGATCGAGTCGAGCGCGCCGCTGCATCAGCTCGGCGACAACCACCGCGCCTGCGCTTGAAACCAGCTCCCGAAATTCCGCAAGCGACTCCTCTGCGTCGAGCCTGTAAGCTCCCGCCCGGGCCGCTTGCTCACCACTGAACTTAAGCTGTTTTTCGGATGCTTCGGAGTCGGTTACTGAATCCGGAAATCCATCTTCCGTGACGGATTCAGAAGCGGAGCGTGCTGCCGCCGAACGCGCACTCGCGACAGCTTCGCGACCGGCGTGCGAGCGGGCCGTGAGGTCCACCCCTACCAGAACGGCTCGTTCCAATCGCGCGGACACGCCCGCGCCTTTATTCTCTGCTCCAAATCGTGACCGCTTACCGGGTGCTATCGTTGCTCCGCAATTGCTGGCGCTGGAGCCGTCCCGGGTCCAGGTACTGCAGAGGGACCAATCCCCGCCTGCACCGCCATCGGCCGATGCTCGGAATGCATGACACTCCGGTTGCTGACCACGGTCGAAATGGCGTGCTTGAAGATCAATTGCTCCTGGCTGTTATTTTCCAGAAGCACTGAGTATTTATCGAAAGAGCGGATTTTACCCGTCAATTTCACCCCGCTGACCAGGTAAATCGTGATTGGAGTCTTGTCCTTGCGGACGGTATTCAGGAATGTGTCCTGAATATTTTGTGCCGGCTTGTTTTCCATTTGCCGATCTCCTACTTCCTCTAAAGGGTTTAGATGCTTCTGCTCGTGCGTTTAAAAACAATTTGGGCGGGTATGGCCATGGAAACCCCGTAGCCACAAGCTCCCGCAATGTGACAACAATAGAACGATTGTCCAACCTTTTCAACTCTAGCCCACAGCAAGTTGCGGGCTCCAGCGCACTTGCACGGTTCCTTTTTAGCGCTGCCAGCCTGCTTGGACTGCTAGCATAATCAGGTGAAAAACCCTCCTTCCGCGCCGGTCCCCGCTGATACCGCCGCAGGGGTTCCAGTGCCGATGCTCGACCTGAAGCGCCAATACGAGCCGCTTCACAATGAGCTCTTAGATGCGCTCGCGCAGGTTCTGGAAACCCAGCAATTTATCCTCGGCGGACCGGTCGCAGACTTCGAAAAATCAGCAGCTCAGCAACTTGGTGTTGCCCGCGCAATCGGCTGCTCGTCAGGAACAGATGCTCTTTGGCTGGCCTTGGCTGCTTCCGGAATCGGGCCGGGCGTGGCCGTGATCACCACCCCGTTCAGCTTCTTTGCCTCAGTGAGCGCCATCCTTCGCGCAGGCGCCACCGCCCTTCTTGCGGACATCGAGCCAACCACATTCAATCTCGATCCGGCGGCCGTTGAATCCATCTTGAATCGCCCTCGGACCACCCCCATCGCCGCCATTCTCCCCGTCCATCTCTACGGCCAATGCGCCAACTTCACAGCCTTCACCGCACTCGGGAAGCAGCACAACCTTAAGCTGATTGAAGACGCCGCCCAAGCCTGGGGTGCGGAGTGGGATGGCACCAAAGCAGGGTCGCTTGGCGACGCGGCCGCCTTCAGTTTTTACCCCACCAAAAATCTCAGCGCGGCAGGTGACGCCGGCATGGTCACAACCCAAACCGACACCATCGCCGAACGCGTCCGAATGCTCCGCCAGCACGGCATGCGTCGCCGCTACCACCACGACGAAATCGGCTGGAACGCCCGAATGGACGGCTTCCAGGGCGCCATTCTCAGCGTCAAGCTCAAATACATTGCCGGCTGGAATAATGCCCGCCGCGCCATCGCAACCCAATATCACGCCTCCTTTGCGGCCGCAGGTCTCGCCGAGTCCGGACCGCATCCGGAACACGGCATCGTTCTGCCTCACGAAGTTCTGGGCAGCCGTCACGCCTGGCATCAATATGTCATTCGCACCCGCCGCCGCGATGAGCTTCGCGACTTCCTCACCAGCCGCAAAATCGGCTCAGAGATTTACTACCCCGTTCCACTCCATTTACAGGAAGCCTTGAAGGGCCTTGGCTATTCCGAAGGCAGCTTCCCTGAAGCCGAGCGCGCCTCCCGCGAAGTGCTCGCGCTGCCGATCTTCC
>Ga0302140_10008797_pt1 | contig 12548 bp, 7 predicted proteins | sample I_Bog_E1_1_FD_202095 | JGI IMG/M metagenome (GOLD analysis project Ga0302140, IMG submission 202095) | Peat permafrost microbial communities from Stordalen Mire near Abisko, Sweden - I_Bog_E1_1 | ecosystem: Environmental > Terrestrial > Soil > Wetlands > Peat | place: Sweden: Abisko, Stordalen...
TTCTGCACATCGATATTCCAAGCCTGCACATAGGGTAGTGAGTAGTGGGGATCGAGCGCGTAGTTAGGTGGTTGCTCGGACTCGGGTACTGGGAAACCATTTGCAAGGGTGAGGCCAGTGGTAGTAGTTGCCTCGTTCGTTTGCACGTTTGCATACGGCGGTTGATGGGCTAACGTTGTAGCAAACGTTGAGTACTGCCCGTTCGTGTAGTTGATGCCGTACCCAGCGCGCAATACCGCCTGTTTCGGCAGGCGCAAAGCTATACCTACGCGCGGCGCGAATGCGGTGCGGAATGGATAGACCAGCGTCCTTGGCACTGTGCTGCAGAACCCTCCCGTGCAGCCAGGATATACTTCCCCTACCTCAGTAAATCCACTTTCATAGCCGTTGCTCCCCAGACCTGCGAGATGATCATACTTTTCTGCGTAGGGAGAAAAATACTCGTAGCGAACACCATAGTTCAGCGTCAGATTTTGAAAGGCGCGGAAGTCGTCAAAAGAATAAAGATCCCAGGTGTTCTCACGCAGGTAGCTCTTGGAGATCGTCGACTGAATAGAACTCTCCTGCGGTAGGCCAGCAAGCAAATCCCCCAATGCTGTGCCAGTAGAGAATCCAGTGAAGTAAAAGGTCCCCGTCGCATTGGAACTGCCCAGAATGTCCTGGTGAACCCTTCTTAAGTCACCGCCGAAGCGGTAATTGTGCTTACCGTGGCCGTAGCTTAAGGTGTCTGACGCGGAAATTGTCTGTTGAATTCTGAAGCTCGGTTGCTGCTCACTTAAGCCGGTGAATCCAGTAAGCACGACATCTGGTATGCCGTAATTTAGTGGACTGGCGTTGAGCGGTCCGCCATCTGGACCTAAAACGCCAATCTGCGTTGCAATATCTGTTTGGTCCGTAAAGAAGTTGGTAACCTGGCTTCGAGAGCGATTCCACCCTGCCTGCAAATTGTTGTTAATGCGGTGATAGCCAAGTGAATAGCCCGTCTGCAAAGAATAATTGACACCTGACTGCTTGCCGCCTAACTCAGGAAATATGTTGAGGTTGTCTGCCGCCGTGTGGCTCCAGTTGAAGTTGGCATTGATGCTCTGGCGGAGACCTTGCAACTGCCGAGTGCTGCGGCCGCCACCACCGCCGCGACCGCCCATGCCGAGCGGCGATCCGGAATTCGCTCCGATAGAGCGCATGTACCGGACGCCGGCCTGGGTCGAATTGGACTGCGCAGTCGACGCAAAGTAGTAGTTATAGCTCTCACTTGCGTCAGAGAGATTGGGGAGCGGAAAGTAGTTCAGCAGATTGCATGAGGCGCTTGCAGAAACCGTCGCGCAGCCTCCGCGCTGTGCCTCAGTCGGGACCAGCGCGTACTGATTGAATGGCGTAGAAGTACGCGTTCCGGAGAGGGTGAAGAATACCGTGTCTTTGCCACTCGGCTTGGTGAGGCCGGGCAAAAACGGCTCACCCATAAACGTGAGGCCAAATTGATTCGATCCATAAGCCGGTTGATCCGCCTGCTGGCCACGTAAGGCGTATGGAAGAGCGTTCAGAGCTGAGTTGCTACCAGTCCAGAAAACGGCGCCATGAGGCTGATCTGGCCTGAAATTGCGGAAGCTTCCCCGTCCACCACCGAAACCTCCACCGCCAGGGCCACCCCCACCAAAGCCCCCTCCGAAACCAGGCCCACCGAAGAAGCCACCACCCCCTGATAATCCCTGAGCGCGCGCAGTCTCCATGGCATCGCGAAGGCGATCCATGTCTACTCCCGCAAGCGGGCTCACCGTTCCCGATTGCCCGTTTACTGCAACCGAATCAGAACTGAACGTGGAGTTCGAGGCAGCCCCTGGCAACGCCGTCCCTGATGCGCTCGTACCCCCTTCTGCAGCATCCGTCCCCGCAGTTAACGAATTCAAGAGATTGAGACTTTGCGCACCATTCCCTGCAAGTTGCCTTATAGCCTGCGACACCTGGGCAGCCTGGCCTGCCTGTTGTACGTCCTGTTGCGCTACGCGAGAGGCGAGCGAAAGAGAGAAGTCTACGGTCTGATCATGGGACGCCGCGTTCAGCAGCGCCTCGTGAGTGCTTGCGGCAAATGCAGCAAATTCGGTGCGAACTACATATCGTCCATTTTGGGGAATCGTCATCGACCAGGCACCTGTTATATCAGTGGTCGTCGCATACCGTTTCCCCGTCAAGGTATTGGTGGCCGTGATAGCGACTCCCGGCAAGGGAATCGTGCCAGATTTGATGAACCCGTGAAGTACCCCGCCAGTCGTGCTGCCAGAGGCGGCTAAGGTTGTGCTCTGCGCGGGAGTCGTCTGCGCAGACGCAGGCATGTTCATGAGCGAAGCGAGTGGCAAAGCAGATGTGACAAAAACGGCCAGCATTGCTCGAGCGACACCCCGACTCGTAGCTATAGCCAGACCTCTGACGGACGTTTGCCTCATCTCAGACCGCACTCCAATTGAAAATTATGCTTTCGCATTCGTCTGACGTTGGAGCAGCAAGGAAGGTTTACCCAAGCCGCGAAACGAGTCTTCTTATCCAACTAGCATCCATCGTAAATTCAGCTAGTCAGCGACCGACACTTCATCCTCTTCGTAGAACCGGGCTTACCTAAATTGAAGAATTGAATGCAAAGTCCACATCAGTCACCGTAGAGGCGGTGCACGAACTACTGCTGGGATATGGCCGATTCGTCAAGCCACAAGCAGATTTGGCAATATTCTGCTACGGAACCCTGGCGAAGGAAGCAGAGTCTCTGCCACTAATTTATGTCGAAAGCAGCGGGTAGCCACGGAAAGACTGAATTACTACTAGACTCTACTCCCAGAGCAATGACTGTGCCGCGCATCATCTATATCTAAAGATAGGCTAGGCACAGTATGGGCCATATCGTGGCAACGCAAACCTAGAACTCATATTTGCGCAAAGGATTGCGCTGAATCAACGACCGAATTCTCACTCCAGCACTGATAACTGCAATGCAACATCATGCCTCGAGTATTCGACTTCGTACAAGTCTCTCCGGCGGGCAGAGAAAGACGTATTCCCAATGTCTGTCCGCAAAAACTCCTTGCTTTTGCCCAAAATGCATGTTAACTCTTGAGACAACACTTCAGAACTTGCTACCTCGGATTACACCCTGAGGAGCATGAGTTTATACGGGGCTATAGAAGATGAAGATCGGGACGACGATTCGCGGCCACCGACTACAAAAAGGCCTTTCGCAGGGCGATATTGAAAAGAAAACCGGCCTGCTGCGGTGCTACCTTTCGCGTGTCGAGAATGGACACACGGTTCCCTCTCTTGACACTCTTTCGAAGATTGCCCAGGCGCTGGACCTGCCCATTGCGCAGTTCTTCGCCGAAGACTCTCTGAATCGGGAGCTGAACACCCAGAAGCTTTCGGATGATGAACTACGGTTCCTCACCCAGATCCGCCGCTATTCGACGAACCTGAATGAAAGCGACCGCAAGCTGCTATTGGCGATGGTCAAGAAATTTGCGGCTACTGCTGTTCGGTAGGCAGGTCTCTCGCCGGCGCAACAGCCGTGCTGATATAGAAGCCGAAGAAGACAAGGATGCTGCAAAGTAGCCCGATTGCCAGTCGCAAGCGAAACCGGAACAACGGCCTCGGAGATCCAATCATCGGCACCAACGGCAGTGCGAAAATGATTCCACCGAGAAATCCACCCAAGTGGGCCATATTGTCGATCTGCACTGCAGTACGGACGGCCATGCTGCCAAAGCCAATCACGAAGTTAATCAACGCAAAATAGATTACGTAGCGACGCAGTCCCGCTAATTCTTTTGGCGGTATTGGCAATCGTTTCGATTTCAGAAGGATTATTAGCACACCGGAGATGCCAAAGACTGCGCCGGACGCGCCTGCCCCGACCAAGGTACCTGAGCCGAATGCCTGATTAATGCCGATCGACAGCATGTTCCCCGCAGCGCCGGACAGAATGTAGGCGGCAAATAAGCCTATTGGTCCCATCAACGGCTCACCAAGCAAACCTAGATTCCAAAGGCACCACATATTGGTTGCCAGATGGATGATACCGACGTGGACAAACATAGCTGTCACAACCCGCCACCACTGCCCATAGGTCAAAACCAATTCGGGATTATTTGCGCCCCAATGCACAAGTTGCTGCGTAGTCGGGTTCATGATTGACACGCCGGAAAACAGCATGCCAAGAAAGACCAGGCAGTTGATGCCCACTAAAATATAAGTTGCAGGGGCGTGCGCCCAGGAACGCGATCCTGCCCCGCGACCGGAACCACGTTCGCGAACAGCGCGTAATTCAGCTTCCTGTGCGAAGTTGCCACCCATAGCGGGCGGCAGAATCTCAGGCGGGTGCGCTGGAAAGTCTGGAGGAGTGGAATAACTTCCCATATCTATACTCTAGTTCGGTTACCTTTGACTGGCAATGCGGCACCGAATCGTAATGTGAGGCAGAATCCTAGCTGTGAAGCCGGGTTCGGTATCCCATGCTCGAATTAGATGTACCCTAACGAGTGGACCTGTAATCCCATTTGAAGACTTTTGGACAGGTCGCACGCATTTTAGAAACAAAGGAAGAAAAACGTGTCGTCAAAAGTGTCCCCTGAACAGGAAAAGAAAATTCGCCGTGCACTGCTAAGCGTTACCGATAAGACTGGCCTCGTGGCGTTTGCCCAGATACTGGCTGATCTGGGCGTAGAACTGATCTCGACTGGCGGCACAGCGAAAGCCTTGCGCGAAGCCGGCCTAGTAGTGAAAGACATCAGCGAATTAACTGGGTTTCCTGAGATGCTGGATGGTCGCGTCAAGACTTTGCACCCGCGTGTTCACGGCGGTCTGCTTTACATCCGCGGCAAGGCAGATCACGAGTCTGCCGTAGCTGAACACGAAATCCTGCCCATCGACATGGTGGTTGTGAATCTCTACGCTTTTGAGAAAACAGCAGCCCAGCCAGAAGTCGCCTTTGGCCATCTAATCGAAAACATCGACATTGGCGGCCCATCTATGGTGCGTTCAGCGGCCAAAAACTTCGAAGATGTGGCGATCGTCACGTGTGTCAGTGACTATGCGCCACTGGCGGAGGAACTACAAGCGAACAGAGGCGGATTGACTCGCGCCACCCGCTGGAAGCTTGCCAAGCAGGCTTTCGCAACTACAGCCGCTTACGATACAGCGATTGCGAACGCGCTGGATCTGGTTTCCGAGGCTCCAGAACCCGAATCCCCCGCAATTTTCAGCAGCGAAGCGCTCCCGCAAACCCTTCGGATTAACCTGCCTCAAGCGATGTCGCTCCGCTACGGTGAGAATCCACATCAGCGAGCTGCGCTCTACGCTGATGGCTCGGGACTCGGAATAGCTAACGCCAAACCTCTCCAGGGTAAGGAATTAAGCTACAACAACCTGGTCGACCTGGATGCCTGTTGGGCGATTGTTGAGGAGTTCCCTGAAACCGCTGTCGCAATCATCAAGCACACCAACCCCTGTGGAGCAGCCACCGGCGCCACCGTACGGGAAGCGTACGAAAAGGCGCTTGCCGCAGACCCAGTCTCAGCATTTGGGGGTGTTATCGGCATCAATCGCGAGGTCGATGCAGAGGCCGCAACAGTAATCGTCAAGCTGTTCGTCGAGGCCATCGCAGCGCCATCGTTCACCCCAGAGGCACTTGCGGTGTTCGCGGCAAAGAAGAATCTACGATTGGTCCAGGTTCACTCCGCGCCTGCCAAGCCCACTGTCAAACAGGTTTCAGGCGGATTATTGCTGCAGGATGTAGATACAGGGCACGTTACTGAAGCCGGCCTCAAGATCGTCACCAAACGCGCTCCATCCGCAGAGGAGATGGCCAGCCTGCTTTTTTCATGGCGCATCTGCAAGCATGTAAAATCTAACGCAATCGTCTACGCAAAGGACGGCCAGACCATTGGTGTCGGTGCGGGGCAAATGAGTCGCGTCGACGCTGCACGATTCGGCGCTATGAAAGCTGTTTTACCCCTCGCTGGTTGCGTGGCAGCGTCCGATGCTTTCTTCCCTTTCCCTGACGGGCTTGAAACAGTGGTCGAGGCAGGCGCGACAGCCGTCATCCAGCCAGGAGGCTCGGTCAAAGATGCGGAAGTCATTGCTGCCGCCGACCGGCTGGGGGTAGCCATGGTCTTTACTGGAATGCGTCACTTTCAGCACTAAATCGTCAATTACCGAGGAATCGCAGCTGAGGCTGAATCATGAGATTCGGCTTCGCTCCTGACATCTCATGTCAAATTTCGATATTTAAATCGCACCGATATTTCGAATTTACCTTCTGCTTCAGCGTCTGGATCAATACTCGAAGAATCAACGCTATAGCTCGACAGCCTGCATATCCTTGACGTAGAGGACAGCCTTTGAACCATTTGCGAGATACAATCGTCAAATAAGTTGATGGGGCTGTGCTTAAGCGCAGTGTATGCGGAGACAGACCCCCTTTCGGACCCATTTCTGTTGGTAAGAAAAGCCTTTTGAAGGCACCGAAGGGGAATCATCATTGCATTGAGAATGCATCTATCCCTTGAGAGCGTGGGAAAACCAAAAATGACGGAAGCGCACCAGGAAACACCTCGCAGGAACTCTAAATTTTGGGCAGCGGCGACCGCCGTGATTGCCTCCGCCGCATTTGGTAGCGTGATGCCTGCGGCCAGAGCTCAGACCTCGACATCGCCAGCTCCTTCGGCCTCCGAAGTGAGCATTGCTCCTGTTCCCGCAAAACCCGCTGCTCCCGCCGCTTCGACTGCAACTACCGATCGTGCCACTGCTTACTATCACGCAGCACTCGCACATACCTACGAAGACATGGCGATCAACTACGGCCGTCAGGAGTTCGTCACTCGCGCTGTGGAAGAATACAAGCTGGCGCTTAATGCCGATCCGAACTCAGGCGAACTAGCAGTGGGTCTGGCGGAGCTTTACTTCCGTGCAGGTCGTGTGCGTGAAGCCATTCAAACGGCGCAGGATCTCATCAAGAAAGACGATCAGAATCTCGAAGCGCATAAGCTTCTCGGGCGAATTTATCTCCGTTCTCTTGGGCAGGATCAGGCCACCGACCCACAATCCAGCCCCAGCGGGAAGGTTCTGGATCTGGCAATTGTCGAGTTCACCAAGATTGTTGCGCTGGAACCCAAAAGCGTCGAGAATCACCTGCTCTTAGGTCAGCTTTATACGGTTAAGCACAACACGGCGAAGGCCGAGGCGGAGTTCAAAGCCGCTCAGGCCATTGAACCCGGCTCAGAAGACGCGATCCTCAACCTCGCCAGGCTCTATGCTGAAAACGGCGACTTGAAGCGGTCAGCGGAAATCCTGGAGGCCGTACCGGTAAATAACAGGACAGCCAAGATGGAATTCGCACTTGGTGCAGCCTATGAGCAGCTAAAGGATACGAAGAAGGCTATCTCGGCCTATCAGCGCTCGGTCGATATGGAACCTGAAAATCTGGATGCTACACGCGCGCTGGCAATGGCCCTACTCGGTGACAACCAGCTCGACGAATCCATGAAGCAGTTCCAGCAATTACTGCAGGCTGACCCCGAAGACATTGCAGCCCTTGATCGAGTCTCTGAAATCCAGCGGCGCCAGGGAAAATACGCACAGGCCCTGGTTACGATTCGCAAGGCGCGGGCAAAAGACCCTAGCTCCCTCGAAGCCGGTTACAACGAGGGTCTGCTGCTTGATGTTCTAGGCCGGTATGACGAGGCTGTCGGAGTCTACAAGCAGATGGTAGACGCCACCGAACATGCGAACGGCGCTTACACCCAGGAAGAGAAAACCAACCGCAGTATTTTCCTCGAGCGGCTGGCAGCGGTATATCACGAAGAAAACAAGACTCCTGAAGCAATTGCTACTTATCAGAAAATGGTTGACCTAGGCGGTGATTTCGCTAAACGCGGCTATCAGGGTCAGGTTGATACTTACCGCGACGCTAAGAATTTCGACGAAGCAACCGCCGTCTGCCGCAAAGCGGTCGCAGCTAATCCAGATGACCGCGATCTGAAGCTTTTGCTTGCCTGGGAACTCGCAGACACCGGAAAACTAGACGAAGGTCTTGCTTTGGCCAATGGCATGTTGAAAGGGACAGCATCGGACCGCGATGTCTTCCTTCAGATCTCGCAGATTCAACTTCGCCTCAAGCATTGGAAAGAAGCGGAGGAGGCTCTCGCCAAAGCAGAGCCGTACTCCACGACCAAAGAAGACAGGGTGAACCTCTACATCCAAAAGGGAGCTCTGGCCGAGCAGGAAAAACACTACGATCAGGCCGAGCAATTCTTTCAGAAGGTGCTGGAAATTGATCCTAACAGCGCGATCACACTTAACAACCTTGGCTACATGCTAGTCGACAAGACTACGCGCTACACGGATGCACTCAAGTATCTTCGGAAAGCTGTAGAACTTGAGCCCATGAATGGAGCCTACCTAGATTCGCTCGGCTGGACCTACTTCAAGCTTGGGCAATACGAATCTGCCGAAGATAATCTTCGCAAAGCCGTTGAGCGCACCTCAACCGACCCAACCGTCCATGATCATCTGGGCGATCTATATGAAAAGACTGGACGTATCCGGTTGGCTGCCGCACAGTGGCAGATCTCCATAGAGGAGTTTTCGAAATCAGCAGCAGCAGATGTCGAGGCGGCTGAAGTAGCTAAGGTCCAGAAGAAACTTGAAGGCGCCAGGGTTAAGCTCGCAAAGCAGGAGAGCCACATCGGGGAAACAAAAGAACAGTAAGCCCTCGCAACAGAATCTCATCGCAACTAAGGCCGGGAAGTAGCAGAGATGCCTGCTACATCCCGGCTTTTCTGTTGAATATCCTGCTCACGCTCTTTCAAACTGCGCCGATATAGGGCGTATCTTGAGTGATACCGGCCCCTGTCACTAAATAAGGAACTTTCAAGAGCGGTGTCGTAATGAGCCTCGAACAGACGGACCCCACGGAATTAAGGCACGGTCGCGAAAACCGAATCGCGAAGCGTATATCATGTGACGCGATCGCCGAAGGAATCGTGCCCTACTGTGGCCTTCTGTTTCGAGGCGAGATCAGCAATCTCAGCCTAACTGGCTGCTTTATGAAAACCAGGGCCACGCTCAATATGAAACGCTCTACCTCGGTCGAACTGCGCTTTACCATCAATGGCGAACAGTTCAGCATTCCGGCGCGATTCGTACGCATTCACCCAGGTGGCGCGGGGTTTGAATTCTCGCTGGTAGAGCCAGGCGTGCATAAAAACCTGCAGGCATTGATGCAGGACTTGGAAGCCTCGTCACATAAGAAATTCACAAAAGAGTCTCTCTAAATTTAGTCCAGAGACTGATTCGCGTGCGAGTTCTGCACCGGCGCACAGATCTCTGACATCCTGTGACACAAAAACAAATCTTACGTATCACCTTTGCCAGACGGTGCAGGGGGCGCAATCCCAGATCCACGAAGCGACCCCACACTATCCGTTATCTTCTACTGCTGATGTTCAGACGCAGACTTCGCATAGACATCCACATTCGCCTTGTCGACAAGCGCCGTTCCCGTATCGATAAACACCGGGTATTCCGAAAACGCATCGACGCTGTAGTCCTTGGATAAGGACTTGGGCATATTATGGAAGATCTCATCTAATTCCTTCAAACCGACAAAACCCATCGTGAATGGCTTTTGAGAGATGGTCGCTTCGATCGTTCCGTCTTTGATCTCTGATAGCGTGTCCTGCTCCACGTCCATTGCAATGACGACGCGGTCTGTCACTTTCTGACGCCGCACTGCATCCGCAACGACTTTGCCAGAGGATGCTTCAAGGCAGATGAAAGCTGAGACTTTGGCGATTCCCGTTTGTGTCAGATATTGCTGCGTGTTGTCGAATGCATTGCGTGCATCGCCCTTGATATTAACGACGTCCAAAATCTTGATGTCCGGGTGCAGGGCGAAAATGTCCTTGTAACCCTGCAGCCTTTCATCCAGGTTGGGCTGTCCTGGCATCGAGAAAAAGACCACATTTCCGCGGCCTCCAAGTCGCTCGACAACTCGTTCGCCACCCAGATGACCAGCAGCCAGATTATTCGTCCCTATAAAGTACAACCGATGGCTGCTTGGGGCATCCGAATCAATAGTGATGACGGGGATACCTGCTGCAACGGCCGCATCTATGCCTGGCTTGAGCAGCGCTTCATCAGCTACTGAAATCAAAATCCCAGCGGGTTTAGCTGCAACAGCGCGATTGAGTTCCTGCAACTCGGCTTGCGGATCATAGTTCTCCGGGCCAGCTACTTTTGCAGTGACCTTGTATCGTGCTGCGCCCGCATTGAATCCGCTGACTGCGGTCTTCCAATACGACAACGATAAATTAGCAGCTACAAGATAGTAGACTTCCGACGTTGCATGCCGCCCACAGCTCGTCACCAGTAAAAGTGCCGGTGTGAGCGCTAGTGCAATAACCCTTTTGATGGATGTCATAGCTTGAACCTCCGAGTAAGAACCAAACCACTGGCGATTTCCTGGCCGACCTGATGTCTTGTGACTCAGCTCGTCCGCTTGACCTCTGGAAAAGTACCGGGAAGTGTACTCCGGGCTGAATGCCTTGTCCAACGGATTTATGCAATTTCAAGTGAGCAAGACTTAGCATTGAAGAGCTTCAACGATTTACTCTTGTCTGGGAGGTAAGCATGACTAAGGAGCATGGCAAACTTCTCGCGCTCACGCTTCCCCACCAAATCGCCGTATCTGAAGCTGCAGACGATCCACTCTCTCAGAGAACTTATCCCGAAGCAGCTCATCCTTACCGGTCGGCCTTTGTACGAGACGGGGCGCGCATACTCCACGCAAAGTCTTTCCGTCGGCTTGCGGGCAAGACCCAGGTGTTCACCCGCAGCCGGTCAGAAAGCGACCACACACGTAGTCGCCTGACCCATACTCTTGAGGTCACGCAGATAGCAAGGACCCTAGCATCGACGCTCGGCCTCAATGCACCGCTCGCCGAAGCACTTGCACTGGTTCACGATATCGGCCACCCACCGTTTGGCCACGCCGGCGAAAAAGCATTGGACGAGGTACTGCGCGTGTATGGGTTACGCTTTGACCACAACCTTCATGCGCTGCGCATAGTAACCAGTTTTGAAGAACGATACGCAACGTTCCGCGGATTGAACCTGACCCTCGGCGTCCGCGAAGGAGTTATCAAACACTCTCGCGACTATTCAGCCGAACAATACCCTGAGCTTGCAGAATATCTTCTCAATCAAGCGCCGCCACTGGAAGCACAGCTGATTGACCTGGCTGACGAAATTGCCTACCTGACCGCAGACTTGGAAGACGGCCTCTCAGCAGGCATTCTTGAGATTGATCTCGTCCAAGAAGAAGTACCGCTTTTTGCCAGCTTTTATGCGCGAGCTAAGTCGGAGTTTCCATCCGCTGAAACAAGACTGCTGGCCAACGAAGCGCTTAAGCAGATGCTCAATGCATTGGTTACCGATCTCATGCAAGAGGTTGGGCACCAGATTCGCACGCTCGGCATTGAAACTATCGCCGACCTACGCAAAACTCCGCGCCGCATCGCCCGTTTAAGTGAAGCAATGGAGTCCAAACGCAAACAAGCAAAGAACTTCTTGTACGCAAGCCTCTACCAGTCTCCAGTCATGGAAGCGGAACACGCCCACTCAGCTGAGGTGGTGAAGACCCTCTTTTCAGCGTGGGTTGCGGACCCCGAGTTGCTGCCAAGCGACCATCTGGCGCGCGTCTCAGAAGAAGGCGTCGCCCGCGCCGTTACCGACTATATCGCAGGCATGACCGACAGCTATATCGAACTAGCCTGGGAACGCTACCTGGATGGCGAAAATATCTAAGGCTTGGTATTGAACATGAAAGGAAAACCTCAGTTCAAGCCTACTGTACCTGCCCTTGGGGTCTAAGCCTGCGTAGATCCAGGGCGCAATCCACGGCATTGAGTGCGGCAAGACGAAGATTATCACTTCCAGCCCACAGCCAGAATCGGCTGATCTCTTCGCTGCCACGACCGCTGCCTGGAGTGATTGGCGGCTCAGGCTTGAGCCACACCAAGACATCATTCTGACCAACTGCCGCAAGATTCGACGGCGAGTCTGTCGCCTCCAGCACCAGATCGAGATGCTCTCCTCCTAGCGCTTCCTCTATGGTAGAGAGTGGCAATGCACGGTCGAGTTCGATACAAATTGAGAAAGTGTGCCCATGAAACACTGGTGCGTGCAGCAGTTGCAGCCGCAATTCAGGAAGCTTATTTCCAGCCAAAGCTGCATAGTGGCGTCGAATGCGAGCCTCTGCCCTAGCCAGATTGACCGTCGCGCTTTCGCCGAAACTAGCCAGTGTGTTGTACGCCACTTGCGTATCGAACATCGCCTGCGGCATAGTCTGAAAGCTCAACAAACTCACAGTCTGCTGATGAAGTTCGTCCAGTGCATCCTTGCCAAATTCAGAGGAAGGCTGCAGCACGGTTGCAGCCACAAATTTAACCTCGGCGACTTCTTGCAAGCGATCCAGCAGCAGCGCCAGCGCCAGTGCGGCTGAGTTCGCAGGA
>Ga0302140_10008798_pt1 | contig 12548 bp, 14 predicted proteins | sample I_Bog_E1_1_FD_202095 | JGI IMG/M metagenome (GOLD analysis project Ga0302140, IMG submission 202095) | Peat permafrost microbial communities from Stordalen Mire near Abisko, Sweden - I_Bog_E1_1 | ecosystem: Environmental > Terrestrial > Soil > Wetlands > Peat | place: Sweden: Abisko, Stordalen...
TTTTTGATTTTTTGATTCTCAAAATGAAATTTATATTAGTTTTTGTTTTCTAAAATTTTCTTTTATTTAGCAAAATGCCTACTCAAATTTTGGCAAGATAGCCAAAATTAAAATTTCCTTCATAAACGTTAATATTATTTTGAAAGGTTCATATGATTAAAATATATTTTAGCAGAAACTCCAATAATAATAATTGCAACGCTTAAAATTCCTAATTTTTTTTTCTTAATGAGCACTTTTGTAGAGAAATTTTTCAAAAAATAAGTCAAAAGGAAAATTTTGGAGGGTTTTTGATTGAAATGAGAACTTTAGAAAAAATGTGTTAGACATTAAATTTTTGGAAATATAAACAAACTCTTTGGGAAATTTACATTGACATAAAGTCAAAATTTGAGTATAGATAAATTTCTTCTCTAGATAACATGACATCTCAATTGTTTTTTCTATCGAAAAGTCCTTTTCTTTATCGATATTTTGGAAATAAGAATGAATTCCTCCGTACTAAAATTCCCTAATAATGAAAAATTATGAATATATAACAACATCATAAGGCTCATAGTTTGACGTAATGGTTTCTTTCGATAAAAGAATGATCTTTTTAAATATGTGAATATAATATTAATGTTTCTTTATAAATACCGAAGCCACTAAATAGAGAATGGTCTCTGGTTGACTGCACAATAGATAGTCATAAATCCTGTAAATTATTTCTAAAGAACTGAAATTATGAGCAAACCAAGTTAAAATCCAAGGGATTGCAAAATTAGGAGAACTTAAAGAAAAAGAAAAAAATTGCATTTTGAAATGAAAAATATTATAAAAATATGAATTACTCAAAATCTGCCAGAAAATTTGACAATTCAGGGTCTTGATGTCTCACAATTATCATTACCATTTGCATTTGATTGAGGAGACTCTGGTCGAATTTGAAAATTAAATTATCCTTGTAAAAACAAATATAGCTCTAAGTAATTTAAAGAATATATATCTGAAAAAGGTCAAAGCTGCTCGTTCAGCTAATTTCACTCCTTCCACTCCAAAAAGAATTAAAAAAATCGAGCACACGTCATGGTACCCTTGGTAATAGTCCAATTGAGGATGTTTGGAAAAGATTTGATTCAAAATGCGACTAAGAATCCTTCGATTGTATTTTCTAAATAATAAAAAAAAAACATAGAATCATCTTCTTATTGATTTTACATATTTTGCTCTGAGCATTCTTCGAAATTCTCGAAACATAGCAAGGATCTATCAACATCCTTTTCTATTTGTTCCTCAAATCTATTATTGCTTGAATTCCCATATTCATCTAAAAATTCAATAAAACTTGCTCCATAACGGAACAAATTTACTTTGGATGCTGGTTTGAGTGTCGAGGTTTAACAGAATTGGCCAGAATTTTTTCCGAAAATAGGCCTTTTGAAATCCATATGTTCTGCCGATTTTTTTAAGCTCTTGCAAAAAATCTTCCTATAGATATTAATTCACATTTTTACTACCGAGAATTCTTAATTCAACTTTTTTAATGAGGTTTTTTTCATAATTTAGAAGCAAAACAGTTTGGTTTTTTAGGATTTCCATGAATTTTGAAAATATTTATTCGAAATTCAAAATTACGATTTATTATTAAATTAAGCTTTCGGGATGATTCTCAATGATAAATCATTTTAAGAAAAAGAGGATATCATAAATTATTTGCATTTATTATTTTTTTGTATTATGAACCCGATTCCGTCTCTCATGAGTTTTCTTTGTCAAAATGAGGGAGAAAATCAGTGGAAGCTTTTTTTGTTAAGAAACTCTCTCTATCATTTTCTTGAGAATAACGTTGAATTTCTCAATTCTTTCTCTTTGGGCAATAATCTGGGGAATGGCCTAAATGTCTTGCCGCCTATTTTACAAAACCAAATTATCAATCAAAACATTCTTTTTAATAACAACAACCCAACTTTTCAAGACGAAACATTAGTATCATTAATTCAAAATATCAACGAATCATTGTTGCAACTCTTCAACTATTACCAGGACATCCTCCACCAAAACCCTGACAGAGCCTCACAAATTCTCAATTCGAATCTTCTCAGCTTTGGACCCAATGGCACACAAACTCAAAATCCACTTGATGTATTTAAGCTTTGATATAAATGAATCATCTGAAATTTTTATTAGGTCGCTCACTTGGAACAAATTTTAAATGGAAGTAGGTCTACAAATTCAAATAGGTCTTAAATGAAAGTTTTAAAATTTCATCTTTTCTCTCAGGACCCTTACAAAGGAAGAGATTGATCAGATTCCAACAATGCGATTTGGCAAAGAACCAAAAAAAGACTTTGTGGACGCAAAGTCCAAAAAAATAAAAAAAGAAATTCATGAGAAAAATGAGCCAACTTGTCATCAGTAATAATTTTTTTTTTCTTTGCATCTTATATTTTTTTTTCTTAGCACATGCAATATTTGCTTAGAGGACTATAAAAATCGAGAAATTTTGAGGTTTAAAAAATTCGAGTCTTTCATTTTTTGAATTTTTATTTTAATTTTTTTTTAATTTCTGTTTAAAAAAATTGTAATTTTTTATCAGAATTTTGAAATGCAACCATCGATTTCATAAACGATGCGTGGATGCCTGGCTTTTGAAGAAAGCCAAATGCCCATTGTGCAAAAAGGATGTTTAATGTTTTTGTGGTCATAATTATTTTTTAATTGTTTTTTTTTTTGAGTGTATCTAAACCTCATTCCTTTTAATATTTCTATGTTTGTGTTTATTTATTAAATTCAATAAATTTTGATCGAAAAAAGTTATAAAATTCAATTATTTTCTTCATAATTTGTTACAAATGAATAATGCTTTCAATAATAATTATTCATACTATCGAACCGATATTCCAGCTGTAAAACAATTTTCCAATCCTCCAAGGGAAAATTTTTCTTTAAAAACCAATGATTTACCAGGTTTTTTTCAGAAAAATATAAAAAAATTAATTTTTCATAAAAGGTGCTCAGCCAAAACTAATATTGCCAGAAAGAAAAAATAAAGCAGATGAGTTCATTGAGAATTATCTGAACAACGAGAAAAATAAAAGTTTAATTTTTTATTTTGCAGCATTTAAATTTTTTTCTAGCTAATTACAATGTTGTTAATCCGAAGAAAATCAGAAATCCTATTTACGCTGACTACAATCCCGGATATGAATCCTTGGATTCTTTAGATAGATTCAAACAGGAATTTCAGTCTCAAGGAAATTTAAATCCTCAACCAGTTTATCAGGATAACTATGAACAGTTTGAAAATAGAAATCCACAAAATGAAGATCAATCCAATGAATTGGCAAAAAATGTAACAAATATTTATGGAGTGACTCCTCCAAGATCTGGGTAAAATTAAAGAAAAATTGGTTTTCTTATCATAAAAATAAGGATGATCAACAATTCTTTGTTGGCAAAAAAACTCGAACAAAACTCTTAGTACCATTAAATTTTAGATTTTGCTGAAAATTTTTTTGTTTCTCTAAGCAATGATGAAAAAAACCAAAATTTAGAAATTATGTCTGATCCTATTAAAGGCACTCAGCTTGATAAGAATGCAGCACTTTTTTTTGGTGTAACACCATCTCCTTCGAATATGGGATCGTAAAATATTTTATGAAAATATTTTTTTAAAACTTTTGACTAAAAGGCATCGTAACTCAAGCTTAATAAAAAACGCTGAAGAGCAAAAAGCGTCTGATAATTTTTAAAAATGTTTGTGGATTGTCTTATATTTTTTATTAAGTTCGGGAATTTTCAGAGACATGAAATTATACAAAATGCCTGAAGAAAAATACAAAGGTTATTATAACCCAATCAGTCATAAAAAACATATGGATTATGTTCCTAGATTTAAGGTTGTTGTGCAAGGTTGAAAGCGAATTAATTATAATTGTTAAGCGATTAAATAGTTGAGGATATAAAACATCTTCATAAAATAAATGCTGAGCTCAAATCAAACTATGTAAAGGATCCAACAAGACCTGATGATGAGGATGTTTATAAGACAAGTAATTTTATTTACCGGTAATTATCATTTTCAAACTTTTTGATTAGTGAACAACGCATACGGAAAATATTAAATTCACATTAGACACTAAATTGAGAATAATATGCCTAATATATTTAACAAAAAATGCATTGGGAACTTTTTTTTGGAATATTAAATAAAAACAAATTCTAATGAAAAAAAAAATGTTTTTTAAAAATATTTGCAACAGACAAATTTTTAATCTTCATCTGAAAATATGATTTTCTCATTTGCATCCATTGCATAATCTGTTGAATTAAGACTTTCAGCTAATTTTTTCTTCGCATACACTTTAAATTCCTGCGAATTCCTCAATTTTTCTAAATGATATGCCGTATTCTCTTTTTTCATCTGGTCATGTTCCTCAACTGATATTTTTTTGGTGCAATTTAAAAAGGTTTTTTTCTCCATCAAATCTCTTTGAAGCATACAAACATAAAATAAAGCAAATGTCAAAAATATTAAAACAACATAAAAATATGTTCGTTTGGTGTCAAAAAGTTTTAACATTTGCGAAGAGATGAAATTTTCAAAGAAAGTCATAAAGATCAATATTTCATACAAAATTGCAATGATCAAAAAGCTTATGAGAAAGTTTTGGAAAATGGTGGAAGAAAATATGTTTTGCATAAAAAATTGAGCCTTTTATTTAAATTTTGAAATTAATTTTCGCAAACTCTAATTAATATTTATAAATTAGTCACCAAATTATTTCTGCAAGAATTTTACAATTACTATTTTACTACTTGGCAGTTTTAAATTCAAAATTTTTTTGAAATTTTAAAAAAAATCCTTGTTTTTTCCAAAATTTATACTATTTTTTTTTCTCTGTTATCACTTTTTCTTATTTATTGTGATTTAAGGAAACATTATAAATACAAAGAAAAACTTATATCTTTTTAAAACAGAAAAAAATAAAAAGAAATTTTTGATGGCTGATAATAAAAACGGAACTCATCATTCAGACAACCCCATTGTCCCTGAAAACGAAAACTCAGAAATTACAACGAATAAACATAAGAACACTAAGAAACCATTAAATCCCCCAGTAAATCCTCCCAATTCTGAAAATAGTGTGAATAATCCTGAACAGCCGCCAGAAAATCAACCTCCTCCCCCACAACAACAACGAGGTGGAGGTCTCTCGATATTCAAACTTGTGTTTTACTATTACATCATCAATCAAGTGATCGGATATTTTTTCCAAAAAGGAGGTCAACAAAACCCAAATTTATATTACAATCTCTATCTCAATGATGAACCTTTCGTATAATTCAAAAAACCTGACCTAAAAACTATCTATTACAATAAATAAAAATAAGGAACTGGTTTATCAATTGTCTAAGGTCGACTATTTTACCCAAGATGAAAAAAAAATTTTAGAGACTTGGAGAGAAACAAATTTGAACTACAACTACAATACAGAAAACTATAGAGAAAGGGTTTTTTCATTAGAAAAAAATAAGGTAAATATATCGTCCTTTATTTTAATTATTATCATGCATCTCATTTAGCTTCTGGATTTAAAAAATCTATATGTCAATGTTTTAATCTATTCCATTCAAAATAAATCGTCTAACTTCACAACAGCTCCACTGCAAGCATCATATAGTGAGATTTTAAATAAAAAAACATTCATTAAGCATTTTTCATTGAAAAAGATCTAATTGTAAATAGACCAAAGAAAGTTATAGAGCAAACGAGCTTATTGTTTGACGAGGGCATGCCTGTTAAGAAAACAGAAGCCGAAAAAAACAAAACCGAACTATTTCCCCATTTACGAAATCGAACTAGTGTTCAACTTATCCATGACACCAATGGTTATGCTCTAAACCAAATTCCACCTCAAATGCGTTAATAAATTTTCATTTTTGTTTTTTATATTGTTTTTAAAAGATTTTGATTTCATTGAGGAATTTAAAGTTTATAAACCAATTGTTGACACCAGTCAATTTTGGCTTCTCAGCAAGGATTATATCCTTTTGGAGAAAAATGAGACAGAAAAAAATGAATCTGACGAATTCATTAATATCACCATTAGTTTCAACACTTATTGGAGCATGAAATATATAATGCAAATTCAGATGCAATCATCTTTCAGCATTTACTCAGATTATGGTCTTATGGACACCGATTCAGGTATGGAAGAAATGAAGGAGATGCTGACGGAAACTAATGTTTATTTATTGGGAGTGACCATGGTAGTTTCATTTTTGCATTCCATTTTTGAAATTCTTGTTCTGAAAAACGGTAAATTTTTTAATAAAAATAATTTTATTTTCCATATTTTTTTTTTAAATACCTTTCAAAACCAGAGCTACAATTTTGGCAAAATGTTGAATCACATCGAGGGTTATCTTTGAGAAGCTTATATTTGCTCTTTTTTATTGAAGTTTAATTTGGATCATTTTTTTTTTCTAACTTTCACTAAAATTTATAGATTATCCAATTTTTATATCTGTTGGATAATGAGACAAGTAGGATGATCATGGTCTTCAGCTTCCTGGGGATCGGGATGTCAGCTTACAAAATTTTTAAAACAACAAAGTTAAAGGTTTTGAGAAAAGTTTGGGTTGTGAATTAATTATTTTCAATATTTTAGAAAAGAGCTGATAAGAAATTTCCGTGGTATGAATTTGATCATTTGGACAGTTATAAAAAAGAAACTGAACAATATGATAAAGTAGCCACAGGATTTTTGATGAAAATTATGGCTCCATTTTTAATCGCCTATTTCGTAAAATTTAAAAGTTTTGATAAACATTTCTTTATTATTCATTTTTAGATTTATTCATTGATGTACGAAAAATATAAAGGTTGGTACTCTTTCCTTCTGACAAGCTTGATGAGTTTCATTTATATGTTCGGTAATCCAGCATTTTTTATTTTTAATTTATCAGTAATTTTTAATTCTTTTCAGGATTTATTGAAATGACGCCCCAAATATACATCAATTATAAACTTAAATCAGTCTCACATTTGCCATGGAGAAGCTTAATTTATAGATTTTTGAACACAATCATAGATGATCTATTTGCTTTCATAGTAACAATGCCTTGGCTCAAGCGATTGAGTTGCTTCAGAGATGGTTATAAAAAATTTTTAAACATCTATTAACCATTTTTTGAAGATATCATTTTTGTGATATATTTATACCAAAGATGGATTTATAGAGTTGATCCAACAAGAAATGTAATTAAAAGTTTTTTTAAACAATTTAATTTTTTTCCTCAAAGGATTATGGGGAAGTTATCAACAAAAAAGGTCCTGAAGCAAATCCCAAACCAGTTGAACAGAATATTGATTCCAAAAACAAATCTGAGTAAAGGATGATTTCATTAAATTAAATTTTAGAAAAGATTATAAGTAAATAAGTTTTCTCTCATGGAACAAGCTCCTGAATCTTTTTAATTTCTTAAAAATTATTCCAAAAAAATTTAAATATTTATAATATTTCATAAATTTATATATTTATAAATATTTAAAAGGTTAAGGAGCAAAATTACAATGGCTTAAAATATAGATTGTTTCTCCCTTTATTTTATTAATTTTGATTATTATATGGATAATAAGTCTGTTTCCAATATTCTCCTCCATTTCTATGTTTATCCCCGAAGGATCGTTCATTCATATAATTATTGAGTCCATATTGACTATTCGAGCCATCATTGTTTAGCTCCATAACTCCGAACGCCTGATAATTGTTGGGCTTGGTAAATGCTAAATTCTGCATATTTGGATAATTTACTCCCATAAATTGGTTGTTTCCCGTCTGGAAGCAAAAGTTATTTGTGGAGATCACATTATTATTCATGAAATTGGTGTCTTGAGGGCCATTGTAAAAATAGGCATTAGCTCGATATGGTTGGGCCTGGTATATTTGAGGAATTTGGACCGATCTTCTATTGTTTTGCATGTCTTTATCCAAAGGCGCAATATTGAAATATTGTTGGGGGCACGCAGGCAAAGACAAAGACTCAGCCTTACTTAAATTATTATGATTGCCAGGAGGGAAACTCATGCCCTTTGATACTAGAGACTGCTCTTTTCTGTTATTTGGCTCAAAGGTCGGTTGGGCATTCAGTTTCACAAATGTGGACTCATTATTGGCTGAAAAATTGGCATTTTTCTCCAAATTTCTTTGGGGATTTTTGCCCATTTTGTTATGCTTATGGCTCTTGGAATGAGAGATCTTGTGATCATGGGTGGAATGAGAAACCTGAGGAATTTCATTTGGATTCAGCTGAATTTTTTGACTGGAATGACTATGGCTATGGTGACTATTGTGAATACTGTCTTGGAAACTCATGGTCTTATGATTTCTTTCGATTTTGATAGGTATTTGCTGATAATTCCCAATGAACTTTTCAGGGTTCCCGTATTGGTTGTCAGAGCAAAATGTGGGGGGATTATTGGTGGGGTAATTGATGGAATTTCCTGGGTAGTTTTCTTCTGACAAGCTATTGAAGTTGTGCTTTGAAATGACATCTTCTGATTCATTATTGAGCATTTTAGAATGAGCATGGTCGTGTGATGATTTAATCTTATCGATTTTTTGGTGTTTAGGAGATATAAAATAACTTACCACCTTCTTTAGAAATTCTTGAGCCATTATTGGATGTGGTTGTTTCGATGATAATGACAAAGCTGAATGATGCTGTTTTTTTTCGTTAGGAATGCAAATATGCGGAATCAATGCATTGGTTTGCGTGAAATCATAGCTGCAAAACTTATTCAGTTTGCTGAGGATGTTCCGATTGGCAATCTTTATTAAATTTGTCTCATGAGGATCCACGTTGTCCACCACGGTTTCGTTAGTCAAACATCCTTCCAAGAAGTTGGTGTTATTGGTTTTTGAGAAATCAGAATTCACTGAAGCGTTCTCGAAATGCAATTGTCCAATATCCTTGTTCTTTTGCTTCCCATTTTTTATCGAGTTTTGAAATGTCATAAAGCTGGAATTTTGGGCATTATCCATCGCAAATTCAAACATGCTTTTAAATTTTTCGGCTGCTTCCTCATTGATTCTTTCTGGGTTCAATTGATTTCTTTTTTAATATTGATTAAACATTTTAAAATATAAAGAAGGTACTGATTTTCAATGATGGGTTTGATTTTTGAGTGATATTTTTGTTTTTTAATAGGACTTTTCTGGAATTAAAATTTTTAGCTAATTTCATTAGAAAATATTTTACTTTTGTATCCTTAACTGAATTTTCGGATTTGTTCGTTTTTTCTGGCGAGCTTGACATTTGTTTTCGCGTCCTTTTCTTGTTGTTTTCTTTGATTTGATGCCTTTGGAAAAAATTGTCAATAGTTTTGTCTTTGTCAAAATCCTTTAAAAGAAACTAGCTAATTTTTTATTAATTTTTCAAAAACTTTTATTTCTGTGATATCCACAGAGTCATAAATTTTTTCTATATAGTCTGCTTTTACATCCCGACCTAATTCTTCAGCAATCTAAGGAAAATTAAAATTTAAGAGAAATTTAAATGATTCTATAGAAAAAAAATTTGAAAACCTGCTTAAAGATGGCAGTGTTCTGTTGGGTTTCTATTTTTTGAATGAGTAATTTTAGAAGGTTATTTTTGTGATTGATTTTTTTGATTTCGTTGGCCTTTTTGCTTGTCGAGTTGTATTCATCAAGAAGCTCTTTAAAGCGCTCAGGATGGCTTCTTTTATAAAAATATATTTTATGATAAATGTTCTTGAAATTCTGGTATTTTTCATTAGAAAAGTTCTTGTTTTGAGGAAAAAGCAGATTGCAGACTTCTTTAAAGCTGTTAAAGAAGATCTTCTTGTAAAGAGCCGTGTCGATCTTTTTGGAATTTTGGTTGTTTCCCATAAACAAGTTGTTTTTTAGTCTTTTTTAAAAAAAAAAAATATAAAAAAAAAGAAAAAGAGTATAAAGTTAAACATTTTATTCGAAAGGTTAGGTGGGGTCTTCTTCTTCTTTTTTTCAATTTCCCTATTACAACATAAATTTAATAACATTCGTAAAAATTTAAAATAGTAAAAAGTTTTCAAGAATTACTTTTGCTCTGGGGCTTCTTCTTGATGTGTAGGAGTCATATTTTCGATCTAAAAATATATAGCAATAAACAACGGATAAAGATGGATTAAAAAATATGTAGTAATTTGAAAAAAAAGTAAAAATTACGGTTGCTGGAGGTAAAAAAATAGAAATTTCGGACATATGGATCGTTTATTAATTAAACTGAGATTATATAATTATTTATGAATAGTATGGCTTTATTTAATTTTTTTTTGATGAATTTGTGGAATTAGTTAAGTTTATATTTTTTTGCTTGGTCGATTTTTTACTAAGAAAACTTATAAAAATTTGTTTTTGTCTTTATTTTAAAACTTCCTTAATCTTAATTTTGGGTTTTTAATAATTTTGCCTGATAATCCTACCTTTAAATTATGGTTTTTTATTTCCCCATATAATAAAATGTCATTTCTCTATTTTAAAATCTTCAATAGGCTTATAAAATCTAAAATGACACATAAAAAAAATATAATTCCCATTTAACCAAAAAAGAGAACGAAATATAAAGCAATCGATATTTTTCAAATGCATTACCATTAGGCATTTTTAAAAATCCGAAATTTATTAATACTTTTTAATCATTTGAGAAGGTCTTCAAAAAAAAATTGGGTTTTCTTTAATATGTTAATCTCCTTTCTTCAAAGAGGATATGGAACTTTCTTCAAGGAATGAATTTTATAGCAAAGGAAAATATCCAATCATTTTGAGAGTTTAAAAATTAATTAATTAAAATTAATTTAATATCTTTTAGAGCTGCTCTATTGAAATAAAACAAAAAACCCCCAAAGCATTCTAAATAAATTTTTTAAAATTTTTATTTTCAGAGATATTATAAATTTTGGAAGACTGTTGCGGGTGTCTTGTTTCATAAATAGAATCAAATGAAAGAATTTAAAATAAAAATAAAAAATAATATTTTTCATATGAGGCATGTTAAAATTCGGATGAGAACTGATAAAACAGTGAAATATTTTGTTTTTTCTGAAAAGGCGATAATAGGAGAAAACGAAAGAAACATTAATTTGGATTTTCATAAAAAAATCATTTGCTCATTTTTTTTTTTCTTAATTATAAATGAAAATTCAAGCATGCAATAATTTATAATTATTTAGAAAAAATGATTCGTTTAATATTATTAGCATATTTCAATGTTTTAATTTCTTCGAAAATTTTCATTCCTTTAACGAAATCACTAATATCACCAGCCATTTCAGACTTTCTCTCTCAAAGTAATGTCCTCAATCTTTTCTTAAAAGATCAAGAAAATCGGCCCCATCTATCAATGAGCAATTTTTTAGATGCTCAATATTTTGGAGAAATATCCATTGGAACCCCACCCCAGAATTTCCAGGTTATTTTTGATACAGGATCAACAAATCTTTGGGTTCCTTCTCATCAATGTTGGTCAACCCCTTGTTGGACCCACAATACCTATAAAAGCCAAATGAGTTCAACTTATCAGCAAAATGGAACAAAGGCAGTGATAAAATATGGAAGTGGAAGTACAATTTAAATTAATTTGGGTTTTATTTTTTTATTTTAAAGGAGTTGAAGGGATCACAAGCAGGGATGATATCTCTTTTGGAAATTTGATTGTAAAAGATGTTAATTTCATTGAAGCCACAATTGAGGAAGGAGCTCCTTTTAAATTTAGCCCGTTTGACGGAATTTTGGGTTTGGGAATGATGAGAACATCAATAAACAACATAAAGCCCATATTCCAAGAGTTTTACGATCAACAGCTCATTTCTGACCTTTCCTTTTCCTTCTATCTTACAAAAAATGGAACTAAAACCGGCAGCCAATTAATATTGGGAGGAATTTGTGATGAATATGATCCAAGTGAATTCACCTATCATGATGTGATTGGAGATGTCTATTGGTACATTTTAAATATATTATGGTAATTTATATGATAAATTTTTCAAGGATAATAAAAATGGATGATATTCTTCTGAATGGAAAATCTATCAAACCGGCTAATACCCATTTTTCAGCTATAATTGATTCGGGAACCTCTGCTATTATGGGCCCAAGTGATATCATTAAGCAGATTTTGGCTCAAGTGCCACCTAGTTTCAACTGTCAAGAAGCCATGAATTTTCCAATAGTTACATTCATTATTGGAGGAAAAGAATATGTCTTAAAAGGTGATGAATACATTATGAAGAGAGAGGAGGGAAGTAACAAATGTGATATTGGTTTTCAAGGGTCACATTTGCCGTCACAATTTTCAGGAAGCTTTATTTTAGGAGATAGTTTCATGAAGAATTATTATACTCATTTTGATTTGGGAAGAAAAAAAATCGGGTTTGCAAAAGCAAAACATAATTTAATTCATTAAGCATATATTTTCATCATTAACAAATCCTTAGAGGAAAAAAATGATTTAAAAAAAAAATATTGAAATAATTAAAAAAATTTACAAAATTAACAACATTA
>Ga0302140_10008799_pt1 | contig 12547 bp, 5 predicted proteins | sample I_Bog_E1_1_FD_202095 | JGI IMG/M metagenome (GOLD analysis project Ga0302140, IMG submission 202095) | Peat permafrost microbial communities from Stordalen Mire near Abisko, Sweden - I_Bog_E1_1 | ecosystem: Environmental > Terrestrial > Soil > Wetlands > Peat | place: Sweden: Abisko, Stordalen...
CTTTACTTCCTCTTTCGGCGGCATACTCTATGACATTTGCACATCTGTCGCTGCGATGATCACTGCAACGGATGGAGTAATCCGTCTGCTGCAAGTCCACCTACATTGGAATGCCTTGTTAGACTTGAGCCTGTCGTTTGGAATTTCGGGTCAAAAGATCTTCAAATTGACTCAAATTGTGTGATCATCAGTGAAGGTTAAACCTTCTGTAGCGCTGCGCGAGATATTCCGTATCCAAAAAAGCTACGATCTACACGATGACAACTTGAGTACCATGCCACCGACTTAGTCGAATCCCCTGTACCATATTCATTTTTATGCTTAAATGGAAGTAAATGACAAGCGTGCTTTACTCAGAACGGGGAAAGGTGAAAGGTGGTCTCCAGGGATCTTGAGAGAGGCGAGAAATAAAGTTATTACACCGTTTTTAGGGAATTACACGTGCTCGATTGAGGTGCGATCTGCGCCAGCGTCATCGTGAAACTAGATTCTTCTGAAAGCTCTCATGAAGTCCAAAATTCGAATGGTATCAGCTGCAAAGCTTAATTGTTGTCTCTACTACATCATTTAAGACAGACAGACAAAAACAAGCGCAAGGAACATCCAAACTTGCCAAAAACAACAGTTCTCGAGAAGTAATCGTGTCAAACTTGTAAGTTATTAATTCGGTCAGAACACGTAACTTGAACAGCAGAAAACGAGAAATCTTCAAGACATATCTTTCAGAACAATCATTGCAGTTCGAAGTTAGTTATCCTGTGCTGACCCAGTTTTTCCGAAGCTAACTCAAGAGTTGCAACACCGAAGTCCACATATCAGAAATGGAGACTACCTCAGAAATGCCGCAGACCACCAACTCTCCGAGCCCAAATGCTCACCTGAATGCCGCAGTATCTTGCTGCTTCCCCCAACTTGGTTCTATACTCAGCAACAACAAGGAACCTATCAGCCACCAGCTGGAGATTAAGCAGAGCAAAGAATTACAAGCTTTTCTCGCAACTAATCCTGCCGACACACCTTTCCTCCTCCAAACTCTATGGGCGCTGGTTCTTCGATGCTACACAGCCCAAAATGATGTGTGTTTTGCATACGAAGAGACCCTCGACTCAGACTTTGTGGGATTGCCTTTTGTCCGCCTTGTGTTCGACGAAGAAGCATCACTTGGCCGCACAATCAAGCAAGCTCGTAATGACTACATGGGAGCACTTGAGTCGAACACTCTACACCCACTAGCAGAAGGCTCGTGTAATACAATTCTTTCTGTGACGAGATCTTTGGATAACTCGTTGAAAGAACTTGCTACCCCATGTCACGAGCAGGTAGGCTTCAAGATCACATGATCAATGGTTCATTCTAACTCCTTCTAGTTTGACATTTGCCTCGATGCGCAAGTCTCGGACAGCTCACTGAAGCTGTCTATTCACTCATGGAGTAACTTACACTCTCAAGACTCTCTATTGAACATCTCAAGCACAATTGAGGAAGTTCTACTCAGCCTGCTCCTGGACGCTTCAGCTACTCATGTCGCGGACTTGATCTATTTGAGCGACCGCAACAAAAGCCAACTTCGAGATATGAACAGTGGTGACCTAGAATACGTGGACAAGTGTATTCATGAGGTAATCCACAATCAGGTATTGCTACAACCAAACGCCGACGCTGTCTGTTTTGATGACGGCACAACGATCTCTTACCACTCCCTCGACAGCCTCTCTTCTCGATTAGCAACCTACTTGCAAACACTAGGCGTTGGTCGTGGATCTTTTGTGCCGCTTTGTATGTCCAAGGATCCGTCATACGTGGTTTCAATGCTCGCAGTCATGAAAGCAGCTGGTATGTTTTCGTTGTCTAATAATCGTGGTAAATGCTCACAAATGTAGCTGCATTCGTTCCTCTCGATCCCGCCGCACCGGTCGCTCGACTCGAATCCCTGTGCGAGAATGTCCAGGCATCCGTCCTGCTTTGCTCCCCGCAGCATGCAGGCATGCTTCTATCTATCGTAGATAAGGTTATTCCGGTTGATTGTTCGATGATCTACCAATTGCCTGAATCCTTGCCAACTGATCGACTGCCCATCACAAGCACCGATCTCGCTTATCTCATCTTCACTTCTGGAACCACTGGGGAGCCCAAGGGAACCATGATCGAACATGGATCCTATTGTTCTGGGGCTAAAGCGCATGGTCCAGCTATGCTTATAAGCTCGAAGTCACGTGTTCTGCAGTTTGCTTCGCACGTCTTCGATGCATCGCTTGTGGAAATCCTCACTACCTTGATGGTTGGAGGAGTCGTTTGTATTCCGAGCGAAGAAAATCGCCTGAACAATCTCACAATATCCATGGCCAAAATGCGCGTCAACTGGGCAGTTCTCACACCATCATTTGTTTCTTTCATGGACCCAGCGGACCTACCCGAACTGAAAACCTTGGTTCTTGCAGGAGAAGCTATGTCCGCATCGCACGTGGAGACATGGTCTCATATCGATCTAGTCAATGGATATGGACCAAGTGAGTGCAGCGTCGCGTCAGTAGTAAATAGTCAGGTTACTCCAGCGACATCGCCTTCCAACATTGGACGACCGACCGGCGTTCATGCGTGGGTTGTAGACCCCGAAAACCACGACAAACTTCTTCCGATTGGCTGCGTGGGAGAGCTTCTGATCGAAGGACCCCCTGTTGCCCGTGGCTATCACAACGATGTGGAGAAAACGAAAGCGTCTTTCATCTCAGCGCCAGCCTGGGCCTCAGAAATCGCTAAATCCCATTCAAAATGGAAGATGTACAAAACAGGGGACCTGGTTAGAGTACGCCCAGATGGAACTCTTGGATTTGTTGGGAGAAAGGACACGCAAGTGAAAGTACACGGCCAGCGTGTAAGTAGCCCCATTCTTCTTGACGTGATTTGTGCTAATCTTACATATCAGGTTGAATTGGGGGAGATTGAGCATTACCTCGCGGTTGATGCACATGTAAAACACGGATTGGTCTTGCTTCCAAAAAAGGGACCATTCCAAGGCCGTCTCATTGCCATCATATCCTTGATAAGTGCACAACCAGGTGGCGCCTGCCTTCAGATCATTGAAGGGCCAGTCATGGAAGTAAGATCAATTCGCGAGCACCTGTCTTCCAAACTTCCAATCTACATGGTCCCTTCGGTCATTCTGTTTGTCGCGGATCTTCCTATGTTGCCATCTGGTAAACTGGACAGGAAGGAAGCAAAAAGTTGGGTTGAAGATATGGAAGACGACTTGTATCAACGAGTCATCGACATCGCGGAGCCCCTCGACAATTCGGACCCCTCCAATGCAGCACCTACCTCAGAAATCGAGCATAAATTGAGATCGATTTGGGGTCACGTCCTTAACCTCCGACTTGACAGCGTTGAGCTTACGCGCTCCTTCATGAGCTTGGGTGGAGACTCCATATCGGCCATGCAAGTCAAGGGTCAATGCTCCAAACAGGGCATCAGCCTTTCGGTCCAAGAGATCCTTCGCAGCAAGTCCATCGTTCAGCTTGCGCAGTACGCAAAAGCAATCGAGCACCAGGCATATCGCGAGGAAGTGACTGAGCAGGACTTCAGTCTTTCTCCCATACAGTCGCTCTTTTTCAAGCTTCCCAATCAAGGAAAGGGCCATTTCAATCAAAGTTTCTTTCTCAACGTCACTCGAACAATCAACAAGAAGGATCTGCGGAACGCGATAGAGACTGTGGTTAAACGTCACTCCATGCTGCGGGCCCGATTTCGGGTAGGACCTAATGGCGATTGGCAGCAACGCATCACAGAAGAGGTGTCCACCTCTTACCGTCTCAAGGCATACCGGATCGCTCAAGCAAAGCAAGCAACTTGGGCGATCGCAGAGAGCCAGACATGTCTCAACTTCGAAAAAGGGCCTCTGTTCGCGGCGGACCTTTTCGACGTCGAAGGCCAAACTCAACTCTTGTTTATAGTCGCGCACCACCTTGTCATCGACCTGGTTTCATGGCGTACAATACTTGAAGAGATTGAAGAGATCCTCACCCACGGAGAGAGAAGTGTCATGGAAAAGCCCGTTTCATTTCAGACATGGTGCTCTATGCAGTTCGAAGATTGCCAGACAATCCCTATAAATAACGTCCTCCCTGTGGACGATATCCCACCCGGCGATGCCTCTTATTGGGGAATGCTCGATGTCCCAAATACATACGGCGACGTTGCTTGTGAAGGGTTCGAATTAGACAAGGGTACAACTTCAATGGTACTTACAGGGTGCCACGAAACACTCCGTACCGAGCCCGTCGATATTCTTCTATCCGCACTCATTAGTTCGTTCGCTATCGCCTTCCCCGACCGCACAGTTCCAGCAATCTACAATGAGGGCCATGGACGTGAACCTTCTGACATGTCCGTGGATATCACGCGAACTATCGGATGGTTCACAACAATGTTCCCAGTTCATATTCCTGAATCTGCTACAAAAAACTCGATTGATACTATCAAGCACGTCAAAGATTTTCGACGCGGAGTACCAGACAATGGTAGGCCATATTTCGCCAGTCGGTGCTTGACGGCTGAGGGTGATGCGAGATTCGGGCACCATTGGCCCCTTGAGATCACTTTCAACTATCTTGGTCAATACCAACAACTCGAGAGAGAAGGCGCACTCTTGAGACCTGTAGATGCTATCGCTGGAGAGACTCGTGGAGCAGGTGGAACTGCTGATGTTGGAAAAGACACTCCGCGATTTGGTCTATTCGAGATTTCTGCCGTGATCGTTCAGGGAAAACTTCGTTTTGCATTCACTTTCAATCGCCAAATGCACCACCAGGGAAAGATTGCACAGTGGATAACGACCTGCCAGCATATGCTTGGTATCATGATGACTGCCCTCGCCCATACCGCACCTATCCAAACTCTTGGCGACTTTCCTCTGCTTTCCATGACCTACCAAGATCTGGACAAACTCATTATGGAAAGACTCCCCAAGAGCGGCATCTCAAACATTGGTGATGTCCAGGAGATTTACCCCTGTTCTTCTATGCAAGAAGGTCTACTTATCTCCCAGACCAAGAGCTCTGCGTTCTATGCAGTGCAGGTGGTTTCAGAACTCAAGGCCACTGGTGATGTACCAGCAGACGAGAACCGCCTGGCGAATGCATGGCAGATGGTTGTCGATCGGCACCCATGTCTTCGCACTGTGTTTATTGAGAGCAGCAGTGACAACGATGGACTTTACGACCAAGTTGTTCTCAAGAGCGTCGTTGCGGATACCATCTTTATCACTTGCGATGAGGAGGTGGAGGCCCTGAAGCTGCTCGAAGAGAAGGAACCGTTAACATACATCGACTCCGATCACCCCCCTCATCGTTTTACTATCTGCAAGACCCGTAAGGGAATCTTTAGTCGACTCTCAATAAGTCATGCTATCATGGATGGTGGCTCAATGTCAATCATCTTCCAAGACCTAGCTGCTGCATATCAGGGTCTGCTTCCCAAGGAGTCGGGACCTTTGTATAGCGACTACATCTCATATCTGCAGAAACAACCATCGGAAGCAAGCTTGGAATACTGGAAAATGTACCTAAGTGATGCGGAATCGTGTACATTTCCCGTCCTCAATGATGGACGCACTGTCGCCAAAGCGCTCAGATCTTTTCGCCTGGATTTTACTCCAACTAAGTTCTTAGATCTCCAGAAATTCTGCGACACCAACGGCTTGACATTTTCTAACGTCCTCCACACCGCTTGGGGTCTCACTCTACGCGCTTATACATCATCCGATGATGTCGTCTTTGGGTATCTCACATCAGGAAGAGATGCAGCGATAAAAGGAATTGAAGATGCTGTTGGTCCATTTATTAACATGCTCGTCTGCCGGGTCAACACCGTTCCGGCAAGCAGGCTCGGTGCAATTCTCGACCAGGTCCAGAAAGACTACGTGGACAGTCTACCACACCGCAACACTTCTTTGGCAGAAGTACAACATGCTCTTCAACTCTCTGGAGCCCCATTGTTCAATACCGCATTGTCTTATCGACGGCTGCCCAAAAAGCAATCTGCCCAAGCCGCTAAGGTCACTTTCGTCGAATGTGTTCCGACATATGACCCAACAGAGTACAATCTCTCAATCAATATCGAAGCCTCGGATGAGAACGCCGCAATTGATCTTGATTACTGGACGGACTACATTTCTGACGGTCAAGCAGCAAACGTAGGTAGTCTGTTCTTGCAATGCCTTGAAAATATTGTCCACCACTCCGACAGTACGATAGAGCGCCTGAACAATTTCAGCAAACATCATCTTGAGCAAGTACAGAAATGGAACAGCAACATGCCTGATTCTATCAACGATTGCGTGCACAGAGTGATTCAGTGCCAAGCGCACTCGCGCCCAGACGCGGCTGCTGTGTGTGCTTGGGATGCTGAGTTTACTTACTCTGAGCTTGATAAACTCTCCTCGAAGCTGGCTCATTATATTGCGGGAATAAACATTGGGCCGGAAACTTTTGTTCCCACTTGTTTTGATAAGTCTGGCTGGGCCATCTGTGCAATGCTGGCGGTGTTGAAATCTGGAGGTGCAGCAGTCCCGCTTGACGCTACACATCCCCGAAGCGCACTTAAACTTCGAGTGCAGGATACCCAAGCAAAGGTCGTTCTTGCTTCGCCATCCAGAGCTGAGCTCTTTGAAGACATGGGAGTGTATGTTGTTCCTGTAAGCAAAGAGTTGCTCGCTCAACTACCTGCTTTTCCAGAGGATCCTTGTCCCAGTGTCCGACCGGTCAATCCATGCTTCGTCATATACACTTCAGGAAGCACAGGCAAACCAAAGGGTGTCGTTCTTGAGCATCGAGCAATTGTCACCAGCTCACACGCCACTGGCACTGCTTATAAGTGGGGAGAGCAAACACGGTGCTTGCAATTTGCCGCATATACATTCGATAATTCTTTGGCAGAGATGTTTTTCACGTTGATGCGAGGGGGCTGCGTTTGTGTACCGTCGGAGCACGACAGATTCAACGATTTGGCAGGAGCGATCAACAGACTTAACGTCAATTTCATGGACATCACACCCACCGTTGCCAGCTTCCTTCGCCCCTCGGATGTGCCTTCAGTCAAAGGTTTATCTCTTGGTGGTGAGCCCTTGACTAAAGATAATATTGAGACTTGGGGAAAAGAGGTTTCGCTTCATTGCTGCTATGGTCCCTCTGAATGTTGCGTCAATTCTACGTGGAATGGAAATCTTGGCAACTCCTCCGAAGCGACTAACATCGGCAAATCCATCGGAAGCATATCCTGGATTGTGAATTCCGACAACCATAATTACCTCACCCCCATCGGCTGCGTGGGGGAATTACTCATCGAGGGGCCAATACTGGCGCGAGAGTATCTTCATGATCCCGACAAGACCTCCAAGGCATTTGTATTTGGCCCTCTGTGGGCAGGAGATGAAAGAAGACGATTTTACAAGACCGGCGATCTAGCTAGACTCAACTCCGATGGCACAATCACTTATCTTGGCCGCAAAGACACGCAAATAAAACTAAACGGCCAGAGAATAGAGGTTGGCGAGATGTAAGCAACGAATATCTTTGTCAACTATATTGAGCTCCCCTTTGTACTGGCCACCTCCGAGTTTCAGCTCCCGGCTTCGCTCTTCCCCGAAACATGTTGCTAATTTGTTGCAGTGAGCATCACCTCAAGTCCAATTTAGATGCCGAAGTTCACTCAGCTGTTGAGTTGATCACGATGAGCGAGCACCAGAAGGCCAGTAAACGTCTGGCTGCATTCTTTTGCTTGCTGCCAGAAAGTGCTCCTCCATGCCAGGAGCCCGGGACTTTTCTTCTGCCTATGTCTGACGCGACCAGAGATATCTCGTCGAAGTTAGAGACCGCCCTCAGATCTACCCTTCCTGCCTACATGGTGCCCTCCATGTTTATTCCGGTCTCTGAGATGCCAATGACATCGTCCGGAAAGCTTGACCGCCGCACATTACGCACGGCTTGCCATCGGCTATCTGAAGAGCAAGCAGCAATGTACAGGCTCGCGCGAAAGTCTGGCCGTCCACCCACAACAGATGTTGAGAAACTCATCGCTGAGCTATGGGAGAGTGTCTTGAATCTATCAAAAGGTTCTGTGGGCGCTGATGACAACTTTTTCAGAGTTGGTGGCGACTCCATAGGGGCGATGAAGCTCATCACAGCTGCAAGAGCGAAAAACGTTTCCCTTACAGTCGCAAATATTTTCCAGCATCCAAACCTGTCGGAACTCTCCATGGACGCTGTCAATTCTTCGAGTGCAGGCCGATTTGAGGCAGTTTCATATGTGTTGGAGCCTTTCAGCATGCTGAAGACTGACGGGGCACTTCGAGACATCATTGCTGAGGTAGCCTTTGAATGTCGCATAGACGTGGACTCCATTCGCGACATCTATCCTTGTACAAGAATACAAGAAGGCCTCATAGCACTTTCCAACAAAGATCCTGGAGCATATGTCGCACAAAATATTTACAGATTGCCTGCAGATATTGATTCGGTCAGATTCTGCGAGGCTTGGCAAAAGGTTGTGCAGACAGAAGCAATACTACGAACGAGGGTCGTCAACACCAAGACGTCCGGCTTTCTCCAGGTCGTCCTTCAAGAACCGATAATGTGGCACCGAGCTACCAATCTCCAAGCCATTCTCGATCAGGACAGACAGCTGCCTGCTCATAATGGCGGTCCGCTTGCGTCTTATACTCTGGTTGAAGAAGTGGGAGAGAATATACACTTTGTTTGGACAGCCCATCATGCGATTTATGATGGCTGGAGTTTGCCCTTGATGCTCGAAAGAGTTGAAGCGTGCTATAACATGCAACCGGCTAATATGATATCTGGAATGGCATATCCAAGATTCATCAAGTACCTCACAGACACCGACCCTTCGGAATCGGATGGTTTCTGGAAAGTCAAATTGTCCGAGACAACGGCCGTTGCATTCCCGTCACTTCCAAGTCCAGCATATCAAGTCCATGCCACAAGCACTGCTACACGTCGAGCTTCTCTTGTTCGCGCAGCCGGATCGAATGTAACACTTGCATCCACAGTTCGTGCGGCGTGGGCATTAGTCGTGGCAACTTATTCTGGCAATTCAGAGGACGTTGTCTTCGGCGAAACCTTAACAGGACGAGACGCTCCTGTTGACGACATTGCAGACATGATCGGACCTACCCTAGCAACACTTCCAACCCGAATCCGGATCAATCTAGGCACTACTGTTGGCAGATTCCTGGAAGATGTTCAAACTCTTTCCGCTGAAGCTATTCCGTTTCAGTATGCAGGCCTTCAGCATATCAAGCATCTTAACGAAGATACTGCGACTGCATGCGGGTTTCAAAACCTTCTAGCTGTTCATCACGAGAGCAAAGAGCTGTCAGGTGGATTTTGGGACCTACTCAGCAGTGGAACTGTTGGGACCAACTTCTATTCTTATCCCTTGACTGTTTCATGTCAACTCGGAGAAGGGTCTGTTGAGATCGAGGCTCACTACGATGCCAATGTCATCTCGACCTGGCTCGTAGAGAAAATCCTTTCTCAGTTCGACTTCACTCTTCAATGCCTCAATTCTCCCCAGAGAATGAGCGAAAAGCTTGGTGAGATCCAGCTACTGAATGCCGAAGATCAAGCTATAGTATCGGACTGGAACAGCAATCCAATCAAAGTCGTTGATGAGTGCGTGCATTATCTGATTAACAAGAAAACTCTAGAACAACCAGATACAACTGCCATCGACTCCTGGGATGGAATCCTTACCTACGGAGAATTAGATCGCCTTTCCACGAGACTTGCCCACCACCTTATTGAATCCAGGATCCAAAATACACTGGTGCCGCTTTGTTTTGAAAAGTCAGCTTGGACGATTGTAAGTGGCGAAATTCTTAATCTTTGAGTCCCGGCACACTTGGACATATGTCTAGGAGATTTGAGACATGTAATCAGCTTTTTTCTTAGGGAGCACATCACTGATTCAATTTAGGTTGCTATGCTGGGTGTATTGAAAGCTGGAAATGCTTTTGTACCCCTGGACCCTGCTGCGCCTCCAGCTCGGCTGCGAGATATCCTGGGCGACATCGAATCTCGAACCATTCTCTGCTCTGCCAAGTACCACGAGTTCTGCAGTACTCTTGTACCTCGAGCGCTCATCGTCGAAAGAACGACGATTGAAAACCTGCCTTCCGTGGGAGCTGTGCTTCCTGCAGGAGATCCCAACTGTCCTGCCTATCTGATTTTCACTTCTGGGTCTACGGGAAAGCCTAAGTATGGACTTCCTAATCACTTGCTTGATTTTGCTAACAATATTAGGGGAACCATAATTCAACACAGTGCCTTCAGTTCCGGTGCTGCAGCTCATGGACCAGCCTTACGAATTCTCCCTTCTTCAAGAGTGCTCCAATTCGCAAGCTACACCTTCGATGCATCTCTTCTTGAAATTCTTACGACTTTAATCATCGGCGGCTGCGTGTGCATCCCAAGTGACGAAGACCGACTTAATAACATTGCCGGAGTCATCACCGATTTGAAAGTGTCGTGGACTTTATTGACACCTTCTTTCATTCAGCTTGTCCAACCCTCATCAATTCCAACACTGCGTACCTTGGTCCTTGGCGGCGAAAATATGTCCCAGAGTCATCTCACTACATGGGCAGATAGACTCGAACTCATCAACGCATATGGCCCAAGTGAATGCGGTACGTTTCATTTTCATGTTTATCTAGCTTCTCACTCTGTGAGTGCCCGCGTGATTGTCTACGACAGTGCCAACGCTTCCTGGTCTCTCCAATTATCATGGCAATTTATGGCGCTAATTGATATTACAGCGGTTGTGGCAACTGTTAATCCTCACATGTCAATGACGACGGACCCGAATAATATGGGTCGTGCTGTGGGAGGGAGGTCATGGTACGTTTATTTCTCAGTTTTCCACTCAGATTCGGGGGCTCGTCGCGAGAAAAAAATACATTTTCTACTAATTCAGATGTACCTCCCTTCTTGGTACATCCCGTAATCTCTACTTAAGCACCACTGACTCGGGTCTGTCTAGGATTACGGACATTCACAATCCGCATCGCTTAGTTCCCATAGGCTCTGTTGGTGAATTGGTCATCGAAGGGCCGATCTTGGCCCAAGGATATCTCAAAAATGAAGCAAAGACAGCAGAAGTGTTCATAGAAAATCCATCATGGGCTTGGGGGCTTACGAGTTCGGACGCTTCACGTCGGAGAATGTACCGAACTGGTGACAAAGTCAAATACGCCTCCGATGGAAGCCTCATATTTTGTGGCCGCGCAGATAACCAGGTCAAACTTCATGGACAGAGACTTGAGTTATCTGAGATCGAGCATCATTTAAGAACCGACCCATCCATTCAGCATGTCTTGGCAACCATCCCCAAAGGAGGCTTCTGCATGAAACGTCTTGTTGCGGTGTTGTCCCTGCAGGGACTAGCTGCTGCCAACGCCCTAACCAGTGGCTTTCAGGTTGTGGTTAGGGAAGCAAGCTCTTTTTATCTTTCTGGCATCAGAGATCGTCTCTGCGAGCATTTACCTGCATACATGATACCTTCAAATTGGGTTGTGGTCCACGAGCTTCCGTTATTACCATCTGGAAAGCTGGATCGCAGGCAAATTGAGAAATGGGTTGAAGATATGACCTCCGAAACTTACCACCAGATCTCAGACATCACCCGAGACGAAACCAATGCTGAAATTACAACCGTGGAACAACAACTGCGCCAGATCTGGGGGAAAGCACTCAACTTGCCCTCTGATCAAATCGGCATCCATCAGTCTTTCCTGCATCTAGGTGGTGATTCTATCTCTGCAATGCAGGTCATGTCAAGCTGCCGCTCGGCAGGACTTGGTGTGACTGTTCAGGATATCATACGAAGCAAGTCAATATCCCAATTGGCTCTCTGTGTCACCTTGCCGGAAGAAGCCTTAAACGCACCAGAGCTCGTCGACGAAGCCTTTGGGCTTTCACCAATACAATCTCTTTTCTTTGAGTGTGTGGAAGACAAATGGTCGCACTTTAATCAAAGCGTGATGCTGCGCTTGGCCAAAGTCATTGACCAAGATGTAGTTCGCCAAGTGATGCAGAATTTGGTCAATTCCCACTCGATGTTAAGGGCAAATTTCTTCAAAAACGAACTAGACGTTTGGCAGCAACGCATTCGACCGGTGGGATCCTCCTCCCATAACTTTCAATATCGAGCTATCAGGAGAGAGCAACTGTCGGCTCTAATCCAGGAGAGCCAAGAGAGCTTGAACCTTGAGAATGGGCCACTCTTTGCGGTCAACTTAATCAGCGTGGATGGAGAACCAACTCGATTCCTGTCAATGGTCGCCCACCACCTTATCATTGATGTCGTTTCATGGCGCATTATCCTCCAAGATCTCGAAGACATGCTCGGTTCTGGGCATCCGAAGCTGGGAAACTCACTTCCTTTTCAAACTTGGTCCCGCCTCCAGTTCGATAACGCCCAGAATTCGATTGCCCAGAGCCTAATTCTCAAGGAGGCTCCTGTGGCAGATTTCAGC
>Ga0302140_10008801_pt1 | contig 12545 bp, 6 predicted proteins | sample I_Bog_E1_1_FD_202095 | JGI IMG/M metagenome (GOLD analysis project Ga0302140, IMG submission 202095) | Peat permafrost microbial communities from Stordalen Mire near Abisko, Sweden - I_Bog_E1_1 | ecosystem: Environmental > Terrestrial > Soil > Wetlands > Peat | place: Sweden: Abisko, Stordalen...
TGAAAGATCGTCGCTCCCGGCAATGCGAGTTTCAGCATCGCCTCGTCGCTACCCGTAGCCAGCACACGGCTCCCCCGAATGGCAATCGCCGAAGCCTCCGGCGTGGCCTCCACCCCCGTCCAAACCTTACCCCCAACCAGCACAACATCCGCGTCACCCACCACACCACTCTGCGCCCATACTCCACCTAGATAACACACCATCACTGCAACCAACCCAACTCCGCGCAAGCCCATTCCGTTCCTCCTGAAATCGAAGTGCCTATCGATGCCCTGCCTATACCACTGTTATCTCGACCAGAGCCGCATACTTTGCGTTGTAGCGGAGAGGCCACTGTACTGGCCTTTGCCGTTGCCTGTCCTGCGCTTCCCGACGGATACCCTAAGTCTCATCTCCATCCCCGCCCCGGTAAAGAGCCAGATCCCGCGATGCTCCCAGATCCAGATCAATTCGCTGGCCGATCCAGCCGCAAGCTCAGCAGCGTCTCCACGCCATGTCGAATCTGCGCAGGCGTAAACGCCGTAAAGCCAAATACCAGCCCACGCTCGGTGGGGGAGTTCGCGTACTGTGAAAGCGGTGGCACATCCAACCCCGCCTTCTGCAGCCTCGCCGACCACTCCAGGTCATCGCAATCAACCGGCAGAAATCCCGTCAGGTTCATCCCTCCGTCACGATACCGAAATTCCAGCGGCAAACTCCCCTTTCCAATGGCCTCGAGAAACGTCTCCTGCCTCTCTGCATAATTCTTCCGGCATCGCCGAATGTGCGAATAGAACGCGCCGCTATCCAGAAAAGCCGCCAGCGTCGCCTGGTCGATCATTGGCCCATGATCTTCCGCCACCGTCTTCAGCTCCGCAAACGGCTCTACCAGCGACTTCGGCAGCACCGCATACCCCAACCGAAGCGAAGGAAACAGCAGCTTGCTGAACGTACCCACATAGATGACACGGTTGCCCGAATCCAAACTCTGCATGCTCGGCAGAGGAGGAGCGACGTAACGAAACTCTGAATCGTAATCGTCTTCCACGATCCAAGTCTTCGTATTTACCGCGCCGTTTACCAGCGCCAGCCGTCGTGCCAACGACAACGAAGCGCCCGTTGGAAACTGCCGCGACGGCGTCACGTACATCAGCGCAACTGAAGCATCCTCCAGCGGAGGAAACACCATCCCGTGCGCATCAATCGGCAGGTGTTCGATTGTCGCTCCCGCAGAGGCCCACGCCCGCACCGCACCGCTATATCCCGGATTCTCCATAAATACCCGATCGCCCGGCTTCAGCAGCAGGTGTGCAAGAAAATAAAGCGCCTGCTGCGACCCTGTCGTGATCGCAATCTGCCACCACTCGCACACCACCCCGCGGCTATCCCGCAGATATGCCGCCAGGTTCTCCCGCAGCGGACGAAACCCCAACACGGCGTCCGAGTTATAGTGCAGCAAACTCCGATTCGTTTTCCGCAACGCTCGTCCTCGCAATCGGTTCCAAAGCGCAAGAGGGAAGAGCTGCACATCCGGCTGGCAAGGCCGAAACGGCTTTGGTCCGTCCGAATAACTTGTCTTCGGCAGGTGAACAGTCGGCGCCGCAGCTTGTTGCGCACTGTTTCTCTGCACCGCAGATCGCAATTCCTTCGCCGTGTCCGACACATACACCTTCGACCGCCGCTGACTGCTCAAATACCCTTCGCTGATGAGTCGTTCGTACGCATACACCACCGTATTGCGCGATACCTTCAACTCCGTCGCCAACTCGCGACTCGACGGCAGCAGATCGCCCGCGCCCAGCTGTCCGCCCTTGATTAAATCCTTCAGTTGCGCCGCCAATTGGACCTGCAACGAGAGGTCACCCTCTCTCGTAAGAAAGAGAAACTGTTGCCGCTTCACATGCTTCGCATCTGGACTCACGGAAACTCCTGAAAATGTCTCTTTGTCGGAACCAAGGGGATTGCTTAGGTTTTACTAACAAGCAGCGGATAAAGCAATCTTTATCCGCGCGCGAGTGCCAGCTATTGAAGCAGTCCCAGGCTCTTCGAACAACCGGCCGGGTACGCCTACCATCTGACTCTTCATGGCTTTCCAAAATCGTCGCCTCAACTCACCTCCCGACGCCGCACCTCTCCTGAAACTGACAATTGATGGTGTTGAGACGGAAGCGCCTCAAGGTTCGCTCCTGATAGACGCCTTGAGCCGCACGGATATTAAAGTTCCACAAGTTTGTTACCATCCTCAGCTCGGCCCCATAGGCACCTGCGACACCTGCATGGTCGAGGTCAACGGCAAGCTAGTCCGCTCCTGCACCTGCGAAATTACCCCCGGCCTCTCTGTGGACAGCAAATCCAAGCACGTAGACGCCGCCCGGCGCGAAGCCTTTGATCGCATCCTCGGCAACCATCTCCTCTACTGCACTGTCTGCGACAACAACAATCAGAACTGCACGGTCCACAACACCACCGCCGACCTCGACGTAAAACATCAGGCCGTCCCCTACAAAGAGAAGCCCTACGAGCAGGATCGCACCAACCCCTTCTATCGCTATGACCCCGACCAGTGCATCCTCTGCGGCCGCTGCGTCGAAGCGTGTCAGAACGTGCAGGTCAACGAGACCCTCACCATTGACTGGACCTCCGAACACCCCCGGGTCCTCTGGGACGGCGGCCAGGAGATCGCCGGATCCAGCTGCGTCTCCTGCGGCCACTGCGTCACCGTCTGCCCCTGCAACGCGCTCATGGAAAAGTCCATGATCGGCCGCGCCGGCTACTTCACCGACCTCTCGCCAGATACCCTCAATGACATGATCCAGGTCGTCAAAGATGTCGAGCCCCAGATCGGCTACGGCCCCATCCTCTCCCTCTCCGAGCTCGAAGCCGACATGCGCGAGCTCCGCGTCAAGAAGACCAAGACCGTCTGCACCTACTGCGGCGTAGGTTGCAGCTTCGACGTCTGGACTAAGGATCGCCACATCCTGAAAATCGAACCCGGCCCCGGTCCCGCCAACGGCATCTCCACCTGCGTCAAGGGCAAGTTCGCCTGGGACTACATCAACTCCGACGACCGCCTCACCCGCCCCCTCATACGCCAGGGCGACCGCTTCGTCGAATCCACCTGGGAAGAAGCCCTAACCCTTATCGCCAGCAAGTTCACTGAAATCAAATCCACCCACGGCCCCGACGCTCTAGGATTCATCGCCTCTTCCAAGTGCACCAACGAAGAGAGCTACCTCATGCAAAAGTTAGCTCGAGCCGTCATTGGCACCAACAACGTCGACAACTGCTCGCGCTACTGCCAAACCCCTGCCACGATGGGCCTTTCGCGCACCGTCAAGTACGGTGGAGACGCGGGCTCCATCGCCGACATCGAAAAAGCCGGCCTCGTCCTCATCGTCGGTTCCAATACGGCCGAGTCCCACCCGGTTCTCGCCACGCGCGTTAAGCGTTCGCACAAGCTGCGCGGCCAGCGCCTCATCGTAGCCGACCTCCGCAAGCACGAGATGGCCGAGCGAGCCGACCTCTTCGTCCGCCCCAACCCCTCCACCGACCCCGTCTGGATCAACGCCGTAGCCAAGTACCTCCTCGACAACGGCCTCGCCAAGCTTGACTTCGTCCACCAGTGGGTCAACAACTTCGACGCCTACAAAGAATCCCTCGCCAACTTCACCCTCGACTACGCCGAGCGCATCACCAACATCCCCGCCGCCGACATCGAAACCATCGCCCTCGAAATCGCCAAGGCCGACGGCACCTGCATCCTCTGGGCCATGGGCGTCACCCAGCATTGCGGAGGCTCCGACACCTCCACCGCTATCTCCAATCTCCTCTTGCTCTCCGGCAACTACATGCGCGAAGGAGCCGGAGCCTATCCGCTCCGCGGCCACAACAACGTGCAGGGCGCTAGCGACTTCGGCTCCATGCCCAACCTCTTTCCCGGCTATCAGCCAGTCAGTGACGCCACCGTCCGTTCCAAGTTCGAAGCCGCCTGGGAAGTCACCCTCCCCACCTCCACCGGTCTCGACAACCGCATGATGATGGACGCCATCCACAAGAACAAGCTCCACGCCCTCTACATCAAGGGCGAAGATACCATCACCTCCGACGCCAACGCCAACGACGTAGAAATCGCCCTGCGCAAACTCGACTTCCTCGTCGTCCAGGACGTCAATCTCTCCGTTACCGCAAAGTACGCCGACGTCATCCTCCCCGCCTCTCCCTCGCTTGAAAAGGAAGGCACTTTCACCAACACCGAGCGCAGAATCCAGCGCATCTACAAAGCGCTTGAGCCACTCGGCGAATCCAAGCCCGACTGGGTAATTATCCAGCTCATCGCCCAGCGTCTCGGAGCCAACTGGAACTACCAGCACCCCTCCGAGATCATGGACGAAGTAGCCAGCCTCACCCCACTCTTCGCCGGCGTCAGCTACGAGCGCCTAGAAGGCTACCGCTCCCTCCAGTGGCCGGTCGCCAAAGACGGCACCGACTCGCCGCTACTCTTCAAAGAGAAGTTCCCCTTCGACGATGGCAAGGCAAAGTTCTACCCCATCGAGTGGATCGAGCCCTCTGAAGAGCCCACCGCCGAGTTCGACCTGCACCTCAACAACGGCCGTCTCCTCGAGCACTTCGAGCAGGGAAGTATGACCTATCGCACCGCCGGCATCAAGCGCATGACCCCCCGCACCTTCGTTGAGATCTCCCACGAACTCGCCGAAGAGCGCGGCGTCACCGACGGCAGCTACGTCCAGCTCCGCTCGCCCTACGGCCAGGTCAAAGTCCAGGTGCTCGTCACCGATCGCGTCCATGGCAAAGAGCTCTACATGCCGCTCAACTCCATCCTCGAGCCGGTCAACAAGATGACCAGCAGCCACCTCGACCGCGCCACCCACACCCCCGCCTTCAAAGAGCTCTCCGTCCAGATGGTCGTCCTCAACGAAACCGGACCCAACCCGCTTCCGCGCGAAAACTTCCGCTGGGGACACCGCACCCCGCAGGAAGGTGTAGAAGTTGAAAACAAGTGGCAACGTTCCGACTACTACGTACCCGGAACCAAGCACTGCGACGAACTCGTTCAGATCAAAACCACCACTGTATAACCCGTACCCGTACCAAGGAGCCGCACGATGGCAAACCCAATCCAGTTCAGCCCCAAAGTCGATCCGCAGCTTGAGCTCAAGCGCCGTCTCGAGGCCGCACCCGAGCAGCACGCCGAAGCCCTTCTCGTACTCTTCGACGTCATCCAGGAAGCCCACAACCAAGGTATGCTCGATCTCCTGCAAGGAGCTCTCGGCAGCAAAAACGCCATCGCCGGCAAGCTCGCCTACTATGCCAAGCAGCCCATGAGCACGCAAGCCATCCGAAATCTCCTTATCCTCGGCGAGCTCCTCGGCAGCTTCGATCCCGCCGTCCTCTCCGAAACCAAAAACGAAGTCCTCGATCGCCGTAAAGACCCACCGTCGCTCTGGCGCCTGTTCCGTCAAGCCGCTAGCGCCGACGGCCGCCGAGGCATGGGCATGTTTCTCGCCTTCGTTTGCGGAGCCGGTAAGTCTGGCCAAACGTCCGAGACCTAACAATTAATCCAATACTGACGTCCGTCCTGCATCGTTGCTGGGCAGATATTATGCGAGAACGGCGACTGCCTCGAATCTGCGCAGACCGCGCGGTCGCATGACGATGGCATCCTGATGCGGGCCCTCCAGCTCTGCGGCTTTGCCATTCAACGTGGAGCTTTGGAGCGCGCGATCGCGATCGGCGCGAAAGCTAATGTGAACATACTCTGGAAGGTCGCCGTGCGCCGGCAGCGTGATCGTGGCCACGAGAGTATTTCTATCGCGGCGTTCTATGAGATAGCTTACACGGCCCCAGCGGGTAGGCGCGCCGACGATTTCAATGGGCTTGCCGCTGGCGATCCAGTCTCGAGGAATAGCTCGGCCGAAGTGTAGACGAGATTCATCGAACTCCTCAAATACGAGCATCCATCGCACCAGTAAGGGAATCGACTGCTGCGCGGGAATGCAGAAGAGAGCGCCCCCTCCCGTGATGCCGGAGACTTCTCCTGCAGTCCAGCTGCCACGCGAGTGATCGTGATAGCGATGCGCATAGAGAAACAGGATGTACTCTTCCACGCGATTGAGCCTCAGCAGCGTATGGGCGTAGCCATACGAGATAAAACCAAGAATGTCTCGTCCATATGGGTTTGCCGGCTCTACGTTCGCGACAATCCCAAGCGTGGTGGCGCCATACGCGCGCATGCAGTCGATAACGGCATTTGCCTGCTCGGGGGGGAGTATGTCAGGATGCAGCAGTTCGGTATAACAGCGATGCACCCATCCCTGTTCGCTCGGATGCTCCTGCTTGAGCGACTCGCGGAAGGTGAGCTTCACGCCAGGCATAGGCGTCACATACGCTGGGGTGCGGTCGCTCCATGTGTTAGCTTCGACGCTCGCGATCAGTGCGGCCTGTAGTTGCTCGCTGCGCCGCGTCAAGTCTTCGATGAGCGGCGCAGAGCCAGCAACCTTCAGTTCCTTCCACGTCGTCGCGATGGCTCGCCAGCCGCGAACGGCGAATGCGCTATTGGCGAAGTAGGGCTTATCCCACACCGCCGGATTCTGCATCAGGCAGGAGTCCGATTCGCACCATCCATGCAGAAGACCGTGTCCGGGATCGGCGGAGGGAAGGCGCAGGCTTTCGTCATGCAATTCGGCGAGTAGTTGCGCGGTGGCTTCGATTTTTTCGCGGTGGCGCAGCAGCAACGCGGTGTCGCCGGTAACCTTCGCGTAGCGGGCGACAAGGAAAAGCGTGAGGCCGAACTGCGCGGTCTCCGGACCGCGCATATTGATCATGCCTGCGTTGTCGGTGAACGAGGTGAAATAATTGTCAAAGACCTCGCGAGCCTGCGTGAACCTCCCGCACTCCAAATTCGCATAGAGCGACATTGTGAAGGTGTCCTGAAATCCGTCGTATTCTGAACCGTAGTAGTCGCGATCAACGGCGCCGTACTTGGGATATGCTCCTCCGGGCCGTACCATCTGCTCCTTCACGAAGGCATATCGGACCATGTCCGTCCAACTCGTATCGGGTAACGTGATGCGAGCGAGGTCTTTGGTCTGGCCTTCCCAGTATTCTGCGAAAGCAAGCATGCCCCGGTAGAAGTCCTCAGGCTTTGGCTCCTGCCGGCGACGCGTGTAGGCCGGGTAGCTGTAGCCGTAGTGCACGGCGACGACAGCCCCGTCGCGCAGGTGCGCGGTGCGATGCCAGGTCTGCACAATGAACCGATCGTGGGCGAGAACGTCGCCAAAGAGGACAATCTCAAAATACTCGCTAGCCTCGCCGGGAATTACCTTGCGAACGGCTGGCATCCATCCCCCGACAAGTCCCTCGTACCGCTGGTTGGCCTTCTGCAGGGTAAGCTCTTTGAAAGACTGCTGTGGATGGTAGGTGCGTGTGTTGCCGGCGGGGAAGACGGGCATGGTATCGCTGCACTCGCGGGTGCCGACGAAGGTGTTCCAGCCGGGACGAAAGCCCGGATCGTGCTCGTCGCTGTGGTCGGAGTTCATGGGCGGGGCAGCGCGGCGAACCTCGTCCTCACGCGGATCTCCATGTGCGAGTAATTTGTCGGCCAGCAGGTCTGCATCGGCCATCCCGATCTCCTTCAGGTCGAGGCCGAGATGCTGCGGATCGGCGTCTGCGAAAGTTGCCTCCGCCGTCTTGCGCAGGATGCGCGTCGTGCCATTCGAGCAGACGAAAGTAAGCACGCCGTCGCGCGTCCGGAGGTCTTCGTAGACCGTCCAGGTCAGTGCATCGCGCTTGAACGTTGCGAGCTTGGTATGGCCATCAATCGCTGCAAGTCCGGCAGGTACAGCGCCGGTGGTCGCGGGCATGCGGTCGATCACGTCGCCATGCGCAGCAAGGGTGTGCAGCGCTGCAGTGCTAGCAGTAAGGCTCTTGATAAAGTCGCGCCGGTCCATCGTGTGATCTCCTTTCGCCGTGCTCGTGTACTACGGATGGACCGGATGAGCGCCGTAAAACTTCCACGAGGTTTGGAAGTCAGAGGTTAACTTCACTCCTTCCATGTCTGCTCGCAGCAGTTCGATGGGCATTGGCCCTTCGTGGAGGATCGTGTCGTGAAACTGGCGGTCCGTCATCTTGTGAGAGTCGACGAGCTCATGGTGCAGCTCCCGAAACTGTAGCGCGCCCATCAGGTAGGCAGACTGATATAGCGGTCCAACCGATCCGTCGAACGACCGGCGCACCTCCGCAAGATCGTTCTCTGAATCGAAGCCCACGTTATCGATCAGGTATTGCACGCACTGTTGCGGCGTCCATTTTCCGAGGTGGAAGTTCATCGTAAAGATCACGCGCGCGGAGCGGTGCATACGCCACACCAGCGCACCCACACGTTCTTCTGGAGTTTGATCGAAGCCCTTCTCATAGAAAAGCATCTCCCACCAGAACGCGTTTCCCTCGCCCCAGAATGGCGTATCGAACCGCTCGCGATATGAGCGATAGCGCGCATTCATATAGAACTGGAGAAAGTGGCCTGGGATCATCTCGTGGAACGCCGTGGCCCGAGCGAACGGAATGTTGTTGCCCCGCATGCTCATCTCTCGCTGATCGTAGGTCATGGTGTCGGTTGGGTAAGAGACGCTGATCTCGTCGCCGCCCGTGAAAAACGGATTAACCAGTTGGCGCTCCGGGGTCATCATCACCATCGTCCAGGTCTCATCTGCCAGAGGCGGCACGGTGACAAGATCATTCTTCTCTGCGAAGTCTTTGCCTTCGAGCACAAGCTTGCGGATCAGGTCAGGCTGTTCGCCGGGCGCAACATGCATTGTCTTTACCTTTTCGACAGCCGCATGCCAGTCGTCTCCGTAGCCCATCTCGCGCGAAGCTGTGAGCATCTCCTTCATGCACCAGTCGTACTCGGTTTGCGCGATGGCAATGAGCTCCTCCGGGGTGTAGGGAATCATGTTGTCGGAGAGTTCGTTCAGTAGCGCCTGGCGGCCAACGGGATCACCGATGATGGTGGTCTTGTCGTCGGCCTTCACACCAATCAGTTTCTCTTTCAAGAAGTCGCTATAGTCGTCCAGCGCCTTGCTTGCGTTCTTGTACGGGAGAGCGTCCCACCAGGTAAAGTTTGGGTCGTAGCCGTTGTATTGTCCAAACCAGTGGTTCAGCGCGCGGCTGAGTTGCCGTGTGGCCTGCACGGCTCGGTTTGCGACGACGGGATCAATCTTCTGTCGTGCGCCGCTCTCACCTGCGCGTGTCGGATCGATTTCTTTACGCGTTGCCTCAACCTGTTTCACGATTGCGTTCAACAACTCAGCATCGTGTTCCGCATCGGGCCGCTGCATCAGACGCTCTTTGTCCAGCAGTTGTTCGATGGTCGCCGCGAACGGAAGCAGCGGCTGCATCTCCTCGAGCCGGTGTTGCTCGATCGCCATCTGGTGCAGGTTCGAGGTAAGCTGGCTCTTCATCAGTAGGTAATCGACCTTATCTTCCTGCGAAAGGGAGTTGAAGTCGATAGCGGCAAGGTTTGTGAGCTCGTCGTGGTAAAAACGGTTGAAACGGGCAGCGTGAGCCGGCGAAAGTCGCAGCGGATAAGCTCGTTCCAGGGACATCTCGTCTGCGTTAAAGATCTCGATCAGAGAGGCCATGTTCGGCCGCGGACTCGCTGCAGTCTCTTTCGGGGTCTCCGCATGGCAAAGTAGGCTGGAGCAAAGGGCCAGGATGGAAAGGATGTTGCTGGCTCGATAAGAAATCCGCATAAAGTGCCTCACTACCTAAATTGGGATGGAACTGCGGTCGCTTGAGAGTACTGGCTATCGCATCAAGACGTGGATGAGAACGTTATATCCCAAGAATTACGAATTGTATACAAATTCGTATGTGTATACTTTGCCAATCAGCATTCCTCCCTCCTGGAGCCCCACGTTCTATGAAGCCATTCTCCCTACCTTCGTTGGCGACCGTCGTGGTCTGCACGCTGTCATTCTCTGCGATTCATGCACAAGGCACGCTGGCTGACTATCAGCGAGCTCACGACCTGGGTGCGAAATCCTTTGACCTCGTCGTGAATGTACCGGGCCCCGCGCATTGGATTGGCGACGAGCACCGCTTCTGGTACGCGAAGTCAGTGAAAGGCGGCAATGACTACGAGCTGGTGGACGCGGACGCGAGCACTAAGAAGCCTGCGTTCGACCAGGCTAGGCTAGCCTCCGCGATCTCCGCAGTGACAGGACACTCATACACCGCGCTCACCCTCCCGTTCGCGCCGGTGCATCCTCGTCCCGGAAGCAAGCCACCCGCGGCCACGACGGGCAAGAGCGCTCCGCTGAAGTTTAAGGATAACGAGCAGTCGATCGAGTTCGGCGTCCAGGGTTCGTTGTTCACCTGCAAGCTTTCGGACTACACCTGCGCTAAGACTGGCCCGATTCCCAAGAAAGATCGTTGGAACCGCTACTACGCCCCCGAAGATACTTCCCAGCTAAGCCCGGAAGTCGCGACTGAAAATAATGGGGCCGATCCCGTCGATGGTCTTGCACCGCATCTCCCCGCGCCGCAAGCCGACGCAGCCGACGCTTCCGGCGAAGAGGGCCAGAAACAGCGTCCCTGCGCGAAAAAGCCCGATGGGCAGCCAGCGGACGATGTGCTGCACGCTGATGATCACCCCGGCGTAGGGTCTCGCATCCTCGGACAGGCGCCGCACCCGCCGCAAGATACCTGTGCGTCATTCGATGGACAGAACGAGGCGTTCATTCAGAACTTCAATGTCTTCCTTAAGCCGAAGGGTGAGGCTCCCGCGTATCCCATCAGCTTTGATGGCACGGAGAATGACGCCTATACGTTCGAGACGCTGGCCTGGTCGCCTGACTCGAAGAAGCTGATTGCTTATCATGTGCGTCCAGGGTTCGATCGCCTCGTGACGTATATCGAGTCCTCACCGGAGGACCAGATTCAGCCGGAGACAACGACGGTGCATTACGCGAAGCCCGGCGACCCGTTGGATATCGCGTCGCCGGTACTGTTTGACGTGGCAACGAAGAAGGCGATTCCAATCGACAACAGCCTCTTCCCGAACCCGTTTGATCTAACCGAACCGGTATGGTGGAAGGACAGCCGAGGCTTCACGTTCGAGTACAACCAGCGAGGGCACCAGGCGTACACGGTGATCGAGGTCAATGCGCAGACGGGTGCCGTACGGCCATTGATTGCAGAGACGACGAAGACCTTCTTCTACTACAGCGATCTCGGGCCGGGACTTTCCGCGGGGAGGAAATACCGGCACGATGTGGACGATGGCAGAGAGATCATCTGGGCGTCGGAGCGCGATGGCTGGGAGCACTTGTATCTGTACGACGGCGCGACGGGAAAGGTGAAGAACCAGATCACAAAGGGCGACTGGCTGGTGCGCAATGTCGATTACGTGGACGACAAGAACCGCCAGATCTGGTTTGAAGCCGGCGGCAGCATCCCTGGTCAGGATCCTTACTTCACACAGTACTACCGCATCAACTTCGATGGATCCGGACTCACACGGCTCACCGATGCGGATGGCATGCACACGGCGAGCTTCTCGCATGATCGCACGTTCTATGTCGACAGTTGGCAGCGCGTCGATCTAGCCCCCGTGGCGCAACTCCGTCGCACCTCGGACCAGAAAGTCGTGATGGACCTGGACAAGGGAGACACCACGGCTCTGCTGGCGGCCGGATTCCGCTTTCCCGAGGTCTTTGTGGCCAAGGGGCGCGATGGCAAAACTGACATCTGGGGCACCATCACGCGGCCTCTACACTTCGATCCAAAGAAGAAGTACCCGGTGATCGAGAACATCTACGCGGGGCCTCAGGGATCATTTGTGCCGAAGACCTTCGGCCCCGTCGCGCCCGACCAATCGCTGGCCGAACTTGGCTTCATTGTTGTGCACATTGACGGCATGGGCACGAGCAACCGGTCGAAGGCATTCCACGACGTAGCCTTCAAAGATCTCGCCGACGCTGGCTTTACCGATCGCATCCTCTGGCACAAGGCAGTAGCGGCAAAGTATCCGTACTATGACATCTCCCGGGTTGGCATCTTCGGAACTTCAGCGGGTGGTCAAAGCGCGATGGGCGCGCTTCTCTTCCATCCAGAGTTCTACAAGGTCGCGGTAAGCAACAGCGGTTGCCAGGATAACCGCATGGACAAGATGTGGTGGAACGAGCAGTGGATGAGCTGGCCAATCGGCCCACAGTATGCCGCGTCGTCGAACGTGGACAACGCGTATCGTCTGCAGGGCAAGGTCCTTTTAGTCATCGGCGAAATGGATACGAATGTTGACCCGGCATCGTCGCTTCAAGTCGTCAACGCCTTCGTGAAAGCCCACAAGCATTTCGACATGCTCTATATACCCGGCCAGAATCATGGCGTCGGCAGCTTATCAGATGAGCATTATCGAGACGATTACCTTGTCCACAATCTGCTCGGCGTTGAGCCGCCAGACTGGAATAAGGTCTCTTTGAAGAAAGTTGACACACCGGCAAATGGTTTGAATGAGTAAACAATTCGCGCGTAAACACAAAGGGCAT
>Ga0302140_10008803_pt1 | contig 12541 bp, 12 predicted proteins | sample I_Bog_E1_1_FD_202095 | JGI IMG/M metagenome (GOLD analysis project Ga0302140, IMG submission 202095) | Peat permafrost microbial communities from Stordalen Mire near Abisko, Sweden - I_Bog_E1_1 | ecosystem: Environmental > Terrestrial > Soil > Wetlands > Peat | place: Sweden: Abisko, Stordalen...
TGACAGCATTTGGTGGGAAAAGGGAGAAGGGCGCTCGAAAGGCGAAGAACGCTTGCAGACCCGTTTTCGGTGCTGCGGGTGCTGTTGCAGCGATTGTATGAAGGGGGTGTGAGGATCGTAGGGAGAGAAAGGTCAAGAATACCGTGGTCAGGAAGAAGGCCACGGCTATGATGATTCTCGGAGGTCGCATGTTGTGGAGGGAAGATGGAAATGCCGCAGCAGGCCCCTAATCAGCTCTGCGGCTGCAAGACGCAATGATGGCTCGCATCCGATGTTCGAGGATGGAGGGCTCTGTGAAAGTGGTATTTAGGACCAGACGCCGATGCAATAGTGGTGTGTTTGAGCAGGAGGGTTGTCGTCTGAGATAGAAGTCGAGGAGGTAGGGGTGGCTGTGGCTCGTGGCTAGAGCCGGACTGGGGTTTGAGGCTTGGGAACAAGTCATCAAGTCATGGATAAAAAAGCAAGCTGGTTTGCATGACCACTTCGCCAAGGCAATCTGGGAAGAAGCAAGTGCAGTCCCAATAACCAGTTTTGCTGAACTGCAAAGGCAGAGTATCATATAAATGTCCAGATGAGATCCCACTGTCCCTCACTTCCATTGTCCGTTTCGCCCCATTTGGACTAAACACGCGGAGTCTGGGAAAGCTTGTTTCCGTATCACGTGAGCATTCATCTAATGTTAGAGAGATGACAGTTTATCTTTACTCATTCTGGTCTCTATCCGGATGAGGTTTCCATTTCTTTTTGCTGTGCTGTATGTTATAGCTTCTTGTAGCTCGTTGCATTGGTATCACGAGGTCGCCAGCCTCCAGGTGCGGGTCTCACGAGCCGAGCCTCGCCACCCACGCTACCACGTTCCCGATTCCAGAACATGACTCTCTCTGCACAACATCAGTATCACCAGACAGCAAGCAGATTTTGTGCTGCCCAAGTCACATGTGTTCTAGCCTCAACTTGAGAAGGGCTATTTCTTGAAGGTTCCTGCGGCTACGGTATTTGCTGGCCCAGACTGTAGGTGCCACTTTCAAGTGAAGGGTGTCAGGGTCTGCTCTACAATATTCTCTCCGACGCCAACGGTCTGGATGCGCTTCTGGCTAGTGGGCCGTCTGCCGTCTCCCAAGCAATGACAACATCCTTCAGCCACCGATGCGATGCGCCTCATTTAAGACTTTGACAATTATCGGTCTTCAGTCGTCAGCTTTTCTCCAGCCGTGAGGGATCGCCAGATGTGAGCAAGGGCTTTAATTTCAGTTCCAATGAAACGCGGAAGCCGCAGACCTCTCTCTGTACTAAGAGAAGCTTAAAGCCCTGAGTAGTATTCGTGTTGCGCTGCAGAATATCTGCTCTTCCATTGGTCTGCAGAAGGGTCATCAGCTACCACCCCCTCATGAGCTAAGAAGATGCGAATTCGAATTTCAATGCATTGAAGGGCGAGCTCGATCTAGATCGTGGCTTGGAGTCGCTCAGACTTGCCTCTTTTCCAACACCAGCCACAATCTGGACGAGCTACTGCTGCCACGCCCCGTCATGACTTTCTTTAGTGTTCCATCTTCGCCGCCTCTGAACCTTCCTATCAGTTGAAATTCAGGGACATGGCAGTGGCAGTGACGTTGCTGCTCCTCCTCCTCCTGCTTGTGCCAAAGTTAAGTCGTCTCTGCTTATAACACTGTCCGCTATTGATATCTTTGCTCGTGTCGCTTATTTCCTTTTTCCCTTATTCGATTTCTAAGGAGAGTTCCTATCAAATTCCAAGATGAATATCAACGAACCTTCTCACAAAGCTGGATTCGTCCTCCCTTTTTTCAACAAAGACACCAAACGAAGAGGGACCCGAACAAGTTCGTTGAAATCGAATCGACTCCCCTTCCTGGGCTGGATTCCCGATAATGTTGGTTCCCCTGCTTCTCTCAAAAGACTTGAAACTCACAGCAGAATAGCTTCGAAACCATTTCGTAGCTACCAGTGCAGAGTATGCAGGAACAACTCTTTTCCTCTTCTTCGCCTTCTCCGGCACACAAGTGGCACTCCTCGCTACTCCAGCCGGTAGCACAAACACCGTTGGAACGCCCAGCGACCCTTCGCAATTGTTGTACATTGCTCTGAGCTTCGGCTTCTCTCTAGCCGTCAATGCGTGGGTATTCTTTCGAATCAGTGGAGGACTCTTCAACCCGGCCGTCACTCTCGGGATGTGTCTCATTGGTGCTCTCCCCTATGTTCGAGGGCTATTTCTCACGATCGCCCAAATCCTCGGAGGCATTACTGCTGCTGCCATATGCTCTGCCCTGTTTCCTGGTCCTTTGACAGTCCGCACAAACCTTGGTGGTGGGACATCGGTCGTACAGGGGCTCTTCATTGAAATGTTTCTCTCAGCTGAACTGGTCTTCACCATTTTCATGTTGGCAGCAGAGAAACACAAAGGAACGTTCATCGCCCCCATCGGCATTGGCCTCTCCCTCTTCATCGCAGAACTTACAGGAGTTTATTTCACCGGCGGCTCCGTCAACCCAGCGCGTTCCTTTGGGCCATCTGTAGTCAGTCACCAATTTCATCATTACCACTGGATCTACTGGGTCGGTCCCATTCTCGGCGCCTTGCTTGCGTCAGGATTCTACAAGTTCATTAAGATGCTTGAGTACGAGACCGCAAACCCAAATCAGGATGCATCCAGACCAGAAGGCGAACACTTCAATCCCGACGACCATGCAAGCAATCCTCGAGTCTCTTTCGCGCCGGAGGACTACGCTGCAGCTGAAGAGGGCAGACTTCACGGAACTCCACGAGAGTATGGTGCTGAAAGGAGACCGTACAGCGAGAGCCCCGCACCACCTCATCCAAATGATCAGTTTACTGGTCTTGCCGATGGAGGCATGCACGCCGACGAGCTTGTGAAGCCTTCTCAGAGTCTTGGAGGCGATTCAGACCGTACCTTAACCTCACCAGGTGGGAACCAGAACGCTACTGTACACAAATCTGCCATGAAGCCTGGGTCTCTAAACAGCAGCACGAATGGCAACGGTAATGGACACAGAGGGGAAAGGTCAGTTAGAAACAATACATATGCGAATCGGCAGATGAACCAGGGATTGCCAGGCGATGAGGAGTTTTACGAGAAGCAGGCTTGATGAGGGTGCGAAGATAGCAATTAGGTACATGGGATATTTGGAAACATAATGACATGATTAGCATACACGAAGCGTGGAGTTGGGCTGTTTGAAACAATTGTAACACTACTTATGATGATGGCACTTTCTATTACTTATGTTTCAATTTGCTGTCTGTCAGAGAGGTACAGGCTCGGGAGGAGTCGCAAGATCCATTGGTTTCCTGCCATACACAACGAAACTACTGGATATTAGTACACTATTGCTTAATGCCATTGATAGTACTCACATCGGGATATACACATGCATCAAGTTCGAATTGATATCACTTCTTACCTCCGTCAACAAAGCTTCAACCTCCTGAGACGACATCCCGAGACCTCTCGTTAGAACAGCGGCACTCCAACCATGCAAACCAGAAAGCACATCTTCCTTCACCCAAGCACCGAGCTTCTTCATGCGCGGATCTTTAGCCCAGCTTCCAATCGGCCAAGCGAATTGCTTCTCGACAATGTCCACGAAGCCAACTTGCTCAAAGTATGACTTGTACTTTGGAACCTTTCCGAAGTCTCGCCCGAGAACATCTGCGGCTTCCTTTACAAGTCTCTGCCATCGCTCGAATGCTGTGTCTTTAATTGAACCATCTATGCTCCGGAAAGGAATAGCGGCATCATGCATCTCGAAGTAGCCACCTGGTCGCAAGGCCTTGAAAGCTGATCTGAAAACAGGCAAATGGTCTTTGAAGCACGCTGTGAGGGCACGCCCGTGAATGTAGTCGAAGGAGTCGGAGAAGGACCAGTCTTCTTCTACATCTGCGATCTCGAAGCGGCAATTAGGAGGAGCACTAGTCATAATTAGAGCTGTGAAGTCTACACGAAAGAATTGTTCAAGGCTTACTGAGGGGGTTGAATGGGACTGAGATCCGTCCCGAAGACATTTACTGCTGGGAAAGTACTGGCTGAAAACCATTGGTCAAAACATGAAATGCTTTAGACAGAGAATATAAGGGAGCGGGGAGAATACCAAAATCAGTGGCCCATATTCCAGTTCCTGTTGCTACATCCAAGACATTGTGCAAGGGGTTGTCCTCAATCGGGGCAAGGTACAATCTGCCATCGAAGCCGAGCAGGAACAAATGATGTTGAAGATCCAATCTATCTTGTTCCGACTAAAGCTGAATGTAAGCAAGAATACAGACTACAAGCGGTTGGTTGGAGGAGAACCTCGTCATTGGGCAGCATATATACTATGGAAGTCAGCACTATCGCCGAGGTGCAGAGTGTGACTTACTCCCTGCTTTGTATCGATGATACTTTCGTCCATTCTCTTCTATATATTCGTTGAGACTCGACCTCACGGAGGCTTTTGACGATCTACTTAGATCGTGAGCATTCAATCACATAGCATCACGGTTTTTCCGCACGTTGGACTTTCACCAGGTAAGGCAGAATAGGTTTCCAGGCTATTGTCGACCTGCATGGGAGGTTAATCGTGATCTACTAAACAAGCAGAAAGCTTGACTAACTTCAAGCAGCTGAGACACATCTCCGCTCGCTGCGGCGTCATTGAGGATGGGCCGCGCTGCACTATCGAGTACTGGTCCCTCTTCAGGGGCCTTCAGCGGGTCAGTAGCTTCGGGCCGGCCCGTGGAGGTCTCCATAGCGTTCTCCAATCTTTCGGTATCAATATCCTCACCGTGAGAATCGATACCGGCTGTCTGAGACGTGAGAGAGGCGCGAAGATGGCTGGTGAGTTCTGCGAGACTGATTGAGGGATAAAGGGAATTCAGGGGCATTGAGCAATCCCCGCTGTGCTTGCACGAGCTCGAAGAGGACTAGACCGAGGTTGGATGAGTCCAATCACCTAAGGTTACACAAAAGAGTGGGAGACGACATCCACGGGTACATTCCATTTCTCATCAAGTCCCAAATCCTTTGCTCAAAGCTGCATATGGCGCCAAGTGGCTGTCGATACGCCCGAAGTCCTTCATGGAACGATGCTGGAGCCTGCTCATCCTTGCTTATGAGGCAGGGCCAATCATGAGCTTAATAAATCTCGAGCCAGTGGTCGAGTCCTCCTTTAAATTTAGAGCCTTGCATTTAAAGTTGATATCCTTCCATCTTCAACTCTTGGAAATATCGCAGGAATATTGCCACTATCGCGTCAATCATGGCGGTTTTTGCGAACTCGTCGCGCGGTCACCTGGCAGTCGACATGACCCTTCTCAATGAACTCTATGAAGAGATAGAGAGAAGACCTCCGGCTCTAGAAGCTCGCAAGTTGATCATCCAGCTGTGCATGGAAGCAGGATGGATTGACACAGCAAGAGATGCCACCAGAGATCTCCTGGCTCTTGACCCTTACGACGAAGATGCTCTTGGTTGGGCGGACATGTTGTATGAGGACAAGTCCACACAATCACATTCTCAAAACATCCCTGCTCCCAGCGAACCTATCTCTCGACCTCCTTCAGCTTCCGTTCCTGTTCATGTCGGAGGGCCGCAGCCGGAGTTGGTTCAGGGCTACGAGGGCCTGGCAGCGAGAAAAGCAAACTTATTTCAGGACAACGATTCCGCGAGAGACTTGGCAAAGCCATATGAGCCCCAGGCGCTAGAGAAGGAAAAAAGAGGAAAAGGTATTTCATTTATGAATGTCCTTGGTTCAATCTTTTCCTTCGGAAAGAAGAAAGAAGCTGCAGTCTCTTCACGGCCCAAAATGCACATTCAAAATCTGACGAACATCACTGATCGCGTCAACTCAGTAGTACGAGCTAGTCAACTAGCAAGTTTTCAATCGGTTGCTCGTGCTATGGAAAAGAACCCGGCAAGAGCTGTGGATATTGCTGTGGGAGATTTGGAAGAGCAGGCCCGATCGCTACGTTCGCAACTTGATTACCACGACAATGATGCCGTACGCGAAGCTCTTGTCAGACGGGTGGGGAGGGTGTCTTCTGCTCTTCAAGCCGGAATGGAAAGGCAAGCATCAATGGCTCTGATGCATGTGGAGCACGAGCTCTTACACCGGACTTATGTCTGCGATGAAACTATGTACGGAGACAAAGTTGCTGATATTCCACGAGCTCGGTTCTTGGTAACAGAGGATGGGTACCCGTGGGACATGGAGGAGTTGGCCAAGGCAATCAAGAGCAATGGCGGAGTAATGCGGAACCCTTTATCACACCAAATGTTTACTACGGAAGACATTCGCATGATTTTGCAGCATCCCCTCGGAAAAGGACTTGCGGCATTGGGAGTCGAACAAGGAGAGCTTTCGAAAGGTGTCCGACCAAAAACTATCGAGGAGCTTGAGAAATTGTCTGCAGTCCTGCTTGTCGACATGAGCGGGGATCAGATGGAGAGTCGACACGCTTTGGACCATTTCCTTGGATATGTGGCGACTCTTCCGGAGTCAGAGCAGAAGGCACTGAATGAGCTTCGCGTGCCTGCAAAAGATAGCCACACGGGTCAAGGTTTCGACGCGACTATTGGTGAGGCTATTCGAGATGCCAAAGCGAATGTTGTGTGTATTCACAAGATTGGAGACTTCTTAGAGCAGGCTGTACGGCACTTAAGTCCAGGTAGCTGAGAACATCCTGAGCGTAGGCTCCGTTGATGATTTGTACGACAAGGGGGGGCTACTTTTTGAGCTGCCCCTGGAAGGCTCGCCGAAAGCCGCATCCTTCAATCTTCACTTTCATATGCCTATCTAGATAGCTTGCTATATTTTCAAAGCATGTACTTGACCCATCCTCTGATGTTCCTTATGAACTGTAGGGAATCTGCTGGTGGTATACAGAGGCACAGATGATGTTCGTGTGACTAGTGAATGTGACATGTTCTGCACTTGCGTAATATCTTCTTCAAACTTCCCACTCCATCGCTTCGTATACTTGGTACCTCATCCCTCATTTCACTTCACACTAGCCTTCTATAATGCCCGTGGCCTTAAAGTAGCATACATATTTGTCATTGCAGGCGTGAGGTTGTAGCTTTCAAGACTACATTTCCGTTAGCAGGAATATAGCTTCACTGAACCCACGATCCCTTGGCAGGAAAGCATGGAGCTTAACTTCTCGGTCAGTGAACTAGAGCTCTCGAAGACAAAGAAAGAAGGAATCAGACATGAAATTTTCTGATTCGTCTATTGTCATTGTCGTCTTTGCTATTAATAGACGAATCGGAACTATTTATGTCCGATTCGTCTTAAATAGGTAACAAGGGAAGCACTGTTCGATGGAACGTTCTCAAGACTACGAAGTACCCTGAATGCAAGGTCGAGTTTAAGTGCAAGTGTGTCCTGTCAAACAGTACTACAATTCGCCTTTGTTGAAGTAATTGAGATATACGTTGACTTTCTTGGTTGGCCTTGAGCAATATATATATATATGTAATTGGGGCGCACTCACAAGGTACCACCAACACGGCAGGACCCCCAGAAATGATATTCGGTATCACATTCCTCCTGCTCTCTTCTTTCCTCATTCAACGTGTAGAGCTGAGGAGTCAGGACTAGTTTAGGGCAAATATGAAGCGAGCACTTAGAACTTGGGCATCAAATATATAAAGCAACAGACGGGGGCTCATGTCAAGCCCCGAAAATGAAAAAAAAAATAATCAATCCGCGAGGCCAGTATTTCCGGAAGGGCGCTGAAAGCAAGCGAGTATACCACGAAGATGCCTTCCTCTCTATCCCCCATAATTTCAATAAGCTATTGCGATCGTCCGAATATTCTACCCTGATGTAGAAGCCTCTTCCAGTGCTTCACAGCCCAAAAAAAATTTGACAACAAAACCTGGCTTGACAAAATCCAGCCCACTCCTGCCCTCCTAGAATAGTAAACCACTACAGCAGTCTCCCTTCCCAAGCACGCAACAAAAGGCTTCAAGGCTCCAAGTTTAATTTCAGTCTCAAACCCGTCAATTTTTCGACCTGAACCTCCTCAAATCTCCCTAGGCAGAACGAGCTGGAATTGATGTTTGTATGTAGAAGAGCTCAACCGGAATTATTTGGCTCAGAAAATATAGTAATAAATACATGTTCACTTAGCGCTTTACGCTTTAGGCCAAATCAGCAATTCCCCTTTTCTTCTTCGACAGCAAAAGAGATGGAGAAATGTTCAGGAGCAAGTTGCCCGCGATTTGGCGTCCCTCAGCAGGACATCACAGTTTCCTTTACTCTGTATGGCATCTATATTGTTTCAATAACTGAATGTCCAACACCCGTAAATATCGAGGATATTGTCGGAATTGCTTTGGTCTATTGGATATAGTGGCGAATGTGTACACCATATCATCGAACTACACATTCGCCACTATACTTATCTCGAGTATTGTAACTCACGGCATGTTGAGTAATTTTGAGCCTCGTTCGTACCAAGTTTTCTCGTACTGAATCCATCAGTAAACGGCACGCATAAGAGAATTGGGTTCATTTTGATTTGAAGTTTTGATATTACTCTTAAGCTTCTCCTACCGCCTCCCTAACGACCCCCTCATGAATTATTATCTACAACATTATTAATCCTATTCGTAGCAATTACCATGCGTCACTTCGGACCGAAAAACAAGATGAAAGGAGAAACGCATCGAACAAGCCATCCGCCGGTGATGCCAAGCTGAGAAGCGTTGCAACAATGCGCATATCAAACAAGACCGTAGTCAAGATAATGTTACAGGAGGGTAAAGAAGTTGGGTATCAGAGATGGTATCATCGCAAAGCAAGTATGCGGAGATGCTTAGACAGCTGAAGTGTTGTTGTTCACACCGGTGCTGATTGGGGCACTGTCGTTGGCTCCGTCGACATGACCAGTATGGTGGGTGTTGTTGATGACACCGTTATTGGCGTTACTGGCAGATACTGGTTTCTTCTCCACGATGTTGTTGCTATCGTCATAGTCCCTGATGTGAAGACCAAGTGTAGCAGGATCGATGTTGCGGTGGCCCCAGATGAGCATGGCACCGAAGACTGGCTTCGCAAGGATATCGAGAACACCGTAGAATACAGCTTCTGAGTCTGGAGAAATGACATTTCCACCTTCGCAGAGACCCCAAGCAATGGGATAGATGAACCAGAGGAAGATAGTCCAGACACCGCAAAGCAAGTAGACCTTTCGGACTGGACCGCCGTGAAATTTGGCGTCTAAATCGTGGTATGTCAGTGCATGTGAAGACTCGCGGCAGTTGATATAACTTACGTTGCATGCCAACGTATGTAACGTTGTAGGCGATGAAGAACAGAGCAAACATGGCGAAGACGAAGTATCCCCACTTGTATGAAGAGGCAACGAGCGCACCGACAAGTCCAGTAATAACCATGACCTCGTCCATGAGAATGGTGTAGATAACGGTCGGCCAAGGGAGACCAGCTGTCAAGAGCAAGTCCAGAAGAAGAAGCTGCGAGCGGAATCAGTGATTGCCAACCGTGAAGGAATTGAATAGACTTACCGGCGTCGTAACAAACCAGTCAATGTATCGAACGTAGAAGATCTCACGGTACAAGCCTGCGACCTTAGGGTTGCTTCGCTGGAATTCGACCTGAATGGCCGCGTAGCCAAGGTTGGAAGCCATAGTGAAGTATGCGATAGATGCGACTAGGGTGATGGCAGCGGTGATGTAGTGGAAGATGCGGTTCTTTCGTGGGATTCTGAAGCTCAGCCCCATGAAGGCGATGGTCGAAGCTGCCATGACTCCAGTGACAGCCCAGTACCAGTCACTGCCATGTGTGGTGAGGTTGATGTCAGACGTGGTAGGGTAAAGGAACACGTTGGGGTTTGCGTTCAACGCATCGTTCGCTCTCTTGGCAATATCAGCCATCTTGATTGCTGTTCGGAAGGATGAAGAGTGTGTGGTGTGAGGAATAGGAAATTGATGAGGTGCAGATGCTGCGGATCCAAAAGGGGTTGACGATGGAGAACAGGTTGTTGTTGATGATGGAAGAAGGAAAAGAAGAAGAGAGACGAGAGAAGGGCTTATGAAGGGCCAAGCATGGAGTTGGAAAGGAAGGCTCGCCCTCGTTTGTTTACACTGACGTGCAGGCAGTGACGTTGAGAAAGTCGTCCCTGCCACTTTGGGAGCAGCCAGGTGCAGAACTTAGCAATGGCCAAAGCAGCTAACCCTGTAGCTGGAAGAGAATTGAAGATCTTGAATGGACATGGGGCAATTCACATGAATCACTACCCGCAGCCAGCCTCGATCTTGCTTTGCCGTTTGACCAGCGCGTGTGGGCCAGGAGCCGCAGAATCGACAAGCTTCGAGACCTCAGCACTATGCCCAATCATTCCGTTCGCCCCGGCAAACTAGCCTACTTTCTTGCCTTACTGATCCGAAGTCTCCGAATTGCACGGCAAGGCTGGATAGGTTTTGGGTTGCAAGAACTGTCAGCAGCCGGCCATCGTCTCGAACAGCATTCGTCCCAGCAGACTGGCAGAAGTCCTATCTCATCATTCTGCATCACAAAGGCAGCTGACAGCAAGTAGTTGCCGCGAGGCCGTTCGCATTCCAGACCTCTATCAAATTTGATACTCTACCGCCCGAGCATAGCAGATTTCTCGACCGTCTCTCGATGCCAGCTCTCTGCAGTATGCACACACTAGGCCGAGCAAGACATAGGTTGGCCTTGCAGACGAAACGGCCACTGGTTACTTGCTCCGACCCGCCCACTCGCTGTTGGTCGTGGTTTGTTGGAGGTTGTCGTTATACCGATATGGTGATGTCAGATACTTTGGCGTTGATCTCTGCACTATAATTTCTGATACAGGGGCCGATTTTGGGAGCACCACTAGGGCGCCACATCCCGCTCGGGGCAACGCCCGAGAACTTCTTCGAAGTAGCTTTTTTGTGTATGTAGGAAAGAAAAGACTTCCTGCAAACCAAGGAAAATCTCATGGGTGTTGCCCTCCGAGAGATTCCCACAGGCAGAGCCAGCCTTGGAACGAGGAGAGCTTCGCGAAAGGAGAGTTTTCTCGCCAGTCAGTCACCCCCTTTCTCGCTTGTGCCTGCAGCCACGATCTCGGTTGACGATCAAGCATTGCTGGATCTCAGTTCCATGCAACAACCCTGCTCCGAATTCTCCTGCCACGTTGGACGGCGGCTCTTAGCTGAACCTCCAACGACATATTCGTAGAAATCTTGGGAACCATGAAACGACTTGCTGTACCAATTATTCAATGAGAACTCAGCAATCAAGTCTTTTCCAATAGCAATGCTGGCACAAAGTTGAAGTCCTTGCAAGCATGCAGTATCCATGTGAAAAACTTGGCACAACTTTGGAGACTTCCCCATGACAATCCCAGAAGCCATTTCAGCAGCTGACCGTTGATCAGCAAGTTTCGCAGTCAGAGCCTCGAATCACATTTCCGCACTGTACCCGGCACTCGGGCAGCGAGAGCGGTACTTGCTCACGAGTCACAGCGTACATCAGTAATGCAGACCACCCATCAGCGAGGGGTCTGATAGCACCAAAAGTCTCAACGTCATACTTCCTCTTCTCTCAAAATTTCTTCAAGCCACGAGATCTTTCACAGAGTTCGGATCCCAAACCTGTTGCCCCAACCACCAACGATAGAAACCTCCTCCGGTCCCAAATAAGCAGCATCTAGACCACCAGATCGACGTCTCAATTTCGGGCCCTCAAACCTTTCGACCCGCCGCTTCCGCAAAACATGTTACCCGATCCAGCCTAGCAAGTCTAGAAGCCGCGCGCGGGATGATGCACAGGGCGTTTGTGGCCTCGTGCTAGAGAAACAAGCTTTAGATGCCGAGAGTACCGCGTTCGGTAGAAGATACTTCTTTGTAAAGGGGTGTGCATGAAGTAAAGATACACTATGTCCTTTTGTCAGTGCTGTTTTTGCAGAAATGGGCGATAGAGAAGGCTGAGGATTTGGCGGGTAGCGCCAATTGAAAGGTAGAATAGCGCTTGATGTTTTGTTTACACGAGATATTATAGCCTGCAAATAGAATACAAGACGATTCCCTGGACCACGATTCACTTTCTCACGCAAAGTCCGAAGCGATGAATCCCCAAAAAGCCCCAAAAAATACAACCGAATCACCCTCACAATATAAAACCTTCTACCAAAAAAGTTGATAACCAAAACAAAACAGTTCGTCACACCACGCTCGAGTCGACAGGAGCGTGGCATGACATACATCTGCTGGTTAAGAGTTCGGCTTTATTGCTTAATCTCTCGGGAGTTGGGCTCAGCTTACATCTCTTAACCATTACTCACCGGACATTCGCTAACGTACTAGGAGCATCTAATGAACCGTTTAGCCACGAAGCCAGTGAGTGGGAGACAGCCGCTTATTTGGCAATATAACACCGGTCGAACTTGATGTTTACAACCACGTGATAGCTTCTGATTCATGAGCTCGATGTATTTGATTGCCCTCGACCGGTGAACAATTTATCCTTTTCGCAAATAGGAAACAAGAGAGTTGTGA
>Ga0302140_10008810_pt1 | contig 12537 bp, 4 predicted proteins | sample I_Bog_E1_1_FD_202095 | JGI IMG/M metagenome (GOLD analysis project Ga0302140, IMG submission 202095) | Peat permafrost microbial communities from Stordalen Mire near Abisko, Sweden - I_Bog_E1_1 | ecosystem: Environmental > Terrestrial > Soil > Wetlands > Peat | place: Sweden: Abisko, Stordalen...
TCCGTCAGTGCGTATGTCTCAGCCCCTCAGAGTGGCCGGTTTTGAACTGATCATAAGTGGCCGCTTTTGGGTGACCGCCAAGGGCTTGGGGGTGTCGCATCGTCGCCGCAGCTTGCCACTGAACCGCATTGGAAGATGATCGAGCTGGAGGTGTCGCTGGGCCGCAACGCGATAGGTAACTTCGACGGGAATGGAGCTGCCCTCCACGATCACGTACGTGAAGAAATGCGTAATGTGCTTCGGTCAAAAGAGCCGATTCCCTTCCTTGATTCTGCCGGACAAGAAATGCTTCGTGAAGCGAGAGACAACTACGGTCGCCTAGATCTTGACCATAAATGGATCCTCCAAACTGGGAATGGGGTTCAGATATTGCTCTGGCGGGGGGACTGCGTCAATGACACGTTGGTTCTGATGCTGCAAGCGAAAGGCTTTCAATGTATGAATGAGGGCATTTCGATCAACATAAGGGACACCACCAAATCCAGTGTGCGTGACGCGTTGTCGATGTCCTGCAAATCAGCCACAATAGCCCCTGTAGAACTCGCCTCTAAGGTGGAGAACAAGATTCGAGAGAAATGGGACGGCTTGCTGCCGGAGGATTTGCTCAATGCAAGCTTCGCATCCGCCAATCTTGATGTGCAGGGAGCTAAAAAGGTGGTGGAAGGACTGCAATGAGAGCCCAAGACAGCCCCGATAGATCCCTTTGGAAAGGTCACCGAGCGTTATCCTCTGAGGTTGATTTGGAATGCACGCGTTGATCGCCGAGTCGCCGAAGCGACCCTCTACACCGAAGGCTCCAAGGACTTACTGCACGCCCAACGCCTTGAAGACCGCGTCTACGGGATCGGCATAAAAGCCAGTCTGGAACTTTGCAAATAACTCTCCTGGGATGGTCGGGATATCTCTCACACTAGCCATCGGCAACAGCAATCTCTTCGCACCCGCGTCGAAGGCGACCTGCAGCGCCTCGGCCAAGTTTTCAACCGGCACGATGTTTCCGCCTAAGCTCATACTGCCCAAGATCACCATCTGCTGTTGGATCGGCTTTCCAAAGAGTCCAGAGCAAAGGGCCACAAACGCCACCAAGGTCATTGCACCTGTTGGTCCAGTGTTGTGTAATTCGACAGCATGTAGGTGATAGTCATGATCGCCAGGCTTCATGGAGGCACTAACTCGATTGGCGTTGGCTCTAAAGTAGTCGAAGCCTACCTTAATCGCCTCCTTAGCCGCAGAGTTAGAACCGAGACCAGAGGTCTTGATCATTCCGCTTCCGGAGGTCACTTGCGTTTCTATGCGATAGAGACCGAGATGGCCGCCTGACCCGACTGCCACCGTGTGCATCACTCCCGGGCTCAGCGTCCCGTCCGGTATTAACGAGCCACCACCCTGCTCCGGCACGCTGATGAATCTCTCTTCCATCGTTTCGAGGTCGATGTAAGAAAAGTGAACATCAAAGAACTCCATGCCTCCGATCTTTTTCAACTGCTCTTTCACGCGGCGGCGGGCTTCAAGAGCATATTCCAGACACCGCCTAACGGCGTCCTTGTCGTACTCCTCATTCGGATAGAGCAGCTTCAGCAGGCCAGAGACTGTGTGCTTGACGGCAATCGTGTCCCGCTGGTTCAAATCGCGGCCGAGTTTGAAATACCGATTGATCGCATCGCCGAAGTTTCGCTTACGCATCTCCCGTAGCCACTCCGCAAGGTAATCTACGATCAGTCCGTATTGGTTCGTGAAGAACTCGGGACGCATCTTTGGGATTTCCCATCCCGGAATGTAAGCGTGGAAACGGTCGAAGAAAGCTGCATCGACCATCGCCTCTGGAAACGGGGCGAACAGATGGCTCGTCTTGACTAACGTATCGACCGGCTGGTTAATGTTGCCGACGAACACCATCGAGGCGTAAGCGTTGATCGCATCTCGGCCGCGGGCGAAAGAGCCCGAAGCCATGTAGTCTTTCATGATTTGGACGCCATCCTTGTCCTTGAAAGAAATGCCGGCAACCTCATCAAAGGCAACGACGTCCCACAGACCTACCAAACCAACTTGCCTCCTTGCCATGTTGTAGAACAAGTTGGCGACAGTTGTTTGCCCTCCAGAAATCAAGATGCTATTCGGGCTGATCTCCTTGTAGATATGGCTCTTGCCTGTGCCCCGAGGGCCAAGCTCCGTGAGGTTAAAATTGTTCTCGACCAGCGGAACCATGCGGGCGAGTAGATGCCACTTGACCCGATCCTGAAAGTTCGTCGGCTCCATGCCCGTCGAACGAAGCAGAACGTCGATCCACTGCTTTTCAGTGAACGCTCGTCGCGCTTGAAACAACTCCTCCAAGTCCATATTCGGCATCTGAATAGGCTTCAAATCCCGCAGCAGGAAGGGGGTCCCCTTCTGATCCTCTTCGAAGAAATATTCCAGGGTGATGATGCACCAAATCCCGCCCACGAGAAGCTTCTCAAACTTCTTGACGATGGCACTCGGGACTTCAATCCGACCCACACCCAGATTGCTGAGTAATGCTTCGTAAACATCACGCTTCTCATTGAGCGTCACCGTCACTTTGTCGATGAGCTTTAGACTGCCTCGCTCCCGAACGGTGGACTTTACCTTCTCGGCTTCATCGGGCCGAACATAGTTCTCGCTCAGAATTCTCTTGACGGTGCGCAGACCTTCTTGGATAACAATCTCATCGTTCGAGGCGCAATAACTCCCCAGCAAGTACTCCAGGACATAAACCGGCACATTCGCGCCCTCCTTGACCAATTTGGTCAAGTCTTTGCGAACGACTTTGCCGGGGAAATTCGCATTCAAGAGCTCATCAAGCCCGGTATCTAGAGTGTTGGATTCAGAAGTCATTTGTGAATGCCCTATCAATGATTACTTGAACACTTTGCTGCTCAATGCCACTTTCGACGTCACGTAGGACGAGGCGGTAATGTGTTTGCTTGTTGTACTGCCGTTCCTTCAAGACTAGATTGACCCACTTCTTCCGTTCATCCAGGTTGCCCGAACCGCTGTCGAACTTCAGAGTCTGGATGTCTGTCACGGGATCCTCACCCTCATACACAGCAACCTTGAGAGTCACCGGCTTCACTCTGTCGCTGACTGTCTCCATCTGGATCAACTGAAAGCGGCAAAAGGCGGTGGTGATCCGGTGGTTGCTCCCAAGCACTTGGACAGTCACCGGCTTTATTTTCGTCTCCAGGGCAGACTTGCCCCGAATATGCCTGACTGTGACGACTGGGACCACGATCTCTTGCGGCATCGCCCCGCCATGCACGAAGCGAGCGCCGCCGACAAAGTGGAACAAGTTCGCCCCTTTGGGGATCCAGAACTCCATCTCTCCATCAACCCCGGATGTCTCACTCAACTTGCCGCGCCAGGCTGCTTCGTTATTCGGGAGACTGGGACCTAGCAAATAACGCTTCTTGGCGAGGATAGCATTCTCTGGCTTTTCATTCAGCTTGCTCTTGTCGGCCTCAACCCGGGCTGTTTCCGTGAAAAGGAAACCGTGGTCAGCGGTGACAACGATGTGGTGGCCGTTCAAATTATTGATGATGTACCCCACGAGAGCCAATAATTCGCTGATGGCCGTCCGCACAGCCTCAAAGGTCTTTCCCTCCGTCTTACCGTCGTCTCCGACCGCATCAACGGTGTTGTGATAGATGTAGACAACTCGCCTATCTTTGACGATCTCTCGGCCCTCTTCCTTCTTTTTTGCCATCAGCTCGTCGCACTTGAGGGCCATTCCGCCAAAGGCTTGCAGAATGCCATCTCTTTCGCTGGCGATACTAGACTTGCCGTCCACCAGCACATCAGTCCCTTTGTAAGCCAACGACTTGTGCGGCAAAAGAGCAGCCATGCCCAAGGATGTATAGGAGGGCAACACTCCGAGCTGCGATGAGAGCGTAGCTTCGAAACGGTATTTACCGTTGAGTTCGGTAGTAAGCTCCTGAGCGGCTTCATAGCGGAACGCATCGCTGATAATTACAAATGCGCGGCGGTTCTCGTTCTCGTCCAGCCATGGCTGGACGTTGCGATCGTAAAAGCCATACTGGTTCGTCACGTTGTCGATCTGCCAATTCTTCAGCAGCCCATCGGCCGGCTCGATAAACTTCCCCCAGGCCAGCGCTAAATTCGTGAGATACCAAGTAACGTAATGAGCTTCGACATCTGCCCGGAGAGGCTTTACAACGTTCCAGCCCTGCTCTTCGGCCGTATCTGCCGACTCGCAAAAGTGGCGATAAAGTTGGTCGAAACGGTAAAGCTCCGACTCGTAAACTCGGTACATTGCGGTGGCGCTGGGATAATCAAAGCCGCTCTTGTGTAGATTGCGAAGCGCATAGAAGTCCGCTGCTGCCACGAGAGCATCGTAGACCGCGTGAAGTGCATGTCGGGGCGCATCCGTCGAATCCACGACTGACAGCGAGGCCCAATGCCCTGATTGCCGGCGCGTGGCGACCGCTCGCACATCTTCAGCATTGATTGTTTCGCCGTTCGTCTGGACCCGCTCACGCAAGCTGCTTGCAATCCGTTTCTCTACAACCAGGAAAGTCATCACGTCGAGAAGTTGATCGATCTCCAGGTCCGGCAAATGATCTTCCATCTTGAGAATCGCGGCAACTTCCCCAGAGAGACGATCGTAACTGGTTGCTTTACTGCTGCTGTCGCGCCATTGTGCCAGGCAGACGACTACGTTCGACCAAAAAGCTTTGGGCAAGAGCAGACCGCGGATCGACTGCGGCGCGTCTGCTTTCGCATAATGGGCGTAGTCCGTGAGCATGAGCCTAAGCAAGAGGTTCTTTAGAGTTGGACTTTCCTCCTCATAGCCGAATGCCGCTTTGACCATCTGCCAAAAAGGGAGGTCGAGATCAAATTTCTCGATTTGGGTCCAGACAGTTGGCGGATTGTCTAGTTCAACTTCGTTCGCGGTGTCCGTCCATGCGTGGAAGATCGTCCGAACAATGTTGAAGAGTTCCGGCTGATCGGCTTTTGCCACGACTGCGATCATGTTGCGGTCAAGCGCGGCGGCGCCATCATCGGGAAGAACCAAATTCTTGATCTTTTGAAGTCGCTCTTTCGAATCAAAAAACTTGCGGCGTTCGGCAACATGCGTACGCAGATGTTGGTTCACTAGTCCTAGTTCTTGCAACAGAATGCTCGCCCGGTCCGCTCGGAAGCTGCGGCTGTAAAGCCGGATATCCAACAGCCAATCGTCTTCGTAATCAGGTTCCTCAGTGGGGGCATACAGCAGGAATCTGCCGTCGGGGTCGGTCCGCTCGATACGTATCTTGGCGTCGAGCGCCCCAACCTCATCCAGCCGCAGCGTGGTCACACCTTCGACCATGATGAATGGCAGAATACTTTGAAATTCCCGGTCCGGATCGTTCCAAAAGACAATGCGCTGTCCTTCCTCGTTGAAAAGACGTTCCAAGGCGGCGCTGATCTGGTCGAGGTCGCTCATTCGTCGTCCTTCCCACCCGTGATTACTTTTGAATCGGCCAGGAGGTCACCGAACTTGGCATAGTTCACCTTCACGCCGTCATCGAGATCGAGCGTGATCTTTTCGTCGGCTAGGTGTCTCAGTTTCTCTTCGAAAATGCGAAGTTCGGCCTGCTGCTTTTTGAGGTCTGTCTGTTCTTTCTGAAGCTTGTTGCGGTGACTGGTGCTGGTTGCCTTGGCTTTGTCGCCTTCGAGTTGATCGATCCGCGCGGCGATCTGGCCCTGGAGCGGAATCACATATTCGGTGCGCATCCGAGCAAGCGTACCTTCGTGGTAGCGGTGCAGATAGACTAGGCATTGGAATGCACGGTGTTTGCCGCTGGAAAACAGCCAGTAAATTGGCCGCTTCCTGTACATTGTGAGGTGCTGCTTGTAGTATCCAGTCGCAAGATAGCGCCGGATCGTCTCGCGCGGCTGTTCGTTGCTTCCCAGGCCGAGGCTTTCGGCGACGAACTTCACGTTCTGTTCCAGACCTTCCTCCGGCCAAACCACGCTGATGAACTCTACCAGGCGGTTGGCGGCATCGTCGGGAAATCCCCAATCGGTATCAAGCAAGGGGATAATACCGTCATCGTCGGCGTGGATGGACCTGTAGTGGCCTGGATTGAAACCCTCATTGCCTTCGCCGGCAAAGATAAGGCCTGGCTTGTCGATGCTATAGCGCCCCATCATGCAGCCCATTGCGTAGGAAATTAGGCGCTTGATGTCTCCTTGGCGATCGGGACGGCGGGAAGACACTTTTTCGTCTGAGGCATCCGCTAACAACTCCGCCTGCAGACCGTGTGCGTCAATCCAAAGCCGATCATTCTCTTCTTCCAATTCTTTCAATCGGTGGAAGCGATTATTGCAGTCACTATCAGCCAGTTCTTGTGACCGCTGAAGGGTAGTGCACTCTTGGTTGCAAACAACTGGAGACTGAAAGTCCCAGGAGGTCTCACTAGAATCCCAATCTTGACGAGCCAATAAGATGCATTCCCTTACTAGCTGCGAAACTCGGTGTGAGTCAACGCTAGCAACTGGAACGCTCTTCACGTCTTGAACTTGAAGATTCAGGGTTGGGTTAAGGACGTCAAATACTCTATCCGCAAACGAAGAGTTGCAAAGACTCAACAGAACTTCAGTCAACTCCTCTCGTAGTGGATGGAATGCTGGGCCACCTTTATCATAAAGCGCACCTCTAGGAAAGAGACGAAAGGTAGCTTGCTGAGACGTGAGCATGGAGTACATCACTCCGGGTCGAAACCAGAAACGCTCATCCAATAGATTGGATGTTTTGTTCTGGCTATAGAACCGTCTAGCGTCTGGCGACCAATCCACAACGTCTTCCAAGAGTCCCCACCATTTCCGATTGCCACCACCTTTTGAATAGAATACCCATCTGTTTCTTTCGCCGATCTTGACACTGCTGATCTCCCACCAGAGCCGAACGTAGGTGTTGTTCTTCCCAGTGATATTTTGGGATCCAGTGAAATCCACTAAATCGCCCAGCTTTTTGTTGGACGAGAATGTTCTCCGGAACTTAGCACTGACAGCATACGCAAAAGATGCAGTTGGAATTTGAAGGAACTCCGAACAGTCTGCAGAGTATCGGTAAGAAACCGAAGGAGTGGCGATTGCCTCAAGTGTCCTCGGGGCTTGATTCTCAATTCCTTTGAACTCCGTCAAATCAACGAATTGAGTCTGATGAGGTATTGGCGTTCGGCGTGAATACACCCAAGTGCTGACCGGAACACAGGCTGGTTCAAATGAGTTGTATTCAAGTCTGACCATCGAATCAAAAATACCGCTAGCGAACAAGGAACGCCGAAAGTCCTCGTATGTCGCAATAAACATCCACACGAAAGGGCAAACCACGCCGAGGAACCCGCTGGACTCGACAAACTGAACGCTACGCAGAACAAATGCCGCAAACAAGTCTCCACTACCCGCTTTAAAGTTTGTCCGAGCAAAAACCGCGAGAGAGGGGGTCATGTAGCGTGAGCCGCAGTAGGGTGGGTTTTCGACTACTAAGTGATACCTGCGCGCGAGCAGATTCGCCTGTTGAAGCAATGGCTCAATGACATGAGCGGAGGCATGCGTCAGATTGCCGTGTTTCAGCACATGCTCAGCGCGTTTCGATATCTCAGGCAGCTTTGCCGCGAGCTTGGGTGGAACTTGGATCAGTGAGCCAAAGGTTTTGGCGTTGTCGAATAACTCCAGAAGTATTGCTATGTCTGCCTGCGAGACGTGGCCCCGTTCTGCCATCGCCCTCTTGCTGAAGAGTCCGTCTTTGTCTTCCTGAATCTCCTCGAACAGATATTCCCTTGGAACATCCTTCTTGTCGATGGGCGCGTTGAGGGCCTGGGTGATAACGGACGCGTTCAGTCCACTGCTGTCTTGGAATGCCAGGATGTTCGGCTTAACATGGCTATCGAAGATTCGACGCTCGTCAGCGCGAGCTTTCATCATCAATGAGAAGGCGGCAAGCTGGGCCGCCCGGTCATCAATCTCCAACCCGAACAAGTTCTTTTCGAGGATGAGCGCTGGTATGTCCTTCGCCCTATAGCCTCGTTCCTGGTAAATCGCCTTGAACAGGTCGTACGCTTCGACCAAAATGTGGCCGGATCCGCAGGCTGGATCGAGGAGCGTCATTTCTTCAGGGTTCAGGCTTGTTGGCGTAATGGTCATTAGTTCTTGCTGTACTTCGAACGTCTGCTCGGCCGGCTCAATGTAATACTCCATCTGCTGTCGCAGTGCCGACTGAGGGTAGGTCGCCAGCCATTGAGTACCAAGTGTGTTCTGGACGAGGTACTTGACGATCCAATTCGGAGTGAAGAGTTGCGTAGCTGCAGGGATGTCTTCACTGGCGACGACCTTGCCGATTACTTCGTCTTTTTTCTCCGAGATATAAAACTGGTACAGCCAGCCGATAATTTCTACCTGCTGCCAGTCTTGCTCATCGATTTCACCGACAAGCTTTCTGACGAGCGAATCAGAATTGAGCAAGTTACTGGGCAGCAGCAATTCAGTTTCATCGTCGATTCGTTCGAACAAGAACGGCATGGCGGCGTGAAGGGCATTGCACTGCGCTGTCAACAGCAGCCGATACAGTTCATCCTCTTTGTTGCCCGCCAGCTTGAGGTCAACGACCACGTCGTGCTTCAGGCCTACCAGAGCAACATGCTCGGCCTGTTCCAGGATTTCCGGCGTCGCTTTACCTTCGGGATGACTCAAAACCCGATAGCCATGTTCCAAGTAGCCATGCAATTCCATGAACCTGATAGCGACCAACCGATTGAACCAAGTGTAGGCTACTGCCTCCATCGTCGGCTCAAAGCCATGCCGTGTGATGCGCTCTTCGAGTTGCTTGCGTTTGCCGGCGACGGCGCGAGGATGCTCCCGGCCTCCGATTACGGCCACGTCGCCCTTCTGAAGGACGGGTTCGATCTTGTTCGTTGTTAGCCCGTAGTATGCCGCCCGATCCGAGACGGCTTGTATGAAGGCCCGGCGAGCCTGCGGTGCGTAGTTCTTCAGTGCTGTGCGATTCATAGCGACCCTACCGAATCTGAATGCGTTCGTTGTTTGCCAAAGCGTTCTCAAGCTCCTGTCGAAGAGCATTCAGGAAATTGTTCACATCATCGGGAGTTTCGAGATACGCCGTTTTCATGATCTCCGTTGGCTTAATGATTCTTTGCTTCCTGACTGCCGCAACCGGTTTCGTAGGCTCTTCCGAGCTGATGCTTTTAGGCTTCTTCTGCTCGGCCACTGCGCTTTCGATGCGACCGACAGCAATGTCGAATTCCTTCAATGCCTCGCTCTCGGCCTGGGTGATGTGAGCGAGGCTCTCTTGTTTCTGTGCCCGCTCTCTCAGGGCTGTGAGCGGCGCCAGGCAAGCCGCCCGCAGGCCAGCTTCACCTTGGGTAGCTTCGAGATCCTTATTTAGCGCCGCAATGTGGGCGTCGATTTTGGCAACGACTTGAGCTCGCCGGTCGCTGAGCAGAGATTGGTTCACTGTGCTGACGGTGCCGATGAGGTTGTCGGCCTCCTTGATCAGTCCGTAAGGACTTGGGGCTGATAATATTTCCTGCATTCGATTGAGCGCAGCTCCAGCCTCTACCTCTTTCTGAAGTTCTAGCCGGTTGAGTTGGAACGCAGTGTTGGCCTTACGGAGCTTCTCCCATGTCGGCCGCTGATGACTGTAAAAATGCTCAAGTTCCTGGAACTGATCTTCCAGATCAATCAGGTCATCCTTGAGCGAATTAAATCGCTCGATGAATTTCTTGCTCTCTTTATCGGCAATGAGCGGAGCAATGAGGGAGAGACCATCGGTGATCTCGACGCTGCCTGGATAGCTTCCCGTATCGGCCAGCTGTCTGAAACCGTGGAGAGCTGCTTGCCAATCCTTGAGCTTGATTTGCAGATATGTAGTGAGCCCATCCTCCCCGTCCGGCCCCATCTCGGCAAAGAGTTCCTTGCCTAGACTGCGAGCATTCTGGATCGCTTTTGGATCAGAGGTCTCGCGCTTGCGGATAACCACTTTGCGACGCTTGGATGGCGTCGTGATTGCCTCATACACCTTGTCGACGGGCACCAATGTGGAATCCATGATGACCGTGATCTCACTCAGGACTATTAGCCGGGCCAAGAGCAGCAGGACTTCCTCATCGGGCCAGCCGTACGGGCGCAACAAATACCGCTTTTCCAGCATGTCATGCAGTACAACTTGCTGGCTTTTCATCGCGCAGAGTTGCAAGTAATTGCGGAGGTCTTCAATCGCCTCGGGGTTGTTCTCTCCCTTCTCAAAGAGCAATTGTTCTTTAGCGACATCGTTGCTTCGAAGAACGGCTTGAATTTCCTTGAGAGGCTCAGCGGAGAGGTGCTTGAGGTAGCTCATTTTGCTGAAGGTGTTCTTGATGAGGTATTCCATTGCCTCACTCAGTGCCGGCATCGGTGCGGTTGCCTTTAGCTTCAGCAGCTGTCCGGCAACGAAGTATTCGGCGTCGGTTAGCAATTCACCGAGTAGGGTCGCAATACGCTCGCGCCGCTGGCGGTTGTCGTCAGCGCAGTCGCGAAGGATGCGTTTTGTCGATTCAGAGAGTGTACCGTCGTTCTTGCGAGATAGATATTTCTCCGTTTGCAGATATGTTCGGAGTTCGCGCCCTAGACCTTCGTCGTTTCCCAGCTTGATCAGGATTTGGCCGCCCTCAGCGGAGCTTTCAAGGATCGTTTTACTCTTGTCGTATTTCTCGTAGTCGTCCGCTAGAGGAGAGATGACCGATACGAGTAAAGCTCCTTCTTTCTGGTTTCCAATCGGAAACAGGTCGCAGCGGCGGTTGAAATCGAAGTCCATCTTATTTGTGCTGAATCGGTGCTTGCGTTGTCCCTTCAGCACATCATCGAAAATGAGCTCGCCCTGGAGTCTGGCCTCATCACCACTCGATAGATCGACTTGCTTGATCTCTTTATTGATGTCCCGTTCTTCATTGGTCAGGAAGAAATAGTTGTCGCCGCTGCGGCTGATTAGAGTCTCACTCTCGAGCCGCCCCAGGCTTTCCTCGATCCGGTGGCGCAACCCCAGCCGATCGCCGTCGATCTGATCGAGACAGAGGGTCACGAGGTTGTCCACATTTCCTTTCATTTCGTCCACGTACCGAATGAGGAATAGAACCTGAATCAATTTGATATCGAAGGGTTGCAGGCTCGGGTTGGTTTCAGCCTGATCGATGGTCTTCTTTACTGCCGTATCGAGGAAGCTCTCGATCGAAGGGTAGAAATCGTACAGTGGGACTAAGATGCCAACTTCCTGGACTGAGACAGTCTTTGCAGCCGATTGAAAGGCGTCGAGCATCGACCGTTCACCCCGAGCCAGGTGCATACCTGTGGCGCCGGCTTTTCGAATCGCCTCGAATATCTTTTGGATTAGTTGGAACTGATAAGGGGCGAAGGGATAGTTCTTAACGAAATCATCGGCATCCTTGAACTGGCGGAACGTCATGCCGCAGTTCTTAAAAGTGAGCTGACTTTTGAGGATGTCACCGCGCTGCTTAAAGGCGTCTTCGAGCTCATCCATTACATCGGGGCGCTTTGCAAGTAAACGAGACTGGATCACTTCATCGACGTTGGCGCTGGAAAGGGATAACGGAGGGAAGAACCGGCCCTGAATTTTGGAAAAATCCTGCTTCTTTGTCTTGCCCATGTCGCCGATCACGGCATCCATGTCTTCCTGAGAAGTGACCACGACCCAGGCCCGACGCAAGCAAATCGTTCCTAAGTCCTCAGTGATCGTTTGCAGGTTGAGCATCAAATGAGAGTCATTCCCGATGAACTGACCTACTTCATCAACCAGAAACATAATTCGGTGATGAGGCCCTCTGGAATCCAGGTATTCCTTGACCCACTTGCAGAAGTTTTCAACCGAGATCGAGAAAGTGTCTTCAGCCCCGTCGATCCACTTTTCGGCAGCTAACTGGCTCTGGCCGAGAGTTTCGGCAAGAGCCTTAACCACTTCATCTCGGTTGAACTGGTAAGCGTCGCGCTCCTCTAGCCAATTGAGTCCTGTGTATTTTTCATAAGCGACCTGGAATGCATTCAGTTTTCCCTTGGATTCGAGGTAGCGCTCCATGTGGGCGATGTGCGGGTAATCGCCGCTATAACCTTGCAACTCGTTCAAGACTTTTAGAAAGACGCGCAGAATGAGGTCCCGTCCCGATCCGCTGCCGTGGTCGGCTTTGCTGTCGATGTTAAACAGGATGACATCGGTATCCCCAATGACCGCTCTCTTGATGTCCCCGAACAGCATGGCGTCTTTAACCTTGCTCTCGAAAAACTCGACTGCCTGTTTACTCTCGCCGTCATGCACATGAGTTCGGTTCTGAAGTAAATACGAGAGGACCTTCAGAAAGTGCGACTTGCCAGAGCCAAAGAAGCCCGAGATCCAGATGCCCATCTTGCCCGTCGAGTCTGGCTTCTTCTCCTGGTCCAATGCTTCGAGATACCAAGAGATAAACTTTCGAAAATGCTGGTCGAGTTCTCGCGTGATGACAAACTCATCCAACTCTT
>Ga0302140_10008812_pt1 | contig 12535 bp, 9 predicted proteins | sample I_Bog_E1_1_FD_202095 | JGI IMG/M metagenome (GOLD analysis project Ga0302140, IMG submission 202095) | Peat permafrost microbial communities from Stordalen Mire near Abisko, Sweden - I_Bog_E1_1 | ecosystem: Environmental > Terrestrial > Soil > Wetlands > Peat | place: Sweden: Abisko, Stordalen...
TCTAGAAGGACGGTTCGCTTATTGTTGCCTGCGATGCAGACAAGGATATCGAGCCGTTCACTTGCAACCCGGTCAGGAGAATCGGGTTGTTTTCCATAGCCTCCCGCCGGCGACCAGGACGGTTGCCCCCAGCACCGCCGCGAGAATCCAGACCCAGGCGAAGTCCATCGTGAGTGCGGGGACGCGCGCGTTGAGGCCAAGATAAACGAAGGTGCCCGCGGCGACGGTGAGAATCGCGTAGTCCCACCAGCCGCGGCGGTCTCTGGAATCATTTGGGTTGGTGTGCGACGACCCGCTCAGTGCTGCGAGCACGCGGCCGTAGTCGAGCCCGTAGCGCGAGCACTCGCGCAGCAGAGCGCTGTTGGTGGAAGTATGCTCGCGCTCGGTGGCGACGGCGGTGCTCACGGCGACGGCTCCGGCGATCATGACCAGTGAGCCGAAGAGAACCAGCAGGCGGTGCGGCCAATCGGAGTGAGCGAGTTCGCCGAACACGAGCGCGCCCCATGCGAGGCCCCAAAGCTGGTTGGTGTTTGAAAGCGGGATGGCTCGGCCGATGCCGAGATACTTGGTGGCGAACTGCTGAAAGAGATCGCCTATCACCCATGCGAAGCCGCCCAGAAAAAGCCAGAAAAGCAGATGCTTTGTCTCGGGGGAATGAAAGACGGCTGCGCTGGTTCCACCATCGAACGCGAGCACGAGGGCGAAGCAGGTTCCGAGTTCTCCAATGGTGAACACGGTTACGAAGGAGAGCGGATTCATGCCGCTGATATAGGCCTTGCGATAGGGGATGTACATGGTGCCCCACAGCAGACTTGCGCCGGCGGCGGCGAGGATGCCGCTGAGCGCGCGGTGGGCGTGCGGGGCGTCGCTATGAATCGTGCTGAAGCCGAGCATGATTGCGGCTGCGACAATGGCCAGTGCTCCGAGAATCACCTTGGCGATGTTGCGGGTGCTGGCGCCTTTCAACTCGCCGAAAAGCAGGCGGCCCCAGAGGATGCCGACCAGCGAATTGGTATTCCACAAGGGAAAGGCGATGGTGAGGCCGACGTCGCGAATGGCGAAAACGGTCAGGGTGTTGGCGACGGCCCAAAGCATACCGGCGAGGATGGCGTTGAGGATGAGGTGGCGGTTAAGGTTGAGGTCGGCGAAGACGTATCGGGTGCCTTTGAGAAGGGTGGGGACGGTCCAGCGGGCGGTGAAGACTCCGGCCACCATGCACAGCGAAATGGCGTAGGGCGAGAGGCCGGAGTTGACCAGCTTGGTGGGAGCTTCCGCGGCGCCGAGCCAGACGCCGGCGGTCAGGGCGCAAAGAACGCCGAGCCCGTGCGCCGAGCTGAAGCTTGCGATCGTTTTCGCGTTGGCCGTTGTGCTCATTGGGAGGGTTCGCCCGCTGCGTGTGGAGCGGTGTTAGTGAAGCGTGATGAGGAGTGCCAGGCCGATGCAGAAGACGATCAACGGTATCAGGAAGTGGCTGTCGGCTAGGGTTGCCGCGGCTTTTTGGGAGAAGGCAGGGCCGACGCACATCGCGATACGAGACAAACATTTACTTCTAAGATTCCTGGAGAGTCGTTTGGCAACCGGATTCAGACGTTTTCGATCGTAATCTTGCCATGAACGGCCTCACTTTTGCATTCTCAAAGGCGCACTGGCGCGTTTCGCTGAGTGGATTGCGTTCGATTTGACGTTCTAAAGAGCGCTTGACTGCTCCTTGCCAACGCCAAGAAATTTATATGCGTCGACCCTGTGGGAGAAGGTCATCTGCGCACCGTCGATTCTCGCATAGTCGACACAGATCCGGCGATGCTCGAAGGTTGGGACAAAATGCTGTAGGCTCAGAGAAGTGTCCATTCGACGGAAATATCACTTGACCCCATATTCAAATCGATCGACCCGGCCATTTCACTACCCCAAGCCCGAGGGGGCTCTGCATTGCGATGGAGTTTCGCTTGAAGCGCTTGCGAGGCGGTTTGGCACGCCGCTCTATGTCTACTCCGCCGACCAGATTGTGGATCGGCTCGGGTTATTTCAGCAGGCGCTGGCGGGCAGGGAACACCTGGTTTGCTATGCGGTAAAAGCCAATTCGGCGCTGGCGATTCTGAAGCTGCTTGCCGGGCGCGGGGCGGGTTTCGATATCGTCTCCGGCGGGGAACTGCAGCGGGTCCTTATTGCCGCGCCGGAGGCTGTAGATCGAGTGGTGTTCTCGGGCGTGGGCAAGACTTCTGCGGAGATCGACTCGGCGCTAAAGGCTGGGATTCTTGAATTCAACGTGGAGAGCGAAGCGGAGCTGGTGCTGCTGGCTGCCCGGGCGGCGAAGCTGAAACGCAAGGCGCGGTTTGCGCTGCGGGTGAATCCAGACGTGTTTGCCGATACGCATCCCTACATATCAACAGGATTGCGCGAGCACAAATTTGGAATCGATATCAGGCAGGCGGCGGGGATTTATAAGAGCGCGGCCGGCAGCCGCTGGCTTCAGGCGCATGGGGTCAGCGTGCATATCGGGTCGCAGATTCGCTCCGCTGAGCCGTTTGGCGCGGCCATGGAGCGGGTGAGCAAGCTGGTGGCGCAATTGCGGCGGGAGGGGATCGAGTTGAAGTCGATTGATGCCGGCGGGGGGCTGGGAATCGACTACCATGGCGGCAGCTTCGACGCCGCGGCCAAGGTGGCGGAGTACGCTGCGGCAATCGGGAGTGGACTTGGCGAGTTTGAAGGGCGGCTGCTCGTCGAGCCGGGCCGGTTCCTGGTAGCGCAGGCAGGCGCGCTGGTGGCGCGGGTGTTGCAAGTGAAGCGCAACGGGAAGAAGACATTTGTGATTACAGACGCGGCCATGAACGATCTTATCCGTCCGGCGCTGTACCAGGCACACCACGAGATTGTGCCGGTTCGTGCGCGGCCGGGCCGGGCCAAAACTGTGGACGTAGTGGGGCCGGTTTGCGAGACGGGCGACTTTTTTGCGCGGGACCGCAAGCTTGCGCCCGTGGAGCCGGGCGACCTGGTTGCGCTGCTCGACGCCGGGGCGTACGGCATGGCGCAAAGCTCAAACTACAATACGCGGATGAGGCCGGCAGAGGTGCTGGTAGAGGGCGCGAAGGCGCGGCTGATCCGGCGGCGGGAGACGATTGCGGATTTACTGGCGCCGGAAGTGGGAATTGCTGAGAACTGACCTTTCCGAAGCACCATTCCTGAAACTCCCACAACCTCCGGCTCGTCCTGATAAGGTACTCCGCGGAGGAATATTGCAATGCAGGTGGGATTGAAAGTGGTGTGTGCTTTGGCTGTGGCGGGCCTGGTGGTTGGCCTGGCCGCGAATGGCTATGCCGACTCCCTTACGGTGAAAACCGAACAGGGCAAGGTGACGGGCAAGACGATCAACGACGGTAAAGTTAAGGCGTTCCTGGGGTTGCCGTACGCGGCTGCTCCAGTGGGCGATCTGCGCTGGAAGGCTCCCGAGCCGCCGGCCAAGTGGAAGGGCGAGCGGGATGCAACCAAGTTCGGGGCAAGCTGCGCGCAGAATCACGTCTTCGACGACATGATCTTCCAGGACGCAGGGCCCAGCGAGGACTGCCTGTTTCTGAACGTGTACGCGCCCGCCGATGCGAAGGATAAGAGCAAGCTGCCGGTTATGTTCTGGATCCACGGCGGCGGGTATTCCGGCGGTGGAAGCGATGAGCCGCGCCACAATGGCGACTTTCTGCCTTTGAAGGGCGTGGTGCTGGTGACCATCAATTACCGGCTGGGGGTGTTCGGGTTCCTGGCCACTTCGGACTTGGCCGCGGAGACAAATGGCGCGGCAGGGAACTACGGGTTGCTGGACACGGTGGAGGCGCTCAAGTGGGTGAAGGCCAATATCAAGAAGTTTGGCGGCGACCCGGACAACGTGACTATCTTCGGCGAAAGCGCGGGGTCGTTTGCCGTGAGCACGCTGATGGCGTCGCCTGCGGCGCGAGGGCTGTTCGCGAAGGCGATCGGCGAGAGCGGCGGGGCCTTCGGCTCTACGCTGCCAACCGACACGCTGGATACGCGCGAGAAAAAGGATGGTGCCTGGGTGGCTACGCTTGGCGTTACGTCGCTGAAGGAGTTGCGCGCCCTTCCAACCGACAAGATTCTGGCTGCGGCGAAGGGCAACAGGGGCGGTTTTCCGCCGGTGATCGACAGCAAGCTCCTTACCGAACCGGTGGCCGATACCTATGCAGCCGGGAAGCAGGCCCATGTACCGCTGCTGGCCGGCTGGAATCGCGACGAGGGCAGCTTTGTGGCCATGCGGGGCGTTACAGCAGACCAGTTCAAGGGCATGGCGGCCGGGCTCTTCAAGGATCGCTCGGCGGAGTTTCTCACCCTCTATCCGGCGGATACCGATGCGCAGGCGCTCCGTTCGGCTATCGATTACGGCAGCGATTCCTTTATTGCTCTGGGCACATGGAAATGGATTGAAGCGCACCAAAAGACTGGCGACTCCCCGATTTACCGTTACCACTTTGAGTTGGCTGCGACGCCCAGCAAGTTTCATCCCGGCTCATTTGCGTTCCACTCCGACGACATTGAGTATGTGTTTGGCACGCTCGACACCAGGCCCGGCGCAGTCTGGCGGCCAGAGGATCGGAAGCTGAGCGACGAAGTCATGAGCTACTGGACCAACTTCGCCAGGACGGGCGATCCCAACGGACCGGGGTTGCCGGTGTGGCCCAAATACGACAAGGACGGCTCGTTGATTCACCTCGACAGCACCATTACCTCCGGGCCGGACACGACGCGGCCGCGGTATGAGTTCCTCGATAAGGGAATTCCGCCGATGCGGTTCTGAGTAGAGGCGACTGGGTTCCAGGCAGGAAAAAAAGGCCGCCTTCGGGCGGCCTTTTTCCTTTCGATCAAAAGAAATGCGAACGGGCTAAGCTGAAGCCTGTCGATCAGTGGCTCACGCCGGCAGCAGTGGCGAAACCGGCAGACACGTCGGGAGGAATGGTGGTTACCGGAGGGGGGTCGCTGAACGAGGCGGTCTTGGCGTTGATGGCGCTGGAATAGTCAGGGCCTAGGCCGAGCTTCTTGAGAGCACGGGAGTCGGGCATCAGCTTGGTTTGCCAGCCTTGATCGGCCTGATACTTCTGCATCGCCGCTTCGGTGGTTGCGTCCCACTTGCCGGTGGCTTCGCTGGTCAGGTAGTGTTCGCGGATGAGAGCCTGCTGAATTTCTGTAACGCGGGCTGGCTCAATTGCCTGCTGACCGTGCAAACGGTGTGACTTGGCCCCTGCTTTGTGAAGGGTGCGCGAATGGCTGCCGCTGGTAGGAGGGCGGTGGACACGGGAGCCGAAAGACGGCGACGCGGATAAGGCCGCCAATACTACAAGTGCCAGACTAGCTCGAGAAAATAGCACGCTGGTTCCACCTTCATGTGAGCAGAATTGATCGTGACGTCTGAATGGAGTCTATCGGACTGTCCCGCAATGCGACAAGGAAAAAATTGTCTCACTTTTAAGAATCCGATCGGCCACGGCTGTGCGCCGGCTCGGGCAATCCCCAGCCGGCGCATTTGAGCACTATTGCAAAGTGCCGCCTATGTAGTTGATACCATCCCCAGGATGGCGTGGGTCCACGATCTCGAAGACCACGTCATCGCCGGCTTTGAGCTTCCCGACAACGGCATCGTATTGATCCTTGGTGCCGGTTGGCTGCTTGTTGATGCGAATGATGACCAGGCCCTGCGCAAGACCCTGCAGGTCGGCAAACGAACCGGGGCGGACCGATTGGATGAGCACGCCCGGGGAATGAAGCTTGGCTGCTGTGGACGGCGAGACCTCGCGGACAACAATGCCCAGTTTGGCTTCGCCGGCATCGCCCTTGTCGTCGGGACCGGACTCCAACTGCGCGTTACCCTGGTCCGCAAAGACCTTTTCGCGGTCGCCGATGGTGACCGTGGTGTCGGCCGGCTTGCCGTCGCGCAGGTAGCCCAGGCGGACGGTTGAGCCGGGCCTGCGGCTGGCGATTTCATTCACCAGGTCGTCGCCGTCCTTGATGGCTCGGCCGTCGATGGCGGTCACAATGTCGCCGGCTTTGAGGCCTGCCTTTTCAGCCGGGCCTCCAGGCTGAATGGACTGAACCAGCACCCCGTTCTTGAAGCCGTAGACGCGATTGACCGCGCCGGAAAGCCCTTGCCGGAACTGGATGCCGATGGAGCCGCGGGTCACCTTGTGGCCAGGACTGATCAGGTCGTTGTAGATGTCCGCCACCGTGTTGGACGGCATCGCGAATCCGATCCCCTGGTATCCAGCCGACTGCGTGTAAATGGCGGTGTTTACGCCGATCACTTCGCCGTTCATGTTCAGCAACGGTCCGCCGGAGTTGCCCGGGTTGATGGCCGCGTCGGTCTGGATGAAGTGCTGGAACTGGCCGCTTTGGCCTGGTTCGATGGTCCGGTTTTTTGCCGAGATAATGCCGGCGGTGACGGTCTGCGCCAGCGCAAACGGGCTCCCGATGGCCTCAACCCAGTCGCCAACCTGTGCGGTGTCGGAGTTGCCCAGTTTCACGGTGGGCAGCGGGGTGCTGGTGTCGATCTTGATGACCGCCAGGTCGGTAGCCTTGTCGGTGCCGATGACGCGCGCCGGACGGCCCAGGTCCTGGCTTTCGGGGTCGGTGGAGAGCTTGACGTAGATCTTGTCGGCCTTCTCGATGACGTGGTTGTTGGTGATGATGTAGCCCTTCGAATCGACGATGAATCCAGAGCCTAGGGACTCGCGAACCTGGCCGTCGTCCCCGCCGTCCTGATCGGGCATCTGGCCGCCAAAGAAGCGATTGAAGAAGTCCTGGAAGTTGCCCTGCCCTTGTCCCTGCTGGTCGTCGTCCTGGTCCTGATCGTCGCCCGGATTCTGCTGCTTGGGCTGGATGCGGCTGTGGGGATTGCGGCCGGGCCGCGTGGCGGACTGCTTGGGCAGCGTCTGGGTGTTGATGTTCACCACGGCGGGGCCGACTAGATGCGCGATCCGGACAAAATCGTTGGGGGGGACCGGAGTGTTGACAACCTTCAAAGGAGTGGCGTCGGCGCTGCTGTTCTGCGTTTCTTGCCCGCGGACTCCGTGCGCGGCGAAGGAGCCGGCCACAATGGCCCCCGAGAGGGTGGCAAGCAGGACAAAGACTGAGGCGAGACGGCGCGAGTTGAGCCGTTCGAGGAGAGATTTCATAGGTTCAATGACCTCATTCGGTGACCAGCCTTCCGGCTGGAGCTGATTATGCACCTGACTTCAGTATAGCCAGTTGCGGGCAAGCCCGTCTGGCGCAAGCTGCTCCAGGTCTTTGTGAGGTCAACCGGGAGATGGAGGCGCACGTTCGACCCGCATTACTCGCCGTCTTCCACGCAGGCCCGCGAAGACCGCATTCCACAGATATAGACGGGATTGTGAGGGAAGAGTCGCGGCGTCGGCGTCTATCTCAGGAGCAGCCGGGCAGTTTGCCTATTGCGCGTTGGCGGGGAAGGCTTCCTTTCCTGCGACGTAGGTTTCCAGGAAGTGGGCGTAAAGCAGGGACGGAGCGCCAACCTTGTAGATGTCCATTTCGATGAGGATGAAGTCCGCATCGTAGCCCGGCGCGAGCTTGCCCTTGTGCTTCTCGGCGAATTCAGCGTATGCCGAGCCCTGGGTGTAGGCGTAGAGAGCCTGGCCGCGTGTGAGCTTGTTGGCAGGAAAATACTCCTTGGTTCCGGCCTGATTCTTTCGCGTGCAAGCGGCGTAAAGCCCGCGAAGGGGCGTGATCGATTCGACCGGATAGTCGGTGCCGAAGGCCAGCGGGACGCCCGCGTCGAGGAAAGCCTTCCATGCATAGGAATAGGCTGCTCGCTGGGGACCAAGACGATCCTGGGCCCAGTTCATGTCGGTAAGCAGGTGGCTGGGCTGCATCGATGCAATGACGCCAAGCTGTTTGAAGCGCGGGATGTCAGCCGGGTCGACGACCTGGGCGTGCTCAACGCGGTTGCGCGCGGTGGTGGAGATGCCAGGCTGCGCATAGGCGTTGAGGGCCATTGCGGCGGCTTTGTCACCGATGGCGTGAAAGCCCAACTGGAAGCCGGCCCTGGCGCGCTCGACGGCCATTTTGTTGAGTTGGTCCTGGGTGTACTGGGGCAGGCCGGTGTTGCCTGGATCGTCGAAGTATGGAGCTTTCAACGCGGCTGTTCGCGAGCCCAGCGAACCATCCATGAAGCCTTTCAGAAAGCCGGTGTGCAACATGGGATCGTTGGCGTCGTGATGGGCGCGCATCTTGATGAGATCGTCGAGGGGCGCTTTGAAGGGCAGCCACTCAGTGATGCGCAGGTTGAGCTTGCCCTCCTTCTCCAACTCCTCATAAATGAAAAAGTCGTCCCAGTCGCTGAAGTCCTGCACGCTGGTGACGCCGTGGGCCAGGGCGTCGGCGATGGCCAGCTCGTCGCCGCGGCGCCGCTCGTCGTGGCTGGGCGGAGGAATGACCTTGTAGACCAGGCTTTGCGCTGACTCGCGAAGAATGCCGGTCGGTTCGCCTTTGGAGTCGAGATCGATGGCGCCGCCTTGCGGCGGGATGGTTTTGCCGTTGATTCCAGCGGCGGCCAGGGCAGCGGAGTTGGCAATGGCGATGTGGCCGTCGATGCGGTCAAGAAATGTGGGCTGGCCGCCAGTGACCTTGTCGAGGTCCTGCCGGGTAGGCAGCACTTTTTTTACCCACAGCGTGTGATCCCAATTGCCGCCGGTGAGCCAGTGGCCGGCGGGAGCGTTGTTGGCGAAGGTCTGTATTTTGGCGAGCATGTCGGCGAGGGATTTGACGCCGGTCAGGTCGACGTTGAGCTTGGTGCGCCCTGCGCTGCCCAGGTGGACGTGCGCGTCGTTGAACCCGGGGAAGATGAAGGTGCTGGTGCTGGATGAGTCCAGGTCGCGCAGGCGGGTGTTGGGTCCGGCCAGGCGGGTTATGTCCGCTGTAGTGCCAACGGCGATCACTTTGCCTGCGCCGATGGCCATGGCCTCCACGACTTCCGGTTTATCCTCGGCCATGCCAACGCCGGTGTAGATGCTGCCGTCGAAGAAGATGAAGTCGGGCACGATGTTGAGCGCGGCCGGCGCGGGCTTTTTGGGCGGAGTGTGCCGGGCCGGCGTGGTCTGAGCGGGGCACAAGGCCGCGGCGGCGAGGGCCGCGGCGAGCATTGTGAAGTGAATGCGCATGCGCAAATGTTACCAGAGCAGCAAGAATGCACTGGCGGGGCATTGCCTGCATCCTACTGGGAATGAATATTGTTAGAGGGGTCGGGATGGCGATGGTGGCACTTTCAAGCCAGGACTGGATGTACGCAGTCTTTCTGTTTTCAGCAGTAGTGGTGTTCGGCAACGGTTTGCACTACGTGGTCTTTCGGCTGCTGCGCAGGCAGCAATCTGAAACACAGCGGCGCAGTCTCGGCCTCCGGACGTACCTAGCAAAGCCGGCCAGGGGTGTTCTTCTCACCATCGGACTCCGGATCATTCTGCCCTTCGTCCCGCGGATTCCGCTGGATGTGCTAGACCGCGTGGAACAGATAGTGGAGTGCCTGCTGGTGATATTTCTTGGCTGGATGGCGATTGGCGGCGTCTACGTCTTTCAGGCAGTCACGCTAAGCCGGTTCGACACGACCGTGGCCGACAACCTGCGCGCGCGCCGCGTTCACACGCAAATGCAGTTCTTCCGGCGGATGCTGATTACCATTGTGGTGCTGCTTGATATAGGCGCGCTGTTGTGGACTGTGCACGACCAGCGGCTGTGGAACTACGGCACGGGTTTGCTGGCTTCGGCTGGCCTGGCCTCCGTCATGCTTGCCATTGCAGCCAAGTCCACGGCTTCCAACCTGATCGCCGGACTGCAGATCGCCATCAGCGAGCCGATTCGCATGGACGATGTTGTGGTGATTCAAGGCGAGTGGGGCAGGATTGAAGAGATCACCGGCACCTACGTAGTGGTGAAAATCTGGGATGAGCGACGCCTTGTGGTGCCGCTTAGCTTCTTTATTGAGCAGCCATTCGAGAACTGGACTCGCCGGCGCGGGGATCTGCTCGGCACTGCGTTCCTTTATGTGGACTATACGGTGCCCGTGGAGCCGCTACGCGCCGAGTTGACGCGCATTGTGAGCGCGTCGCCGCTTTGGGACAAGCGCGTTTGCGGCCTGCAGGTGACCAACCTGACCGATCGGGCCATGGAACTGCGATGCCTTGTCAGTTCCGCCGGCTCTTCCCAGTTGTTTGACCTGCGTTGCCTGGTCAGGGAAAGGATGGTCGAGTTTCTGCGCGAAAACTACCCCCGGGCACTGCCCGCGACCCGTGTTTCGATGCTTGAGACAATTGCTCCTCAGCGGGATTCGCCGGAGCGGGTAGAACCGGTTGGGATGCGCGGGATGTAATGAGCTATTGCTCCGCAGCCCATTCCAGTGTGGCGAGGGTTAGCAGCAACACGCGGCGCAGGCCCACTTCGCGATCCTTGGCGGAATACCATTCAGCCTGAGTATGTGCGCCGGCTCCTTCGCCGCCGGCGCCCATTGACAAAGCCGAAACGCCGAGCGAGAGCGGAATATTCGCATCCGTGGAGCCGAGTCGAAGATCGGTGCGCAATCCCAGATGGCGGTCGACGGCGCGCAAGGCTTCCAGGAGTGGGGAATCAGCGGGCAATTGCGCCGCGGGACGGTCTCCGATTTTGACGATGCTGAAGGAGAGCAATCCCCGGCTGCGTAGTTTTGCGGCTGTATTGCTGAGCTGGACGGCGTCTTCTACGGCGCGAAACATGGCAACTTCGAGGCGCAGCAACTGGTCAGCGCCGGTGGAGCGGAAATCGATGGTGGCCTGAACGTTTTCAGGAATGGAGTTTACGCTTGTACCTCCATGGATCGTGCCTATGTTGAGCGTGGTGCGGGAATCTTCGTGAAGGGAAGTTCTGGACAGCGTGGCCAGCGCGGCCGACAGCGCGGCGATGGGGTTGGGAGTGCCTGCGTCGGTAAAACTGTGGCCGCCCGGACCGGTAACGACTATTTTGTAACGCTTGCTGCCCAATGCCTGGGTGACGACAGAGTCCGCGCCTGCGCCGTCGAGGACTATATGGGCCCCGATGCGGCCGGCAAGCGCGCGCTGCGAGTAAATGTGGCGAACGCCGCGCAGGTCGCCTTCGCCCTCTTCACCCACATTGCCCAGGAACAGCAGCGGAACGGGCAGCTTTGCTTTTGCCTGGACGAGCGCATGGGCGATGGCCAGCATTCCCACTACTCCGGCGGCGTTGTCGCATGCGCCGGGAGCCTCAAGGCGGTCGCCGTTCACCACTGGCTTTAGCGGGGTTCCAAGGGGAAACACCGTATCGATATGCGCTGAGAGCAGCACCATGGGGCCGGTGCTCTCCGGCGGTAGGTTGGCGGCCATCAGCACACCAAGCACGTTGCCGGCGTCGTCGATATGGACCTGGCTGAGGCCGGTTTCGGTGAAGCGCGCGGCGAGCCACTCGGAACGGGCCTGCTCTCCGAAAGCCGGCGCGGGTATGGCGACCAGGCTGGCTTGCCAATCCATGATGCGCGAGGGATTGTTATGGAGCCAGGCGAAGGCCGCGTGGACGGGCTTCTGCGCCGCCAGGGACGTTACGCGCGAGAAAGCCGAGGTGCGTGGAGAGACAGACATACGGAGTGTCTTCAGGGTAGCAGGGTCGATTCTCAAAGATCGAGATTCGAGGGGCTATTTCCTGGATTCACATGTGCCTTCCGAACACAGCCCCTGTATGGTTGCACCCCTGGTCGAGAGCCTACTCAGAAGCTGATCTTGCGTTCGGGGAACCAGGTTAGCTGAATGGTTGTGGTGGTTACTGTCTGCTGGCCGGGCAGGTAGATGGGGGCTTTCCAATGCTCGACGGCGAAGTTGCCGCTTAATTGATAGTCCTTCCCGAGGCGCTTGGCTGCCTGCACGCTGATGTCGTTGAGCGTGGTTCCGCCGGGGATGAAGTAGGTGGTGGCCTTCTGGTTGCGGTAGCTTGCCTGGATCCATTCATTGCCGGACAGGTGGTAAGTAATCCAGGCCTGGCCGCCTTTGTCTTCGCGGCCGATCCAGTCGCCGAACATTTGGCCCGCGTTGGTGTACCCCTGCCGTTGAACTGCTTCCCAATACATGAAATGGCCATACTGGCTTGCATCGTCTGAGCTGGATGGATCGGTGGAGGCTGCTTCAAGCCGCAGGTCGAGCTTGGGAATGCCGGGAACACGAGATAGATAGATGCCGGGGCGGTAAGAGGAGCGCCGCGGAGCGTCGGTGGGGGATACGTCGTCGTGGACTAGGGAGTCGGCATAGAGCGTGAGCCAATTACTGACGAAGGGCAGCCGGTAAGAGAAGTCGAAAGCGCCAAAGCGCGCGCCGTCACTTTCGCGAGTGTTCTCCAGAGGTCCGGAGGCGGAGAAGCTGAAAAAGGTCTTGAGAAAGGTGTGGAGGGTGATGGGTTGGTGACCCTGGCCGCCCCAGATTACGGTGCGTTCGAAACCAAACTCCAGGGTCGACAGAGGCCGGAAGCTGATCTTCTCGATATGAACCCAGGGATCGATGGGGTA
>Ga0302140_10008813_pt1 | contig 12535 bp, 11 predicted proteins | sample I_Bog_E1_1_FD_202095 | JGI IMG/M metagenome (GOLD analysis project Ga0302140, IMG submission 202095) | Peat permafrost microbial communities from Stordalen Mire near Abisko, Sweden - I_Bog_E1_1 | ecosystem: Environmental > Terrestrial > Soil > Wetlands > Peat | place: Sweden: Abisko, Stordalen...
GAAAAAAATATTTTAAAAAATTGGGTATTATTTGATTTGAAAAAAAAAAAAAAAAAATTGGGAATTCAATTAAAAAATCTCAGATGTCCTTTCCCATTTTAAAAATGTTAATCAATGTAGCATCGATTTTGGTTTTAAATCAAGCAGAAGCCTCAGTTACATTCTACTCCCTTAATTTGAGCCAAATAAATTCTAATGTTCAAACAACTCAAGCCCAAGCAAACACAGGTTAATACTTAAAAGTATGTTTCATTTATGTATATTTTAATCAATAAATTATAACCCCTAAGACATTGGACCTTGTGAATGTGATTTGGAATATGATTCTTGTGACCTTTACTGTTGCTGTGACACAGATTGTCCTCAAGTAGATGGATTTTTCTATATTCTCAATCATTAATTCATTCATTCTCAACTTTTATAATATTGTCTATGTAAATCAATAGAATGTTCTTAATAGTTGGCTCATAAACAATTATTCTTTGTGTCTTTCTTCTTCTTCAAGTTTATTTTAAAGATTTTATCTATTGAACCGAGAAATAAAAAAGATGATAACAATATATATTGTATTGGTTCAAGTTTAATTTATTATGCGAATGAAAGGCGAGGCATGAAACTCATAACAAATACGCAAAACAATGATGAAATTTGCTTTCAAATTGATGAAAGTTTGCAAACTGTGGATGTAAATTACGAGATTGCCCCTTTATCTCCCAATGCAGCAAATTCTTTAGCTTCGAGCATCAAGTATTTATCAGAAAAAATTTAGACCAATCTTAATCTTAATTTTTTAGCTCTTATCAACGAACGATAAGACAAGGCCCAACAATAACGTCAGTTGCAATTTATCAGGTTTCTTAATTGTTTAATTTTATGAAATAGACAAAAAAAATTAGTATGGTTCCAACGTTCTTGAAATCAGAAACATCAATGGCTTTGAAATCCAATATTTGTATTTTAATTTTCAAAAAATTATAAAATTCTAAATAGCTTCAAAATTCCTTATCCTGATATTTCAGGAGTCTGTTCCTCAACAACCTTCGTACAATATTTGATCCCTCTTGACCTCAAAAGCTGTTGGAAAACAATTGTATTACATCTATTCTATTTTGTTCCTTTAAATCATAATTTTAAGTCATTACAAGACCAATGCATCTCTGGTTCCCCTTTGAGCTATGAATATTACATAAATAGATACATCGTAGGCAGCAATCATTTTTTCATCATTAACACTGATTCAGTCTTTTTATTCAACTCTACAACAAACCAATATGCACTCGTGAGTGTTGTCCCTGACATCACTTCTATTCAAAACAGCACAACCATCACATGCCAAAATACAGTTGCTGGGATTGTTTATTATTTTCAGACTGCAACTAATAGCCTCTCCCAAGCACGAGCTGATATTTTTTTGATGGATACAATTAGCGCAAATTTAAATGCAAACATTTCAATTGAGCAATTCTTTGAAGTAAAATTTGTTGACAGCTCAGTTAAAAAAATTAATTTATTGTCATCATAAAATTTTTGAATATTTAAAGGATTTTTCGCCTTCTGGTGCGCCTGGTTATCTTCTTGGAGAACCTTTGCTAGCTGGAAATTTATCAACTCAATATCAAGCAATTGAAATGGAAAAAGTTCATTTTATTTGAAAAAATTCTTCTTCTAATTATATTTCGGCTTAAAAAAAGAATGGATATTTTTTAAGAGGGAGAGGTTCAGATGGGAGTTGTTCTTTCGGCACTGATACATCTGATTTCAACGCTTATTTGAACCCAGTGATTTTAATTAAATAATTAAATCTTTACCATAAAATAATTCAGGTCATTGATTTTGGCGAGAATCTCAGAATGGATTGTACTCTTACTTTTAATCGAACAGGATTGAAGAATTTTTGTACCTCGGATAATTTCGAAAATTTAACTATTTTCCAAAACTTCGACACAAGGACATATTTCGGACAATTTGGAAATGCAAATATCAATTATATCCAAGATTGGATCCAGCTCTCGATTCTATCTCAGCCCCTAAACATAACATGGGATGATTCAACAGGTTGAAAAAAAAAGTTGAATGGATTTTAATTTGAAAATTTGCAGGGATTTGCTATATACCAACAAAGGAATTGATTATGGTTTTTTATGACAAAGCCGGTCTTATGAATAAATTGCAAAATTACATTGTTTCCGTATCAGCTGATTATCAAAAAAATACGTAAAGAATAGTTCAAAATGATAAAAAATGTTATTTTTTATCAGGACTTTGATATGGGAAAATGATGACAATCAAACTTTTTACTTTACCTTAGAAGTAAAATTTGAAAATTTAAATATTGATGAGCTATTGGACACAACAGTGGATTATCCACCGTTTTTTCCCAGAATTCCAAAAGTAACCTAAAAAAATTATTTTATCTCATGGGTTGAATTAGGATATGTTTTACCCTATTTGGTATGAATGGAGTATGACTTTAGGATATAAAATTTATCTGGTTTTAATCTCAATTTCAATAATATTATTACAATAACAAAATTAATTTTGAATTTTTTTTAATATTTTATACATAAAAAATGGAATAAATTTAAATAAAATCAATAACTAAAGTTTAAAAAATTAACATTAATTTCTAATTCCCTTGCAGAAAAAAACATTATATTTTTTTCACTATTTTATATTCACTCTATTTATTTAACCATAGCTTAATTTCTCCTTGACCAATTTTAACATAATTGATGTCATCTGTCCTAAATTATATTTAGGATTATAGCCCCAATCTTTTCTAGAAAGAGAATCATCTAAACTCTCAGGCCAAGTATCCACGATCTTCTGTCTAAAATCGATTTCATATTTGACTTCAAAATCAGAAATATGTTTCCTGATTGCGGCTGCCAACTCCCCAACCGAAAAACTACAAGATTGTATATTGTACACACTCTCACTCAATTTCTCACTATCAGTCTCAATCATCTTTAACGTTCCTGCTATCAAATCATCAATGTAAAGAAAACTCATCCTCGTTTTTTCCTTTAAATAACATGTATATTCCTTCTTCCTAATCGCCCCATAAAATATCTCAATACTGAAATCCCCTGATCCTCCAAACGCTTCAGTGCATGAAATTGTTTGGGCATATCTAATTGATCTAAAGTCCATGCCATATTTTTGCTTATAGTATGACCCCAACAACTCGGTAAAGACTTTCGAACATCCATAAATTGTACTAGGTCTCATGATTGTGGTGTTCGGGGTGTTGATTTTGGGGGTAGTTACTCCAAATGCACCGATTGTGCTCGGGGTAAACAGGGAAATTTTCTTTTCACAAGCTACATCTAAAACATTTTTGAAACCATCAATGTTTACTGATAGGCAAGCTTTGGGGTTCAGTTCCCCAATAGCGCTGAGCTTTGCTGCAAAGTGAATGATATAATCAGGCTTGAAGAGTTGAATCATTGATTCCACTTTATTTCTATCCAAGACATCTAGAAATTGGAAATTTTTGCAAATTGCATTGCTTTTTTGAATTATATCGGTGACAAGAATATTGTCTGAGCCATAAATTTGATTCAAATAAGGCAAAATCTCAGTTCCAAGTTGACCATGGCCTCCTGTTACGAGAATCCGTTTAATTCGACCAGATTTAATGATTGAGTTCAAGATTTCTTTGTCGGCTACTTGGGAAAAAAATTGGGTATGTAGGTGAAAGAGAGATTTTTGAAGAAGAGGAGAGGAGAGGAACTTGTTCATTTGGATATCTTTTCGTGAGTTGATTTGATTTGGAAATTAATACTCCCAGAGATAAAATATTTTAAAAATAAAAAAACCTTTTAGGCACTTGATAAAAAGACAAATATCTTAAGTTTTCTTAACAAATTAAAAAAAAATATTTTTTTTTTTTTTCATATTTTAAAAAATTGCTTGAAAATTATTTTTTTTTTGTCTTTTTTAAATTTCTTCATCATTTTTTCTTCAAAATTGAAAACATTTATGAACTATAAACATTTTATTTCGAATTTCTGAAATAAATTTGTTCTTTAAATTCGAAAAAAAAAAATTAAATTTTTTTAAAAAAACTCATAAAACAATGATGAAAATATCCTCGATAATCTTAAAATTGTTTGCACTCTTTCTGTTCCTTTCCACCATCCGGACCATGGAATTCCAGTTCTACTTGAATCCCCAAGAGTCTCGTTGTTTCAATGAGTTCATTACAACCAACACTCACGTCATAGGTTATATGTTGATCCATTCTTCAATGGTGCCCCATTTTTCTTTAATGATTTACGACGAAAACAACCAAATTCTTTTCGACAAAAAGTTTGACAAAGAAAACGTTGAGAAGGAGTTTAGTTTGCTTGAGGATGAATATAAGAAAATTCTCGGTGATCGTTATAGTAAGGAGACCTTTCATGCAACGATCCGAAATGAGAGATTTGGTGAAATAAATTCGATAAAATTTGCCTTTTCTGCTATAAACACTGCAAATCATTATTTTTGCCTCAAAAATCATGATGACGATTCTAATCGATATGAGTTCCAATTGAAAACTGGAATAGAAGCTAAAGATTATAGTTTATTGATAAAAAAGAAGAATTTGAAGCCGACAGAAACTAATATTTATATGATTTATGATTATTTACAGAAGTTGAAGCAGGATTCTGAATTGATTTGGATACAAGAAGCCAAGAAAGTCGATTTAAGTGAAAAGTTCAATAATAATTTGGTCTGGACTAGCTTGGTCACGATGATAATAGTGTGCGGGTTTGCTTTGTTCCAATATTTTGTGATGAGGAGGTTTTTCAAGCAAAAGAAAATTATCTAAGCCAGAATAAATGGGGGTTAATTAGTTTTTCTTTAATAAGACCAACTCGTTCTCTTCTTCAAAATTATCCGTTCAGGAAGTAATTTTATTTAAGAAAATTAAGAGAATTTTTAGTTTTCTTTTCTTTAATTTTTTTTTAAGTTAATTTTTATTATAAAAATTTATTTTCTTCTTCTAAATTACATAATTTTTTAATTTATATTGAAAAATGTTTATTGAGCATGAATTTTTCAAATTTATTGTCTAAAAATTTGTTTTTTTTTAATTCTTTGAAAGCTTTGCCGATATTAAAATTTAATAAAATCAAACGCCGATTCATCTAGTACTTTTTTGGGTTCTTTCTTCTCATTTTCCAAAGTTTTCCTCATTTCGCTCTGAACTGGATTATTCATGTTATTCATATTCATTCCTATTGTAGCATTCATTCCCATCACATTTCCCATACCCAGTGATGGACCCACATGCATTTGTTGTCCCATGTTCAGTGGACCCATATTCATAGATCCCATATTCATTGGTCCCATCTGTGCCATATTCATTGCCCCCATATTCATCGCTCCCATATTCATTGTTCCCATATTCATTGCTCCCATATTCATTGCTCCCATATTCATTGCTCCCATATTCATTGCTCCCATATTAATTGCCCCCATATTCATTGGTTGCATTCCCATATTATTCATCCCCATTGGATAGTTTGGCACAATATTCATTTGAGGATAATGAAAATTGGTCATAGTTGGATTAATGGCAGTTGAATTATAATTGTTATATAGATTATCTAAGGCAGATTTGGAAGTGGGGTTCATGTTTGGATAAGAAGTGGTAAGTTTAATGTTTTGATTCTGATTATTAACGTTCAATGGAATATTTTGATTGTTTGAGGTCAATGCTATTCCTGTCATCCCTTGTTGAAAATTTACTAAATTATTGCCTTTATTTTCTGCTGAATACATCAAATTAATATTAGTCTTTGTGCCTTTGTCTTCATTCAAATTCAAATCCAAATTCATCAACGAATTGTTGTCTTTTTCATGATTATTTTCAATAAACTTAAACTTCTTTGTTTTATTATCAACTTCTTTGACTTGAGGTTTTTCTTGTGGCTTCGTTGAATTCAACGAAAAAGGATCGAATTTTTGTTGCTTAACTGTCATTTCTTTGGGAGGATCATTTTTTATTTGGTCTATTGCTTGTTGTGGTTCTGGTTTATTTGCGAATTTGAATTTCCTTTTTTTATCAGCATTTTGATGTGACGCCTCATTGGATAACAGGTTGCCAGCATCTAAAATATCAAGATTTTGTGTCTGAAGTAGATTTTGATTTTGGTTGGAGTTGCTAATAGTTTGATTGACAGAAGCTTGAGGTTTGTTGTTGAACATATCAAATGCATTGAGCTTTTTTTTATTAGAATCTCCTTCTTTCTTTCCATCTAAATCCAACAAGTCTTTTGCATTGTTTTCTTGGATTTTAGCTAAATTCTAATATTTAAAATATTTTATCGTTAAATTTTTGATTGGTTTTAAAAAAATGCTCCTCGTTTAATTTTTATTATTTATTTTAAATTTAAATACCTTCAACATGAAATCATCTTGGTGTATTTTTTCCGTTTTGATCTGATTTTCCAAAATTGCGAGCACATTGCTATTAAGGTTGGAAATCTGAGCCGCTTGGTTTTCGTCTTGTGGAATCATCAGTTCGTTGAAAAACTTTTTATGAAATTGAAAATATTTTAAATATTTCTGATAGTTTTTGATCAAGAATTCAATGGCATAGAGTGTTTTCTTTCAATGAACGAAATAAACCAAAACCAATTAAACCAATTTAATTTTTACCATCAGAATGAGCCATGGAACATCAGTCATAAAATTTGACAAAAGAATGCTTCCAACCAGTTCTGTTTTAAAACTTTCGCAAGCTTTTCCAAAAGGTATTAACAAATTGTCGGAAGGCTTAACTCTTGCCCCCTGTGGTTGAATGACTTCCGAAATGATTTTGATTTCATATTCACTACACATTTAAGTTATAATATTATTTTTGTTTTCATACATGTTTTGTTCAGACAAGGATTCGGCACTGTACAATGTATATTCATTATTTGAGGAATTTGAATTTGGGGCCTTTGAACCATTGCTTTGTTTTCCGTTATTCGAAGAAAATGTTTTGCTTGAGGCAAAATTTCAATATTGTTTTTTTAATCAAGAAAAAAAACCTCGAATTCTGATTATGATTTTGATTTATTGAATTTGAATCATCATCATCGTCCTCCCATCCTAAAATAATGTTTTTTACTATATTTTCTTTTGGAATTTACCTGTTCCTGGGCGACCCGATTTTGTGATGTTGGACCTTGTTTCTGAAAAAACGGTTTATTTGAATTTTTTCTAAACTAAATTACTGTTTCCGAATGAGGTTTCAGTTAATTTCTGACTGTTGTAGCCCTCATTCCCTCCTTCCTTAGGCTTTGCAAAATTAGTATATTTAAGATTAACTCCTTTAGGGACATCTGCATTTGGAAGCTGGTTGTTATCAGTGATATTTCTGAACAAAAACGACATGGCTTTCGTAATCTTTTTTTTTATTATTATATTCTGTTTTTATGAATTAAGATGATTTTTTTTCTCTTGAAATAAAAAAATTTGAATTCGATTCGATCGGTCTTTAATTAATAATATATAATCAAAACATAATTTAAAGTGACATTGGAAAAATACTTTAGAAAAACAAAGTCAAAATTTTAAAAAAACAAGATTTTATTTTCATTTTTTATTTTCAAAACAAATTTTTAAATTTCAATATTTATGCAAGGAAACTCGGCCCGCACAAATCTCATAAAATTTGACAGTCTTCACGAATTCCACAAAGGAAAATGTGGTTATTGCGACAACAAAAAATCAACCTCAGATCGAAGTTGGATGACAGCTGGTTTTGTTTGTCCAAAGATGGGGTTGGATGTTTATCAATCTCTCATAGATAAAGGTTGGCGAAGATGTGGCACTTATTATTACCGAGCAGATGTCGATAAATGTTGTTGTCGTCCCTATTCGATCAGATTGGAGGTTCTTAAATTTAAAATCAGGCCATCACACAAAAAAGCTTTGAAGAAATTTGAGAAGTTTTTGAATCGTGAAGAAAATAACCAAAATGAAAAGGAAAAAAAAGAAAAAAATTTAAAAATCAAAAAAGTTGAGGACAAAAAGGAAACTAAAATCGATGAAGAAAATCCAGAAGAAAAGGAATTTTTGTCATTTTTGGAGGGTTGCTTGAAAAAGGAACTGATTGAATTTATTTTGGCCATTTCAAATGATTTGAAGAAATTGCTCAATGTGTCTTTAGAAAACAACCATTTCATCTTGACAGAAGAAATGATGAAAAACATCAAATTTTTGAAGGCTAGCAGCAAAAAGTTTGACAAAAATCATTTTTTAACGAATTTCTTCATGGTTTTCTTCGCCAAAAACAAGGATAATCTGGGAATTGGAAAAATGAAAATTGAGGAGTTTATGGAAAAAGCCAATTTACCAATATCAAATTTTCTGTCTCAATTTTTTCAAAAGTTCAAATATAAAAATTTCGTGATCAAACATCAAATCCAACCAAATGGATATATTTTTTTCGAATTATGTTCAGAAGACAGTAAAAATCCACAGAAAATGCCAATGGAAGAGGAGAAGGAAAAACATCATGACAAATCAGAACCAAAACACCCTAAATTCCCCAAAACTAACAAAATTCCTAGTAACATTGAAGAGGAAAAAAAGCTAGAAGTCCCTCCAAAAATCGATTTAGAAGTCCGACTTGAAAAGGCTCAATTTGAAAAAGATTCCTTTGAATTATATCAAAAATATTGTAAAATTATCCATCAGAAAGATAAAGAAAGTGAAAGTGGATATATTAGTTTCCTGTGTGAACAGGCATTAGAATATGAATCCTTTAAAAATGGTGGTGATGAGCTATTCTGTGGATGCTACCATATGAAATATTATTATAAAGGGAAATTGATCGCCGTTGGTGTGGTTGATATTTTACCCACATGCATGAGTTCTGTTTATTTTTTCTATGATCCTGATCCTGTTTACAAGAAGTTGGGGTTGGGAATCGTAAGTTCGTTGAAGGAAATTGAATGGATTCAGAAAAAACAACAAAAATTTGAAAATTTCAAATTTTATTACCTTGGATTTTACATTCAAAATTGCCAAAAAATGGTTTATAAAGGAGATTATGAGCCTTCTGAGTTGTTGTGCCCGATAACATGTAGATGGGTGACATTGGATGAAAATATAAGAAAATTGATTGATAAAAATGAGACCAGTAGTCAAATCAGCCCCAAGGATAGCAGTGTGATCGAGGAGATGAAATTTAAAGATGAGGATGAAATTATTAAATTGATTGACAAAAAAATCCGGATTTTTGTAAATAATAGGAATTTAGCAATTAAGGATTTGAAAAGCCCTTTTGATAAACTATTCAGAAATATTTTTAAGGTTATGATCGGACTCTGGGGAAAGAAAGTTATTGATTATCTATATTTTGGAGAATGCAAATAAAGATATTCAATATTAAAAAATCAAATTTAATTATTTTAAAAGTGAAACAATACAACAAAATAATTTATATATTTTTTCTTTATTTTATTATTTAAAAATCATAACATTTTTTCCCAACATAAAAGCTCCATCGTTTTCTCTTGTTATTTCTTCTCATTTGCAAAAGATTGGATTTTGTTTTTATTAGAATTTTACATTAGGATTCGGAAAAGTCTTAATTTTTTCTTTCTTTTGAAGAGTTCAAAAAAATTAAAAAAAAAAGAAATTCATCAGCCCAATTTTTTTAAAGAATAAAAAATAATCTTAAGTTTTCAATGCGAACTGATATTTCGTAAATTTCTTTAATTTTTTTCTTTTCTTTTGTTTTATAATTATAATTTTCTGAATTTAGAAAACTTTTTAGATATTACTTTGACCCTCCAAAAAAAAGTTTTCCCTTCCTACTTCAATGAATTCAGAGATAAAAGTTCTTCACCCTCGCCCATCCAAGACAAATGATCACATTTTTTTCAAACAACATCTCACCAATTCAAACTGTCATAATTACTTAAATTACACTGAAAATATTCTGGAAGATCTATCCAAAGTCAGAGAAAACAGCCAAAACCCTCAAAAAAAAGACGCTAGTTTCAAATCACAAAGCCCGCCAGAAAACATTGAGGATTTTCCAGAGAACTGGAGTGAATTTGAAGAGATTTCTTCTCTTTAAAGAAAAAGAAATGTGTGGAAGCATTTCTTTGGGCTCATATTTGCATAAAATTTCGACTTTTTTGATTTTAAGTGTATATTGAATTTTCTTTTTCTATATAGCCATAAATAGTTTATTTATAGTTTTTTCAAGAGTTGAATGAGAAAAAAAATTATCCTTAGAATGAATTTTAAATTTTTTGATGAAAAAACAGTTTTTTAGTATAATTTATATATTAGTCTTTTTAAAAAAAAACATCAAAGCTCATAAATCATAATAATCTTATAAAATGATGGACTATTGACTAACCCTTATTTTGCAAAATTTTGAGTCTTCAAATACAATAGTAAAAATACACAATTTTTCAAATTACAACTCGATTTATTTAATTTTTTATGAATAAATGAAATTAATTATAATTCGTCTTCTTTCTATTATAAACAAGATCCCATATTTATTTTCCTAGAATTTGAAATTAATAATTTCCAAAAATCTTTGAAAATAAATTTAAATGCTATCGAGACCCTGCGATTATTCATTTTCCAATTCCTTGTCTTGCAAAGACTTTTTAAATGCTTTGAACCTTGAAATTTCTCCAGAAACAATTGAAAAAATCATTGGAGATAAAAAGGCATGCATTTCTTCTTATGAGTCATGTCCTTGTTGCAAGGCTATTCTTTCCGAACATTTGGTGAAACAAGGCAATTCAGGAAAAAAAGAATGCGAATTTTGTAATCAAAAATTAGAAATTTCAGCTTCTACCCTGATGAATCAGCTCACATTGATGAATGATGATAAAGCATATGCCCTGGAGATGAACGAAAAGAATATGAAAGAAAAAGCATCTACTTCTGTTCTCATCATGATCTGCTTAGATTATAGTGGAAGCATGAATATGTCATATATTCCAGGAGAAGGCAGTTTTGGCAAGGACTTTCTCAAGAAAAAAAAAATACCGCAAGAATATAAGGAATTTCTTAAGGAATATGTTGAAATCTCTAGAAAAGAACTTTTGCTTGTTCATTTAGAACGCCAATTAAAGCAAATTCTCGACTCAGATTCAAAATATAATTACCAAGTCTTCGTGATAACCTTCGCTAATGAAATTGTTATGTATGGCAATGGCTGCAAGCAAAACTTCTCTATGACTCTCAATCCCAACAATTTTGATAATCTCAGTGAATGCATGAAATTCGGCAAAAGCAATGGGCTCAAAGTATTCGACAAAAACAAAGATTCAAATCTTCCCTATTTATTCGAGACCTTACATACAAAAGAAGCTGATGGAGCCACGTCTCTGGGACCAGCAATAGCATGCGGTCTAGGGGTTATTGAAGCTATAAAGCCTGATCTGAGCCAATTTTATATCTTCACTGATGGTGTGGCGAACATTGGAATTGGAGACATGGAAACTGGGTCGGAAGAGGCAAAAAAAACATATAGCAAATTGGCTGATTTAGGCTTAGAAAATGGTGTGGTGTTCCATGTTTTTGGCTTCCAAGATGAAAATTCAAAGCTGAGCATTTTACAAGAACTCACTGATAGAGCTTCAGAAAGCAAATTGGAAAGGATAAAAACACCTTTGCTAAAGGAAGAAAAGAAAAATAAGGTTTATACCTATGATGAAAAGGATTTCGAAGCGAATATGAAGGAAGCTTTGAGGGTTAGCGCTAACACTTATGGAATATTATCAAAGCTAAAAGTGTTTTCAAATGCAACAGTGAAATTTTGTAAAGACAGTGATTTGAATGTGAAGGAGAAGAAAGCTGGGAAAACGATGTTTTCGAAAAAACTCATTGGGAATATTTCAAAAGAACTTAATAATGTGTCGATGAAATATCAAATTACAAATGAAAAAGGCCCTGTTTATTTTCAATTCCAATTGAGGTTTACTAGACCAGATAATGGAGAAAAGAAGTTTATAGTTATAAACCTTTCTTCGGAAATCAAAAAGGAAGTGCTTTATAAGGATGTGAATTTGAAGGAATCAAACTTGATTTTAATCAATGATTCCTTCGAGAAGAATAAAGACCTCTTTGGACCTTATCTTAACTTCATCTATGAATGCAAACACCGAAGCCAAAATCCCACATTTGAAGACGCCGAAGAAGCTTTGAAAGATTATATTTTCAAATGTTACCCAGGAAAGAAAAAGGAAAATAAACAACTTTTTGAAAATGCTGAGAACAAAGTTTTGGAAAAATTAGAAGATGAAAAAAATAAGATGAAGGAAAAAGAAAAGGAAGGCGCATTGAAAAAACCAGTGGAGAATTTGAAAAAAGAAAGTGAAAAGGTCAATGTTGTAAATGATGATGACTCTGATGATGATGAAAAAACAATTACGAGGAGAAGGATCAAAAAGAAGGTGAATAACAAAGCTTTTGATGATGAAGAAGCCGAAATAACGATTATGAAAAAAGTAATATATAAGAAAGAAGAAAACAAAAATGAAGATGAAGAGGAAAAAACCCTAGCCAAAAA